>Cebus_capucinus_imitator_PRJNA485217_SSR047__coassemble_1317_pt1 | contig 16361 bp, 15 predicted proteins | sample Cebus_capucinus_imitator_PRJNA485217_SSR047__metabat2_low_PE_001 | metagenome-assembled genome bin Cebus_capucinus_imitator_PRJNA485217_SSR047
GACCGCGGACCTTCAGGCCGCGTAACCACCCTCCACTATTCGGGGGGAACCTCAAAGATGACGAAAGTAGGGGAGGAATGTTCTTCCCCTACTTTCGACGAAGCCGGCCCCGGCACTGGCACTGGCACCGGCCGCAGCACCGAGCCTGGTCGCGGCTAGGCGAAGGTAAATGGGAATGAACTCTGGGATGTCGGTTGTTATAATGAACTGCTCGTCTTAACCGGCGGGCACCTGTCTCGGGGCTGATCGGTTTCGACTACGTACGCCGAGGCGGGGGAAGCGTGTCGGTGCAGGCCAGAGACCACCGTATAAGCGTCGCGGCAACCAATTAAGCGCCGATAAGAATCAGCGCGACTACGCCCTCGCTGCCTGACAGCGGGCCCGTAGTCTGTCGGCCCGGATTGTGCTCCCGAATCCGGTGCCGGCATCGTTTCTGGGAGCTCACCGTTCGCACCGGTCGCGGGTGCGGAGGGGACAAAAAACAGCGACTGGGATCGTCATCTCGGCTTGTTCGCGTGACCGAGAGATCCAAGTAGAGACATAGCGAACTGCACACGGAGAAGCCCCGCCGACTCGACGGAGGACCCGGGTTCAATTCCCGGCAGCTCCACGGCAGCGCCTCACCTGTTCACACAGGTGAGGCGCTTTTTCGTGGATGGCATGTTGCGGGAGGAGAGCACCAGAGCCGACGCCACCGCCGCATCACGCAATCCGTACTCCGCGAGGGAGTTTGGCGGCGGGGACTCGAAGGCGTCGAGTAGCCAGCAGTAGTCCCAGCGCGCCCAGAACGACATTGGCTGCGAGACCGAGGTACCAGCTTCTCCCGATCAGGGAATCAACTCTGTTGCGCCCCTGCTGAGATGTGAACGTCGACCGACCGCAGCGTTCGTCGAAGATCATGGGTCCGTTGCGCGCCTCGGCCAAGCTGCGCGCGAAGGGGCGGGCGATCGAGCCGTAGAGTGGTGTCTCCGTTTTGCTAGCCGAGTAGGTGCGATCCGGCGGGATGTCGTAGGCGGCGACGCTGTCTGCCGCAATCAGGAACGGGTTGGGTGCAAGTAGCCACCAGATCTTTTCCGAATGCTCATAGCTGACCTTACTTCGAGTCTCGTGACAGCGTTCGGTGCGCTCGTCGAAGTCAGGGCTGGACTGGGAGTACGTGTAGTGTTTTTCGACTACGGTGTGACGCTCTTTGGTTGAGTCCAGGAGCAATCCGAAAACTGCTGGTAGGCCGAGGATGAGGAAGAACACTGTTGCCTGGGTGATCACTGCTGAACCTGCTGGTCGTGCCGTGAGTGCGGAGATTCCCAGTCCGACAGCGCTATAGCAGCCAAAGAGGATGATCATCACGAGGACACCAAGAATCGATGCCCAGATTCCGTACGGCGCAACGACGATCGCCCAGATGAGATACGGCAGGCCGACGATGATCAATACGCACGACGCCGCCCAATTGCCCAGCAGCTTGCCCAGCGCCAGTTGAAGATTGGAAATCGTGGTGGCCTGGACCAGGGCGAGCGTGGCGTCCTTGCGGTCGCCGTTGATCGAGGTTGCCGCCAGTGTTGGCGCGAGAATCAGGCCGATGAACAGAATTACGCCTACCAGGAGGGGATAGGCATTCGCCGACCACTCGGCATAGGTGTCGCGACTAACGGTTACCACGAGATACAGCGAACCGAACATGATCAGCGAAAGCAGGAGAAAGAGGACGGCAATGGTGATCCGCCATCGGGTGGTTCGCAGCCGCTGGCGCAGCTCAAGTCTGACGATGACGCCGACCGGTTGCCACCACTTTCTCACGCCATTAGACCCTTCAGAAACTTCGCGATCTGTCTCAATTATGTTGTTGCTCATTGTCTCACCGGATCCAATGCCAGGTAGGCGGCCTCGAGTCCGCTCTCGGTGCGTGCGAATTCGGCGACTTGCGCACCGTTGGATATCAGCTTGCCCAGGTGTGCGGCCGCCGTCGTGTCATCGGTGAACGGCAGGAGTTGTGCTTCGGCGGCGGGTTGCCCAACCAGACGTATTCGCCACACGGATTCGGTAGTGGGAGAGGCTGTTTGGGTCTGGCCCTGCGTCATTAACACGACGTCGTCGATCATCTCTTCGAGCTCACCGAGAATGTGCGACGACACCACGATGGTGCAGCCCTGAGAGGCCAAAGCGCGCAACTGGTCTCGCAATTCGAGTCGGGAACGGGGGTCCATTCCGGAAGCGGGCTCGTCGAGCAGCAGTAGTTGCGGGCGGTGAACGAGCGCGCGGGCAAATCCGAGCCGTTGCTTCTGGCCACGCGACAGAACATGTGCAGGTTTATCTGCGAATTCATTCAGATGGACGAGGTCGAGAAGTTCGGCGGCGCGAGTCCGTGCCTGTGCGTTCGTCTGACCGTAGAGCCGACCGAACGTGATCAGAATTTCTTGCGCGGTCAGGCTGTCCCAGGTGCCAAAGACATCGGGCATCCACCCGGTGCGTTGCCGCAGTGCCTGGGAGTCGAGCAGCTCATTACCGAGTTCGATAGTGCCGGAATCAGGCTTCAGTAGGCCGGCCAGGATGAGTAGGAGCGTCGTTTTACCGGCGCCATTTCGGTCCGACGAGACCACAGATCCTTCCTGGTGGCAGAGAGATGTCGGCATTTCCGAGGGCCACATGACGCCCGAAGCTGCGGGACAGTCCTCGAGCTGTCAGATGCATGGCGCAGACAATACGGCAATAAAGACAAAATGCACCTTAACGTATTCCAAGTGTTCTACTGTCGACGACGCCGACCACATGCATTCGCGGCAGCATCAGGAGGCGCTGTGCCGCCGATCCCCGGCGCGCATCAAAGCGCTACCGCCGCGCCCGCCCACTGATTGCACCGCTACGTGGCCGGCCCGAATGGCCGCGTCGAGGTTCATTCCGGTCTCAATGCCGCAGTCGCGCAACAGGTATACGAGATCCTCGGTGGCGATGTTGCCGCTCGCTCCCGGGGCAAAGGGGCAGCCACCCAGCCCGCCAGAAGACGCATCCAATCGTGAAATACCAGCCTGCACAGCAGAATACGCACTAGCCAAGCCGGTGCCCCGGGTGTTGTGAAAGTGCGCGCCCAGAGGCGTGCTGCCAATGAGCGGCGCGATCTGGGTAACCAGATCGGTCACGCGGCGTGGTGTGGTGGTGCCGATGGTGTCGGCGATGCTGAGACGATCGGCCCCGGCTGACACGGCGTGGGTGATGATCGGAATGACCCGATCGGGAGAGGTGGGGCCGTCGAAGGGGCAGTCCCAGGCGGTGGCGATGATGACCTCGACCGTTGCCTGGGCTTGATGTGCGACGGTGATGACCTCGTCAATTAGGGCAGTCGACGCTGCGGTATCGCGACCCACGTTGGCCACTGAGTGGCCGTCTGCCGCCGACACCACGTATTCGAGGTGGCTGATTCCCGCATCGATTGCACGTCGAGCGCCGTTGACTGATGCGACGAGCGCCGAGAATCGGACGTCGGGGTAGTCGCCCAGATGGCGGCAGAGTTCGGCGGCGTCGGCGAGTGCCGGGACCTTGCTGGGGGAGACGAATGCGGTGACCTCGACCTCGCGTACCCCGGTGGCACAAATAGCTTCCAGCAGTTCGAGTTTCGCAGAGGTACTGATCGGCTCTTCGATCTGCAGTCCGTCACGCAGCGCGACGTCTCGAATGGTCACCGCCGATACCGCCGACGCTGATGCCTGTGTAGTACTGGTAGGCGCGCTCACTAGATGACTCCCTGCTCGCGTAGCTGATCGATCTCGCGCTCGTCCAATCCCAAACGGGTGCCATAGATCTCGCCGTTGTTGTGTCCAGGGACCGGCGGGCCGGCGTTGCGTACGGTGCCCGGCGTCTCACTGAATTGCGGTACGACGCCCGGACCCAGGACGGGGCGTCCGATGCGCTCGTCGAAGTGTTCGGCCAGCATGCCGCGCTCACGAAGCTGGGGGTCGGCGACAACCTCGGCGACGGTATTGACTGGCCCGACAACCACGCCCGCATCGGTGAGCACGGTGGTGAGCTCGTCGGTCGAGTACTGCGCCGACCACTGACTGATGAGGTCGTCGAGTTCATCCTGGTTGCGTCCGCGCGCTGCGTGGTCACAAAAACGAGGGTCCGTTGCCAACTCGGGTTGGCCCATCGCGGCGCAAAGGCGGGCAAACACCGAATCTTGGTTGGCCGCAATGATCACGTGAATGCCTTCAGAGGTGGGATACAGATTTGACGGCGCGATTCCGTCGAGCCTGGTGCCAGACGGCCCGCGGACCACACCGCCCATGTCATAGTCGGCGATCGTCGACTCTTGAACCGCGACACACGATTCCAAAAGGGAAGTGTCAACAACTTGGCCTTTACCGGTCACGGTGCGGCGGTACAGCGCGGCCAAAGCGCCTTGGGCGGCATACATTCCGGCCAGAGTGTCGCCCAGCGAGAGGGATAGCCTGGGCGGCAATTGCCCTGGATAGCCGTTGATGTGGCGGAGCCCGCTGGCTGCTTCGGCCACCGAGGCGTAACCCGCTCGCTGGGCGTCGGGGCCGGTCTGGCCGTAGCCGGAGACCCGGACGACGATGAGCCCGGGATTGTGTTCGGCCAGCACGTCGGGGCCGATACCGAGACGTTCCAGCGTTCCGGGACGAAAGTTCTCGACGACGATGTCGGCGTCGCGTGCCAGTCGCAAGAACAACTCCCGCCCGGTTTCGTGACGCAGGTCCAGCGTGATGGCCTTCTTGTTGCGGGCATGCACCGTCCAATAGAAGCGGTGACCGTCGACCTCGGCTTGGCCCCAAGTGCGGATCGGATCAGGACGCTGCGGCGCCTCGATCTTGATCACCTCGGCGCCCATGTCTGCCAGCAGGCGCGCGGCGTGCGGCCCGGCGATTAAAGTGCCGAGTTCGAGAACGGTGATCCCGTCGAGTGGGTCAGCGGGGGCGGGCGCATCATCGTCGGGTTGCGCGGAAGCTCCGGTCGGTGCGAGATCAGAGGCGGTCATGCGTACATTCTTGTCTGTTGCGCGCGCGGGAGAGCGATCTACCCTCGATATCGGCGATCCAGCATCGCGTGATGACTCATATTGGTATTTTCGTCCCACGTTGAGTTTTGCGGCACAACGTGGGGAGGAACGAATGGCCCACTCGCGCAACAGCGATACGGCAGCGCCGGAAGGCAATGCCGGACTGCTACCGGATATCTCACTGCGCGACATCCTGCGAGGCGTGGCAGCCATGCGGAGCGGGCTACCGAGCATTATCCGCTCCATACCTGCACTGATCCCGACTCCGCCAACGCGCAAGAAGTCAATCGGGACTTGTTTCGTGCGCACCGCGAACAAATATCCCGATCGCTACTTTCTGCGTTTCCAGGGCACGTCGATCACCTATCGGGAGGCGAATGCACAGGCCAATCGCATCGCCGACTACCTGAGTAAGCAGGGGATCGGGCGCGGCGACGTGGTCGCGGTGCTGTCGGGAAATCACCCCAGTGTCGTGCTTGCCTCGCTGGGCATCGTCAAACTCGGCGCCATCGCCGGGATGCTCAATTCTTATCAGCGCGGCGCTGTGCTTGAGCACAGCTTTGGTCTGATAGATGCCAAGGTCGTGATCTATCAGGACGACCTCGCCGAGGCTCTCGATACTGTGCCCGAGGCGGCATTGCCCGCCAAGCGGATCAGCTTCTCGCAGCTGTCCGAAGCGCTGGCGACCTGCTCGCCGACGAATCCTGCGGCTACTGCGAAGGTGTGCTTCGGTGATCCCGCCTACTATGTCTTCACCTCGGGCACCACCGGATACCCCAAGGCGAGCAAGATGAGCCACGGCCGATGGATGGTCGCGAAGGCGGGTATCGGCGGAATGGGCGTCAGATTGAGGCCGGACGATGTGCTGTACACAGCGCTGCCGTTCTATCACAACAACGCCCTGACGATCTCGGTGTCGGCGGTGGTGCACAGCGGCGCATGTCTGGCGATCGGCGAGAAGTTCTCTGCCTCAAGGTTTATCGACGAGGTTATCGAGAATGATGCGACGGCGTTCTGCTACATCGGCGAACTCTGCCGGTATTTGCTGGCGCAGCCGCCCAAGGCCACCGATCGAGCCCATCGCCTGCGGGTGATCGTGGGAAACGGGTTGCGCCCCGACATCTGGGATGAGTTCACCGAACGGTTCGGTATCGAACGCGTCTGTGAACTCTATGCCGCCAGCGAGGCCAACATCGGCTTTGTCAACGTCTTTGGAATCCCGAAGACTGCCGGGTTCTCGCCGTTGAAGTACGCGATCGTCGAATGCGACGAGCAGACCGGAGCGCCTCAGCGCGGAGAGAACGGGCGTGTCATCAAGGTGGGGCGCCACGGCACGGGGCTGCTGATCGCGCAGATCAACAAGCGCGTCCCCTTTGACGGCTACACCGACGCTGCAGCCACTGCTGCGAAAGTCATCACTGACGCGTTCACACCTGGTGACCGATGGTTCAACAGTGGTGATCTGGTTCGCGACCAAGGGTTTTCGCATATCGGTTTTGTCGACCGCATCGGCGACACCTTTCGCTGGAAGGGTGAGAACGTGGCGACTACCGAAGTTGAAGCCGTGCTGAACGGCTTCGCCGCAGTCATCGACTCGGTGGTTTTCGGGGTGCAGGTGCCCGGCGCCGACGGTCGAGCAGGAATGGCGGCCATCAGCGTGGCAGACGGGGCGAGCCTGGACACAGCCGATCTGGCGCGCCACGTCATCGCGGGTTTGCCCTCGTACGCGTGGCCGTTCTTCCTGCGGATCACCGACCAGATTCAGCACACCTCGACGTTGAAAACTGTGCGGACTGAGCTGCGGAATGCGGGCTTCGTCGACACCGGCGATGACGTGGTCTTAGTGCTGAAAGACGGCCAGTACGTCGCGTTCTACGACGCGTTTGTTGACGAACTCGCGACCGGGCGCACCTCGGTAGCGCGCTGATCGGCTGGGCCCTGATCGTTATTGGCGCCATCGTGTCCCGCGCGCTGGGCGAAGACGGCGTTGATGACGAGCAGCACAAGCATCGCGATCACGGACGCATTCCACGACCCGGTGGCGGCGTGCAGCCCGGTGGCCAGCAGCGGTCCGGTCGCGGCGATTAGGTAGCCGCCGGTCTGGGCAAACGTTGACAATGCCGCGATCCGGTCGGGAGTCTTGCCTCGATGCGCGTACAGAACGCCGGGGAGAGATTGTCCGGCACCAAATCCGGCGCCCAGGATGAACGATGCGATCACGGCCGCGGTGTTGTGGGTGAACATGATGCCCACCAGGCCGACCGCGCACACTCCAATGGTGCCGAGAATATGGACGCGATGCTCGCTGCGGCGTCCGGCTAGCGTGGGCGCGATGAATCCGCCGACCCCGATGCCGATGATGTAGAGGGACTGGGCAATTCCCGCGGTACTAGCGGACGTGCCGCCCGCAACCAGAATGGTCGAGAGCCAGGCGAGCGCGGTGTAGAAGAGCAACGTTTGAATTCCGAAGAAGCACAACAGACTCCAGCCGACCGCACTGCGATGCGGCTGGTGGCGAACTGGAGCGCCGGTCACCACGGGAGTGTGGTGGCGCCATTGCGGCGCGATCGCCAGCAGTGCGAGTAGGGCGGGAACGATCGCGACTGCGATGGCTGGTTCCCACGATCCGGTCGCGCGAGCCACCGGAACCATAAGTGCGGCAACAATTGCCGATCCCATCCCCATGCACACCGCGTAGACGCCCATCATCACACCCGTTGCCGAGGCCGGAAATCGGGTTCGCACGACGACGGGAATGACCACGTTGATTAACGAGGTCGCCCCTGCGGCAATCGCGGTGCCCACGAATAGTCCACCGAGACCGAATGGGCGCAGGATGCAACCGAGGAGCAAGATCACGCTGGCGATCACCAGGGTGCGGTCGTCGCCCCAGCGGCGGCGTGCCAGCGGAGTCAGCGGTGCGCAGATGCCCATCAGGGCGGGCGGAAGGACGCCGAGGATCGTGACGGCGGTGCTGGAGAATTCTCCGAGCGGGGCCAGTGGTCCGACCTGTCCGAAGGCCACGCGGGTGTTCAAACTGACGGCGACAAAGCCGCACACCAGGACCGCCCCGATGGTGATAGCAGGTGAGCTGGGGGATCGGGAGGTGGTCTGCGTCATGGGTCCTCACTGTTCAGGAGATCCGGCTGTTTAGGGAACGTGCCGGTCAGGCGGTAGTATGATAAAACTATGGTGACCTCTCAAGTTAACTTGAGTGCAAGGGGAGTGTGATGACGGACTCAGGGATAACCGGCCCGGTGATGGCTGACACAGGAACAGCCAACTCTGGGACGATCGACTCAGAAACAGCTGATGCGCGGCTGTACTCGATCAGCGAAGTGGCCGCAGCCTTCGGGGTCGCCGTCTCAGCGCTGCGCTACTACGAAGAGGTAGGGCTCATCGAGGCCACCGAGCGGCGCGGTCGGGTTCGCTACTACGACCATGCCGCACTCGAATGGATTGCCTACCTACAGCTTTGGCATGACGACGGCATGCTCTCGATCGAGCAAACCAAAGCGGTGCTCAACAGTGCCGACCTTGATGAACGGCTGACCATCATCGAACGCAGTCGCGACGAGATCCGGGCGCGAATCGCGGGGTTGCGGCGCGCCCAGGCCGTGTTGGATCACATGCTGGATTGTCGTTCCGACCAGCCGCTCGAGTGTCCGATGACCGGTGCGCACATCAATCGTCGGGTCGAGGCGGCGTTAACCGGTGCGGCGCTGGACGACGGTTTCCTACCCGTCGCCGACGCCGACTGAACCGAAGCCCTACAGTCCGGTCTTGCCGGTGGCCCAGAACGGTTGGGTCGAGATGGCTTTGCGGTCGACGCCCTTGGTGGTGCGCAGCAGATCACGCTGTTGCTGGATCGACTGCCCGTGACCGGCGAGGTAGAACAGCTCGTTGCCGTCGAAGGACGATTGAGCGAGGTAGTCCTGCAGCGCGGCGCCCGACTCTGCGCCTGCCGCGACTACTTCGGCGCCCGGGACCAACGACGCCACCGCGTCGACGTCAGATGCTGTGGTTTCCAGGATGGCGCGGAAAGGGCGTCCGGACGATCCAATCCGGTGCTGAAAAGCCATTGCCAGGCTGAATACCGAGCTGTCGCCGATCACCACAATAGGTTAGTTGCCGTCCTGCCAAACAAAGCCGCGTTTACGTGCGAACTTGGTCATTTCCAACGGCGATCCGGGGGTGAGGCCAAGGAGGCGTTCCTCGCCGGGACCCGAGCCGTGCAGTGCGATGATGGTCCGCATTTGTTGGCTGCTCTGATCAATGACGGCCGGGGTGTAGTGCCGAAAGTCGTTGTGAGTAGCCAGCCACGCGGTCGCATCTCCCGGAGTGGTTGTGAGCGTCGCAAAGTCGGGGCACGTCAGCACGAGGTCGATGAGTCGTTCGCCGATCTGGTCACGGGACACCACCTCGGTCGCATGGCCTGCGGCCAGAAAGCGCTCGGCAATGAAGGTCAGCGTCTTTGTCATGTGGGCAATCCTCCGTCAGTTGTCCCGGCTCCATACGTGGCGTGACGCTATCAATCGTCGTTGTGACAATCAATGGTCGGCGTGACAATTCACGGTTGAGTAATGAGCCACACAAGCCCGGGGCTCGATCAATCCACCGTGGCTTGACTGCCGTGGTCGGCGTGCGCGTGACGCAGCTCTTCGTCGACAAAACGCAGTGCGGAGCGCTGCCACGAGCCGACGTGATCGAGCATCGGATGGTGTCCGCCGGGTACCTCAACGTAGGTCGCGTCCATGCCGCGATCGGTGAGCTCAGCGATGCCTTTGGCGGTGCGGCGGGCATAGGTGACGGTGTCGGCGGCGCCGTGAATCGCTCGCACCCGCGCGCCGGGGTGGATCATCCGCCAATCGGCGTACTGCCACCACGGGGCCAATGCCAAAACGCCGCTGACGCGCGTATCGGCGGCCAACTGCGCGGCGATCCGGCCTCCCATCGAATGGCCAATGACGGCGAGCGGAACGCCCGGATATCGGCGGGACAAATCTTCGAGGGCAGCACGCGCGTAGGGCATCGGCGAGGCCTGCCCACCGTTCCACCCGTATACCCGGTAGCGCGCCTGCTCCACCACTACTGACTGCCGGAACCGGAGACGGATCGACCAGGTGAACGGATACATCCGGACCGCTGATCCCTGCCAGGGAGAAAAGGGCCGGTAGGACGAGTCGGTACCCCCCGGCAACACCAGAACGGCCAGCGCCGGGCGCCGCGATGATGCGGGTCGATTCGGTGAAACTGCAACGCCGGTCGGGGGTGTCATCGTGGTGGGCGAGCCCTTCATTTCTCTCTGGTGCTCTGTCGTCTGGTCGGGCAAGTTCACAGTACTTGTTGGGGTAGCTCACCCTGCACGTACAGCGATCAATGGCAGAATTTGAAGGCATGGCACACCCTCGCGCTGGCACCCCGGCACTGCCCGAAGACCTCATCGATGTGGCCGCAGTGGAAAAGGCCTACTACGAGCTGACCCCAGACTCGAGCAACCCGCTGCAGCAGGTTGTCTTTGGAACCTCGGGGCATCGCGGATCGAGTCTGGACGCGTCCTTTAACGAGGCGCACATCCTGGCAACGACGCAGGCGATCGTCGAGTACCGACGCGGCGCAGGCATCACCGGACCGCTGTTCATCGGATTCGACACCCACGCGCTGTCGATACCGGCGTGGCGCACCGCCCTCGAGGTGCTCGCCGCTAATGAGGTAGACACGCGTACCGCGGAAGGGGATTCCTTTACACCCACTCCCGCAGTGAGCCGTGCGATCCTCGACTTCAACGCAACCAATCCCGGTGTTCTATCGGACGGCATCGTGGTGACCCCGTCGCACAATCCGCCACGTGACGGCGGCTTCAAATACAACCCACCCAGCGGTGGTCCCGCCGACTCCACCATCACCTCGCAGATCGCCGACCGCGCTAATGAATTGCTGCGCGCTGGACTTTCCGGCGTCGCACGCATTCCGTTTGAACGCGCCCGCACGGGCGACTTCGTCACCGACTATCCGTTCATGATGAAGTACTGCGACGGGCTTGCCGACGTTGTGGATATGGAAGCGATTCGCAAGTCCGGTATTCAGATCGGCGCCGACCCGATGGGTGGCGCGTCCGTAGGTTATTGGGCGGCAATCGGATTCCGCTACAACCTCGAAAACCTGACCGTGGTCAACCCGACGGTCGATCCGACGTTCTCCTTCATGACGCTCGATACCGACGGCAAGATCCGAATGGATTGCAGCTCACCGAATGCGATGGCCTCGCTCATCGGCGCACGTGATCACTACGATCTGGCCACCGGTAACGACGCCGACTCCGATCGGCACGGAATCGTCACTCCTGATGCGGGACTGATGAACCCGAATCATTATCTCGCCGTGGCGATTGACTACCTGTTCACTCACCGTCCCGGATGGGGTGACGGCGCCGGAGTTGGCAAGACCTTGGTGTCGTCATCCTTGATCGATCGGGTTGTCGGCGGCATCGGGAAGCGGCTGGTTGAGGTCCCGGTGGGATTCAAGTGGTTTGTCGACGGTCTGCTGGACGGTTCGATCGCCTTCGGTGGTGAGGAGAGCGCCGGCGCATCATTCCTCACTTTTGCGGGTAAACCGTGGACCACCGATAAGGACGGCATCATCATGGATTTGCTGGCCGCCGAGATTCTGGCGGTCACCGGCAAGACGCCCTCGCAGCGTTACCGCGAGCTCGCCGATACCTATGGAGAATCGGCGTATGCGCGGATCGACGCGCCCGCCAGCCGCGAGCAGAAGGCAATTTTGTCGAAGCTGTCGGCAGATCAGATCTCGGCCACCGAGCTTGCCGGCGAGCCAATCACCGCGATCATGACCTCCGCACCCGGCAACGGGGCAGCGATCGGCGGCCTCAAGGTGACCACCGAGAACGCGTGGTTTGCCGCGCGTCCGTCGGGCACCGAGGACGTCTACAAGATTTACGCCGAATCCTTCAAGGGCGCAGACCATCTCAAAGAGGTCCAGGTGCAGGCGCAAGAGGTCGTCGACACCGCGCTGGGCTGACACCGCGCTGGGCTGACACCGCGCTGGGCTGACACCGTGGCTGGGCTGATCGCCCGGCTCAGGCGCTGGGCTGCCCCGGATCGATAGTGCCCGGATGGGTGCCGTTCGGTTCGGGCGTCCAGCGCCAGAGTTTCGGTGGCCGACCGCCCGAGGTCTGGGCCAGACCGGCCTCGCTCAGTCCGTCGATCCGGGCGAGGTCGCGGTTGAGATTTGCGCGGTGCACCTCGGCGTTGGTGAGCTGGCGGGTGACGGCCACCGCATCTGTTGCGGTGAACTCCGCTCCGGTGAGCCCGCGCGTGAAATCGACTTCTCGCCAGAGCTTTTCGGCCAGCATCTGCCGTGCGGTCGCCACAATTGTCGCGTGATCAAAAGCGAGGGTGTGGTGTGTGTCGATGGGCACCCAGTGTGCCTCGTCGGTCCAGATGGTCTCCGAGCACCAGAACGTCGCCCACATCGCCACCGAGAGCGACGGTCCGCGCGGATCTCGGCTGGGCTCGTCGAAGGTCTGTAGCTGCCCCAGCGCGGTGGGGGTATCGCTGATGCCGAGCTTGCCCAGCGCCCGAGCGGCGGCCGCACTGAGCCGCTCGCCACTGCGAACCACCACCCCCGGGAGTGCGCGATCACCGAGAAACGGCTGGGCGGTGCGGTTATGCGTCGCCACCAATACTTGCCGGGATTTGGGGTCGTAGGTCAGCGCCACGACATCGACGCTGACGACGCTCAGTAGGCCGGGGTCGGTGCTGGGGTTACCCGGGGAAGTGGGGGCGTCGTGCTCGGCCACCTGATACTCCTGTCCATCCGCGCCGGACCGGTCGCGCCGATCACGACCGGCGCCCCGGTCGCCTCAGAGATCAACTTAGTCACCTCGGCTGCGTCGCGCGGGAGTGGGCGCACCTGCGGGATAGCGTGTGCGACGAGCTGGGTCAGTGCAGATAGCGCGGACAGGTCGCCGTACGGGGTGGGCGCTAGCGGGTGGGTGTGTCCGTCCCAGCTGTCGGCGACACCGAGTCCGGTAGTCCCCACCGCGTCGAGGTGCGATACCGCGACGCCGTCGAGGTGGCCGCAGATCTCGGCGGCGTAGCGCAACGCGGGCAGATCGAGGTGCCCGGTGCGCCACCCGCCCTGATATCTACCCTCGCGATTGTGCGTGTCTGGCAGCGGTATTCGTGAATCCTCGGTGGGCATCGGGCCGTCACCGTGCCGCGTTGAATAGGTCCGAGTAAGTCCTAACGCATACGGCTGGTGGCCTCGCGCTCTCAGCTCATCGACTACGGTTCCCGGCGTCACCGTCGACCATGTGGTGTGCGGGTGAAATCCCCGCCACTCGTCGAGGAGCACACCCTGGGAACCTTCAAAGATCACCGTGCCCTGCGCAATAGCGGCGTCGATGTGCGCTGCTACGTCATCGGTGATGGTGAGGTAGCTGGCGATCTCGCACAATGCATCGGCGATCTCGGTGATGGGCTCGTGGTCGAGGTCTGCGTGACGCGGATCGCTGGTGACCTGGTCTATCAGCGGTCGGGCGTAGGCGGCAAGCGCTTGCAGCCCTTCGATTGTGGCGTCCCGATCGCGCAGGGTGCGAAGGGTCAGGGCCGGTATGTCCGAGACATTGGTGTGGATAGGAAAGTTGCCAATGATGTCGCCAGCCCGCGCCCGCGCCGCAACGGCCAGGGCATAGGCGCGCGTTTCGCCGATCCCCTCACCGGTAGATCCGTGCCGATTGACGCCGCGCAGGGTTTCCCGAGCTCGGTTGAGCGCGATGTGGATTGGCGTTGTCACCAGAGCGTTTGCGTCGGCGGTGATCAACCCCAGCGGGTTGTGGATGCCGATGGCGGCGAGATCGGCGGCCTCCTGAGCCAGTCTCAGCGGATTGATCATCATCGGAGCGGCCAGAATGGTACGGACACCCAAGAATGTGGCTGACCCGAACTGGCGGAAGGTGTGGTGGCGGGCTCCGTGGCACACGTTGTGCGCTGCTTGGGCTCCGCCAGAGAAGCGAACTACGGCGCTGGTGTCGGAGATAGTGGCCGCGAGAAAGTCGACGGTGGCCCCCTTGGCCTCGTCGCCGTAGCCAAGTCCGACGACCACTATCGGGGCGCCGGGGGAGCGGCCGGGCAGGTCGCTCCCGCCCGCTCCGATGACCTCACGAGCAGGGTTGGAGCTCATGCGAATTCCCTTCATTGTCAATGCTTGTGAGGACGTCTCGCGATCAGAGATCGGTGGGCAGTACTCCGGTACCCGCGGCGTTCTGCGGACGGATGCGTTGCAATGCCTTCCCGACAGCGGCGCCTGAGGTGGAGCCGGCGGCTCCCAGATCGGCGACGCCCTCGGCAACGGTGATCGAATCCTCCATGACTCCGATCGTCAACGCGATCAGGTCAGCCACCCCGTCGGGGTCGTCGAGTTTCAGGAAGCGCTCGCCGACGATGCTCCGCCAGTGATCCTCGATCTCTGGATCGTGGTAGTACGACGTCAGATTAGGGAGCACGTAGTACACGGTGAAACGACGATCAAGTTCTCGATAGATCGATGCGACATCGCGGTCCTCGCCGATATCGTCCCCGATGAAGCGTCGCACCGAATCAGCAAACAGCACAGGCTTGTTCATTTCGTCGCCGATAAAGAACACGTAGCCCTTCTTGCCGCGCCGGTCAAAGGCATCGGTCGCGACCCGGGTTGCCAGAAAGTATGCCGCCAAGGCGTATCCCTCGCGTTTGTCGCCGCCACCACCGCCTTCGAGATAGATATCGCGAAGCTGCTCGTCGATGCGATTGTCAGATTCGAACTGTCCGATCTGCATTGGTACGCAGTCGAATTGATCGTCGCCGATGGCGCCCACCATGATCTGTGGATCATCGATGTAGCCGCCGCGGGTGAGCAGGCCAAGGAGATCGCCGAGGCGTTTCTGCACCGTGATCGGCACCCGGCCCATCGAGCCGGTCACATCGAAGAGTACGACGATGGGCGTGGAGTTGGGGTGTTCGTTGTTGTCTCTCGATTCGCGAACGGAAACTCCGTAGGCGTTGAGAGACGGTGCGGCGACGCGCAAGTGGCGTGGTACGCCATTCATCTGCGTCGTGTACCCGAAATCGTCCTGTCCGTTGGCACGGCGGGCTGCCGCGGCGGCCTGGTAGGAGCTGGTGTCCCAGAATCCGTTTCCCATGATGGGTCCTTTCGGTTGAGGCTCAATGTTGTTGATGGCTAGTGACGGCTCAGTCCGATGCCCGGAGATACCGCCGGAATCGTCGTGGGCCGTACAGAGCTGTCAGGAGTAGGTCGTATTCGTCTAGCCACTGGGCGGGGGAGAGTTGGGTAGCGGACTCGGCAAAGTGGAGCTGCCGCAGTTCGGTCGGGTTGAGCATTGTGGTGAACAGTCGATGCAGCGCAGGTCCATCGGTGGCGCGGGGAGTGAGAGGGGTTGCGCTCCAACCGGTGAGCACTACGCCGTGCTGCTCGGGGTGGATAAACACGGTCTGTGGCGTCAGGTTTCCGTGTGCGATGCCTGCCGCGTCGAGTGTCATTACGATGCGACGCGCGATCCAGGCCCAATCGCGCCCGTCCAGACCGCGGGGGTTCTCGGCGTGAATCTGTTGCAGCGGAACGATTCCCGTGGGGATGCGGTACGCGATCCAGCGGTGGCCAGCAGTGGTTGCCGCGTCGACGAGGTGTGGACCGAAAGCGCTCATGCCTTGTTGCGCAAGGGCGCTGATCGCGTGCTCGGCACCGTCCAGGGCGGCATTGCTCGCGCTGTTGCGCGCCAGATCAACCCGAGTATCCGGATCGTCGGTCCCGTAGGTGGCGATCTCGGTGGTGGCGTGGAGTTGTGTGCGCAGTGTGTAGGTGCCGTTGGCGCCGCTGACGTGCGGTTGATTGGTCGTCGCAGTGCCGGTGGCTCGGGTGGGAGAGGTCCACGCGCGGTAGAGCGGGTTCAGCGTGAGCGTGGCGTCGCGGCAGGCGGCCGCGTCTGCGCCGCTGGTCAGTGCTCGATCGGGGTGTACCAACGCGGCAAAGCTGCGAAGGCGACGGCGGGCCGCGCGTCGGTCGGCGGGGTTATCCGGGTCGCCGATGAAGACGTCGCGCGGGCTGCGAGCGGCCTCGATCAGTGCGAGGGCTTCGGGGGTGGTCGTCGGCAACATGTAAATTACTCTAAGTGAGTAATATTGGCGCCGCAACCGGTGTCAGTCAGCTGAATGCTGCTGCCTCGCCTTCGGTTGTCTCGAATGTCGGTGCGGCGGGGCATTATGGGGTCGGGTAGGAGGCCAACGGTGACTGATTCGGGAATGGTGACTGATTCGGGAATGGTGAGTGATGAGGG
>Cebus_capucinus_imitator_PRJNA485217_SSR047__coassemble_1345_pt1 | contig 15780 bp, 15 predicted proteins | sample Cebus_capucinus_imitator_PRJNA485217_SSR047__metabat2_low_PE_001 | metagenome-assembled genome bin Cebus_capucinus_imitator_PRJNA485217_SSR047
CCGCGGACCTTCAGGCCGCGTAACCACCCTCCACTATTCGGGGGGAACCTCAGTAGTCGAGTCGATGCCGACTGGTATGTGATGGCAATGCCGCCAGAAAAAGCCGCACCGCTCATGAATAAGGACATCTTGCGAATAGATCCCGCACTAGCGGGCATTGCCAAGATCGGCCCTAACCCATTGGGCGCGGCAAACATCTACCTCTCATCTGACACGCCCGCGCTATCTCCCCTTGACACACTGGGATACGCCAACGTCTCGCCATGGGGCTTTGCCTTCGTCAGTTATACCGATATATGGAGCTCAGTCTCGCACGGCAGATTCCCCAAAATTTATGGCGACGGCCGCGCCAAGCAGTATGCAAGCTTCGATCTCTGGTCATGGGACCTTCCTGGATTCAACGGTAAAACACCGCTGGAATGTTCAGCCGAGGAGTTTGTCGACGAGCTACTGCATCAAGTGCAGTATGTGACGAGTGGGCGAGTATCGCTCCGGCGACAAGACCTAGCCCACTGGCAAGTCAACCCAGCAATACAATACCGGCCGGGCAAGACCGCACTGCTCGACGAATTTCTATGGTCAATGGATAAGGGCTGCTGGACCAATCAGCCCGCCGCAATGGGCAAGGTCCGCAACATGGCTTTCGGCGCTACTTACGCACGAACCTGGTCAGGAATCGACAGCATGGACGCCGCCTGCGAAGCGGCAAGCCGAGCCACCAACGAAATCCTGGAACGATCCGGCAGCAACCGCGAAAAGGCATACGTTTACGACGGCACACCACCTGCTGGTTTCAAACAGCTATGGGACGAAGATGATCGCCGATATCGGGCCGGGCTACCCAACCAGTTCGACGTTATCTCGCCGTTCCCTGCCCGGTAACGAAGCTCTAAGTGCCACACCACCGGCGCTGCGATTCACCATGAATCGCAGCGCCGGTGGTGTGGCTTGATCGTGATGCGCTACCGGCCTAGATCGCTCCGGTCTGCTGCAAAATCCAGGCCAGCTCGAAGGCCACTTCTTCCCACTGCTTATAGCGACCGCTGACACCGCCGTGCCCGGCGGACATCTCGGTCTTCAACAGGATCGGATTATCCGAAGTACTTAGCTCCTGAAGTTTGGCAACCCATTTGGCCGCCTCGGTAAACAAAACCCGAGTGTCATTGAGTGAGGTCTGCGCCAGGATCGGCGGATACGGAGCCGCAGTCACGTTCTCATAAGGGGTGTACGACTTCATGTACTCGTAGACCGCCGGATCGTGCAGCGGGTCGCCCCACTCATCCCATTCAATGACGGTCAGCGGCAGCGACGGATCCAGGATCGAGTTGAGGGCGTCCACAAAGGGCACTGAGGCGAGAATCCCGTTGAATAGTTCGGGAGCCAAGTTGGCCACCGCACCCATCAGCAGACCGCCAGCCGAACCTCCTTCTGCCACCATCTGTTTCGGGGTGGTCCAGCCGCGCTGCACCACGTGACGTCCGGCGTCGACGAAGTCGGTGAAGGTGTTCTTCTTGGTGAGCGTCTTGCCGTTCTCGTACCAGTGGCGTCCCATCTCGCCGCCGCCACGAACGTGGGCGAGCACAAAGACCACGCCACGGTCGAGCATCGATAACCGCGACACTGAGAAGGCCGGGTCAAAACTTGCCTCGTAGGAGCCGTAGCCGTAGAGCAGCAGCGGTGCGGGCGCGGCATCCGGATCGCCCGGTGCCGCAACACTTTTACGGCGCACAATCGAGAGCGGGATCTGCGTGCCATCGGCCGCGGTGGCCCACTCGCGGGTCTGCACGTAGTCGGCAGCGTCGTAACCACCGAGCACCGGCTGCCGTTTGAGCAGCATCCGCTCCCCGGTGGTGACGTCGAGCTCAAACAGCTCGGCCGGCTCAATGAAACTGCCGTAGCCGAACCGCAAACGCGGCGTATCCCATTCGCGGTTGCCTGCCAACCCCAGCGAGAACAACTCCTGAGCTACCGCCACCTCAATGAAATCCTCGGCGACCGGAATCCCGTCAATACGACGGAGATCGGCGATAGACACCCGCGGCAGGGCGTCGGCCCGATAAGACAGCACCAGATAGTCACGGAACGCGTCAACGTCCTCGATCCGGATTCCGCGGCGATGCCCGATGAACTCTGTGCGGTTGGCGGGATCGTCCACTGGTGCAATATCGACGGCGAAGTCTTCAGCCTTCTCGCCGTCACGAACATCGTTGTGGATGATCAGGAAGTAGTCTTTGCCACCAATCTCGGCGTGTTCGACGTTGTACTCGACGCCGTCGATTCGCGTTGCGACACTACGGAATTCACCGGTCGGATCATCCGCTGCAAGCACGTAGCATTCCGAGGTGATCTTGGAACCGACCCCGATCATCAGATACTTGTCACTGCGGGTCGATCCCATGCCAACCCAGTAACGCTCATCCGGCTCGTAAAACACCTTGACGTCAGGGGTACCGGCGCCAATGTCGTGGCGCCACAACGTATCTGGACGCCACGCGGCATCCACGGTTTGATAGAAGACGTGCTTGGTGTCGGCGGAGAACACCGCCCCGCCCGCGGTGTCGGTGATGACGTCGTCGAGCAATTCGCCGGTGCGAAGATCCTTGAAGCGCAGCGTGTATCGCTCGTCTCCTACCACGTCAGTGCTAAAGGCGAGCCAATCGCCGTCGTGGCTGACCGTCAGCGCGCCGAGACTGAAGAAGTCGTGTCCCTGTGCCTCCTGATTGGCATCGAGCAGGATTTGCTCGCCCGGCAGCGGCGCATCTTCGGAGACTTCCGGCGGCGTCCAGTCGTCGGGATCGGCAATCGGGCACCGGCAGTGGGTGGCGTACTGCTGCCCCTCTTTGGTGCGGGCGTAGTACCAGTAGCCACCGCGCCGGGATGGCACCGACATGTCGGTTTCTTTGGTGCGCGACTTGATCTCGTTGAAGATCGTCGTGCGCAGCCCGGCCAGCTGCGCGGTGTTGGCCTCGGTGTAGGCGTTCTGCGCCTCCAGGTAGGCGATAACCTCGGGATCGTCCTTGTCGCGCAACCATTCGTAGTTGTCAACAAAGGTGTCGCCGTGGTGAGTACGCGGCGCGGGGATCTTCTTGGCCACCGGAGCCTGCACATCGCCGTTCGGCGAATGCTCAGCGGATTCCTTTTGCGGGGATGATGATTGTTGCGGGGTTGGCACCTGCTCGGACACGTATCTCCTATCCTTCGTGGGGCCAGTCGGCGAAGGACCTCTGCGAGATCCATTCGTAGGCTTCGATATAGCGAGCTCGAGTACGCGTCACCACATCGTCCGGTAGCTCCGGCGGGGTGGTGTCGGAGTGCCGATCCCAACCGGACTCGGGCGACGTCAGCCAGTTGCGCACGATCTGCTTGTCAAAACTTGGCTGCACCTGCCCGGGCGCATAGCCCGCGGCATCCCAGTAGCGTGACGAATCCGGGGTGAGTACCTCGTCGGCCAGCACGAGCGAGCCGTCGACGGCCTGACCAAACTCGAATTTGGTGTCGGCCAAGATGATTCCGCGATTGGCCGCCAACTCGGCACCGCGTCGGTAGATATCGAGCGTGGTGGTGCGCAGGTCTGACGCCAACTCCGGCCCGACCAACTCGACCACCTGGTCAAAGCTGATGTTCTCGTCGTGATCGCCCTGCTCGGCCTTGGTGGCCGGAGTGAAGATCGGTTCGGGCAGTTTGTGGGCCTCGTCGAGCCCGGCGGGCAATTCCACGCCGCACACCGCACCGGTAGCCCGATAGTCGATCAGCCCGGAGCCGGTGAGGTAGCCGCGCGCGACGCACTCGACCGGCATCATCGGCAGCTTGTGTACCACCATTGATCGGCCCACCAGATCAGCCGGGATGCGCTCATCGGTGGCATCGCCGGCCAGATGATTGGGAACACCGAGTGCCTCGAACCAGAAGAAACTCATCGCGGTGAGGATGCGGCCCTTATCGGGGATCGCCGGGGACAGGATGTGGTCGTATGCCGAGATTCGATCGCTAGCCACCATGAGCAGCGTGTTCTCGTCGATCTCGTAGATCTCGCGCACCTTGCCCGAGGCAAGATGCCGGTATGACTCAAGTGCCGGACGCATGGCTTCGACCTTAGAGGTATGACAGGCTGAGCCGCATGACCGGGCCACACATCACCATCACCTATTGCACCCAGTGCAACTGGCTGTTGCGGGCCAACTGGATGGCCGCGGAGTTGCTCTCTACCTTTGGCGCCGAACTCGGGTCGGTGACGCTGGTACCGGGCACCGGCGGCATCTTTGTAATCGAGGCCGACGGACACCAGATCTGGGAGCGCACCCGAGACGGCGGGTTCCCCGACGCCCCCGAACTCAAGCGCCGCGTGCGTGATCGCGTACTGCCGGAGTGGTCGTTGGGCCACGCCGACAAACCCGCGACCCCCTAAAGCCGCACCGACTCCCCTACCACCACATAACAACGCCGACCCCGCAGCCTTCGGAGTGTTCCGACGGCTACGGGGTCTATGTCCACCAACTCAGGGGTCAGCCAGCTCAGGTTCGGGGCAGATCAGAGGATCGGGGCTGGCGCATACGCGGCGGCCTCGGGATAGTCGGCGATGATCTTCTCCGCTGCGGCAATGACATCGGCGACCTGTCGGCCCGCGGCCCCAACAAATGCTTCTTTGTCTTCGAGTAGCGCGTCGAGCTGAGCCCGATCGAGCGGAATGCGGTCGTCGGCGGCCAACCGATCGAGCAGATCGGGTTCGCGGCCTTCCTCGCGCATCGCCAAGGCGACCGCGACCGCATTTTCCTTGATCGCCTCGTGGGCGGCCTCGCGGCCAACTCCGGCCCGCACCGAGGCCATCAGCACCTTGGTGGTGGCCAAGAATGGCAGGTAGCGGTCGAGTTCGTTGGCGATGACGGCCGGGTAGGCACCGAACTCGGCGAGCACCGTCAAGAAGGTCTCCATCAAACCGTCGATGGCAAAGAACGCGTCGGGCAACGCCACCCGGCGCACCACCGAGCAGAACACGTCGCCCTCATTCCACTGCGCACCGGCCAACTCGGCAGTCATCGAGGCGTACCCACGCAGAATCACCTGCAGCCCGTTGACTCGTTCACAACTGCGCGTGTTCATCTTGTGCGGCATCGCCGACGAACCGACCTGACCGGGCTGGAAGCCTTCGGTCACCAGCTCGTGGCCGGCCATCAGGCGGATGGTGTGCGCCAACGACGACGGCGCAGCGGCCACCTGAACGAGCGCCGAAACGACGTCGTGGTCGAGGGATCGCGGATAGATCTGGCCGACGGAGATAAACGAGCGCGAGAAGCCGAGGTGCGTCGCAACGCGCGACTCGAGATCGGCGAGCTTTGCCGCATCGCCGTCGAGAAGATCGAGCATGTCCTGGCTGGTGCCCATCGGACCCTTGATGCCACGCAGTGGGTACCGATCAATCAGCTCGGACAGGCGGGTCAACCCGATCATCAGTTCGTCGGCGGCCGAGGCAAACCGCTTGCCGAGCGTCGTTGCTTGCGCCGCCACGTTGTGGCTGCGGCCCGCCATCACCGTCGAGGAGTACTGCGCGGCACGCTCAACGAGTCGAGCGAGTACCGCAACGCCATGGCCATGCACATAGTGCAGCGACTGCAGGATCTGGAGCTGCTCGACGTTCTCGGTCAGATCGCGACTGGTCATGCCCTTGTGGATCTGCTCGTGCCCGGCGAGGGCGTTGAACTCCTCGATCCGTGCCTTCACATCGTGGCGGGTCACGCGCTCGCGTTCGGCGATCGAGGCAAGGTCGATCTGATCGACCACTCGCTCGTAGTCGGCGATGGCGTCGGCTGGCACGTCGATGCCGAGGTCACGCTGCGCCTTGAGCACGGCGATCCACAACCGACGTTCGGTGGCGATCTTGTTGGTCGCCGACCAGATCTCGACGAGATCGGCAGACGCGTAGCGACTGGCAAGGACGTTGGAAATGGCAGGTTTGGGCACCCGATCAGTCTAATGGCCCACGCTTTTGCCCTTCACGAGGGCAAACAGCGGTCACAGGGCAAAGCACAGACCGCCCGAACCGTACCCCTGGTGTACCCGGGCCATCGTGATCGGCGACTTCACGCCGTTCTGCACTGCATAGAGCATCCGATTGCCTTGTCGCCGAGGAATCCACGTGACTGACGCGGAGGTCTGATAGGCCGGCGCTTTACCGATATAGATGGGGCGGTACCCGCGGCGCTGCTCAAAGAAAGTCACCATGCCCTTCGCGTCCACCGGCACAGTGAGGGTGTACGTGCAGCCCGTCCCGTAGACCACCGAGGAAAACGGCACATTTGAGTCGGGGCCGCTGACCGGAGCAGCCTGCGCGGTTCCCGCGCCGACGAGGACCCCTGCCCCCATCGTGACCCCGGCCATCATCCCGATCAGACCTCGTTGCAGCCGATTCATCCCTGGTTCCTCCCATGTCCGGTTATCGGTCAAGCCTGGTCACGCGCTAGCTACGCGCCGACACCCGCCGCGGTGCCAAGACGTCGATGACGCCATGCAATGCGTCCCGCGCCGCCAAAAACGGATCGTCGCTGCCGTTTCCCAGCGACCCGACCACTGCGCCGTCCTCTACCGCGATCAAGCGCCCAACCCCCACCGAATCGACCTCGCGGCCCGACTTTTCCAGAACGTCTGCGTGGATCGAGGTGACTCGGCCACGGCGCTCGGCCACCACATCCCCTAAAAGTGGGTATCGAGGCGCCAGCGCGATCAATTCATACCGGGCGGCGAGTTCCTCAATCGGCGTTTGCGCGCCGACAAAAACCTCGGAGAGCGCCTCCGCGGTGGCCGCCACTCCGCGCTTCCGCCGCGTCAGGGCCGCCCCGCGAGCCGCGATCGACTCGTCACACGTGCGCGTCACAAACCCGGCCGCCTGTGCCATCAAATCTTCAAGGGAGGCAAAGTAGTACGTGGTCGACGCCAACGGCATTTGCGCACGCTCGGCGACCGCACGGTGCCGTACCGCATCGAATCCCCCCTCCAGCAACAAGGCGCCCGCGGCCTCGACCAGTCGAGACCGTCGGCGCGTTCCTTTCGGGGTAGCCGCCGCTGTCATGGGGACCATGCTGCCAGGATGATCACAGTCACCGGCCCCTTTTCGCTGGATCAGCGTTCAGACCACGACTAGTACCCCCGCGCGAAAAGCGGTCGTTCGGTCACTCGACAGGTTCTTTCACAGAGCACCAGCGAAGCTAGCGTGAGCCCCATGCACTCCGCCGGATTACGCGCGGTGGCCGACTGCGGCGCCTGGTATGCGGGTCTCCGTCGTAGCGCGTTGGCCGCCCGGATCACTGCCGAACTGGGCAACTATTCCACCGCCATTGACGGTGTGGCAGTAGTCTTCACCGCCGCCGATCTGGATCGCACGCTCAGCGCGCCCGCGATACCCGTCGCGACTATCGGCGCGGACGCACGCTCGTTGCGGTGGGCGTGGGCAACCGCAACCGAGCGTCAACCAGCAGACATGCGTTCACTGGAACTGCGCCGTACCGGTCAACGCCTCGGCCTCGCGGAACTCTGTACACCTACCCTCAGTCTGCGCCCCCGCATTAGCGCTGATCATCTCGCCGAGACGGAATCCGGACGAGAAACCAGCACCGACCACCGGACCGGGGTCGACACAGAGTGTTCTCTCGATGCCGCAGATGATCTGGCCGCACTGGTCGGCGCAGTTGCCGTGCAGCTCACCGGAATCGGCCCGTTTCTGCGCTTTCCGAACGCTGCCGGCGGATGCGATGTGGCGCTCGTCGACGCCGATGCCATCCCACTTGCCGATCCCAGCGTTGCCGACTTCTCCACCGCGCTAACCGATTTGGCAACTCTCCAACCGGGCACCCAGGCTGAGTCAGCGATGTCGTCAGCGTGGACGCAGCCAAGCTGGGCCGCCCTCGATCATCGAGCCGCCCTGCACGGCTTGGCTACTCGCCTCGGCTGGCACACCCGCTGGCACGCCGCCGACACGATGCCGCACGCCGAGACGCCGAAGGCGGACTCCGAGAGCCACCAGGAGATGCTGGCGTGCGCAGTCGACGACGGTCTTTCGCAGCTCGAACTGCGTTTCACCGCAGCTGGTCGGCTATCCATCTCGCCCCAGTAGACCCAATCCCACCAAGCTTCCCTGCGCGGCGACACGCCTTGCCCTCTGGATACCCCCTGGGGTACCTTGCATTCTCGAATACCCCCATGGGTATATCCGAATTGTGACGAGGAGAGGACCCCGATGACCGCCACCGAGGATGCGCCGACACCCGCGCCCCGACAGACTTCGGACCGCAACACCAAGGTCGCAGCACAGAAAGCCCAGACAGGCGCCCTGGGGCGCCTCGGCCTCTGGACAGCCACGCACCGACGCTGGGTCTTCGCGGTGTGGGCACTGCTGGTGATCGGCCTAGGTGCTGCCGCACCGAGCGTGTTCAGCTCCCTCGCGGGGGCCGGATGGCAGGCCAACGGCTCGGAGTCGGTGGCGGTCGGCGACCTGGCTCAAGAGCATTTCGGCGGCGCATCCTCGGCCGCGGTGCAGGTGGTCATCCACTCCGATCACCACGAAATCTCCAGCCCACAAGTCCAGCGGGTGATCAGCGAGATCACCGACGTCGCCAAAACCGACTCCCGGTTTGGCTCCGTTGTGGCACCCCAGCCGGGAATGACGATCAGCCAGGACGGACACACCGGCGTCGCCCTCATCGGGGCCAATGCCTCCACCGGCGACATGGTCAAAGCCGTCGACGATCACAAAGAGCCACTGACCGCGCTCGGTACTGACGACATCAAGGTCTATCCGACCGGCGCGTCAGCCCTGTGGAGCGACTTCAATAAGGCCAACCACGAAGCCATGATCAAGGCCGAGATGTTCTCCTGGCCGATCACGCTCGCGATCACGGTTGTCGCCTTCGGCTCGCTGGTCGCGGCCGGCTTGCCGCTGCTGCTGACTATCGCGGGACTCGTCGCCTCTGCTGGCGGCCTGGTGCTACTCAATGCCCTCACGCCAATCTCGGTGTGGGCCACGAACTTCGCGATGATGTTCGCGCTAGCACTCGGCATCGACTACGCCCTGTTCATGGTGTCCCGATTCCGGGCGGCCATGACGCTGCATGACACCCCCCAACGCGCCACCGCCGAGACGATGAACACTGCCGGAAAGGCAGTTCTGCTCTCGGGAATCACCGTGCTGATCAGCCTTTCCGCGGTGCTGCTCGTGCCCGCACCAGCGGTGCGCACCATGGCGGTCGGCATCATGCTTGCGGTCGTCTTTGTGCTCGCGGCAACCATGACGCTCCTGCCTGCGACACTGGCCGCGACGGGCCGCAAGGTCAATGCCGCAGCGTTGCCGTGGGCCAAGAAGCAACAACATCGCTCCCCACTATTCGAGAAGTGGGGACATCTGCTGCATCGTCATCCGTGGCCGTTTGCCGTTGTCTCCCTTGCCCTTCTGATCCTGTTGACGCTGCCGGTGCTTGGCCTCAAAGTCGCGATGCCCTCGATCAACGTCGTGCCAGAAGACGCCCCGGTCCGCCAGGGATACCACGTTGTCGCCGAAATATGGGTCCGGGAGCCCCGGGCGCACTACAGATCATCACCCCCGTCGCCGATGCCGATGCCACCGCAGCCGCAGCTGCCGCAACGCCCGGCATCGCGATGGTCACCCCGGCGCAGCACTCTGCCGACGGTTCCAATTACGTTATGCTCCAAGCCATTCCATCGGTGGACCCATCCGATGAGAAGATGACCGTCATCCTGCACACCCTGCGCGATCGGGTTCCGGCGGCCGCCCGGGTCGGCGGCGCCCCGGCGGAAAACATCGACCTGCAATCCGCGCTGGATCGCTGGCTCCCGGTGATCGTCACCGTCATCTTGGTACTGGGCTTCCTACTGCTGCTGGTCGCGCTTCGCGCCCCACTCGTCGCCCTGATGGGCACCGTGGTCAGCCTGCTCTCTACCGGCGCCGCGTTTGGCGTGGCCAAGCTGATCTTCCAGGACGGCCACGGCGCCAGCCTGCTGGGATTCGAGCCCCAAGGCTTCCTCGACGGATGGGGGCCGGTGTTCTTCTTCGCGATGATCTTTGCCATCGCGATGGACTACACCGTCTTCTTACTGGCCACCGCAAAGGGGCACTACGAAAACCACCACGACCCGCATGCCGCACAGATCGACGGAATGGCCCACTCGGGCCGAATCATCTTTGCCGCCGCGGCAGTCATGGTTGCCGTCTTCTTTACCTTCGCGCTGGCAGATCCGCTACCGCCCAAGGAAATGGGCATTATCCTGGGCGCCGCGGTCTTACTTGATGCCGGGCTGATCCGTCTGGTGCTGCTCCCGGTGTTGCTGCGTCTTACCGGCCACGGGGCTTGGTGGACACCGCGGTGGCTCGACCGGCTTCTACCGAAGATCTCGTTTCGCCACTAGACACGGAGAGCGGCCGAGCTAATACCCCAAGGGGTATGGTTGGGGTATTACCCGCACGAGAGGAAGGTCTACTCATGGTAGGCGACGAGGAAGCAATCGCAGGAGTCCTCAACCGGCTCCGACGCGCCCACGGCCAGCTGGCCGGAGTGATTTCAATGATCGAAGAAGGCCGCGACTGCAAAGACGTGGTAACCCAACTCGCGGCGGTATCCAAGGCCCTCGATCGCGCCGGGTTCAAGATCGTGGCCACCGGGCTCCGCGAATGCATGGCCGGAGACGCCACTTCGGGCGAGCCAATGACTCAGGACCAGTTGGAGAAGCTATTCCTCGCGTTGGCGTGACACACCCGCACTCACTGCATCCGGAGTCACATACCCGGGCGCATTAACACAAGGAGACCCGATGAGTCCGGCCGCAAGCGGTTTGGCATTGACTACCCGCCTAGAGCACACCAGCTTTCCCGACGCCGTCGACCGCACCCGAAAAGTACTGGCCGAACAAGGATTCGGCGTGCTCACCGAGATCGATATGGCCGCAACTCTCAAGGCGAAGATCGGCGCAGAGATGGAGAACTATCTCATTCTCGGCGCCTGCAACCCGCCGTTGGCTCATGCGGCGATCGGAGTCGATCGTCGGATCGGTCTTCTGCTGCCGTGTAACGTCGTCGTCCGCGAGGACGTCGCCAACCCGGGATCGGTGATCGTCGAGGCGATGAACCCCGATGTGATGGTGCAGGTCGACGACGCGCCGGGGCTGCCCGAGGTCGCTGCCCGCGCCGCGGAGAAGCTGCGTGCCGCAATCGCGACTCTCGAGGCAGGCGCGGTCGCCGAGTAGCAAGCCGACCAGCAGAAAGTAAGGATTGATATGTGTTACCCCGTTGTGTGCACTACCTGCGGTAAGACCACCTGGGATGGCTGCGGCGCCCACATCGACGATGTACGCAACGCCGTTCCGCCCCAGCAGTGGTGCGACGGCCATCACGAGGCGACCGCCACCACACAGGGCTAAGCCACCTAGCCTGCTGGGCGCGCCCGCAGCAGGCGCAGTACCCTCGTGCTCGATGAACGTCCCAGGCCTTCGCGCCGATCACACACCCGTCCCGCCCGGCCATCCGGTCTCGCGGCGTGTGCTGCTGTCGAACGGTCTGCGCGCGGGCGCCATCGGCGGCCTTGGGGTAGCCGGGCTGGCCGCGTGCGCGACCGATCGGCCCGTCGAGATCCAGAATCAACGCGCCGAGGTCCCTCAGGGCGACGACGAACTGCCATCAAGATCCTCGATTCCCAGCGCAGATGGCCCACCCATCCTCACCGGCAGTTTCAACTCGGCCCGCATGGGTGGGCGACCCACTCGCTGGGCGGTAACGCGACCCAACGGTGCCACCGGGACTCTTCCCGTGGTCGTCGTACTGCACGCCTTCAACACCAATGAGCGCACAATCTTCGATGAGCCGCTGGCGATAGGCCGCGGACTGCAGGCCTACGTCGACGCCGGAAACCCGCCGTTCGCGATCGCCGCGGTCGACGGCGCCCGCAACTACTGGCATCCACGCGTCGATGGCACCGACGGATCGGCAATGGTGATCGACGAGTTTCTGCCGATGCTGAGCTCCGACCCGGCACTGAACCTGTCTACCGATCGGATCGGCTTGTTCGGCTGGTCGATGGGCGGGTACGGCGCCTTGCGGCTCGGATCAATCCTCGGCGCTCCCCGGGTGACCTCGATCGCGGTCAGCTCCCCTGCGCTGTGGGCCGACCCGCGCAACTTTGCCCCGCGCGCCTTCGACAACATCGTCGATTACCAGAAGAACTCTCTCTTTGGCGCGCAAGACAGCTTCCGGCGCATTCCGCTGATGATTGCGATCGGCACCAGCGACCAGTTCTTCACCTACACCCGACAGTGGGTCGCCGGGCTGCACCCGCCCGCAGTGTTCGCTACTGGGCCGGGCGGGCACACCGACAGCTATTGGCGCGGCGTGCTGCCCGACCAGATCGAGTTTTTGGGCCGCAGCCTCACCTAGGTGAGCCACCGCCCGGGGCCACGAACTTAGAGGCTGATCTTGCCGTCGAGTGCGGCCTTGCCGATATCGGTGCGGTGATGGGCTCCAGCCAACGTGATACCGGCGACGCGCTCGTAAGCCTGTTCGCGAGCAGCGGCCAGGTCGGCACCGACACCCACAACCCCGAGTACACGACCGCCGGAGGAGATAACCTCGCCGTCGGCGTTGATCGCGGTGCCTGCATGCAGCACACCTTCGCCGGAGGCCCCACCGATCACATCGCCGGTGCGAGGCTTACCCGGGTAATTCTCGGCGGCGACGACCACCACGACTGCGGCACCGTCGGTCCATTGCAGCGGCGGGAGCGAAGCGAGGGTGCCGGTGGCGGTGGCGTTAAGTGCCTGCCCCAGCGGCGACTCCAGTAGCGCCAGCACCGCCTGGGTCTCGGGATCGCCAAAGCGACAATTGAATTCGACGACGGCAGGACCCTGGGCGCCAATAGCGAGACCCGCGTAGAGCAATCCGTTGAACGGGGTGCCGCGCTTAGCCATCTCTGCTGCGACCGGCGTGACGACGTCGGTGACGATCTCCTCGAGCACCTCGGCGGGCAGCCACGGCAGCGGGGTGTAGGCACCCATGCCACCGGTGTTCGGTCCGGCGTCGTTATCGCCGACTCGTTTGTGGTCCTGCGCCGGGATCAGCGGAACCACCGTCTCGCCGTCGACCAAGCAGAACAGCGAGACCTCCGGGCCGTCGAGGAAGCTCTCCAGCAGCACCGGATGCCCGATCTCCAGGCATTCGGCGGCGTGAGCACGCGCTGCGGCCCGATCGGTGGTGACCACCACTCCCTTGCCTGCGGCGAGGCCATCGTCCTTGACTACCCAGGTAGGACCGAAACGATCGAGCGCGGCGTCGAGCTTGGCCGGATTGTCGACCACCTCAGCATGCGCGGTGCGCACTCCGGCGGCGGCCATGACGTCTTTGGCGAAGACCTTGGAACCCTCAATGCGAGCAGCCTCGGCGCTGGGACCGAAGGTCGCGAATCCGGCTGCACGCAGAGCGTCTGCCACCCCGAGCACCAGCGGTACCTCGGGGCCGATCACCACCAGGTCGGCCTCAATCGACTTGGCCAGCGCCACCACCTCATCCGCGGACGCGACGTCCACCGGATGGTTGGTGGCCACCGTGGCCGTCCCGGCGTTACCCGGGGCCACATGAAGTTCGGTCACCGACGGATCGGCGGAGAGTCCAAGGAGCAGGGCATGTTCGCGGCCGCCCGAGCCGATCACGAGTACGCGCACGAAAGATGACTCTAGGGCATCGACTCAGCTGACTTCGACTTGCAGGCCAGCTAGTGCCCGACCGCGTCGGGGCGCCATCATCACCTCGTCAACGACGATCATGAAGATCGGCGCACATGCCACGATGACCAGTGATGCGGCCAACGACAATCCACCGAACGCCGCCGAAACTCCGGAGCCCAACAGCACGATGACGCCGAGTGCCGACACCAGGGTCAGCGGATCGAAGGGCAGCAGGTAGTCATACATCGTGAGCATCGACAGGCAGTAGATGCCCAGCGGTAGCGCAACGCAGGCCACGACCGCGCCGGTCGAGATGGATGCCTCGTGCTCGGTCCACAGGGCGGCCACCTCAAGGCCTGCACCCGTCCCGGCAGCAGACATGAACACGACGGCGTGGCCGTACCCCCAGGGAAAGCATTTCTTGCGGTGGGCCGCCAACGCGTCACCGACCGGCACCACAAAGTAGATCCACCACATCGAGAAGGTGATGACCATCGCCGCGGCGCCGAATATTGCCGCCTGCACCGTCCACCCGCCCTCGTGAACGACCGCGGTCATCACCGCCACCGTGCCCACGACGCCCTCGCCGAGGGTGACGATCGTCAGCAGTGAATAGCGTTCGGCGATGTGGTGCGGATGCCACGGCGTCATCTGGAATCGGGATTCGGCCACCACCGGGCCGGTCAGCTCGGCGAACGCACAGATCAGGATTCCGATGATGCTCGCGACAAGGCCCAGCGGGGCGATCGCGACCACGATCCACAGAATCTGGGCGATGACGATGGCCACCGCATAGGCAGCGCAGGTCTGGCGGTACTGCGGGCTCTGGACAGCGGCCCGAATCCACTGCGTCAGCAAGCCAATTCGCATCACCACGTACCCGATGATCAGTGTGCGAGTGTCGATGTGGTGCCCGGCCTCGATCGAGGAGAACACCGGGGCGACGCCCAACGCGAGGATTGCCACGCCGATCACCTGGACCAGCACGGTAACCCGGAAGAACCAGTCGTCGGTATCAAAGGCGGAGGCGAACCAGCTGAAGTTGATCCACGCCCAGATGGCCGCGAAGGTACACAGCAAATAGCCCAAGATCGCCGTCCGGAAGTGCCCTTCGGCCAGGTAGTGGGCAACCTGCGTTCCCGCGACCGAGAAGACCACCACAAAAACGAGGTCGAAGAATAGTTCCAGAGAGGTCGCGGCCCGCTCGTGCTGACGCGGGTCGCGACCGATCATCTGGCTCAGGCTGTGTCCGATGCTAGGTGCCACGTACTTCCTCCCATGAAGTCAAGCGGCACTCTAGCCCCTTACTTAGGCGACGTCAGGTCGTACAACGTCGTGTTGTCGATCGTCAACGTCGTGAAGTTCTGCTCGACCCATTCGGAGATCTCCGATGAGGTGCCTTTTGAACTTCCGCCCATCATCCCGCGACCACTGCCAATGAAGTAGTGGATCTTCTTCTCTGCCACCAGCTTCTGGAATTCTTCCAGCGTGGGTGACGGATCCGTTCCGTTGAATCCACCGATCGGCATGACCGAATAGCCCGATTCGAGCTGGTAGCCCGAGGCGGTATTCGATCCGATCGCTGCCGCGACCCAGGTGAACTGATCGGCGTTGGTGCGCAACGTAGCGACCATCTCGGCACTCGGCGTGGAGCCACTGAGCAGGCCGCCACCACCGCCCATACCGCCACCCATTCCACCGGACATTCCACCGCGGTAACCCGAACCGGTAGATCCGCCGGTCGACGATCCCGGACCGTTTTGTCCAGGCATACCCATTCCGCCACCGGTAGCGCCGCCGTTGCCCATTCCGGGTGGCGTCATGCCGCCCATACCGCCACCCATGCCACCGCCCGGCCCAAAGCCGCCTTCGGTGCGCGGACCCGCGCTGATGATCGAGCCCTCTTTGGCGGTCGTAATCGTGTCGACGGTGTAGGCAAAGGGACCGGCCAGCCCAGCGATGATCGACATCGCCAACGCCAACGCGCTGAGGTAGGCGCGATGCGCGATCAGCATCACTGCCGCACCAACCAGACCGATGAACAGCACCATCCACCGCAGCCACGGCACAAAG
>Cebus_capucinus_imitator_PRJNA485217_SSR047__coassemble_1360_pt1 | contig 15393 bp, 17 predicted proteins | sample Cebus_capucinus_imitator_PRJNA485217_SSR047__metabat2_low_PE_001 | metagenome-assembled genome bin Cebus_capucinus_imitator_PRJNA485217_SSR047
GCGACCGCGATGGTTCGGTCCTGATGACGAGGTGGTTCCCGACGAAGGGTTACTCGCCAACCCGGCGCGCACCCAGTGGTGGCGGGAACGTCTGATCCGGTGCCATGGGCTGCTGGAAGCTGCGGCCCGCTGACCAATTTGAGGCGAACTGGAGACACAGATCGGCCAATCTGTTCCAATGGGTGGGTGGCGCCGACGATGAAACCCAGTTGCACGCTGCCCGGCGGTGTGCGGCCCAGTGGTGTGCTGCCCGGTTGCCGGGTGTTGTGCGGCGAGGTGTTGTGCAGCGGCGTGGCGGTCGGCAAGAAGGGGGTTGGGCACGAACCGTGTCATCTCGTGCCCAACAAGGCCAGGTGTCCGGATTTGGACCGCGCTGTGCAACCTCTGGGCTTGTAGTTTGGAGGGATGGATCTGATCTCGACCCCCGTTCGGCGGTGACGCAATGACTGCTGACACTCGAATGCGGCCGCGAAAAGTGCGCAACACCGATAGCCCCGCAGACCAGAACGCCGCGATCATCGCCGCTGCCGCTGCAGAATTCCTTGAGGCTGGCGTCCGTCGCGCCAACGTCGACGAGGTGGCCCGGCGTGCGGGAGTCAGTCGCAGCACGCTGTATCGCCGCTTCCCCAATAAGGAAGCGCTGTTGCTCGGCGTGGCCGGGAACTTCTACGAGGAGGGCATGGCACGACTGGAAGCCAGTGTCGCCCACCTCGGTCCGCGGGAAGCGGTCGTTGAGGCATTTGCGTTGGGGGCGCAAATGATCACCGATGATCCACTGCTGCACCGAATGGTCCTTACTGACTACGAGATGCGGTCGATAACCAATACGGTGACCGCACTGTTCATCGACGTCGTCACCGGTCGCGTGTCTACCACGCTACGTAAGGCCGGTGCGCAGATGCCCGATGACGACCTACTTGAAGCAGTTGAATTACATGTGCGCCTGGTGATCTCGTTCTTGGAGACCCCGGTGTCCGACGAAGCACGACAACAGCCGCAACGTGTGCGGGAACTCGCCGAGAAGTACCTGGCCCCGATGATTTGGTGAGCGGATCAGAGTAACTCTGATTCACTCATCAAGGGAGCCGTGGTGCATTGTCGGCAGCACTGGAGGATTCGATGAGCTTGCTCGGCAACGTCTTACGGCGTCGCGCCGTCGGTACCGACGATGCTCGGCTAGTGGGCAAGGTCATCGCCCTGACTGGTGGTGCTCGCGGGATAGGCCTCGAGACCGCATCACTGCTGTGCGCCGCGGGTGCCCGGGTGGTCATTGGTGACATCGACGCCGATGCGTTGGGTAAAGCCGCGGCCGAGCTAGGGATCGACGGGGTTGAGGTTGACGTGACCGATCGCGCATCCTTTGCCGAATTCCTCAGTCGTGCCGAAGAGTTGGCCGGTCCGCTGGATGCGCTGATCAACAACGCCGGGATCATGCCGGTGGGATCGTTCATGGCGATGGACTCATCGCTGGTCGAGCGCACCTTTGCCATCAACGTCGGTGCGGTCATTACCGGGTCGCAGTTAGCGGCGCAACGGATGATTCCTCGGGGCACCGGCCAGATTGTCAACATCGCCTCGGTGGCTGGACGGCTGCCGATGCCCGGGCTGGCGGTCTACAACGCGACCAAAGCCGGGGTCATCGAGTTCTCCGAGGCGCTCGACGCCGAGTTGACCGACGCCGGGATACGAGTCAGTGCAGTACTACCCACCTTTACCGAGACCGGATTGATCTCGGGGCTAACCACCAACCGCTACGTCCGAACTGTCACGCCCCAGGTAGTGGCACGCACGATTGTCGACGTGGTCGCCGTCCCTCGGACCCGGGTAACCGCGCCGCGCGCGATGGGGTGGGTCGATGCGAATCCGATGCTCCCGCAAGCACTCAAACGGATCACCCGTAAACGCACCGGACTCGACCGGATCTTCCTCAATCCCGATGCCTCCGGTCGCGCCGACTACAACGCTCGGATCGGCGGCGGCACTTCCAGGTGAACCGGGTGGCGGGTGGCTCCGTTTAGCGAGGCAGCACGAACACCGGAACCGACGAGTGCCGGATCAGCTTTGCCGAGCGCGAGCCGATAAAGACCTGCGCCAGAATCCCTTCCCGCGTACTGCCGACAAAGAGGACTTCGCCGTCGATCCACTCGATCGAATCGAATGCCTCGCGCCAGCCGCGTCCGGTAGCCACCCGACATTCGGTGTCCGGCGGCACCACTCCGTCGGCGAGCAGACTGCGGTGGTCGGCGTGCGACTGGTCCTTCCACTCATCGAGCACCACGTCCTCGGTGCTCAGCCCGACAAGTGGGGGATACATGGCGCCACCGCGCACCGCAAAGGTGACTATTCGCAGCGGAACATCGGTGTCATCGGCCAACTCTCGGGCCCGCTGCAGCACGGCCCGCTCATCCTCCCGCGACCCTGACACGGCCACCGTGATCCGGGTCAGCTGACCGTCTTTGGGGGAGCAATAGCCGCGTGGCGCGATCCCGACTGGTACCGGGGAACGGTGGAGCAGCGAGTCTCCGGTGGAGCCCACCACGATCTGACCGAGCTGGCCGTCGCTGGTGGAGCCGATGACGAGCGCGTCGGCAGAGATCTTTTGGGCATAGTCCATCAGCGCCGACGACGCAGTTCGGTGGTCGAGGCGTACACACCGCCATCGCAACTCTGGCGGATAGATCTCCATATACTCGGCGACTTCGTCATGCGCGCGCTGCGCCACTTGCTCGGTCCACGAAGCGAACTCGGCATCGACCTTGGCCAGCGATGGGGTGGTCCAGGGGCGCGGAACCACAGTTGCGACGACGAGTTCGGTATTGGTGGCCTCGGCGAGCATCGCACCGAGCTGCACGCCGCCGGTGCCGCCTTCTCCCTGGGCATATCCGACGAGGATGGTCACAATCTCACCTCACTTCTTTGCGATCGACTTGATGCAACTCTTCTCGCCGAGCTCGACCGTGGCGGTCATCCGGCGCTCCGGCGGATACCCGCCGTTCTCTCCGGTCGCCTCGGAGACAGTGAACTCGACTGCGTATTGCGAGCCGGAGGTGTTCGCGGGGATACCTTCCAAACTCACGCTGTCACCGTCGTATTCGCGCTGCCCCAATACCGTCGGCTTGCCCGTTTGTAGATCGTTGACCATCGTGGCCGCCGGGCTCGCGGGACAGGTCAGCGCGTGGGCGTCGTCCCACTTGTGCTCACCGACAGCGACAAAGAAGCTGCTGACGGTGGCGGTGGAATCAGCAAGCGGTGCGCTGGCGCTGGTGCGGTCCTCATGGTTGTACCAGGCGCCAAAGGCGAAGAAAGCGACTGCGCATACGCCGATAATTGCTGCGGCGCGGATGAACTTCGGTGAGAGCGGCGCCGCCGAAGCCGAAGCGAGTTCGGTGCTACTCAAGTCGTTGAGGCGGCTGTGATGACGGCCCCAGACAAAGTAGAAGGCCACAAAGACCAGCACCCACGCCGCAAACGCGAGATAGGTGACCACGTGCAGGCCGGAAAGGATCCACAGGCACGCCGCGATGGAGAGCAGTGGTGTTACCGGATAGCCGGGAACCTTGAAGCTCCGTGTGAGCTGCGGCATTGTGTTGCGCAGGATCATTACTCCGGCGCTGACCACCATGAAGGCGACCAGTGTGCCGATCGACACCATGTCGATCAATTTGCCGATCGGCAGAAGGCCGGCGAGCAGACCCACCACTACCGAGACGACGATGGTATTCCACACCGGGGTCATGGTTTTCGGGTTGACCTCGGCAAACTTCTTGGGCAGCAATCCATCGCGGCCCATGGCAAACAAGATGCGTGTTTGCCCGTAGATGACCACCAAGGTCACCGAGAAGATTGAGATGACCGCACCCGCGGCCAACAGCGTTCCCGGCCACGTGGCCTGCAAGATGTGCTCGACGATGACCGCTAGCCCGGCGTCCTGCTGTTCGGGGCTGGCGAACTTGGGCCATGCCTGGGCGCCGATACCCGAGACCGCAACAAGTAGATAGATGGTGATGACCACCAGCAGCGCGCCGATGATGGCGCGCGGCATGGCTTTCTGTGGGTTCTTCACTTCGTCGCCAGCGGTAGAGACCGCGTCGAGACCAATGAAAGAAAAGAAGATCGCACCAGCGGCCGCGGTGATTCCGGCAGCCCCGAAGGGAGCGAAGTCGGCGAAGCGGTCAGCCTGGAAGGCGGTGAAACCTATTGCGGCAAACAGCAGCAGCACAAAGAGCTTGATACACACCATGATCGTGTTGGTGCGTGCCGATTCGCTCGCCCCGCGGACCAGCAGAAAACAGCACAGTGCCACCAGGATTGCGGCAGGGAGGTTGAAGATGCCTGGGTCGCCAGAATCGGGAAACGGCGATTGCGACAACGCTGCCGGGAAGTGAAAACCGAAGAGGTTGTCGAGCAGCTTATTGAGATACCCGCTCCAACCGACGGCGGTCGCCGCGGCGGAAACTCCATATTCCAACAGCAGGCAGGCGCCGACCGCGATCGACACCAATTCGCCAAGCGTCGCATACGAGTAGGAGTAGCTCGATCCCGAAACCGGTACCGACGAAGCCATCTCGGCGTAGCAGATAGCGGCCAGGCCAGCGGCGACTCCAGCGACCAAAAACGAGATGATCACTGCGGGACCAGCTTCTGGCACCGCCTCGGGTAAGACGAAGAAGATACCGGTGCCTACGGTGGCGCCAACACCAAAGAGAGTGAGCTGAAAGGTCCCGATACTGCGCTTGAGGTGCGCTTCTCCCTCGCCCGATCCGGGAGCCCCCTCGCCCTGGATCGGCTTACGCCGCAAGAGCGTCGTCATCATCGACTGCGGGTGTGTCATCGGCGCCTCCTCGTGACCGTGTGTGGTGATTCTGCTCGCCGATGTCTGATTGTGCACAATAACGACGCGATTCACTGGAGTGCCGGTCGTACTCGGCAGTTGCGCTGGTCCAATCGGGGGACTGCGTTGATTGGACCCCGCGGACTGTATCGAGACCGAAGCCCGCGTCGATAAGGTGGGGTCGTGTATCCCACCGAGGCCATCCGGGCCGATCGCCGGGCTCGTGGCGAGTTGCGTCGGGCCACCGATGAGCTCGTTGATGCCGAGACCGAGGCCGGGGTGCGCAAGCCTATTGGCACGAGCTGGGTGGTGGTTGCCGCGCTGGGCGCGCTCGCGATGGTGGTGGTTGCCGCCGTCGGGATCGTGGCGTGGGTGCGGGCCACCGACACCTATAGCGACGCCGATTTCACTGCCGCGGCCAGCCGCACCGTCGAGTTGCTACTGAGTCCCGATGCGGGGGAGCCGGGACGCGTGCGCGAGGTTTTGGCGAATGCAACGGGCGAGTTCTACGACGACTTTGGCCAATCCGCTGCGGCCTACACCGAGTATGTCCGACGCCACGGCACCGTGGCCGCGGCGACGATTGAGGGAACCGGTGTGAGTGCACGCAGCGATGACGAGGCTGTGGTGTTGGTGGCGGCCCGGGTGAGGTATCGCGCGGGTACGCCAGCGGACGGTAGTGCGCAGTCGTCAACGGCTGCACCGGAAAGTAGCTTTCGGTTGCGGGTAGTGGTGACCGACGATTCGTCGCAACTCAAAGTATCGGCGGTCCAGTACCTTCCATGAGTAAGGCCTCGATCAGAACAGGTGGCGATGTCGCCACCGCAGACATGCGGCGTCGTATGGCGAGCAGAATTGTCTCGCGTCGTGAGGCGGTGGCTGCCCTAGTGTTAGTGGCTGTCTTGCTACTCGCGTTGGTGGCCGCGGTATGGGTCAGCGCGCGCGACCACGTGACCGACAGCCGGATCGCAGCAAATCGGATCTCCTTGCGAGAGCAGGCCGGTGGGATCGTCGACGACGTCTTTTCCGTGGACGCCGCGCACTGGCAGGATGATCGCGCTCGGGCTCGCAGGCTGGTCGCCGCAGGTTTTGCCGGGACCTTCGGGGCGCAATTGCAGCGTGGACCTGCCGAGGGCACCGCATCGGTGCGCTGGCAATCCGGCACGGTCGCACTAGCGTCGGTGGGACGGGACTCAGGTACCACTCTTATCCCGGTCGTAGTGCACACCCGCGCGGCTGCTGGGGCCGAGAGCGCCGAGAACCATACGGTGCGAGCCGATCTGGAATTGCGGGACGATCAGTGGCTGCTCACCGGACTTGAGGTGCTGACATGAGCCCGGAGTCCGCACGGCTGCGTCGTGCACGCGAGCGGGTGGAGCAGGCCACGAGGACCGCACGACTGGCCCGGATTGCCGCTGCCGACGACCTGCGGGTGGGCGCCGAGCGCCGGTCGCGATGGATACGTCGCGGGTCGGCTGCCGCGCTGATCGTGGCATTGGTGCTCGCGGTGATCGCCGGGACATACGCGATCACCGGTCGCCACGCGCAGGAGCGTGCCCACCTGGACGCCGACGTGATCGCCGCAGCGTCGCATGCCGCCACCGTGATGCTGACGTCCGATCCGCACCACGGCGCCGCCTATGTGGACGCGGTACTCGCGGTCTCCAGCGGTGAGCAGCATGACCGTATCGCCGCTGCTCGCGACGCGCTCATGGCCGCGGTCGCCGAGCAGCCAGCCGGTACCGGGCAGGTGCTGTCGGCCGGCTTGATCTCTGATCCGACCGGCGATGGATCGGGCGATGCGGATCGCGCACAAGTGCTGCTTGTGGTGCAGGCCGCCAACGCTGCGCTGGTCGGGGCCGATCCGGATGCGCAGCGGGTGACATTGCGGCTCAGCATGCTTCGATCGGCGCACCAGTGGCGGGTGGAACAGGCGGCCACCTCATGACCGCACTCATCCGGGCACGACGCGGGCCGCGTCGTCGCCGACGCCTCATTGCCGCGCTGTCGATCGTGGCGGCGGTAGCCCTGATTGTTAGCGCGGTGGCGTGGACTCGAACTGCGGACGCGGGTTCGCACCCAGACTCGGCTGAACGCGCTGACCTCGAAGCTGCGGCACGTGCCGTGGTACTTGCTGTGATGACCGTTGACCCGACGCAACTTCACCGCGAAGGGGTGCGCGGGCGCCTGGCCGATCCGCTGCTATCGCGCTTTGATGCGGTGGGAGCTGATGTGGTGCTACCCGGCGCTATTGCGTCCTCAGCGCGCATTTCGGCGACGGTGGTGGCGCTCGCGGTCAGTGACTATCAGCCCCAGAATGCTCGGGTTCTCGCCTTCATCGATCAACGGGTGCGGGTGCCACACACTGGAGCAGGCAATTCCGCTGATACCTCGAAATCCGAGCAACAAGAACAGCAGATTCCCGTCGAAAAGTGGCTGCTCATGCGTAGGGTAAACGAAACTTGGTTGCTGTCCGATATGACGCCGGTAGGTGATGTCACTCAGTGACGTCCTCCGTTTGAGACCACCGGTGGCGCTCGGCGAGGCCTCTGCGCGGGAAGACGATCCGCACGCGGGGCCAATTGAAGCGAGAGGAACTGACGGGCGATGACTGAGCATGACGCGGGTGTGGTCGTGGTGGGCGCCGGACTGGGAGCCGTACGGCTGGCCGGAAATCTGCGCAACGGCGGATACACCGGGCCGATCACCCTGGTCGGCGCTGAACCATATGCACCCTACGACCGCCCACCGCTGTCAAAGTCAGTGCTGCTGGGCAAAGACGATCGCGTGGAACTCAAACCCGCCGAGTACTACCACGAATCCGAGATCACCCTGCGGCTAGGCACCCGAGTGGAGTCGGTCGATCCCGAAACACGGACCATAGCAATCCGATCCGTCAACGACGCCGCCTCCGACGGATCGGGCGGCATAGACAACCTGAGCTGTGACACCCTGAGCTATGACACGCTGGTACTAGCGACAGGGCTTGTGCCGCGCACCATTCCAGGCAGCGAAGGTCTAGCCGGGGTACATGTGCTGCGTACCTTTGATGACGCAGTAGGGGTTCGGGAAGAGATCGACGCGGCGCGCACCGCGGTGGTGATCGGCGCGGGATTCATCGGCTGCGAAGTTGCCGCGAGCCTCGCCGAACGCGGCCTCAACGTGACCCTCATTGAGCCCGCCCCGACGCCGCTGGCGGCCGCGCTGGGTACAACAGTCGGCGAGTTGATTACCCGCATGCACACCGAACGGGGTGTGGATGTTCGTGTGGGCGTTGGGGTTGACGAACTCGTAGGCGACACCTCGGTGCGAGCGGTGCGGTGTTCGGATGGCACCGAGATTCCCGCAGACATCGTCGTCGTTGGCATCGGTTCGATCCCGGTCACCGACTATCTGGAGGGCTCATCAATCACGCTCGCGGACCGCGCTGATGGCGGGGGAGTGGCGTGTGACGGCGTCGGACGCACCTCGGCCCCAGCGGTATTCGCGCTCGGCGATGTGGCGAACTGGCACGATGAGAAGGGCGCTCCCCGGCGAGTGGAGCATTGGAATCACACGGTCGATCAGGCCGTAGTGGTCGCCCGGCAGATCCTGTCCGAGTGCGCGGCGGAGGTAGCCGAGCAGGCGGCCGCCGAGCCGATTCCTTACTTTTGGAGCGATCAGTTTGGGCTCAAGCTGCAGGTGCTGGGGAGCCCACGGGCCGACCACGATCTGCATCTGGTCAGTGATGATGGCACCAAGTTCTTGGGGTACTACAGCTGCGACGGCATCCTGACCGCCGTGGTCGGGATGGGTAAGGCGGGGGCTGTCATGAAGACCCGCCCCAAGCTGCAAACCCCGACTCCAGTGAGCGAACTACTCTGACCGACAGTGTCTTTGGCGACGCTCAGCGGTGGGTAACTCGTGGGTCAGGACCCTCGGTAGACCTTGATCGCCGCGGCAATCATCGGAATCTGCAGGGGGAGTCGCGCTAGCGCAACTACTCGGTACGCGAGGGGCTTATCCCACCACAGGCGGGCCATGTAGATATTGGCCGGAAAGACCGCGACAAACAGCGCGGCAGCCGCGGCGGCGGCTGGCTTGCGGGTGGCCGGCAGCAATAGCCCGGTGCCTACCGCGATCTCGGCGACCCCGGAGGCATAGGTGAGTGTGCGCGGATCGATGGGTATCGCGGGCGGGATGATCTCGTCGAACTGCTTGAGCGCCAAGAAATGTACGGTGCCCACACCCAGCAGCATGGCGGCCATGCCGCGGGCGAGCCTGGCCGGAGCGATAGTGCGCAACATGTTTAGAACTCTACGCGAAGCCGATCCGAGGTGGGGTGGGCTTGACAACCGAGGATGTAGCCGTCGTCAATATCCTCGGGATCGAGTGCGCCGGGGTTGGTCATATCGACGGTTCCCTCGGTGAGAGTGCAAGCACACGAACCGCATTCGCCCTCCTGGCAGGAGTACGGCGCATCGAGTCCGGCCTCGAGCATGACCTCGATAAGGGAATGCTTGCGCGGCCAACTCAATTCGTGGGTCTCACCGTCGAGCTCCACCTCAACGGTGGCCGCATCGGCCTGTTCTTCGGCCGACACTTCGGCAAGCACCACGTCGGCAAAGGGATCGCCGGAGAGCGAGTTGTAGACCTCGGCGTGGACATCATGATGGGCAAATCCGGCCTCGCTCAATCCCTTGTGCACGGCATCCATAAACGGAACCGGGCCACAGAGGTACGCGGCGTGCCCGCCAAAGGGGCGGAACACCCGGGCCAGCGATTGTGCGGACGGCAGTCCCTGGAGCGATTCGAGCCAGTGAATCAGCAGGAGACGATCGGGGTACTCGGACTGCAGTGCCTTCAACTCGTCGGCAAAAATCACGTCGTCGGGGCCTCGGTTGGCGTAGAAGAACGTGATCGGCGCGCTGCCCCGGCGCAGAGCGGTTTTGAGGATCGACATCACCGGCGTTACTCCGCTGCCAGCCGCGATGAGGAGCAGCGGCTCATCGAAGGAGCGCGGGGTGAAGACGCCGGACGGGGCCAGTACCTCAACCTGCGAGCCAGCGGTGAGGTTGTCGCACACCCAGTTCGATCCGTACCCGTCGACGGTGCGTTTCACGGTCACCTTGGGTGCTTCATCGCAACCCGGTGCCGACGCCAACGAGTAGCAGCGGGCCACCGAACCGGTCTGGTCGCTAGGGATGCGCAGGGTGAGGAATTGGCCGGGCTGATACTCGGTGAAGGGCTCTGGGGCGTCGTCGGGGACCTCAAAGACGATGGAGCGGGAGTCATGCGTCTCATCGACGACCTCGGCCACCGTAAGGATCACGCTTCGGGAGCCGTGCGGGGTCAGTTCGGTCATGTGTGGAGTCTCCTGGTGCCTACGCTGATGGTGCCTACGCTGAACTAGTGCGCCAATCTCAAAGTAGAACGCGTTCTAGTTTGAGAGTAGCCGACTGGCTCCGGGCTGGGGAGACCTCGGCGGTGCGCGTCTGTCATCGAGGATATCTGCGGCGGCTTCGGTAGGCCGGGTGAGCGTTCCTGGGTAGCCGAGCGGGTAGCGACGATCCGTGTCGAGGTCAGCGGTTGAACCCCGCCTAGTGCAGGCTCTCGATCCCGGCGGAGAGGACGCCACAGCCGACACGCAAGAGCTGATCTAGGTTGGCGTGGGGATCGGCGAGCCACTTCTCGTAGGCGGCGAGAGCGGTTCCCAGGCATAACCAGCCGATGGTCTGCGGTACGTGGTCATGGGGCTCAAGGCCTAAGCGTTGGGCGCAGAAGCTCGCGATCACCTGGCGCCAATCGGCGTAGACAATCATCGAATGTGCTTGCAGGCTAGGCACTCCCAGGAGTAGGCCCATGCGTCGGCGATGATTCTCGCGCTCCATTTCGGGGACCTCGTTGAAGACCACTAGCGCGTGGGTGAGGGCATCGGCCATGGGGAGATCGTCGGGGATGGTGCTGAGCAGCGAACGCAGGTCGGCTAGGTGCGCGTCGAAGTCGCCCCAGGGGATCTCATTCTTTGACGGGAAGTACCGGAACAGGGTGCGGCGCGCGATTCCGGCGGCTTCGGCGATGTCGTCGACGCTGGTCTCCTCGAACCCGACGGTGGTGAACAGGTTGATGGCGGTCGCGCTGATCTGTGCGCGGGTGGTGCTCGGCCGGCGCCCCGGCTGCGGAGTCATACGTTCGAGTTCACCACATTCTTGACCTGTCCAGGTGGATAGGGTTTCGCATTCCGGTCGCTTTAATGCACCGGGTGCCATTATGGTGTTGGGTGATCCGCATCACTAACCGATCATCAGGAGGTTTGGATCATGTCAGACACAGCCAAGGCATTGGACAGCTCGGTTCCCGCCGATACCGACGCTGAACTCGTTGGTGAATCCCTCGTCGAGGAAGTCTCGATTGACGGGATGTGCGGGGTCTACTGATGTCCACCCCGACATCGGCACCGGTTGCCGGTCACCGCGATGCGGTCACCGGCGACCGGAGCGCCTCGCCCCGTACCGCCACATTCGACCTCGATGCCGCGTGGCAACTGAACCCCAAGGTGGCCCTGCGGCCTGAGCCTTTTGGTGCGCTGCTCTACCACTTCGGCACTCGCAAACTCTCATTCCTCAAGAACCTCACTGTGGTGGGGATTGTGTCTTCGTTGGCTGAGCACGCCTGTGCCGCGGACGCAATGAGTGCCGCCGGGATCGCGACCGCTGACCGGCCGATCTATCTGCAGGCGCTGTCCACGCTCGCCGACTCCGGGATGATCGTTCGCCGCAACGGCTGAGCTGACCCCCCGTCCACACCACTCGTCCACATACTCCGCGGCCCCTAGGAGATACCCGATGACCACACTGGAAATGCCGCCCACAGCGGCCGATCTCTCCCTGACGCCGACCCTGGCCCCGACGCCGGAGCCCCAACGGCCCATGAAGGTCGGACGGCTCGTTGACCAGTTCGAGAAGGGGTTGGATGCGCCCATCTGTCTGACCTGGGAGCTCACCTACGCCTGCAACCTGGCCTGTGTGCATTGCCTGTCGTCGTCGGGTAAGCGCGATCCTCGGGAACTCTCGACCGAGCAGTGCAAGGCGATCATCGACGAGCTGCAGCGGATGCAGGTGTTCTACGTCAACATCGGCGGCGGCGAGCCAACGGTGCGGTCCGACTTCTGGGAGCTGGTCGATTACGCGACGAGCCACCAGGTGGGAGTCAAGTTCTCCACCAACGGATTGCGCATCAACAAAGAAGTCGCGCAGCGGCTGGCCGCCTCGGATTCCGTGGACGTGCAGATCTCGCTGGACGGCGCGACCGCCGAGGTCAACGATGCCGTGCGAGGTCCGGGTTCGTTCGACATGGCCGTGCGTGCCCTGGAGAATCTCGCCGAAGCGGGATTCAAGGACGCCAAGATCAGCGTGGTGATGACCCGCCAGAACATCGAGCAGCTCGACGAGTTCAAGGCGCTGGCCGACCGCTACAACGCCACCCTGCGCATCACCCGCCTACGTCCGTCCGGGCGCGGCGCCGATGTGTGGGATGACCTGCACCCCTTGCCCACTCAGCAGCTCGATCTCTACAACTGGCTAGTTGCCCACGGCGATAACGTGCTCACCGGCGACTCCTTCTTTCATCTGTCGGCCTTCGGCGGCGCGGGTGGCAGCGGCCTGCCTGGACTCAACCTCTGCGGCGCCGGGCGAGTGGTGTGCCTGATCGATCCGGTCGGCGACGTCTACGCCTGCCCGTTCGCGATCCACGAGAACTTCCTCGCGGGCAATGTGACCACCGATGGCGGATTCCAAGAGGTCTGGCAGCGTTCCGAGCTGTTCAACGAGCTCCGCGAACCGCAAAACGCGGGCGCCTGCACCAAGTGCGCGCACTTCGATGCATGCCGCGGCGGCTGCATGGCGGCAAAATTCTTCACCGGCCTGCCGTTGGCCGGTCCCGATCCCGAGTGCGTTCAGGGCTACGGAGAGCAACTGCTCGCCGGTGACCGCACCAAACCCACTGCAAACAAGGATCATTCGCGTGGCACCCCGCTCACGCTGATGACCCGGCGGCCGGACGGGGAGATGACCCCGATCGGAGCACCACCCGCCAAGAGCTGCGACGAGAACCCGCTTGCGGGGTTCTCTCTCTGAGCGACGGACGGGTATCCCAACCGCGAGCAACCGCGGATCCCGCGATCATCGCGACGGCCCTAGAAGGGCGTCGCGATGACTATCAGGCACGGATAGGTAGGAACATAAATGAAGAACCCGTGGGCCCAGAACCCTTGGTTCGAGACCGTTCACGAGGCGCAGCGCCGCGCTAAGAAGCGCCTGCCGAAGTCGGTCTACTCCTCATTGGTCGCCGGTACCCAGGCCGGGGTCACCCTGCACGACAATGTCGAGGCATTCTCCGAACTGGGTTTCGCGCCGCATGTGGTGGGTGCTCAGCCTGATCGTGAGATGGCGACGACCGTTATGGGCCAGGAGCTTTCGCTTCCGGTGATGATCAGCCCGACCGGTGTACAGGCGGTGGATCCCGACGGCGAGGTGGCCGTCGCCCGTGCTGCCGCCGCTCGCGGAACCGCGATGGGACTCTCGAGCTTTGCCTCGCACTCCGTCGAAGAGGTCACCGCGGTCAACGACAAGATCTTCTTTCAGATCTATTGGCTCGGCTCCCGCGAAGACATCTTGGCGCGCGCGATGCGCGCTCGAGAAGCTGGCGCGGTCGGACTGATCGTCACCACCGACTGGGTCTTCAATATCGGTCGCGACTGGGGAAGCCCGGAGATCCCCGAGAAGGTCGACTTCCAGGCATTGCTGCGGTTGGCTCCGGAGATCGCGGTCAAGCCGCGCTATGCGCTGGACTGGATTCGCGACGGCAAGATCAACATCCCGGACCTGACCGCGCCGAATGTCTCCAAGGGCAAGGGGCAACCCGGCCCGACATTCTTTGTGGCATACGGGGAGTGGATGAACACCCCGCCGCCCACGTGGGAAGACCTGGCGTGGCTGCGCGAGCAGTGGGGCGGCCCCTTCATGGTCAAGGGCATCACCCGCCTCGACGACGCCAAGCGTGCCGTCGACATCGGCGCCACCGCGCTGTCGGTCTCCAACCACGGCGGTAACAACCTCGATGGCACGCCTGCCACGATTCGCCTGCTCCCCGGTATTGCCGACGCAGTCGGCTCCGAGATTGAGGTGCTCCTCGACGGCGGAATCCGACGCGGTAGCGACGTCGCGAAGGCGCTCGCGCTGGGTGCCAAGGCGGTGATGGTGGGTCGCGCCTACCTGTGGGGTCTCGCGGCCAATGGCCAGGCCGGCGTCGAGAACGTGCTCGACCTGCTGCGCATGGGTCTCGACGGAGTTGTTATGGGACTGGGGCACAAGAGTGTTCACGATCTGTCCCGGGATGACCTGATCATTCCGGAAGGCTTCGAGCGCTCGTTCGGATAGTCCCGAAGACGACTACCTACGCCGATGGGCGGTGATGCATCGCATCACCGCCCATCGGCGTAGGTCCGGTTGGCCCTAACTCGGGTCAGTGACCGCCGCTGTCGCCGACTCGGCGGGTGCCGTGGTGGTCGAGGGGTCCGAGCTGACCGGGGCATCCGACATCGCTGACGAGACGGCACTCGTCGGAGAATCAGACGCGTGGGCATCGGCGTTTGCCGCGCGACGACGGCTGGCGAGCACCGGAACCAGCACCAAGCTGAGCACGCTGGTGCCGACGAGGATGAGGACGCCGCTCGACGCGGTCCCGGTAGCCTTCTCGGCCAGGCCAAAGGCATAGGGGCCGACAAAGCCGCCGAGTAGTCCGATCGTGTTGACGTAGGCGAGCAATCCCGCTGCGGCGCGGCCACTTACCCGCTCCATCACGAGCGCCCAGATGGTTGGCTGTACACCGACAACAAAGAACATTGTCAGGGTCAGAATGAGCATCTTGACCGGCGCACCGCTGAAGACGGCGAACGATGCCGACAGAACTCCGGCACCGACGAGCCCGATGCTCACCAAGGCGATGTCGTTGTTGAGGCGTCGTTGTATCCGAGGGAAGATCAGCACACCGGAAATCGCGCCAATGCCCACGACTCCGGCGACCAGTCCGATGGTGAACGAGCCGCTGATGCCCAGGCTCTCCACAACGGCTGGGGTGAAGAAGGCGACACCATAGGTCGCAACCTGGATCAAGAACCAGATCGCCGACAGGGTGAGGATGAGCGGATTGGTCAGGCCGCGCTTGAAATCGATGCGCCCTGAGGCAGATTCATCACCGTCTCCGGACGCCTGCGCAATCAGGGCATCGCTTTCGGCGCGGGTCAGCCAGGACGCTTTATCCGGACTGTCTGGCAGTTTGAAGAAGATCAGAGCGCCGAGCAGTACCGTCGGTAGGCCTTCAAGCACAAACAGCCACTGCCAGCCGTGGAGGCCACCAACACCGTCGAGCAACATCAGCGCGCCGCCAAGCGGATTGCCGAACATGAAGGCAAAGGACGAGGAGATCAACAGAAGACCGACGATCGTGGCGCGGTGCCGCTGGGCGAACCAGATGGTGATGATGTACATCAGGCCCGGGTAGAGGCCAGCCTCGGCTGCGCCAAG
>Cebus_capucinus_imitator_PRJNA485217_SSR047__coassemble_1371_pt1 | contig 15155 bp, 15 predicted proteins | sample Cebus_capucinus_imitator_PRJNA485217_SSR047__metabat2_low_PE_001 | metagenome-assembled genome bin Cebus_capucinus_imitator_PRJNA485217_SSR047
GTGGGGTGGATGCCCTGCATGAGGCGGGCATCGCACATGCCAACATCACCCCGGCCGCGGTGATGCTCACCGAAGGCGCCCAGGGATCGCCGCGCACCGGGGGCAAGATCTCTGACCTCGGGTTGGCGCGCGTATTGGCTGAGGATGAGCCGATCACTAGTTTCGCCCAGCCGGGCGCCGTTCAATACATGGATCCGGCTCTGCTGGCAGGTGATACGCCGTCGCGGGCTACCGACATCTGGTCACTCGGGGCGGTGCTGCACCGCGCGCTGACCGGCACCGGTGTCTACGGGGAGGTTCCCGACGCGCAGCCACTGTTGGCCATTCGAGCGGCACTGTCTACCCCGCCAGCGCTATCGGAAAACTTGACTCCGACAGAACGCTCGCTGATCGCCAATTGCCTTGCACTCTCCGGTGAACGGCCAGCCACCGCTGCCGAGGTAGCTGATCGGATCGACCAGCTCGAGCGCTGAGGGCCCCCTATTCGATTCGGGGAGTGGACCGTCAGGAATCGAAAGGTGCGTTACGCCACCAGTCGTCGAGTACCTGCTGGCCGGGATGTCCGGGCCAGGTGGCGACGATCGTGTACGGCGAGCGTTGGGCGTCGGTGAAGTTGGTGATCACCCAGCCGTTAGGGACGGTATCTGCCGATACATGTACCGGGCCTTCTGACCAGATGCGTTGCGTTCCAGGCTGATTACCTACCGCTTGAGCAACGACCGCTCGTGCCTGAGGTGTTGGCGCACCCCAGACGGTGTACTTCAGTCCCGAATCGGCGTTGCAGACAATGGCATTGAGTCCCGCGGAAGTGGTTGCGCTGCAGCTAGAATCGTTCCATCCGCTGGCGTTGGGGCCGGCCGGTAGCAGGCTGGGAAAAGTACCGGCAATGGACTGATGTGCCGAATCCCAGCTGCCCGCATCGGGCGTGCGCTTCACATACGCTAGTGCGCCAGCGATCACGCCGACTAACGCGAGAATTGTTGCCAGTGAGATCAGCAACGTGGTCTTCTTTCGGCTGCCGGGTGCCGGGGTGGTTGGCCGTGATCGCGCTTGCTGTCCTGAACCCGGTTGGCCGGAAGCTGGTAGGCCGGAGACCAATTGCGTGGGGTTATCCGGATTGCCAGCCGGAGCGAAGACGCGGCTCGAGCCCGCGTTGGGCACCCCGTGAAACCGTGGGTCGGAGACAACCGAGGTTGGGTTGCGGGGGCGAGTGATCCGCGCAGTCTGGTCGTCGGGCTGAGGATTGTCGGCACCGAAAGCGGTGGTCCGCAGCGCACCTGATTGTGGGGCCGGTCCTGGTGCGAGACCAATCGATACCGCTGCGGCGCGGGTGAATTCGGCGCAGGTTGCGTAACGGTCGTTCGGGTCTTTGGCGAGCGCGGCGCGGATCACGTCATCGAGTTCATAGGGCAGCGACTGAACCCGCTGGCTTACCGTGGGTGGCTCGTCATGCAGGTGAGCACTCATCGCGGCAAGACGATTGTCCCGTGGGAATGGGGGTTGTCCGGTCAACAACTCCACGAAAGTAGCTGCTAGGGCATAGATATCGGCGCGCCCGTCGAGCTCATAGCCGTGCAGTTGCTCAGGTGAGGCGTAGGGGACCGAGGCAACGGTCAGACCGGTATCGGTCAGGTGCATCGCGTCATCGACCGCGCGGGCGATCCCGAAGTCGGTGAGCGTAATCCCGCCAATACCGTCGTCATCGTCGGATTCGATGAGAATATTGGCGGGTTTGACGTCGCGGTGCACCATGCCACGACGGTGCGCATGATCGAGGGCGTTGCCGATCTCGGTGATGATGTGGACGGCGAATGCTGGATCGATTCCGCCGGGGTGATCGGTGATCAACGTCGAGGCATCGTATCCGCGCACGTAACGCATCGCGATCCAGAGCTGCCCGTTCTCCGAGCCACGGTCATACACCGAGACGATGTTGCGATGTTCGAGACTGCCCGCGAGATCGGCTTCGCGCTCAAAGCGCGCCCGAAAGTTGGGGTCATTGGAGAACGACGGGCTGAGCAGCTTCAACACGTCGCGGCGCGGCAGACGGGGATGGGCGGCCACATAGACCGTGCCCATGCCGCCGTGGCCGAGCACATGCTCGATGCGGTAGCCGGCGAAGATGACGCCGGGGGCCAGCTGACCAAGGGGAACCCCAAGCCGCCTGTTCTCGGGTTGCTGGTTATGGGCAGGGACGTGCTGGCGATGCGACGAATCTTCGGGATCAAGCGTGTCCGGGCTGACCAGATGCGGCGAGGAGCCAGCTTCCGGCGGTGGGGTCCGATCGTCGTTGGTCATCGGCGCTCCGTCGCGTGGTGGCCAATCGCGTGGTGGCCGATGGGGTGATCTCCGGTCATCGTGGCAGCCCGGATCACTCGATCAGAAGTGGAGCGCTCGAGGAGAGAAGCACCAGGAAGGTGCCCAACAGAAACCAGGAGGCGCCCTGCCACGGCTGCCACCGGCCACGCACCTTCCACTGCTGGTAAGTGCGCCAGAGCGCACCCGCCGCGCCGAGGGCGGCCAGCACCGGCGCGGTAATTGCCAGGCCAGTGCGTAATCCGTCGTCGGCAGCTCGAGTGAGCGCGAGGACGATGATCCCCAAGGCCAAGATCGTCAGGGCATAGATCAAGGCCTGGATCACCGCGGTTTTCAGCGGAGTCCTCGGAACGGGCTGTGCAGTCATTACGGTCATTTTAGGTGGTCGACAATTGTTGGCGCGAAGGCCGCTATCTTAGGGACCTTGTTCTCATTGCTCAGTCGTGTATGCCCAGGCAGGATATATGTGTAAGGGCTCCAGAGGTGTGCTCTTCAACAATAGGGAGATGACCGAGACATGAGTGCGATTCTCGTCGGCGTCGATGGGTCAGAAGCGTCGACCAATGCAGTCATCTGGGCAGCGACGACAGCGCGGCTTGAAGGACGGGAACTCAGACTGGTCGGTGTTTATGACGCCAGTACCAGTGACTACGCACCCGGCCTGATCATCCCGCAGGACGTGATCGATGCGATCCGCCAGGATGCCACCGACGCGGTCCGTAGCGCTGCGGCCACCGCAGAACAGGCCGCGCCCGGTCTCACCATCGCGTCCTCGATCGTCGATGGCGACGCTGGCCGTGTCCTACTCGAACTGGGTAAGGACGCCGACGCGATCGTGCTGGGCACCCGCGGCCTGGGCAGTGTGAAGGGATTGTTCCTTGGCTCGGTGAGCACCACCGTGGCCGCCCACTCTCACGGACGTGTCGCAGTGATCTGTGGTCCCGGGACTGAGCAGGGCCCGGTGATCATCGGCGTCGACGACTCGCCGGTCAGCGACGCCGCGGTCAACGAGGCGTTTAGGCAGGCATCGCTGCGTGGCGTCAAGCTCGTGGCCGTGCACACCTGGACCCCGCTGGATGCCGATGCGCTGCACGGCTACGGAATTGACCCCGGCGAGGTCGAGCGGATGAGTGAGGACGCCGTTGCCGCAATCGCGGAGCGGCTGGCCGGTTACCAGGCCGACTACCCCGACGTCGAGGTAGTGCGTGAGGTGCTACCCGACGAGCCGGCTAAGGCGCTGCTCGATGCCGCGCACGAGTACAAGGCAAGCCTGATTGTTGTCGGCAGCCGCGGTCGCGGTGGATTCAAGGGACTGCTGCTCGGCTCGACCAGCCAGAAGGTCCTCCACCATGCCGACCTGCCGGTAATGGTTGTCCGCGCCTAGTCGGCAGCGGCACGCATGGGGCTCAACAAACTTGAACTCTCCGTCGGCGAGTTGGCCCTGCGTGCCGGGATAGCGCCGTCTGCGGTGCGGTTTTACGAAGATCAGGGACTGATTTTCGCTCGCCGCACCGCAGGCAACCAGCGCCGCTACCACCGGGCGATGCTGCGTCGCATCGCCTTCATTAAGGCGTCACAGACCGCCGGAATCCCGCTGTCGGTGATTGCCGAGGTCCTCGCCGAATTCGGCAGCACCGAGTCGCCCTCAAAAGCGATGTGGGAGGCGGCCTCAACGCGGTGGATGAACGACATCAATAAGCGCATCGCACTACTTGAGCGTATGCGCGACATGATCGGCTCCTGCGTGGGTTGCGGCTGCCTGTCGCTGGGCGCCTGCCACCTACTTAATCCCGGTGACGAGCTCAATCGCTTCGGTCCGGGGCCGCGTCGTCTTATCGAGGATTAGCGGTAGACGCGAGCCATCTCGAGTGACGAGTAGACGCTCACTCAGTCTGTCACCGAATTCGCAGCTGCCTCCAACGCCGCCACATCGAGCTTCACCATGGTCAGCATCGCGGTAGTGACCGCAGTGACTCGAGCGGGATTGGGGTCAGCCTGCAACTCCATGAGCCGACGCGGAATCACCTGCCAGCGCAACCCGAATCGGTCGATGAGCCAACCACATTGCAATGCGCTGCCACCCGCAAGCAGGGCATCCCAGTACTTGTCTACTTCGGCCTGATCGGCGCAGTCGATCATCAGGGAGAAAGCGTCGTTGAAGCCGAAGTCGTCGCGGGCCGACTGCAACGCCCTCAACTGCTGACCGCACAGGCTGAACTCGGCGACGGAGAGTTGCGGGCTGATCTCGATGCGAGTGGTGACCTGCGCGTCGGCACCGAAGACCTCGGTATAGAAGTCGAGGGCACCGAAAAGGTCGTCGGTGTACCAGAGATGCGGGGTGATGGTCGGGGACATAGCGGGCTCCTACATGTGGTGGGTGGACGAGCGTGGTGGGTGGACGAGTGCTTGCGGCGCGAAACCTGAGCGACACCGTGTTGCACAAAGGCTGACTACCTTCGTCGTCGAGACTCATCGCGGCGCATGTTCGCCTACCCTCGGTCACGGTCTGCCACACCCGCGCTGCGCCCAGCTCGAGCGGATCAAGAATGCCCCTACGCAGGAGGAAACATGAGTGAATCGGCCTGGGAGTTCTCGCACGACGACGGCACCGTCACCGTGTACACCGGGGTAGCGGGCCGCGCCGCGCGTACCGGGCATCGGCTCACGATCGAGGCCACTCGATGGTCGGGTTCGGCAACGGTCGACGATGACGCTCCCGACGGGCCGCTGCCCACCGCGCTCACCGCCTCCATCGAGGTTGATTCGCTGGACGTCGTCGCAGGCGAAGGTGGGCTCACCCCACTTACTGGCGCCGAGAAGACGCTCGCCCGGTCCAATGCGCTGAAGTCGCTCCAGGCGGACAAGTTTGCGACGATCACCGTCGAGTGCACGACAATCACCAAGACACCCAGCGGGTTTCGGGCCGAGGCGACGCTGACGATCTGTGGCCACAGCCGTCCCCACACCCTCGATTTTGTGGTTCATGCCGACGGCGGTCGTCGAGCGATCCGGGCCGAGACCACGGTGTCGCACCGCGAGTTTGGCATCAAGCCCTACTCGCTGATGATGGGCGCGCTGAAAGTTGCCGACGAGGTCCGCGTAGTTGTCGAGGCCGTAGTCGACGATGCCGTAGTTGGCTAGCGGGTGCTTGCCGCCGGGCTGAATAAGCAGGGCGGACCAGTCGTTCCGGCGGCGGGCGATAGTCTGGGAGCTATGCAGGTGGTTCGCGAGTGGCTCTTGCCCTCGGTAGCGGAGGTGCTCGCGGCTATGCCCATATCGGTGTGATCGCAGAGCTGGAAGATCGGGGATTTTCCCTGGTCAGCCTCGCAGGATCGTCGATGGGCGCGCTCGTCGGCGGCCTGTACTGCGCGGGTCGACTCGATGACTACGTCGACTGGATTTCCTGGCTTTCCCAACTTGATGTGAAGCGGTTGATGGACGTGTCCCTCTCCAAGCCGGGAGGCGTGATGGGGGCCGAGCGGGTGGTCGCGCGGGTGTCCGACATTCTCGGCGACACCCGGATCGAAGACCTGGCGGTCCCGTTTACCGCGGTCGCCACCGATCTCAATGCCGGGCGGTCGGTGTGGTTTCAACGCGGCAGCCTCGTCGAAGCGATCCGTGCCTCCATTGCGATTCCCGGGGTCATTGCGCCGCATGTGCACGAAGGGCGACTACTCGCCGACGGCGGCATATTGGATCCGCTCCCGGTGGCTCCCACCTCCGCGGTCACGAGCGACGTCACCATCGGGGTGGTGCTCGACGGCGAGGGCGGTCCGGGTGGCGGCGCATCGCGGCAGCCGAAGGCAAAAGGCATCATTCGGCGAAACGTCGATCCCATCTTGTCCAGCGAATTCGTGCGGTCGGTGCGCGACCGGATCGGGCTCGATGCGCCGTCGGAGGAGCCAGATGATGACCTTGCGACGCAGCCTGCGATGGGGCGGCTGGAGGTGCTTACCCGGTCGTTGGACATCATGTCTATCGCGCTAACGCGTCATCAGATCGCCGGGTATCCACCGGATATCTTGATCTCTGTACCGCGCAAATCAGTGCGTACCTTGGATTTTCATAAAGCAACCGAAATGATCGAGCTCGGCCGGACGTTGACAGCCGAAGCTCTCGACCGCCTTCCGGAGGTTCAGTGAGGAAAATCCCCCGGGGGATATGGGTGCTGCTCGCCGCCAACGTCGTGATCGCCCTGGGGTTCGGTCTGATCGCGCCTGCGCTGCCGAGTTTTGCGCGCAGCTTCGACGTCGGATACACCGCTGTCTCAGCGGTGATCTCGGCATTTGCGGTGATGCGCTTGGTCTTTGCGCCTGCTTGCGGCCGGTTGGTGGCACTACTAGGTGAGCGGCGAATCTATCTGAGTGGCCTACTCATTGTTGCCGCGAGCACGTTCGCCTGCGCCTTCGCTGGCGACTACGTGCAGTTGCTCGTCTTCCGTGGACTCGGCGGCATCGGGTCAACGATGTTCTCAATCTCAGCGATGGCCTTGCTGATCAGGCTGTCACCCAACGAAATTCGTGGTCGGGTTGCCGGGCTGTTCTCGGCGGGATTCCTGATCGGCAATATCGCCGGACCGCTGGTTGGCGGAGCGTTGGTCGGCTTTGGGCTGCGAATGCCCTTCGTGGTGTACGCGATTGCGCTGGTGGTGGCCACGGTGGTGGTGGCGACCCAGTTGCGCGACACCGCCACCCCGACCGCGGCAGACCTCGCGAAGAAAACCACCATGTCGATGCGAGTTGCGCTCGGCGACAGTGCATACCGCGCCATTCTGGCCTCCAACTTCACCCAGGGATGGGCCTCGATGGGGTGCGGGTGGCGGTAGTTCCACTATTCATCACCGAAGGATTAGGCGAACCGGCGCCGATGGCAGGTGTCGTGCTCGCGGTGTACGCGGCGGGCAATGTGGCCGCGATTCTGCTCGCCGGGAGACTCTCGGACCGCTTTGGCCGACGGAGGATCATGCTGCCCGGGTTGGCGATTATGGCTGCCTCCACCGTGGTACTCGGATACTCGCCGAATCTGGCGGTCGCGCTCCTCTTATCCCTGACCGCGGGCGTCGGATCGGGGCTCTTTGCACCCACCCATCAGGCCGCACTCGCCGACGTCCTGGGTGCGAGCAGGCAGGGCGGGTCTGCGCTGGCGGCCTATGGAATGTCGTCAGACCTGGGTGCGGTCACCGGTCCCATCGTCGGCGGATTTGTGGCTGACCGACTGGGATTTGGCCCCGCCTTTGTCTTCACGGGCATCGTTGCCGCACTGGCCTTCTTCTTCTGGCTGCGTGCACGCGAGACCGCTCCCGCGGTGGCCGACGGCCCCGCGTCGGGACACACGCCCGGCAAGCCCGACGCGACCCTCTGAGTCGGACTACGGTTATCCCAAGGCTGAGCGGCCCACCCGCGGAACTACGGCATCGCGGGATCGACGAATGACTGAGTGTGAGGTGGCCGGTGAGCGCGGCAGGTTTCGGGACTGACACCGAGGTGGGGCGGCTGCGGACGGTGATGCTGCACCGTCCGGGGGACGAACTGGACCGCCTCACACCGGAGAATGCCGAGCACTATCTCTTCGCGCGCGTCCCCGATATCGGCGCGGCGCAGGCCGAACACGATTCTTTCGCGGCCGCGCTGCGCTCATACGACGTCGAGGTGCTGCTGTTCGGTGATCTACTGACCGAGGCCATCGCCCACAGCGGCGCCGCCCGGATTCAGGGGATCTCGGCGGCGGTCAGCGTGCGGCGGTTGGGGCCGCAACTGGCGGCGGTGCTGAGCAGGCACCTACGTGGGTTGCCGCCCGAGGCGTTGTCTCGAATCCTGACCGCAGGCATCACCTTCGGTGAGTTGCCGTGCCTCGCCGACACCGACGCGCCTTCGTTGGTGCGGCAGATGCACGCCGGACACGAGTTTGCGATCGAACCGCTGCCTAATCTGCTCTACAGCCGGGATAGCTCGTTCTGGGTCGGACCGCGGTTCGCGGTCTCGTCGTTGGCCCGCCAGGCACGTGCTCGCGAAGCATCCCTGGCCGACGTTATCTACGCCCACCATCCGCGCTTCCTCGGCACGAGACGGGCCTACGAATCACGAGTGGCACCGGTCGAGGGCGGCGATGTGCTCCTACTCGCGCCCGGCGTCATCGCGGTGGGGGTGGGGGACCGCACGACTCCTGCCGGTGCGGAAGCGCTGGCGGCCAGCCTATTCGCCGACGGATTGGCGCACACGGTGCTCGCAGTTCCGGTCGGACGGGCCGGTGAGTTCATGCACCTGGGTACCGCCTGCACGATGGTCGACACCGATGCGATGGTGGTTCATCCGGCGATCGCAGCCGGGATGTCTGCCTTTGTCATTCATGATCTCGGCCAGGGCAACGTCGAGGTGTCGGGAGCGAGGCCATTTACCTCCGCGGCAGCGCAGGCGATGGGAATCGAACGGCTGCGCGTCATCGACTCCGATCCGGCCATTGGCGGTGGGCACTGGGACGACAGCAGTAACACCCTTGCCGTAGCACCGGGACTCGTGGTGTCGTACCGCCGCAACGTCGAATCCAACCGACGGCTGGGCGAAGCCGGCATCGAAGTTATTGAGATCGACGGTGAAGAACTGGGTTCGGGCCGCGGCGGCCCACGCTGCATGAGTGCGCCGTTGGCGCGGGACGCAATTGGGTAAGTCGACCGGGCGGAGAGCCTCGATGAGCAAGGCTGAGCGTCCCTTTCGCGGAGAGGTAAGTCATGCCACTGCCAGACACGCGGCGGCACGGCGCATTACGGTGACAGAGTGACCGCACCAGTCGACCTTGCCGCGCTGCTCGTCATCGATCCCGATGCCCACCGAGCACCCTTCGAGCAACTACGTCTTGGCGTGATCGGACTGATCGCCGACGGGAAATTGCTTGCAGGATCAAGGATTCCCACGGTGCGGGCGTTGGCGGCCGATCTGGGGTTGGCTCCCAACACCGTTGCCAAGACCTACCGAGAGCTCGAAGCCGCCGGCGTTATTGAGACTCGTGGACGCAGTGGATCATTTGTCAAGGCCGGTCCAGATGCGAGATTGGCCACTGCGCAGCGGGCCGCGGTCGACTACCTAAAAACACTGCGTGATCTGGGAATTGAGGACCAAACGGCACTAAATTTGGTGAGACAGGCCACAACTCAGACTTGAGTTATGTGGGCAAAGTTTGATTTTGTTAATTAATGACTGATAATCAGTTTCGTCCACCAGCACGATCGAGACCCCAGCTCGACCCCACCGTCTTCGGAGTCACTGCTGCGCTCGTGATTGGCTTTGTTGCGTGGGGCCTCTTGGGGCCGGACAGCCTCAAGACCACCACCGACACCGCGCTGGGGTGGATCACCAACAACCTCGGCTGGTTGTTCGTGGCATCGGCCTCCGGGTTCGTCATCTTTGCCGTCTACCTCGCGGTGAGCAAGTACGGCAAGATTCCGCTCGGTCGCGACGACGACAAGCCTGAGTACCGCACCATCAGCTGGATCGCGATGATGTTCAGCGCCGGAATGGGTATCGGCCTGATGTTCTTCGGCTCGTATGAGCCGCTGTTCCACTTTGTCTCGGCGCCGCCGGAGATGAGCCCGGAAGATGTGCGAACGGCTATGGCTACCACCATGTTCCACTGGGGATTCCACCCGTGGGCCATGTATGCCGTAGTCGGCCTGGCGATTGCGTACGGCACCTACCGGTGTGGACGCAACCAGCTGATCAGCTCGGTCTTCGCCCCGCTTCTCGGGCAGGGACGGGCAAATGGGCCTATCGGCAAGGTGATTGACATCCTGGCCATCTTCGCGACGCTTTTCGGCACGGTCGCATCGCTGGGACTTGGTGCGCTGCAGATCGGTTCGGGCATCAACAAAGTGGGCTGGATGGATAACCCCGGCACCATGTTGCTGGTGGCGATTGTCGCCATCCTGACCGCGTGCTTCGTGGCATCAGCGGTTTCGGGTATTTCCAAGGGAATTCAGTGGCTCTCCAACACCAATATGGTGCTGGCGCTGGTGCTCGCAATCTTCGTCTTTGTTGTCGGGCCAACGGTATTCATTCTCGACGTGATTCCCACGTCGCTGGGCGCATACCTGAATGATCTGCCGTTCTTCTCTGCTCGCTCGGGCGCAACGGTCAGTGCCGACGGCCAGGAGTGGTTGGCCAGCTGGACCATCTTCTACTGGGCGTGGTGGGTGTCCTGGACTCCCTTCGTCGGCATGTTCCTCGCCAAGATCTCCAAGGGTCGCACCATCCGTGAGTTCGTCATCGGCGTGATGGTGATTCCGGTGACCGTCTCGCTGGTGTGGTTCGCCATCTTCGGTGGCACCGCGATTCGCGAGTACAGCGATGGTGTGTTGCCGTTCGATCCGGGGACCGCAGCGAGCGAGGACACGCTCTTCGACGTGCTGGCTAACCTGCCGTGGACGGGTATCGCCTCGGCGTTGGTGATGCTTCTGGTCGCGATCTTCTTTGTCTCCGGCGCGGATTCAGCGTCGCTGGTGATGGGCACGCTGTCTGAGCGCGGTGCCGAGGAGCCTCGACGATCCACCACCATCTTCTGGGGTGTGCTGACCGGTGCGGTTGCCGCGCTGCTGCTCGCGATGGGTGGAGATGACCCGAACCACGAAGCGCTCGAGGGAATCAAGCAGATGGCCATCCTGGCCGCGCTGCCCTTCGTGATCGTGATGATCGGCATGTGCGTCTCGCTGTACATGGATCTGCGTCGCGACCCGTTGATCGTCTCGCGTCAGATCTTGACCGGCCAGGTGGACGAGCACGTTCGCAAGCAGGCCGTCGACATCGCCACTGGCGCGATCTCGGTGGACGAGCTGGCCGACATCAACGAGGTCACCGAAATTGTGCCGCCGGAGGTTGATGGCGACGATCAAGGGTCGTATGCGTCGACCGGCGGAAACAGCAGTTCGGACGGCAGCTCGGATGCGGGCAGTTCTGCCGGCAGCCGATCAGAATAGGTGTCCCACTCCGCAGTACGGGAACACTGAGATAGATCCCTAAGACTTCGGCCGGGTGAGCAACACGCTCACCCGGCCGAAGTCGTTTCTCCCGCCGCCGACCGTGTGCGGTGCCCACTCGGCGCGCGAAGACGCCCACTCGGCGTGTGAGGGTGCTCGAGTGGGCGTCGTTTCTGGTCGAGTGGGTGTGGGCCGGGGAGTGTGGGTGCCCGTTCGACGCGCGAGGGCGCCCAGTCGGCGTGTGAGGGTGGTCGAGTGGGCGTCGTTTCCGGTCGAGTGGGTGTGGGCGGGGGAGTGTGGGTGCCCAGTCGACGTGCGAGGGCGCCCGGTCGGCGTGTGACAGTGCCCGAGTGGGTGTTGTTTTCGGTCGAGTGGGTACCGACTGATCAGCCCCAGCTGGGCAGCCAGATCTGATTGCGCCACAGTTCGGGCGAGATCGGACTGCCGGTCAAAATTGGCCAGAGCCACGCGAAGTTGGCCACGACTACACCGACGTACAACGCGACCAGGAGCACCGCGAGGGCCTGTCTCTCGGGTCTGGTGCCCGGCGTGGCTCGACGTGTACCGCGCAGAATATCGCCGCATACCAACGCCAACCCCATCACCAGGAACGGTGCGAGGACAGTGGCGTAGAAGAAGTACATCTGGCGGTCGAGTTCGATGAACCAGGGCAGGTAGCCGACCGCGTATCCGACGACGACGGCGGCGTAACGCCAGTCGCGGCGCACGAACCATGCCCACAGTCCCCACAGCAGCATCGGAATACTCAGCCACCACATCGCGGGCGATCCGATGAGCATTTGGGCGCGCACGCAGTCGCCGCCACCGCACTGATCGGGTCCGTTGGACAGCGCGTAGAGCATCGGACGCAGACTCATCGGCCACACCCATGGCTTGGATTCCCACGGATGATGGTTGCCCGCCGAGTTGGTCAGATGCGAGTGGAATTCGAGGATGCCCGCTTCGTAGTACCAGAGCGAACGCCACGCTCCGGGCACCCACGCCCACGTTCCGCCGGTGCCGATGGCGTTGCCGACCTCGTAGCGATACACCGAAGTTTCGCTAGAAAACCACGGGATAAAGGTGGCCAGATAGATCAGCACCGGCATCACGGCCATGGTGAACCCAGCCGGAATCAGGTCGCGACGCAGCACTCCGAGCCACGGACGTTGGACGTGATACGCACGGCGCGCGGCCACATCGAAACCGAGCGACAGCAGGGTGAAGATGATGACGTAATAGATGCCGGACCACTTGGTTCCGCAGGTCAAACCGAGCATCACGCCTGCGGTGAACCGATACCACCGGAAGCCGAGCCGAGGACCGTACGGCGAATCGTTGATCCGGCCTTCGATGAAGACGCGGTGCATACGCTCGCGAACCTGGTCGCGGTCGGCGATGATCGCGGTGAACGCGGCCACCACAAAGAGGGCCTGGAAGATATCGAGCATGCCCAGCCGCGATTGCACAAACAGCACGCCGTCGCAGATCGCGAAGACACCGGCAATCGCCCCGATCAGCGTTGATCGAGTCATCCGGCGTACGACCAGATAGATCATCACCACAATGGCGATCCCCGACACGGCCGACATGAAGCGCCAGCCGAGCGGGGTATACCCGAAAAGCCCTTCGCCGATGGCGAGCAGCCACTTACCCACCGGGGGATGCACCACGAGGCCGTAGGCCGGATTGTCCTCAATCCAGTTTCCGCCGGTCAGCACCTGCCAGCCCTGGGGCACGTAGTGCTTCTCATCGAAGACCGGGGTGCCCGAATCGGTGGGCAGCTGCAGATACCAGAACCGAGTGATCGCGGCGATGACGGCAATAACGATGCCGGTCAGCGTGCCGCGGCGTCGATCAGTCGCACCGAAAACCGGGGTCGGGATTGTCGGTCCCGGGCTGGGCGCAGCGATATGTGCGGCCGCCGACCTGTCGGTACTGAGGTGTCGATCGCCCGGGGCGACCTCGCCGGCGGTGAGAGTCACCCGATCGATGGTAGTGGTCGTCACTGTGTGGGCTTGGTAGGGGAAGGGTCGGCGGGCCGTAATGTCTGAGGACATGACTGGGTCTGAGGGCAAGACAGGGGCTGGCACCGGTTCACTCGTACTGGCCGCCACCCCGATGGGCCGCTACGACGACGCGTCGCCGCGTCTGATCGAGGCGCTCGGCACCGCCGACATCGTGGCCGCCGAAGACACGCGCCGAGCGCGCGCACTGGCCGCGGGGCTCGGTGTGGCGATCGGTGGCGAGTTGATCAGCTACTACGACCAGGTTGAGGCCGCTCGCACGCCGCGGCTTGTTGAAGCGATCTCTGCTGGCGCCACCGTCCTGCTCATCACTGACGCCGGGATGCCGTCGGTGAGTGATCCCGGCTATCGGATTGTGGTGGCCTGCGCCGACGCCGGGCTGCGGGTGACGGCCCTGCCGGGACCGTCGGCGGTCACCACGGCGCTGGCTGTCTCGGGGATGCCGTCCGAACGTTTCTGCTTCGAGGGATTCGCGCCACGCAAACACGGCGTGCGCCGCGAGTGGTTGGAGTTGCTGGCCGACGAACCGCGCACCGCGGTGTTCTTCGAGTCACCGCATCGGCTCGCCGACTGCCTGGCCGACGCCGTGGAAGTACTCGGCCCGGACCGTCGGGCCGCGGTGTGCCGCGAACTGACCAAAACCTATGAGGAGGTACGTCGCGGGTCACTGGCCGAACTTGCCGAGTGGTCGAGCAATGGGGTCAAAGGCGAGATCACGGTGGTGCTTTCGGGGGCGGTCGCCGCAATCCCGGACTTTGATGCGGTGGTAGCTCGCGCCGCTCAGCTGGCCGAGGGCGGCATGAGGTTGAAGGATGCCTGCGCAGAGGCAGTCAAGGGAACCAAGCTTTCCCGTCGCGAGGTGTACGAGGCAGTGCTGGACGCGCGGTCGGAGTAGGGCACCTACAGCAAGTCGACTATGCACTCCGCGTAGATGGTGTGGAAATCCGCTGAGGGGTGGAAGCCGTCGGCGGCAAAGAGGTTATCGCGGGGCGGGGCAAAACGGCCGAAACGTCGGATGCGCGGGTAGCGCGACGCAATGTCGGTGGCAATCTCGTCGAAATGCCTTGTGCGTTCACCGAGTACGCCCGCCAGCGGATCGGGGAGGGCCGGGCACATTTGCAGCATCGGCACCGGCAGCAAGATGATCGGGGTCGATTGACGCGTGTTGGCGGTGATGGTGGCCAGCAGTCGGGTCAACTCATTACGCCACCGCCAGGCCGGATGCATATTCTTGGCGTCATTGCCGCCTACCGAGACCACCACAACGTCGGCCCCAGCGAGTGCTTTCAGATCGAGCAGGCCGATCACCTCGCCCGCGGTGAACCCGGTGTGCGCCCGCACATCCCAAGCGACCGGGCGTCCCCATCGGTCGGCGAGTAAGCGTGCGACGGTGCCAGCGAGAGTGTTCCGATGATGATCGACGCCGACCCCGCTGGCGAGACTATCGCCGACCACTAGCACTCGTACCGGCTCGCCATCGACGGCGGAATCGCCTTGTGTCGCAGTGATAACCCCCTGCTCGCCGACCGCTTGCGGGAGCCGCGCAACAGTCCGCCGTGTCACCAACGCCTGCGAGAGGGCGAGAGGAGTCCGCCAGGTGGCTGCCGCCCAAAACGTGACTATGCGTGCCATCTCACCTACTTCCTGTCGGGGCTGCGTACGCCTGTTCCGCATCGGCGCTGACGATGGATGCGGCCTTATCTAGGCATTCCTGCCATTCTCATGGTTTTCTTTTCTTCTGATCTCCTGTATAAATGATGTTTACATAAGTATGGTATTTATAATAAAATAATAATAATTCCTATACTATATAAGTTCATACTCAAAAATTAATATTAAATTTCGGAGGA
>Cebus_capucinus_imitator_PRJNA485217_SSR047__coassemble_1373_pt1 | contig 15082 bp, 15 predicted proteins | sample Cebus_capucinus_imitator_PRJNA485217_SSR047__metabat2_low_PE_001 | metagenome-assembled genome bin Cebus_capucinus_imitator_PRJNA485217_SSR047
AGGCAGCGCTGCAGGCGCTGCCCGAGGACTTCCGGATGGCGGTGTACTACGCCGACGTTGAAGGACTGCCTTACAAGGAGATTGCCGAGATCATGGATACGCCGATCGGAACTGTGATGTCGCGGCTGCACCGCGGCCGCCGACAGCTGCGTGAACTGCTCGCTGACGTCGCCCGTGAGCGCGGTTTCAATCGGTCGGCCCAGGCGGAGAGCGAGGTATCCCGATGAGCTCGGAGGTATCGCAGCCCGTCGATGACGGCGATCCGGAATTCAGCGCATTGGACTGTTCGGCCGTCATCGCCGATGTGTGGCTGTTGCTCGACAACGAATGCGACCCCGACGCGCAGGCCCGACTGCGTGCGCATCTGGACAACTGCCCGTCATGTCTGGCCCATTACGGCATCGAGAGTCAGCTCAAGGCACTGGTCAACCGCAAGTGCGGTGGTGAACAGGCCCCGCAGGGTCTGCGTGACCGTCTTCGGGTGGAGATTCGCAAGACCGTCGTCGTCACCGAGACGCGCTACCACAACGGCGACTAACGCCCGTTCCGCGGAGCGCTCAGGCGTCCCACCTGCACCAGCGAGGGTCTCACCGGCGTGAGCCAACGGTGGGCGATTCTTGTCCGGGGCCCTGCTCATGGGACAATCGCAAAGCACAACTCGACGAAGGAGGCCCGTCATGGGTAAGCGCGGACGCAAGAAGCGCGCACGCAAGAAGAACGCAGCCAACCACGGCAAGCGTCCTAACGCCTGAGCGCGAAACGCCCGGCGCGGTGATTGCCGATCCTTTGATCGGCTCCCGCCCGGGCTTTTCGTGCCCCGGCCCGGGCTTTCGTGGCCTCAGCGACTACTTTGTTGAGCATGGCTGAAGACGTCGTGGCAGAGATTGTGGCGACCGTGATGGAGGTGCATGCGACCGCCGGGACGCATGTTGAGGTTGGCGACACCCTGGTGCTGCTTGAGTCGATGAAGATGGAGATCCCGGTGCTCGCCGAGGACGCGGGCACCCTCGCCGAGGTCAAGGTTGCCGTTGGCGATGTCATCCGTGCTGGCGACGTGATTGCGGTCTACCAGTGACTCGGGAGTTCCAGATTTCCCGACTGCCTCACCACTGCCACTAAGAATCGGTGCGCTGAGAAACCGTGTCTACACTCTCTGACCTGCTCGCCGAGCACACCACCCTCGCCGACAGCGCCGCCGCTCATCTGCAGCGACTGGTCGCTGAATGGCAATTGCTGGCCGACCTGTCGTTCGCCGATTTCGTACTCTCGGTGCGCACCGACTCCGGCGAGATCGTCAATGTGGCCCAATGCAGGCCCAACACAGCATCCACGGTGTTTCCCCGCGATGAGGTGGGGACCGTCTTGGACCCGACCTCCAATCCGCAGGTGGGTCGCGCATTGGCGCAAGCACGCATCCTGCGTGATGAAGATCCGGCATGGTTCGGAGCGATGGCGATCCGTCGTGAAGTGGTCCCGGTCGGTTTTGGCGGCGAAGTCATCGGGGTACTCACCCGCGCGGTCGATCTGACGCATCCGCGGCTGCCGTCGCCGTTGGAGCTGGCGTATCAAGATTCGGCGAACGATCTATGCCAGATGGTCGCCGACGGCACCTTCCCGCAGCAGGAGGGCAATCCGCGTGGTCTGTCGACCCCTCGCGCTGGCGACGGTTTTGTGCGCATCGATGAGCGCGGCACCGTGGTGTACGCCAGTCCCAACGCTCTGTCTGCCTTTCACCGGATGGGATGGACAGCGGAGCTCTCCGGGTCTCGGTTGGCCAGTGTGACCGCATCGCTGCTCACCGACCGATTTGAATCAGAGGATGCCGCGGTGATGATTGATGCCGCGGCGGGCGCCAGCGCGCCACCGGCTGGCCCGTACCGCGATGTGGGTATGCGCATGGAGGTCGACGCGCAACGCGCGACGGCGCTACTCCGCGCGGTGCCCTTGCAGCCACGGGGGAGAAGCGCGGGCGCGGTGGTGCTCATCCGCGATGTCACCGAAGTTAAACGACGCGACCTGGCCCTCATCAGCAAGGACGCCACGATCCGCGAGATCCATCATCGGGTCAAGAACAACCTGCAGTCGGTGTCAGCATTGCTGCGCCTGCAAGCGCGACGGACCACCAATGGTGAGGTGCGCGTTGCGCTCACCGAGGCGGTACGACGGGTTGCCTCCATCGCGCTGGTCCACGAATTGTTGTCGGGCAGCGTCGACGAAGAGGTTGATCTTGACGAGGCAGTGGCACGGCTCACGCCGATTCTCGTCGATGTGGCATCGGGTGAAAAGCCGGTGTCGGTGCGTCATCGGGACCGGCTCGGGGTGTTGACCGCCGACCTCGCCATGCCACTGGTGATGGTGCTCAACGAATTGATTCAGAACGCGATCGAGCACGGCTTCGCCCAGGCTCAATCGGACGCACACATCGAGATCCGCGCCAAGCGGGACGTACGCAGTCTGCGGGTTTCGGTGCGGGATAACGGGTCTGGGCTACCCGAGGGATTTGACCTAGCCTCCTCGGATCGCCTGGGGCTGCGGATTGTGCAGACCCTGGTCTCCATTGAACTCGGTGGCGAGGTGACCGCGGGGCCCAATCCGAATGGACCGGGTACCGAGGTAACAGTGATGGTCCCGCTGCGTCGCTGACCTTTACCTCCGCTGCGCTGGCAGTAGACGGACCAGGGGGAGAGACCCGCACAAACAAAAAACCCGGCCTACGCCGGGTCATTTGTTGGTCGCCGGGCTGGGGCGACCAGTACGTCCGATTGTTAGACGCTGCTGCGCGTACGGGTACGTGCGGTACGGCGCTTGAGTGCGCGTCGCTCGTCCTCGCTCATACCGCCCCAGACGCCGGCGTCCTGGCCCGATTCGAGGGCCCAGGACAGGCATTCAGCGGTGACCGGGCACCGCGCGCAGACGAGCTTCGCATCGGCGACCTGCGCGATAGCCGGACCGCTCGTTCCCACCGGGAAGAACAGTTCGGGATCTTCGTCGCGACAGATTGCGTTGTGACGCCAGTCCATTTCCTTACTCCTTCAAGTGCATGTGAGCACCACTCGATAACCGTTAGTTGGTTCGTGTTGGCTGTAACCGATAGTTCACGCAGGCGCACCAAATGTTTCCGCGCTGTTGCTTGTGAATACTTTCACGAATCCAGCCGAAGTCAATGGTGTTCCGTTAACACGTGGGCAATGTCACTGTCGGCACCGGGTCTGTTAACCAGGGCCGGTGTGTCAGCGCCAACTCCGATGAACTATCCTGCGCTGGTTTGCGCTGTTTCGCCGGGGATATTTGCTGGTGACCGCGCCTTGAACAGGCTAATGGCACAAATTCGTTGTCGCATCGAGGTTCGCGATTTTGTGACCCGCGCGACACTGGTGTGCGTCGTGCGGTCGCCGACACCGCGGCTGATCCGCCTGTTGGGGCAGTAGTGTGGCGAGTGCGTATTCGTGACATTTGGCGCGCTGTGTAGTCGGCGGTAACAGGTGCGTAGCTGGTGGCAACAACAATGCTGTGCCGACGATTAGCGCGGATAAGGCGCGTCAATGAATGCGGTTCTCGCAATCAAGCCAGCTGCCTTCGGGGCGAGGGTGACAAAAGGTGTGAATGCGGCATTGGTCCAGAACGCCACAATGGCGCGCGTTGTGATGTTCTGGTGGCCCAGCGACTGGGTGGTGTGACTACGTGGTGCCGGGCGTCTGCTCTGCCGAAGGCGCTACTACGTCGAGCACCTCGGAGCGGTGCTCGAATCGGATATCGGTGAAATCGCCGACGTAATCGCCGTCCATTTGAACGTCCACCGCATCGGTGCCGGAGAACTGCACCCACTCGACGTCATCGTCACGAAAGAGGTGGCGTGCCTTAGGGTTTCGCAGACCGATCAATCGGGTTGCTAACGGCAGATTAGCGATCACCCCGGTTGAGGTTGCCGCGAATACGCCCAGGCGTGAATCAAAATTGGTGGTCGGATTGGTCCGAATTTCGCGGGGACCAAGAAATGTCCAGGGACTGGTATTGCTCACAAATGCGAACCGGACTCCGGACACAGGATCGTGTCCGTCAGCCGTCACCGTGAATGATCGCTTGTCGGCGCCGCTGCGGAAAAAAGCGGCAACCGTCGTCCAGAGGTAGCGAGTCGGCGTCGCGGCCTTGCCCTCCCGACGCTTGTTTTCCATCGCGTGGACGATGATCGCGTCCATCCCCATCCCCGCGTTGAACAGAAACCACCGATGGCCCGCGTGGCCGAGCCCGATGCGGCGCCTACTACCCGCGTCGAGCAATTCGATCACCTGCCGGGTTGCCTGGAGTGGGTCGGGATTGATGCCGATGGTGCGTCCGAACACATTGGCACTGCCGCCGGGGATCACCGCGAGCGCGGGGAGCCGATCAACTGCCGGACCAGGGGCGCCGGGGGTAGGCGGCGGCCCCAACATTCCGTTGACCGTTTCGTTGACCGAGCCGTCGCCGCCATGCACGATCACCGCGTCGTAGCCATCGCGGACGGCGCGAGCGCCGAGTTCGCCCGCATGGCCGCGATGGGTGGTGTGCTCCACGTCGACCGGGAAGTGGGCGCTTAGGGTATGAACAAGCGCATCACGCCCCGCGGCCGTAGTCGCGGTGGCGAATGGGTTGACGATGAGCATGACGCGCACGGCTCCCCACGATATGGGGTCGCGTCGGAATAGGTGTGGGCGGATAGGTGTGGGCGGCGGTAGCGCATCGAACGACAACCCATAGGCTGGGGGCGTGGACGAGCGCAGCGATCCGGTGAACGCACCGAACGAGGCCAACGACGATCAGCCACCGACTCCGGTGCGCGTGGCCGGTGCATTAACTGCTGTCGAAGGTGTTGTTGCGATCGGCTACGCGATCTTTCTCGTGATTCGGGAGGCCGCGGGCCACCATGAGGCGGCGATTAGCGGGTACGGCACCGCAGCCTGGTTTGGCATTATCTTCGGCGGCGTGCTCGTCGGCGGGGTCGCACTGCTGCGCGGACACCGGTGGGGACGAGCGATTTCGATGGTCGCCCAGATCCTGCTCCTGCCGGTCGCGTACTACGCCTTCACCAGTCATCGGCCCGAGCTGGCGATCCCGGTGGCGATCTTCGCCATCGTGATTCTGGTTGCCCTGTTCACGCCGACATCGCTGCGCTGGCTCAGCGGTGACCTCGAACTCGAGGAGCCAGCACCACCGGCGCCCAAGCCTCGTGCCCAGGGCAAGCGCCCCAGTGGTAATTCGTCAACCTCGCGGTCGAAGAAGAAGCGCTGATTACCCTTCGCTGAACAGTGCCGCGACTTCCGTGCCCACTACCCAGAGGAAACGTTGTGCTGGCCGTATGGTGGGTGCCATGACGCGCGTGCTCGCGATTGCGAACCAAAAGGGTGGGGTGGCCAAGACGACGACCGTCGCGTCCATGGGGGCGGCGTTAGCCGATCTTGATGTCGCGGTACTGGTGGTCGATCTTGATCCGCAGGGCTGCCTGACATTCTCGCTGGGTCACGATCCCGACCAGATTCAGGCATCGGTGCACGATGTGTTGCTTGGCGACGAAGAGATCGCCGACGTACTGCTCGATACCGCCGACAACGTCACCCTGTTACCTGCCACCATCGACCTCGCCGGGGCCGAGGCGCTGCTCCTCATGCGGCCTGGGCGCGAGTACGCGCTGAAAAGGGCGCTGGCCGAGGTTGCGCAGGACTACGACGTCATTCTCATTGACTGCCCGCCCTCGCTGGGCGTGCTCACCCTCAACGGACTCACCGCGGCCGATGAGGTGATCGTGCCGTTGCAATGCGAGACGCTGGCCCACCGCGGCGTCGGTCAACTGATGCGCACAGTCACTGAGGTGCAGCAGATCACCAACCCGAACCTGAAGATGCTGGGCGCGGTGGCAACGCTCTACGACGCTCGGACCACACATAGCCGCGACGTGCTCTCCGACGTCTCCGATCGCTATCAGCTACCGGTACTTGATCCGCCGATTCCGCGGACGGTGCGTTTTGCCGAGGCGTCGGCGTCGGGGTCATCGGTGATGCGTGGACGGAAGAACAAGGGCGCCACCGCCTATCGAGAGCTCGCCGAGAATCTCTGGAAGTACTGGGACGGCGAGCATCCGATCCGCACACTTGAGCTGGGCTGAACCGAGCTACCGTCACCGAATCTCGTTGGGCTAGCTGAGGTGCGCTAGTTCTCGGCGCGGAAGACCTCGACCATCGAGCCGCGCTGCTCGACGACGGAGTTGCCGAGAACTCGCAGGCTAATGGTTCCGCCCGAGTAGTCGGTGCGTGCCAAGCTGATTGACTTGGCGTCCTCGCCGGTGGCCGGATCACGCGAGGTGATGCCAGCCGGGCTGGGCAGCAGAAGGCGTCCGGCCATCACCTCTCCCGGGCCCAGCGTGTTGGGCACCTGATACCGCGGCTGCATCGACTGGCCGTCCAGAACAACGGTGTCGGTACCGGTGAAGAAGGTGACCAGACCGTCAGAGACCAGCGCGACGCTGTCGGCTGGGGGTGCGGTGTGCCCGTTTACCCGGCTGCTCGAGAGCAATGCGCCGTCGGTGTTGTATTTCCGCATCGTTGGAGTGGTGGGCTGTGCTGAATTGGCACCGCCGTCATAGACCGCGATCGCCGACGAACTCATCGAGACCAGCACGGGTGGGGGACCATCAGCGTTGTCGGTGATGATCGACGATCCGTACTGGGAGACATGCTCGTCGTCATTGAGAAGTGCTCCGAGCACTGTCAGTCGGTAGCCGTAATCCCCGGTGCACCGCTCGATGACGGCCAGACGCTCCCCGGAGATCGCCGACGACAGCAGATGGCAGCCGGTCCTGTTGGGTTGGACGCCCGGATTCACCGGCGCCGTCACTCGTCCATACTCGATGCCGCGCACCAGATTTGAACCCCAGGTCTCCAACCGTCCGGGCCCCTGGGCAAGCACATAGCCGGAGTCGGTGATCAGCCGAAGATTCTCGTCGGCGTCGCTGGTGCGCGCACCTTTACGTTGCCCAGTGGCCGCGTCGAGGGCAGTGACCTCGGAGCAGCCGCGTGAATTGCGATAGACGGCCAATACCTCGTCGATACTGGTCGGCCAGGCGAGCGCGGCAGTGCAGAGATCCCGATCGCGGGAGTAGTGCCACAGTGGGTTGCCGGTGGTGCGATCACGGCCAACCACCTCGCCGCCATTGGCAGTCACCACCACCGACTTGCCCACGGCCGGTACCGAAGTGGCCGCCGACGCGGCGTGCCACGCTGGTGCAAAGCTGCCCGGGACAACCCTCACCGCGGCCGCAGGCTCCGGAGCGTTCGCCTGGGTGCTCTGGGTGTGTCGGACCGGGCTCAAATAGACCACCACGGCGCCGGCGATCAGCAGCACCGCCACGATCGCCACCGTGACGACTAGATCCACACGCGTACGGCGCTCCGGCCGCACGCGTGTGGTAGCTGTCTGCGCTGACTTTGAAATGGCTTGCGCCTCAGGCTTACTCGATGCCACTGCGACTGTTGGTGGGGAGGCTACTCGGCCGAACCGGCGTCACTTGCCTGGGCATCGGCGTGCTGAGTATCCGAATGCTGGGCGCCACTACGACGGGCACCGCCGCGGCGGCGACGACGCCGACGCGGTGCGCCGGATTCGCCGTTGGCGGCGCCAGCACCCGAATCGTTGCCTGCCGAATTGCTGCTGGCTGAACCGTTGCTAGCGGAGTCGTTGCTCGGGGTCGCAGACTTCGACTCGTTGGCGTCGGTACTCGAGGCGGCCTCGCCCGTCACCGGCTTACCGCCACGAGTGCGGGTGCGTGAGCGCGAACGAGTGGCGCGCTTGGGCCGCTCGGTGCGTTCGCGACGCTCGGACGGCGCCGACGCGGCGGGCTTGCCGATGCGGCCGGTCGCCGATTCGTCGATGCCAAGTTCGTCGCGCAGGTGCTCGGAGGTCGAATAGGTCTCCACGGGCTCGGGCACACCCAACTTGAGAGCCGCGTTGATCAGCTCCCAGCGGTGCAGCTCGTCCCAGTCGACCAGCGTGATCGCGGTACCGGTGCGGCCAGCGCGACCGGTGCGGCCGATGCGGTGGACGTAGGTCTTGTCGTCCTCGGGGCACTGGTAGTTGATGACGTGGGTGACATCGTCGATGTCGATGCCGCGTGCGGCGACGTCGGTGGCGACCAAAACATTGATGTCGCCGTCGCGGAACCGCTTGAGCGCCTTCTCGCGAGCAACCTGACCGAGGTCGCCGTGGACGGCGCCAACGGCAAAGCCGCGCTCGCCCAGATCGTCGGCAACCTTCTGTGCGGTGCGCTTGGTGCGGGTGAAGATCATGGTCGCGCCGCGGCCGTCGGCCTGCAGGATGCGCGCCACGAGCTCGGCCTTATCCAGGGCGTGCGCGCGGTAGACGTACTGCGTGGTGCGCTCGTGGACTGCTGAGTCGTTGGCGTGCTCGGCGCGGATATGCGTCGGCTGATGTAGGAAGGCGCGTGCCAGGGTGACGATGGGTCCGGGCATGGTGGCCGAGAACAGCATCGTCTGCTTCTGATCGGGTAGCGCGCCCATGATGCGTTCGATGTCGGGCAAGAAGCCGAGGTCGAGCATCTCGTCGGCCTCGTCGAGAACGAGGATGCCCACCTTGCCGAGGACGAGGTGCCCCTGCTGTGCCAGATCGAGGAGGCGTCCGGGCGTGCCGACAACAACGTCGACACCGGCGCGCAGATCGGCGATCTGAGACTCGTACGGGCGGCCACCGTAGATCGAGGCGATTTTGAGCGGACGTGTCACTGGCTTGGCGTCGTCACCTGATCCGGTGACGGTGACGGAAAGGTTCTTGGCGGCCACTTCGAGGTCGCCGGTTACCTGGACGCACAGCTCGCGGGTCGGCACGATCACCAGCGCGCGCGGGGTGTTGTCGAGGGGGCGCAGACCCGACGACTCCGGGTTGACTACGCGGTGCAGCAGCGGGATGCCAAAACCGAAGGTCTTGCCCATGCCGGTGCGGGCCTGACCGATCAGGTCGTCGCCAGCCATGGCCAGCGGCAGCGTCAGCTCTTGGATGGCAAAGGTGTGAGTCTTGCCGTCGGCATCGAGTGCGTCGACGATCCTGGCGTCTACACCGAGCTCGGCGAAGGTCGGGGAGGTGTGGGCATCATCGACGATGGTGGTCTGCACCTGGTCGGACTGAGATTCGGTCATGTGGTTGCGGTATGCCTTTCGTATCGCTCCAGCACGCACGAAAGGCTCCACATACTGCGAGGGGTCCCGGGGGTACTCCGCGGGTCTCGCGGTCGCCGCGCGCCGTCGAGGCCGCGTCGGGCGACAAGGTGGGCTCGGAAGTGCGCGCACAGTGTCTGGTGGTCCGCGAACGCGTAGGTGCGAGCCTGATGGCCCGCCGACCTGTCATCCAGATGAGTGGATCGGCCCGTTCGCGGTACTACACCGCCCATGAGTGTACGTGGTGACCTGACTGCGGAGTATGCGAGCAGGCTCCGATGGGGTTCGGCGACCCGATACCATCGGGGCATGTCGTCGCCAACCGCCGCGCCCGAGCCCGTGCCGACCCCCTCCACCGACGAGCAAGACCACCGTGCCGATGAGCAAGACAGGGCCATCGGCAAGCTCTTCGCCGTGCTGCTAGCTGGCGAATATGCGGCCTTCTATCGGCTCATCGAAGAGTCGGCAATGGCCCCCGATGTGCCGAGCGGAATCGCCATCGCACGGATGGCGGCTTCGGAGATTTCGCACTTCGAGCAGTTGTCGGTGCAGGTGACGCAGCGCGGTATCGACCCGGCCGAAGCGGTGGTGCGCTACCGCAAGGTTTTCGATCAGTATCACGAGGCCACCACCCCGTCGACCTGGCTTGAATCGTTGGTTAAGGCGTACGTCGGTGACGGTTTGGCCGCCGACTTCTACTCCGAGGTTGCCGAGATGATGCCTGCCGCCGCGCGCGACGTCGTGGCCGAGGTGATGTCGGCGACGGGGAGTTCGCAGTTTGCTCGCGAGCAGGTGCGTGCGGCCATCGCCGCCGATCCGGCTCTGCGCTCACCGCTGACGCTGTGGGGTCGGCGGCTGCTCGGTGAAGCGGTCACGCACGCGCAGTGGGTGCTCGCGGCCGAAGAAGACGTGATGGATCTGCTGTTCTCGGGCACGAGTTCCCTGCATGGGTTGGCCGACTTCTTCGAATCCATCACGCAGAAGCATGCCCAGCGCATGTCCGACATGGGTTTGGGCTGAACCGCCCGTGATGTCAACAGTCGTGATCTCCACCCGACCGCGGTAGCGGGGGAGGACTCAACTTTTCGCTGTCAGCGGAGTGGCTGCGCCAGCCGTACGTAACCAGGCGGTACTCAACTAACCTGGATCTGCAGGCGAGAAGCTGCAGCCGAACGGGCTGGGGTGATCTCGCTGCGGCGCCGAATCCGTAGTCGGCAAGGCCGTTGTCATCGACAACGAGATGTCAGAGAAGGGTCACCATGAGCATTGAAGTGAAGATCGGCATCGCAGACACCGCGCGTGAGGTGTCGATTCAGTCGGCGCAGGAGGCCGACGAGGTGTTGGCTGCCGTTGAGGAAGCGCTGTCGGGCAAGAAGGACGTTCTTTCGCTGTCTGACGACCGCGGCGCCCGCTACTTGGTCCCCGCCACGAAGATCGCCTACGTCGAGGTGGGTGCACCAGAGAGTCGACGCGTGGGATTCGGCAGCTAGGCGCCGACTACCAGCTCAGTATGTGCAGAACTATTGCTGCACAACGAAATCAGGCCCACCGACACGGAGTCGGTGGGCCTGATTTTGTTAGCTATTCAGAATCTGCCGCTACTGCGACTCTGCATCGAATTCGCCGTCGGAGTCGAATTCGTCCTGCTTGGGAACATGCGACAGTCCACCCCAGAGCAGCGCGACCGTGGTGTCCACGGCGGTCGCCTTGTCGACGGGGCGCTTGGCCTCGAGCCAGTAGCGCGCATTGACCTGAGAAGCGCCGACCATGCCCGCTGCCAACATGCGCGACCGGTACGGATCGAGCCCGGAATCCTTCATGACCAGCCCGTGTACTGCGTCGACGCAGGCTTCGGTGGCACCTTCGGTCCGTCGAATGACGGCCGGGTCCATCACGTCGGACGCAAAGATCAGCCGGTACCCCGAGTTATCGGAGTCGATGAAGTCGAAGAACGCCTCCACCGCGGCGCGCACGCGCCGACGGTTGTCGGTGGTGGTCAACAACGCGGTATTGACGTCGGCGACCAGCTTTTCTGCATGCGAATCGACCACTGCGATGTAGAGGTCGAGCTTCGACGGAAAATGCTGGTAGAGAACAGGTTTACTGACGCCAGCGTGTATTGCGATCTCATCCATGCCGGCGGAGTGGTAACCGCGTTCGACGAAGATCTCGCTGGCTGCCTCGAGGAGCTGCATACGCCGCGCGCTGCGGGGCAGGCGTGTGCCATTGCGTCCGGAGGAGACATTTGCCGCGGTTGACATGAGTCGAGAGTACAAGGCCCCTCGATGCTCGCGCTGGGCGCATATATCTGACAGGCACGGGTTGCCCGCGTGCGAAGGGAGATTGGTGCCATGAGTAACTCCGGTAGCGCGGTTGGGGGTTGTCCTGCACGGAATTGGGACATGGTTATGAGAAGCTGAGAACCGTGAGCCGCACAGATGATGCGTCAACTGGTGGGACCGGACGGGTCCGGGCGCGGGACGTGGGTCCCCGGGCGCCTCGTGCTGCGCGCACGACCGGAGCCGGTAACTCCGGGACGTCGGGACCAGGGGCAGTTCAGTCGGAGGGTTCCCTCACGGGAACATTCCAGCCGGGAACGGCCCAGCAGGGGGTGTCGGCGTCGGGACTGCAGGGCGCGGCAGCGGCGGGGTCGCGCGGCTCCGGGGGTGGCGAATCGCCCTCGCGTGCACGTCCGCGTCCGGATCAGCCGTTGCGTGCTCGATGGGATCCGACCGACGACAACGGACGCCCGCGTTCGGATCGTGATGGGCAGCCGCCACGAAAGAAGCAGAGCGCACTGGGCCGCTTCGTGTCGACGTACGGGTGGCGCGCGTATGCCATTCCGGTTCTCGTAGTCCTGACGGTTGTGCTGTTGGTAGTCACGATGCGTCAGGGGGCATCGAGCAATACCAGTTCGCCTGCCTCATTTGATCCCTCCGCGCGCAATGTGAACGTGACCAAAGAGAGCCATGCCATCGGCGCCCCGACCGGCGACATCAAAGAAGCTCAACTGACCGCCGGTGCGCTACCAGCCGGCGGGGGATTCACCGTTGACGGCAAGAAGACCTATCACGTGGTACGCGGAACAACGGCGCAGGTCGGTAAGGGTGGGCAGGTCTACACCTACACCGTCGAGGTGGAAAACGGGCTCAACCCGGTGGACTACGCCAGTGACCGCGCCTTCGCGAAGATGGTCGATACGACGCTGGCCAACAACAAGAGTTGGATCGGCGACGGCAAAGTCTCGTTCCGTCGCATCGATTCTGGCGAGCCAGACCTGCGGATCTCGTTGAGTTCGACGGCAACCACCAAAGAGTTGTGCGGCTACCAGATCAAGCTGGAAACCTCATGCTTCTATCCGCCGGATAAGCGCGTGACGCTGAACGAGGCGCGGTGGGTGCGCGGTGCGCTCTCGTATGTGGGCGACGACGTTGCCTACCGCCAGTACCTGATCAATCACGAGACCGGCCACGGTATCGGCTACGAGCATCATCAGCCTTGCCCGGCCAACGGTGCGGCCGCGCCGATCATGATGCAGCAGTCATTCGGCACCGCGAACTCGCAGATCATGGCGCTCGACCCAGATATCAAGGGCGATCCGGCATTTGTGTGTAAACCAAACCCCTGGCCGTTCCCAGGCAACTCCACCACCGCCTAAGGCGCGAGACTGGTACTCCACCTGGGCTGCTCTGGGCCTTCGGTCTCGTTGGCCCTCGGTCTCGTTGGCCTTCGGTGGGCAATGCCGGGGAGTGTCACTTCGTTGATCCGAAACGATCCGCTCGTGCGGTCTTCGGTGCTCGCCGACGCCCACGTCGCGGTCGATGTGCAGTCCGAATCACCTGACCCCGGGAGGCCCGCAGTGTCGTCCTTGCCGCCGCTGGTTGAGCCAGCAGCAGAACTTTCTAACGACGAGGTCGCCCGCTACAGCAGGCACCTGATCATTCCGGACGTCGGAATGGACGGCCAGAAGCGCCTGAAGAATGCCAAAGTCCTGGTGATTGGGGCCGGTGGGCTCGGTTCGCCGACGCTGCTCTACTTGGCTGCGGCCGGAGTCGGAACTATTGGCATCGTCGAATTCGATGTGGTCGACGAGTCGAATCTGCAGCGGCAGGTGATCCACGGCCAATCGGATGTGGGCCGTCCCAAGGCAGAGAGCGCACGCGATTCGATCCGCGAGATCAATCCATACGTCAACGTCAACATTCACGCCGAGCGCCTGGAACCCGCTGGCGCGGTTGAACTGTTCTCCCAGTACGACCTGATCCTGGACGGGACCGATAACTTCGCCACCCGCTACCTGGTCAACGATGCCGCGGTGCTGGCGCACAAGCCATACGTCTGGGGATCGATCTATCGGTTCGAGGGCCAGGCATCGGTGTTCTGGGAAGACGCACCGGATGGTCGTGGACTCAACTACCGCGATCTCTATCCGCAGGCTCCGCCGCCGGGGATGGTTCCGTCCTGCGCCGAAGGCGGCGTGCTGGGCATCTTGTGCGCCTCGATCGGCTCGATCATGGGCACCGAGGCAATCAAACTCATCTGCGGTATCGGTGAACCACTCCTGGGCCGATTGATGGTCTACGACGCACTGGACATGACCTACCGCACCATCAAGATCCGTAAGGACCCAGAAGGGGAGCGGATCAGCGAACTCATCGACTACGAGGAGTTTTGCGGCGTCGTTTCCGACGAGGCCACCCGGGCCGCATCCGGGTCAACGCTGACCGCGATCGAGCTCAAGGAGAAGATCGATGCGGGTGAGAAGCTCGCGTTGATTGATGTGCGGGAGCCAGTGGAGTGGGACATCGTCCACATCGACGGTGCCTCGCTGATTCCCAAAGATCAGTTGCTCTCCGGCGCTGCGCTCTCCGATATCCCGCAGGACCGCCCGACCGTGCTCTACTGCAAGACCGGTATTCGCTCGGCTGAGGTGCTCGCCGCGCTCAAGCGGGCCGGATTTGCCGACGCCACGCACCTGCAAGGCGGGATCACCGCGTGGGCCAATCAGGTCGATTCCGGGCTGCCGGTCTACTGACGACGTTCGGTACCAGCCTGGGTTAACTGACGATTACACCTGCCAGGTCGCCGCGTCGCTCACTGGGATCCGCTCGTGTTCTCGGTAATCTCTGGAGATGTGAACACTGTCGTCGAGCCGCCTGAGCATGTGCTCAACACGTTCGGGCTTACCGCCCACCCGCCTATTGCGATGGGTGACACCTGGGTCGGTGGCTGGCGTGTTGGTGAGGTGGTCCTCTCGCTGGTACCCGATCACGCACGCGCCGCCTGGTCGGCGTCGGTGCGTGAGAACCTCTACGTCGAAGGGTTGCGGATCGCTCGCCCGTTCCGAGCCACCGACGGACGCTACGTTGTCTCGGGATGGCGCGCCGACACCTACATCGCCGGTGCCCCCGAACCACGCCATGACGAGGTTGTCTCGGTGGCCGAGCGCCTGCACGAAGCCATCGCCGATCTTGAGCGTCCCCGGTTTCTACTGCAGCAACCCGCGCCGCCGCATACCGATGTCGATGTCTTTGCCGCAGCCGACCGGGCAGCCTGGGAAGACGTGCCACTGCGCTCAGCCCGTGCCGCCGGAATGGCTGAGCCCACGGCGCCCGACGGAAAAGAAAGCGTCGAGATCCTTCGGTCGTTGGCCACCCTGCGCACCCCGATCGATCTGAAAAGCCAAGTGGTGCACGGCGATCTCTTCGGAACGGTGCTCTTCGCCGGAGCTGCGGCACCCGGTATCACCGACATCGTCCCGTATTGGCGGCCCGCATCGTGGGCGTCGGCGGTCGTGGTAGTCGACTCACTTGCCTGGGGCGGCGCCGACGATGACCTCGTCCAGCGCTGGTCGGACGAACCCGAGTGGCCGCAGATGATGTTGCGTG
>Cebus_capucinus_imitator_PRJNA485217_SSR047__coassemble_1384_pt1 | contig 14951 bp, 10 predicted proteins | sample Cebus_capucinus_imitator_PRJNA485217_SSR047__metabat2_low_PE_001 | metagenome-assembled genome bin Cebus_capucinus_imitator_PRJNA485217_SSR047
GGCGCGCTTCGGGCGGCTCCTCGACGAACCGCTGATCCCAGCGTCGTTGCGCGCCGAACTCGCGCACTCCGGAAACGCACGCGCCTCACTGTGACGTACTCGACGCGACCGGCTTGGGTTGGCCCACTTTTATCGCGCTGACCACGGGCCATAGACTGTCGCCCATGACCGAGAACGCCTCGTCCACCCAAAACGTGAATTCGATGTCGCTCGCCGATCTCGACCCCGATGTCGCCGCCGCGATGAACGGTGAGTTGAGCCGTCAGCGCGACACTCTGGAGATGATCGCGTCGGAGAACTTTGTTCCGCGCGCGGTGCTGCAGGCTCAGGGCAGTGTGCTCACCAACAAGTACGCCGAGGGTTACCCGGGTCGCCGCTACTACGGCGGCTGCGAATACGTCGATGTGGTCGAAGACATCGCGCGCGACCGGGCCAAGGAGCTCTTTGGTGCCGACTTCGCCAACGTGCAGCCGCATTCGGGTGCGCAGGCCAATGCCGCCGTGCTGATGGCGTTGATGAATCCGGGCGAGACGATGCTGGGTCTCGACCTCGCGCATGGTGGTCACCTCACTCACGGCATGCGGTTGAACTTCTCGGGCAAGCTCTACGAGAACGCCTTCTACGGAGTGAGCAAAGAGGACTTCCGCGTCGATATGGACGAGGTCCGCAAGATCGCGCTCGATGTTCGCCCCAAGGTGATCGTCGCAGGCTGGTCGGCGTACCCGCGCACCCTCGACTTCGACGCCTTCCGCTCAATTGCCGACGAGGTCGGCGCGTACCTCTGGACCGATATGGCCCACTTCGCCGGACTCGTCGCTGCCGGTCTGCACCCGAATCCGGTGCCTGCCTCCGACGTTGTCTCCTCGACGGTGCATAAGACCCTGGGCGGACCGCGTTCAGGCATCATCCTGGCCAAGCAGGAGTGGGCCAAGAAGCTGAACTCGGCTGTTTTCCCCGGCCAGCAGGGTGGCCCTCTCATGCATGCGATCGCCGGCAAGGCAGTTGCCCTCAAGATCGCCGGAACCGAAGAGTTTGCCGAGCGTCAGCGCCGCACGCTGTCGGGCGCCAAGATTCTTGCCGACCGTCTGACTGGCGAGGACGTCGCCAAGGCTGGTGTCTCGGTGCTCACCGGTGGCACCGACGTGCACCTGGTGCTGGTGGATCTGCGGAACAGCCCCCTCGACGGTCAGCAGGCCGAGGATCTGCTCCACGAGGTCGGTATCACCGTGAACCGCAATGCGGTGCCCTTCGATCCGCGCCCGCCGATGGTCACCTCGGGTCTGCGTATCGGCACCCCGGCGTTGGCGACCCGCGGCTTTGGCGACACCGAGTTCACCGAGGTTGCCGACATCATCGCCACCGCACTCGCCGCAGGTCAGGGTGCAGATGTATCGGCACTCCGGGCGCGCGTATCCAAGCTTGCCCTCGACTTCTCGCTGTATGACGGGCTCGAGGAGTGGGGCCTGATGAGCCGAATCTGAGCATCGTCGGCGCGCCGGAACTCGGCGCGCCGAAATGCGCAGATTGCCCTGGTGGGTTACGGGTCCGTATCCTCATCCCGATGAACGCACTCACTGAAGATGACCTGATCATCGCGCTCGAGAAGGCACTTCCCGAGATCGCGGAAGACCACAATGCGGTGGCCACTCCCTGGAACCCCCATGACTGGGTGCCGTGGGATGACGGCCGCAACTTTGCGTTCCTGGGCGGCAACGACTACGACCCGTCGCAGCAGACGCTGTCTGATGAGGCTCGGGCCGCATCGTTGGCGTTGCTGCTGACCAAAGACAACCTGCCTTCTTTCCACCGGCTGCTGGCGCAGTACTTCCCGGCGTTCTCCGAGTGGCGTCAGCTGGTCGGGGTGTGGACCGCTGAGGACAACCGTCACTCCGTGGTGTTGCGCGATTACCTGGTGGTGCGTCGCGCCATCGACCCGGTGGACTCCGAGGAGCGGCGTCGTGAGCACGTCACCAAGGGCTACCGGCAGAACCCGGCTCAGGCGCAAGAACTCGGCCCCCTCGATGTCTTGGCGCTGATGGCCGTGCACGAGAACCAGTGCGTGCACTTCATCAAGCGGATGTCGCAGGCAGTCACCGACGACGTCTACTTGAAGATCCTGAACATGGTGAGCACCGATGACGAGTTGCAGGCCACCGTGTTTGCCAACTTCCTCAACGCCGGTCTGGTTGCCGATCAGGAAGCCACCGTCATTGCGGTAGATAAGGCGCTGGCGCGAGCCGAGCATGAGCCGATCGGTGGCGACATCGACGGATTTGAGCCCGAGTTCGCCCTGATCGCCGACTACCAGACCGATGCGACGCGCGCGGCCATTGCCAAGTCGCTGAGCGACGCTCTCAAGCTGGAGAGCGTGCAGGGACTCAGCGAAGACGCTGAGGCTGCTCGTCAGCGGATTCTGGCGCTCGCCGCGAGCTGACGTTCGTTCGCTCGTTTTTTCACCGCACTCCCGCAGGCCGTCCTGGTCTCGGGAGTGCGGTCGTCTTTTGTAGGGTCGCTGACCAGCGCAGAAAGGCGCATGAGCGCGGCTTTACCCCCACAACGGTGCGGGCGTCGCTTGTGGCGAAAGACTACGCGCGTTTACGCGAAATTCACGCCGACACACCCCTTCCGGCGAGCCTGTGCGTGGCATCCCGCGTACGTTGACCAGTGACGGGCCGCGGGGAAGCGGTTCGTCCGGGAGGTTCGATTCGTGGATTGCAGTAGCAGCGCGAGGGGGCCGGCCCCGGTCCTCTTCTATCTCGGCTGACGCCGGGAACACGGAAATCGGGACCGACCGGTCAACCCACACTGGTTTGTGCGGGCGCCGCACAAACGTAGGAGCCCACGTGACCACACGCACCTACGTTCTCGATACCTCCGTCTTGCTGTCCGATCCCTGGGCAGTGACGCGCTTCGCTGAGCATCATGTGGTTCTGCCGCTGGTGGTCATTGGGGAGCTCGAGGGCAAACGTCACCACCACGAACTCGGCTGGTTTGCACGTGAGGCCTTGCGACTGCTGGATGATCTCCGACTTGAGTACGGGCGTCTGGATAGGCCCATTCCGATCGGCGAATCCGGCGGCACTATGCAGGTCGAACTCAATCACACAGACCCGGCGGTTCTGCCAGCAGGTTTCCGCACCGACACCAATGATTCACGAATTCTCGCGTGTGCGCTGAACCTGCGCGCCGAGGGAAGCGATGTCACGCTCGTCTCCAAGGACACTCCGCTGCGCGTCAAGGCGGGGGCGGTCGGTCTGGCTGCCGACGAGTACCACGCCCAAGACGTCGTGGTCTCCGGTTGGTCTGGGATGACGGAACTCGAGGTTGAGCAAACTGACATCGACACCCTGTTTGCCGACGGGGTGCTAGATCTCGACGAAGCACGAGAGCTGCCGTGCCACACCGGTATTCGGCTTCTCGGGCAGGGGTCGGCGAGCGCATTGGGTCGAGTCAATGAGGCCAAACAGGTGCAACTGGTACGCGGCGATCGCGAAGCCTTTGGGCTCCACGGGCGTTCGGCAGAACAGCGGGTGGCACTGGATCTGCTGCTCGATGATTCCGTCGGCATCGTCTCACTTGGAGGTAAGGCGGGTACCGGTAAATCGGCGCTGGCGTTGTGCGCCGGGCTTGAAGCTGTGCTGGAACGCCGCACGCAACGCAAGGTGGTGGTGTTCCGGCCGTTGTACGCGGTAGGCGGCCAGCAACTCGGCTACCTTCCCGGTGGCGAGGCCGAGAAGATGGGACCGTGGGCGCAAGCCGTCTTTGACACCCTTGAGGGCCTGGCATCTACCGAAGTCATCGAGGAAGTGTTGAGCCGTGGAATGCTGGAAGTGTTGCCGCTCACGCACATTCGCGGACGGTCGCTGCACGACTCTTTTGTGATCGTCGACGAGGCGCAGTCGCTGGAGCGCAATGTGCTACTGACGGTGCTCTCACGACTGGGATCGGGTTCGCGGGTAGTGCTGACCCACGATGTCGCTCAGCGCGACAATCTTCGGGTGGGTCGTCACGACGGTGTGGCAGCGGTGATCGAGAAGCTCAAGGGCCACCCGCTTTTCGCGCACATCACGCTCACTCGTAGCGAGCGTTCACCGATTGCGGCGCTGGTTACCGACGTGCTTGAGGAGTTTGCTCCCGGCGCCGCCTTCTAGGGTCTGTGCAAGAGGCGAAACCTACTGACCGACAATGATTTCTGGGCCTGACGATGGTGACATCGTCAGGCCCAGAAGTATGAGGTCCAGAAGATTGGTGGATGGGCTCGGGGCCGGTCTTCCCGGCGTAGGTCAGGCGCGTCCGGAAACCCGGTCAGCGATCTTGGCGATCACGTTGGTGCGGCTGGACGTACTAGCGAGCTCGCGGCGGTCGGCAGCGCGGTATGCCGCATGCATCGAGGCAACTCCGAGCCAGCGCAATGGCTCGGGCTCCCAGGTAGGGGAATGGTGTCCGACCCAAGGCAATTCGGTGAGTTCAGTGCGGTCACCGACGACCAAATCGCGCAGTGTGCGACCGGCAACGTTGGTGGTGGTCAAACCGGAACCGACATAGCCGGCGGCCGAACCGATACCGGTGCGTGGATCAAAGTCGATCGAGGCGGACCAGTCCCGGCTCACCCCGAGGACCCCGCACCACGCGTGTGCGATGCCGACATCACCGGTGACCGGAAACAGGCCGCGCAACGCGCTGATGAGTGAGGCGACCGTGCGCTCGTGAGTGCGCCCGTTGTCATCGATTCCCGAGCCGTAGCGGTAGGGCACGCCACGTCCGCCCAACGCGATACGTCCATCATGGGTGCGCTGGGAGTAGGTGTAGGCGTGGGACGTCTCGCCCAGGAGTTCTGCTCCGCTCCAACCGATGTCATGCCACACCGATTCTGGGAGTGGATCGGTGACGATCATCGATGAGTTCATCGGAAGTAGCTGTCGGTGCGCGCCGGGCAGTTCGGCGGTGAATCCCTCCAGGCACATCAGAATGACTTCGGACCGTAGGGTTCCGCGATCGGTCTGTACCGTCCGTGGCGCGACGTTGGTTACCGTTGTCCCTTCGTAAATGGTCACCCCGGCCGCCTCTACGGCCTCGGCCACGCCGCACGTGAGCTTCGCCGGATTGACTCGCGCGCACTGCGGCGAGTACATCCCGGCCTGCCCGCCCGCTATCCGTATCCGCTCCGAGAGTGCGGGGCCGTCGAGATACTCCCAGTCCGAGGCGCCAAACTGGTGCAAGTGTTCCAGCTGGTCGCGTAGGCGACGTTCCTGAGCGTCGCACCGGGCAACTCGCAGCACGCCGGACTTGATCGTCTCGCACTCGATGCCGAGCTCGTCTATCTGGTTGAGGACCTCGTCGACCCCGGAACGCATCGTCGCGGTCAGTGCTTGATTGGCGACCACGCCATCGCGGCCACGTGACTCAGCGATTGCGGCGTATGTGGATCTGTTGCCGGCGACCTCGGCAGAAAGCCAGCCTCCGTTGCGGCCCGATGCTCCGAATCCACAGAATTCGCGTTCGAGCACCGCGATTCGCGCATCGGGGCGGGCGCGCGCGAGGTAGAGCGCGGTCCACAGTCCGGTCAGTCCACCGCCGACGATCGCGATGTCGACTTCGAGGTCGCCGGGGAGCGCGGATCGGCGGACCACCGGATCGATAGTGGTGTACCAGAACGAGACTTCACCATTACGCATGTCTTCACCGTAGGTCTCCCAATGTTGCGCCGGTATTAAAAATCCGTCGCCTGGGTCGCAAAGTAGCACGGAATCCGCGACGATTGAGCAGCAAATCAGCGGAAACCGTCATAGCATGCTCGATGTGTGGCTATTTTGATGGTGAGGAAAGGAACGGCGCCAGCGTGGTGATGATTCTCGCGGATACCGTGTTTCACTCGGGTCCGGTATTCGACGGAAGACGGCTACTCGACTCAGTCTCGGTAGGCGTCCGCAGTGGTCGGATCGTGAGTATCGGCGACGATGCCACGGTGTCTGCCGAGCTACCCACCGCGCAGCGGATTGATCTCGCTGGCAGGCTTTTACACCCAGGGTTTACCGACGCCCACATCCACGCACTGTCTGCTGGAGTCGATCGCAATGCCTGTGATCTCACCGGATCGGACAATGCCGCCCAGTCGCTAGAGAAGGTGGCCGCCTTCGCCGCGCAACACGACGGCGAGTGGATCGTCGGTTCGGGGTGGTCGATGAGTCATTTCGTCAATGGGTGCCCGCTGGCGGTCGACCTCGACGAGGTGGTCGCCGATAGGCCCGCATTTCTGCTGAATCGCGATCATCACGGCGCCTGGGTGAACTCTCGTGCGTTGGCGTTGGCTGGCATCGACGCGGCGACTCCCGATCCTGCTGATGGACGGATTGAGCGCGATGCCACCGGGCGTCCGACTGGCACTCTGCACGAAGGGGCGATGAGCCTCGTGGAGCGCCTGGTTCCGGAGGTGACGGTCGCCGAGCAGCGCGCCGGATTGGCCACCGCTCAGCAATACCTGCACTCATTCGGGATCACCGGGTGGCAAGAAGCGATCGTGGGCGACTATCCGGGGATGGCCGACCTCGAGGCCATCTATCGCGCCGCACTCGACGAAGACTGGCTGACCGGCGAGGTCGTCGGGGCGTTGTGGTTGCCCCGGGCCGCGACCCTCGGTGACGTCGACGCGTTGGTTTCTGATTTCGTTGCCCGACGCAGCGCGACTAATGGCGATCGGTGGAGTACTCATTCGGTCAAGATCATGGTTGACGGAGTGGTCGAGAACCGTACCGCCGCCATGTCCGAGCCGTACTGCGCCGAGTTGAGCGGTAGCGGTTGTCAATGCACGCCGTCCGGGGCGCGGGGGCTGTCCTTCTTTGACCCGGAAGTGCTCACCAAGACGGTGATTGCCTGTGATGCTGCGGGTCTCGATATCCACTTCCACGCGATCGGCGATGCCGCCGTCACCGCATCCCTCGACGCGGTACAGGCCGCGCGACTCGCCAATGGGATTAGCCGTGGACGTCACCACATCGCACACGTACAGCTGATCCGGCCCGACGACATTGAGCGATTCGTTCGTCTCGGAGTGGGCGTCAATATGCAGGCGTTGTGGGCGTGCGGCGACGGCGAGATGGCAGATCTGGTGCTTCCCGCGGTGGGCGCGGAGCGCTATCAGTGGCATTACCCGTTTGGCTCGTTGGCGCGCAGCGGTGCTTTCCTGGCAATGGGTAGCGACTGGCCGGTGTCGACGCCCGACCCCTGGGCCGCGATCTCGGTTGCCGTCAATCGAGTAGCTCCCGGGATCGATGGTGAGCCGCTGCTACCTGCCGAGTCATTGGATCTGACAACAGCTTTGGCCGCCTATACGAGTGGGTCCGCCTTTCTCAACCGCCGCCGTCAGGCGGGCTGTATTCGGGTTGGCGCCAGCGCCGATCTGGTGATCGCGGATCGCAATCCCTTTGATCAACCAACTACTGAACTGTGGCGCACTCGCGCCGATCTGACTGTCGCCGACGGCATCATCGTCTATGAAAGGGCACGCCCATGACTGCAGTTGCGGACAACCCCAACCCCGGTGTCAACCAGGCCAGCAGCGGAGCGATGACGCTTCGTGGCATCACCAAGGTCTACGAGAACGGCTATGTTGCGGTGACGGGGATCGATGTCGATATCGCCGCAGGCGAATTCGTGTCGTTGCTCGGCCCTTCCGGCTGTGGCAAGACCACCCTGCTGCGCATGATGGCCGGATTCGAGCGCCCCACCGAGGGCGACATCCTGCTCGACGGGAAGTCGATTGTCGACGTGCCCCCGGAGCGGCGCCCCATCAACACCGTCTTCCAGTCGTACGCGCTCTTCCCGCATATGACGGTGGCGCAGAACGTCGGCTTTGGGCTTCGGCAACGCAAAGTGGCTAAGAAGGAGATCGGGGAGCGGGTCGCCGAAGCGCTCGGCTTGGTGCAGATGAGCCGTTTTGCTGATCGCAAGCCCGCCATGCTTTCTGGCGGACAGCAGCAGCGTGTCGCCTTGGCCCGTGCACTGGCCAACCGGCCGGATGTGTTGCTGCTCGATGAGCCGATGAGTGCGCTCGACCGCAAACTGCGCGAAGAGATGCAGATCGAACTCAAGCTCCTGCAAAAGGATTTGGGTACGACCTTCGTTTTTGTCACTCACGACCAAGAAGAAGCGCTGGCGATGAGTGACCGGATCGTGGTCATGCGTGAGGGAGCAATCTCTCAGGTGGGTGACGGCCGAGCCATCTATGCCGAGCCGGTCAACCGATTTGTGGCCGACTTTATCGGCAAGCAAACCTTCTTCGATGTCACCGGTCCGGTCGGTGCGGATGGTCGGCTCCCGACCACCGATGGGCCGTTCGCGGTGAGCAATTCACCTGATGGGATGAGCGGTGACCTGGTGGTGTCGGTACGACCTGAATCGATCTGGTTTGCCGAGAATCAGAAGGACATCGACGAATCCGATAACGTGGTCAAGGGGACAGCATCGGGCGTCTCATTCCTCGGTGACTTCACCCAGGTGGTGGTGACAACCGAAGCGGGCACCGAAATTTTGGTTCGCGGCGCCACCCGCAACTTCCCGCCGTTAACTGAGGGACAGCAGGTGAGCTGTACCTTCGACGCCGGCGACACCCGGGTGTACGCGAAGTGAGCGCGGCCGGGCAGTTCGAACCTGATATCAAGGCTTTGGTTCCGCGGCAGTCGGTATCGCGGATCACCAGGCGGAGCTTCTTGGCCGGAATCGGGGTGGTCGCGGCGGGCGCCGCGGTCTCTGCCTGTAGCTCCGGCAAGAAGGTTGCCGCGTCGGCGCCGCTGACCGACCAGATCGAGGATCGGCTGAACTACTTCAGCTGGGGCGACTACGAAGATCCCGCCGACCTCAAACAATTTCAGGGCAAGTTCGACGTACGCATGCAGGTCGACTCATTCGGATCGAATGAGGAGATGATCGCCAAACTTGCTGCGGCGCGCGGAACTTCGGGATATGACGTGGTGGTGCCGACGGGGGTCTACATCCCGCAGATGGTCGAACACGGACTTCTCGATGAGCTCGACCATTCCCGGATTCCCAATCTGGCCAACCTCGAAGAACGGTTCTTTAACCCCGAGTGGAATCCGAATTCTCAGTACGGGGCCGCTAAGGATTGGGGTACCACAGGGTTTCTCTACAAGAAGTCGTTGACCGACACCACGCCCACCTCCTGGGCCGACTTTGTCTCACTGGCCAAGGGGCCGGCGCGCGGCAAAGTGAGTGTGCTCGAAGACCCCTGGGAGGTCGTGTCGATTGCGATGGGGACGCTCAATATCGATCCGAACTCGACCAACCGCGCCGATCTGGACAAAGCGCGTGCCCTGCTGGTCAACCAGTTGGCACCGACGGTGCAGGGATACAACTCGGCGATCACCTCACTGGTGCCAGCCGGGGCGTACAACCTCTACCAGGCATGGAATGGCGATGCGCGCGTTGCGCTGATGAGTGTTGATGACCCGGACGAGTGGGGATTTGTCTTCCCACTGCCCACGGCAAATCTCTTCGTCGACAACTTCGCCATTGTGCGCGGTACCCAGCATCCCGGAGCCGCCCACGCATTCATCAACTTCATGCTCGATCCCGAGGTCTCGTTCCGTGAGATGGAGTACATCGGATACCAGACCGGCGTTAAGGGACTCAGTGAGAAAGGTAAGGCGGCCGGTCTCGACTTTCCCGAGCTCCTGTTCCCGTCCGACAAGATCCTCAACAGGCTCGTGGCATCCAACGTCGACGAGGCAACGCAGGAACGAACCGAGATCCTGAATCAGATGCAGGCCAGGAGCGCACGATGACCACGACCGCCCACAGTCCGCGTCATGCGCTGCCAGCTGACGCTCCGATCGCCACGCCCAAAGCTCCATTGCGCCAACGTATCTTCGGTGCTGGCGGGCTCACTCTTCCGGCGTGGGCCTACCTGATCTTCTTCTTTGTCATCCCGCTGGGGCTGGTCGTCTGGTACAGCTTCGGTTACAAGCCCGACCAGTTCACCACCTACGCCACCGACAAACTCAGTCTCGACCAGTACGGGACAGCGTTCGGCTCGGACTACCGCTCGACCTTCGGGAACACCTTGGGGATCGCGGTCACCGGAGTGGTGCTGGCCCTGCTGATCGGCATCCCGTTTGCCTACTGGTTGGCGGTCAAATCGAATCCGAGACGGCGCGCTATTTACCTGGCGCTGATCATCATTCCGTACTTCACCAACTTTTTGGTGCGCACGATCGGGTGGCAGATCACGCTGGCCCCGGCGGGGTGGCTGTCTGGATTGATGCAGGAATTGGGCATGGGGGAGTTGGGAATCCTCTACACCCGCACCGCAGTTCAGCTTGGTGTGGTCTACAACTACCTACCGATGATGATCCTGCCGCTCTATGTGGCCATCGACCGGGCCGGGCTCTCGTTGCGCGAGGCCAGCCGCGATCTGGGCGCCAATCGGTGGACAACATTCTTTCGGGTCACGCTGCCGCTTGCTTCGCCAGGCATCGTCTCCGGTGCGGTGCTCGTCTTTATTCCGCTGATGGGCGACTACGTGACTCCGTCCGTCCTCGGTGGCGCCAAGGGGACGATGGCGGGCCAGATGATCGCCTCGCAGTTCTCGACCGCGCAGAACTGGGCGCTCGGCAGCGCGATGACCGTCGCGCTGATGCTGACGGTGCTGCTGTGCGTGGTCGTGATTGGCGTGCTGGTGAAGCTGATTTCACGGGTCGTTGACCGACGGGTGCTCAACGTGCCCCTGCCCAGCGATGGCGCCGCGCCGCGCTCGCTCGGGCCACTGCCCACGCTCACCATGACGCCGCTGCGCTTTCGGCAGGATTGGTACTCACGCGCCATTCGAGCAGGTTCGGTGCTGGTCTATCTGTTCTTGTTCTTGCCGATCGTGGTGATCGTGATCTACTCCTTCAACACTGGTCGGCTGCTGTCGTCCTTCGAGGGATTTGGGTTCAGTGCGTACTCGGATGCGCTGTCTAATGACACGATCTTGCGCTCGGTTCAGGTGTCCTTGGAAGTGGGTGTTCTCTCCGCGCTCCTGGCCACAGTGCTCGGGTCGTTGGCGGGGATCGCGATCGGAATGACCAAGCGCCCCAAGTGGTGGTCGGCGGGACTGCTGGGTCTGCTCGCGGTCACTCTGGTGGCACCCGACATCGCCGATGCGGTCGCCTTCTTGCCCTGGTACGTCACCCTTGGCGTGGATTGGGGACTCTCGCCCTTTAACAACGGCCTTGTGCGACTGGTCATTTCGCACGCGGTGGTATCGATGGTGGTGGTCACCTTTGTTGTGCGTGCACGGATCTCCTCGCTCGATCCTGCGTTGGAAGAGGCCGCGGCCGATCTCTACGCCTCGCCACTGGCCCGACTTCGGCACGTGATCCTGCCTGCTGCGATGCCGGGCATCTTCGCGGGCATGATGCTGGCCTTCACCTTCAGCCTCGATGACGTGGTCATCTCGGCCTTCGTCCAGCAGCCGGGCTACACGCCGTGGCCGGTCTACATCTTCTCCAACGTCCGGGTCGCCTTGCGCCCGGAGGTCGCGGCGATGTCGACGCTGATGTTGCTGCTGACCATGGCGTTGCTGGCACTCTCTGCGCTCATTCTCCGGCGGTCGGGAGAAGACAGCGGTTCGATCGGAAAGATGCTCGGGTAGGGCATCTGACGAACGTCCTTGAACTTGAAACCAGGTTCAAGTACGTTCGAGGAATGGAGATCCAGAACACAGTCGCGATCGTCACCGGTGCTGGGGGCGGGATTGGTGGAGGCGTAGCCGCAGCGCTCGCCGCCGCCGGTGCGCGTGTAGTGCTCACCGACCTCGACGCTGACTCGGTTGCCGCGGCAGCGGCGTCCATCGAGGCCGCCGGTGGCGAGGTGGCCCATGCGCACGGGAATGCGGCGTCGGTGCAGCACATCGACGAAGTCATTGCGCTGGCCGAGTCGCGCTTCGGTCCGGTCGACCTCTACGTGGCCAATGCCGGTGTCGGCGGTAAGGCGGGCCTGGCGGCCACTGACGCGGACTGGGATCAGGTCATCGATATCAATCTGATGGCGCACATCCGGGCTGCCCGACGACTTGTTCCGGAGTGGGTGGAGCGGGGCCGGGGCTACTTTCTCTCGACCGCCTCGGCGGCAGGGTTGCTGACCCAGATCGGCTCGGCCACCTACTCGGTGACCAAGCATGCGGCCGTCGGCTTTGCTGAGTGGCTCAGCGTGACCTACGGCGACGACGGGGTGCGGGTGAGCTGCCTGTGCCCGATGGGCGTCGACACCAAATTGCTGCGCCCCGATACGGACGACATCGACTACGACGGTCTGTTGATGCAGCGTGCGGTAGAGACCGCTGGTCGCGTCCTGACCACCGACGAGGTTGCCGAGGTGGTGCTCGCCGCCATTGCCGACGAACACTTCCTCATCCTGCCTCATCAGGAAGTGCTGCAGATGTATCGGCAGAAGGGTGCCGACTATGACCGTTGGCTGTCTGGCATGCGCCGGTATCAACGGTCGCTCCGTGAAGCGCAACAGACCCACAACGCTTGATTCAGCCAGAAGCCTCGCGTGCCGAGGCTCAGCCATTACAAGGAGATCTCATGACCATGTTCGATCCGTCGCCGCGGGCCGAGGAATATCGCCAACGGCTCCTCGCCTTCATGGATGAGTACGTCTATCCCAATGAACCGGTGTACGAGGCTCAGATGCGTGAGTCGGACAATCCGCATGCGACGCCGCAGATCCTGCTCGATCTCAAGGCGAAAGCAAAAGCTGAAGGCCTGTGGAATCTCTTTCATCCCTATCCCGAGTGGGGGCCCGGCCTGACCAATCTCGAGTACGCACATCTCGCCGAGATCATGGGCCGCGTGGTGTGGGCGCCGGAGGTGTTCAACTGCAACGCCCCCGACACCGGAAACATGGAGGTGCTCACGCTCTTTGGCACCGATGAGCACAAGGAGCGCTACCTCAAGCCATTGCTCGACGGCGAGATCGCCTCGGTCTTTGCGATGACCGAGCCTGCGGTCGCTAGTTCGGATGCGACCAACATCGAGCTCCGGATGGAACGTGATGGCGACGGGTACGTGCTCAACGGCCGTAAGTGGTTTGCCTCCAACGCGGTTCGTCCCGATTGCAAGGTGCTCATCGTGATGGGCAAGACCGATCCGACCGCGCCGACCCATCGGCAGCAGTCGATGATGGTGGTGCCCACCGACGCGCCCGGACTGACCATCCTGCGTAACCTGCCCGTATTCGGCTATGTCGATCGGGAAAGCCACGGCGAGTTGATCTTTGATAATGTGCGCGTCCCGGCCACCGACGTCCTCAAGGGCGAGGGCGAAGGATTCGCCATCGCGCAGGCTCGGCTGGGGCCGGGCCGTATCCATCACTGCATGCGGACCATCGGTATGGCCGAGCGGGCCCTGGAGTTGATGTGCATCCGTGCGACGCGTCGCACCACGTGGGGCGAGCCGCTGGCCGATCGGGCCAACATTCAGGACTGGATTGCCGAGTCGCGCATCGACATTGAGATGACCCGCCTGTTGACGCTGAAGGCGGCGCACATGATGGACACAGTCGGCAACAAGGCTGCCGCCACCGAGATCGCGGCCATCAAGGTTGCCGCACCCACCATGGCGCTGAAGATCATCGATCGGGCGATCCAGGTTCACGGCGGCGCCGGTGTCACCGACGACTTCCCGCTGGCGATGGCTTACGCGCACATCCGTACGCTGCGCCTGGCCGATGGTCCCGACGAGGTGCATAAGCGTGCGATTGCCCGGCGCGAGCTGCGCAACCACCGTGACACCTCGGCCCCGGAGACCGTCGCCGGAGTGTCGGACGACGCACTCAGCGCGCGGTCCTGAGAGCATCACTAGATAGTCGAGAAGTCGAACGTGGATGGGGAACAGGGAGCGGCATGAGTGGATCGGATGTCGGGACATCGGGCCTGTCAGTGATTCCGGAGGTGGATGCGGCGGCACTGACATCGTGGCTCGCCGCCCGCGGCGTCGAATTCAACGGCGTCCCCACATGCACTCGAGTCGGAATCGGACAGTCGAATCTGACGTATCTGCTCACTGATGACGATGGGGGCCGATGGGTCGTGCGGCGTCCTCCGGTGGGGCATCTGTTGGCTTCGGCCCACGATGTCGCGCGGGAGGCGCGAATCCTCTCGGCGCTGGCCGATACCGACGTTCCAGTGCCGGGCATCTACGGGGTCTGCACCGATGAGTCGGTGAGCCCGGTGCCGCTCGTGGTGATGGAGTTTGTCGACGGTGTGGTGCTCGATTCGATGCCGGTTGCCGAGACGATGGCCCCGGCAACGCGCGGTCGAGTAGGCACATCGATGATCGACACGCTCGCTCACATCCACGATGTCGATATCGAGGCGGTCGGACTGGCCGACCTCGCCAGCCACAAGCCGTACGCGGCCCGGCAGCTCAAACGGTGGAGCGCCCAGTGGGAGAAGTCCAAGACCCGGGAGATCCCGGCGTTGGACGCACTCACCACCCGACTCTCGGCCGGAATTCCTGAGCAGCATGAGACGCGGCTGGTGCACGGCGATTTCCACATCCGCAACGTGATGGTCGACGCGGAGTCGGGGACCGTCCGTGCGGCCTTGGACTGGGAGCTCTCCACGTTGGGGGACCCGCTGGCCGATATTGGCAGCACCCTGGCGTATTGGCCCGCGCCGGGCGAGCCGCCGCTCAGCGCGGCACCGGTGGAGCTTCTCGACGGCTTCCCGACCCGGGACGAGCTGGCCGCAGCCTATGTGGAACGCACCGGACGTGACCCGCAGGCACTGAAGTTTTGGCACTCGCTGGGGCTGTGGAAGGTCGCGATCATCGCCGAGGGTGTACTGCGGCGCGCCCAAGACAACCCGACCAATCGGGCAGCCGCCGGGGTGCCGACGTCGGAGATAATCGAGACACTCGTCGACAAGGCGACTGAGGTCGCCGACGCGGCGG
>Cebus_capucinus_imitator_PRJNA485217_SSR047__coassemble_1396_pt1 | contig 14733 bp, 11 predicted proteins | sample Cebus_capucinus_imitator_PRJNA485217_SSR047__metabat2_low_PE_001 | metagenome-assembled genome bin Cebus_capucinus_imitator_PRJNA485217_SSR047
CCGACATCGGCCACGGGAGTGCGCCAATCGTCTTGCGTTTACCGAAGAATCGATGGCTGGTAGTCGCCATCTTCTGCGCTGCCTCCAGGCGGCGATGATCGGCGAACATCCAGGCCGCCGATTTCATTGCTGCGGCCTCACCACTCGGTATGCCGCCGCGCTTCTCATCAACGACCCGAGTTCGCAAGTGCACCAGGATGTCCGGAATATTGATCCGCACCGGACACACATCAAAGCATGCCCCGCACAGACTCGAGGCATAGGGCAGCGACTTATCAACCTCCGACGACGTGCCGCGCAATTGCGGAGTCAGAATCGCGCCGATCGGTCCCGGATACACCGAGCCATAGGCGTGGCCACCGGCCCGCTCATAGACCGGACACACGTTGAGACAAGCCGAACAACGGATGCACCGCAACGCATCTCGGCCCACGTCGTCGGCAAGAACCTGGGTGCGGTTGTTGTCTAACAGGACGATGTGCACATTCTGCGGGCCATCACCCTCGGTGACGCCCGTCCAGATAGATGTGTAGGGATTCTCCCGCTCGCCGGTGCTGGAGCGCGGCAGCACCTGGAGGAAGACCTCAAGGTCGTCCCAGCTGGGCAAGATCTTCTCTATGCCGACCACCGAAATCAGAGTCTCCGGCAGCGTCAAACACATCCGGCCATTGCCTTCCGACTCCACCACCACCAGGATGCCGGTGTCGGCGATAGCAAAGTTGGCCCCACTGATGCCCACTTTGGCCCGTAAGAACTTCTCGCGCAGGTGAAGTCGAGCGGCCTCGGCGAGCCGTCGAGGATCGTCGGTGAGATCATCTGGCGCGGGACGTCCCACCTCCTTCATCCGCCGCAGAAAGATCTCGCGCACTTCACTGCGATTGCGGTGAATCGCGGGGACAAGGATGTGGCTGGGCCAGTCGTCGCCAAGCTGAACGATCAACTCCGCGAGATCGGTCTCCCACGCATTGATCCCGGCTTGCTCAAGGGCTTCGTTGAGTTCGATCTCCTGCGTCGCCATCGATTTCACTTTGACGACCTCGTCGGCACCCGTCTCACGCACCAGATCGACGACGATCTGATTGGCCTCGGCCGCATCCCGAGCCCAGTGGACGACCGCTCCGGCTGCGGTGGCTTTGGCCTCAAACTCTTCGAGCAGGGTGTCGAGGTTATTCAGCGTCCGCTTCTTGATCTGTTCGGCGGCGACGCGCAGCTCCTCCCAGTTGTCGAGTTCGCCGACCACAGCCGCTCGCTTGTTGCGGATAATTCCGGTGGCATGCGCCAGGTTTCGACGCTGTGCGGTGTTCGCTAACTCCTCCCGGGCGGCGACCGGGAACTTCGGCATACCCACAAACGTCGAGGTGACGCCCACATGTGGATGCTCGACGCCGAGCTGCGGGGCGAGCGACGGTAGTTCGTCGGTGCCCGGTCGGGCGGAATCGGCGCCCGGTCGGCCCGCGTTGGTGCCCGCTCGGCTGGGATCGGCGCCCGGTCGGCCTGCGTTGGCGCCCAGTCGGCTGGGATCCGTGCCCGGTCGGCGCTTAGTCATGCTGGCTCCAGCTCGGTCGAGGCGAGGATCTCGGCGAGGTGCATCATCCGAACTCCGGATCGTTCGCGGCTGAGTAAGCCGCCGATATGCGCCAGACATGAATTGTCGCTGGCCACTAGCACTTCGGCGCCGGTCTCTTTGACGTGTGCCGATTTATCCGAGCCCATCGCTATCGAGGTATCGGCGTTCTTCATCGCGAAGGTTCCGCCGAACCCGCAGCATTGATGGGCGGCGGGAAGCTCAACCAGATCGATCCCTTTGACCGCGCGCAGCAATTGCAGTGGCTTATCGCCGACGCGGAGCATCCGTAGCGAGTGGCAGGTCGGGTGATAGGTCACGCGATGCGGGAAGTAGGCCCCCACATCGGTGGTGCCGAGAACGTCAACCAGAAACTCGCTCAGTTCGTACACCTTGGGTACGTAGTCGGCGACGGCCGCTTGGAGTCCGGTATCGCCGGAGCGCCGAGCCAAGCCCGGGTGCTGGTGTCGCACCGAGCCGACGCATGACCCCGACGGGGCCACCACCGCGTCATACTCACTGAAGACCTCGGCAAACTTACGCACTCCTGGGATCGCCTCGTCGGCATAGCCAGTGTTGGTGAACATCTGCCCGCAGCAGGTCTGCGCCATGGGGAACTCCACCTGCACTCCCAACCGCTCCAACAGCAGCACCACGGCCCGCGGCGTCGACGGCCACATCGTGTCGTTGAAGCAGGTGGCAAACAGCGCGACCCTCATTCCCGGGCCTCCAGTCATTGCCGCGCCACCACTGCTGGTAACGGATGGTGAGACGCAATGTGTCGCATGGCACGCTCCCGGATCTGACACTGAGAAAATGGCTGTAAACTGCACGTTCAGCGGAGAATCCGGCGGGCTGAAGCCAGCTCCTCCTGTGGTCTGACCACAGGTTTGACGGTAAGGTCACCACCACCAGGTGTCAACCGGAAGGGCCAATCTCGTGAGCATCGATCGCCCGGCGGCCGGAACCTCCCAGCACCCCACTCCCCAGCACCCCATCCGGCGCACCCGAACCCATGAGCTGGTGATCGAGGCGATCGAAGAGCAGATCATCACCGGATCACTGCGCGTTGGCGATCCACTGGCACCCGAGCGCGATCTGGCGACCCAACTCGGTGTGAGCAGACCTGCGGTACGCGAAGCGATTCGCGTTTTGGAGGCCCAGGGCGTCATCCGCTCCGGAGTGGGCAGCGGCGCCGACGCGGGAACCTTTGTGGCAGCAATGCCTGCGCAAGCGCTCTCCCGATTTCTCCGACTGCATTTGGCCCTGTCCAACTTCGGCTTTGGTGATCTCGTCGAAGCACGGGTGGCCTTAGAACGATCGAGCGTTGTCCTCGCCTGCACTGCGCCGGGTGCCGCCGATCTAGGGAAAGCTCGTGCGGCAGTGGAGGTCATGGAGCAGGCAGGCGCCGACCGCGCGGCGTATGGCGAAGCCGACGCCGACTTTCACATCGCCCTTGCCGAGGCCTCGGGCAACCGGCTCGTGACCGCATTGACCGTTGCCATTCGCAACGCGCAGCGCGCCGATCTGGTCACCGCCTTTGCCGCCGTTGAGGATTGGCCCGCTCTCCGTGACGCCCTCACCGCCGAGCATCACGGCATTCTGGACGCGATCGCTGCCGGCGATGCGGCGCGTGCGGCCACACTGGCCGAGGCACACATTCGGGATTCCTATGCCCGTCTACCGGCCCTGCACGCCGCTCATACCTGATAGTCAATCCGCTTGCCCTGCACATAGACCCCGGCAATGGCGGGCTCGCGCAGGCCCATCAGCAACGCGAATAGTGTCTGATCTCGGGCAAGTTCAGGATCGGAGTCACGAATCCCGTTCTCCAGCATCGACTCCAACGGCCGCCAGCGATGGGGTTCGATCACGAGGAAGTCGGCCTCCTTGCCGGCGTCGAAGTTGCCGAATCGCTCTTCGGCGTCCAACGCCCGCGCGCCCGCCAACGTTCCGGTGAACAGCAGCTGCGCCGGATGCAGCGATACCCCGTCTTCTCCCGGCTCAGAGATATGAACCTTGAACGCGTCAGAGAGCACCCGCGAGATCAGCCACTCATCTCCGGCACCGCAATCGCTTCCGATGGCCACCGTGACGCCGGAAGCAGTGGTGCGCAGCCATGGCATCGTGCCGGAACCAAGGAATAGTTGTGACGTAGGGCAGTGCGCGATCGAGGTACCGGTAGCCGCCATGCGCTCCAGCTCGGCGTCGGTGCAATGCACGGCGTGGGCCAGAATTGTGCGTCGGCCAAGCAGACTCTCGCCGCCGACCTGCGATCCAGGCATGAACTTTCCGTCGTAGGTGTCGAGGTACGAGTCGACCTCGAAAAGCGCTTTCACGGTGTCTATTTCGCCTGTTCCGGGGCGATTGTTCTCATTGAGATGGGTATGGACGTACACGCCGGTGGGCCCGAGATCAGCGTAGAGATCGCCCAACGCCCGCAACGTCTGCGTGGTCACCGACAACGTGAACCGGGGCACGATCGCGGTGTGCAGCAAGGCGGTCGTCGGGTCTCCGGTATCGGCGGCATGCCAGCGATCGACCTCGGCGCGCGTCAAGGCCAGCGCATCGGCCTCCGAAGTCAGTAGCGGCGCCGCAGAATCGGGTCCGACGGTCTGGATGCCGCGCCCGGAGACCAGACGCAGTCCGGCACGCTGGGTTTCGGTGAATAGCGCGTCCTGGGCGGCGGGGAAGGCCGAGCCGAACACCATCGCCGCCGTGGTCCCGGTGCTGACGCGGCGCGCGGTGAAGTCACGGGCGATCTGCGCCGCGAACTCCGGATCGGCCAACCGCGCCTCCGCCGGAAAGATGCAGGTACTGAGCCATTCGAGGAGCTGGCCGCCCCCGTAGGCATCCAGCGAATAGGTCTGCGGGAAGTGAATGTGGGTATCGACGAAACCGGGGATCAGAAATGCATCGTCGTGACGAATCACCGGCTGATCGGCGAACTCCGCCGGCAGCTCGGAAGCCGGGCCGCAGTAGCCGATGATCCCGCTGCGCTCATCAACGACCAGCGCACCGTCGGCGATATCAACGAGCGCCTCGACAGCATGGTCAACTGTCGGGCTTCCGGCGATGTGGATGACATGGCCCAGGTGAATAGTCACGGGAGATACCGAATCACATCTGCGGCGTCACGGCGCGCCGAGAACTCTCGCACCTAGCTGATGACTTGCCCATCCCACTCGTGATCGTGCATGAATCCCTCGGCCAAGCCGACGCGGTACTTCACGCAGCTCCGCAAGATGCCCAGGTAGGCCACCGGCAAGGCGACGCCAGGTTTGCGGTCATCGCGTTTGGCGATGACGTCGTCGTAGTCGCGCAGATCGCGGAAGTACTGCTTCACGCTGCGCCCCTGGCGGGCGTCCTCGCGCCAACCATAAAGCGCCATACCCAGTTTGATCATCGCTCGCACATCGTCGTCGGGGACGATCAGCGAGGTTGAGGTACCAAAGAAGGCCTGATCAACCCGGTTGTGCGGCCGGAACATCATGATCCCGCTGGTGGCCCGCGGGTTGCATTCGATGCAGTACAAACCCTTTTCACCGTCGTCGATGAAGTCGAAGCCGACCTGCCCGGTGAAGTTGGTGCTGGCCAGGAAGTCAGAAACCCAGTCAAAAATCGCCTGATGATGCGTTGGCCTAAAGCTCAAGCAAGAGCTGCCGCCGATCGCATATTCGACCGGATAGGTTGCGTGAGCATTGATCTTGCCGTCTCGCACCACCGAGTAGGTGCAGTAGCGATCGCCAGTGAGCCACTGTTGCGCCAACCACGGATTCGCCGGATCGTGATCGAGCCAGGTCATCGGATCACCCGGATACACCTTATGTACCTTCTGCGATCCCCGCGAATAGCACTTCTTGACCGCGAAGGGCCCGTCGAAGTCGAGATTCGGGATGTCCTCCGGCCCGTCGAGCCGAGCGAATTTGAGCGTGGGGATGCCGCGCTCGGCCAGCATCACCTGGAAGTCAAACTTGTTGTGAAGCTGGTTCTCCAACTCGAAATCAGACAGAAACAGCTCGCACTCTGGCGGGAAGAGTCCACGCATCATCGACAAAATGTCGGTCTCTTCATGGATCGGAATCACCATGTCAACGGCCTCGTCCGTGGCGATCCGGGCCAGTTCGCGGCAGTAGGCCTGCGGCTCAAACTTGGGCGGCGGCACCAAGTGGAAAGCGTCGACAGCGTGCGAGACCCTCGAGAGCGTCAGCGGGATACTGTCAACCGTCGTCACGCGGTGACCGGCCGCAGACATCAGACGCGCCAAGTTGAGGGTCAGAAACGACCGCCCGAAGGTGATGAGAATGTGCTTCCGGGAATCAACCACGATGCCGAGTCTAGGTCGCGACACGTCACGGATTCGCATCGAGAGCACCGTCGGGACAGAAAACCCCTGGACAAGCGGCCGCCACTCGCGACAGAGTTGGCCGGGTATGCGTCTGAGAGGTACCTGTGGAATACCCCGCTGTCGCATGAGGTTGGGGATGAGTGAATTATTGGGTTAGTTGCATGGGCAATTCGCCCCACGCATCTAGCTTGATGCGGTGCTCGCTGGCAATCCTGCGGGCACAGTAGTGTCCGCCCGAGCGGCGGGTCGGGGTGGGCGGTCTGACGTGAGCGGAGAAGGGGTGCGCGGATGCTTTATGTGATCGGCATCATTTCCGCATCGCTGGCCGCGGTCGCCTACGGAATGTCGACTGTCCTTCGCGCTCTCGGCGCTCGTCGCGTGGCACAGGCCGCCCGTGAAGAAGGCATCGACGACACCAATCCCGCTGGCGGACCGACCCTGCAGTCGACGATGTCGACCCTCGTCGATCCGTCCTTCATTCTCGGCACCGTGATGGTGGTGGTCGGCTTTGCCGGTGGCGCCATCGCCGCGCGATTCTTGCCTCTCTTCCTTTCCCAGACCATCGTCTCGGCCAATCTGGTGGTGACGGCACTGCTCGGCACGATCATGCTGAACATTGCCCTGCACACCCGTGATTGGGTCGCGATCTGGCTGGTTGTGCTGTCGCTGTGCCTGTTGGGCTTCGCGTCGTCACCCGCTCCCGGCGAGGGCAAAGAAGACCACATCCACTGGGGCCTATTCATCGCGACGCTCGTCGTGTGCGTGCTGGCGTTGGTAGCCGTCTACAAAATGGGGCAGAACGGCGCGATCCTGGGCGGCGCAATGTCTGGCCTGCTCTTCGGCATGATCGCGATCGCGGTTCGCATCCTCGATGGTGTGCACCCCTTTGATCCGATTGTGCTGCTCCTCGATCCGGCCGCGTGGACTATCGCTGTCGCCGGTGCTGTCGGCTTCTTTGTGCAGACGGTGGCGCTGCAGCTGGGCGCGGTCAACGGAGTGACTGCCGCCCTCGTCGTGGGCGAGACCGCGGGACCGAGTTTGGTTGGCGTGCTGTTCCTCGGCGACACCGCCAAGGCAGGACTCGGCTGGCTCGCGATTGTGGGATTCATTGGCGCCGTCATCGGCGCGGTGTTGGTGGCCTGGTACGGCTCCGGCGACCCGGACCACTTTGGCGAAGCACCTCCGCTCAAGGGTGGCTGGCGACGCGGGCGTGAAGAGCCCAGCGATACCGATGAGAGCGGCGCAGATACTGCTCTCGCCGACACCGGCACGAGGGCAGCGGCAGGCGATGAACTGTCGGAGAACCGGTTCTCCGATACCGAATTAACCATCGCCGAGCACAACCTCGACTCCGATCTCGGTCTTGACGATCACCGAAGCACCAACGGGCATAACTCCCCGCGCTGAGCGATCCACCACGCTGGCACCTGGATTGGCGTTGGCGGGCACCGGCAAGCCTTGACACACTCGTCGTGCGCAAGACAGGGTGAGCCGCATGTCGACTGACGCCGCTGACCCGACCTCCACCAGCTCCCCGACCGCAGTGACTTCTCACGCTCGCCGCGCCTACGAGACCCTGGAACCACTCCACATTCTGGTCTACTTCAATCCCGGACTCGGAGCGGCGCAGGAACGCACCGGACTCGAGCCCTACGCGTTCTACGTAGGCGCACGTGCGGCCCCCATGGGCGAATGCGTGTCCGCCGTGGTGACTTCGGCGTTCATGAACTTCTCTCCCGCGCTCATCGACGCCGCCTGGCCCAAGGCCATCGCCTACGGTCTCGAGGGCGTATCGCAGGCTCGCTACGACATGCTCGACGAGCAACTGCGCGCCATCCTCGGTGACCGCGTAGAAGATCCGGCTATCGCACAAGCGGCCGCCGTCTTCGCCGAGGCTGCCGCCGCGCTGCCGCGCTCGGGCCGACCGCTGGCCAGCGCGTGGGCGGCCGCTCCGGCACCCACCGCACCGTATCTGGCGCTCTGGCATCACCTGGCAGTGCTGCGAGAGTGGCGTGGCGACAACCACATCGCGGCACTCGTCGAGCACGGACTCGGCGGATTGGACGCCGCGGTCTTCCATGAGTCGCGCTTGCCCGACCCAACCGTCGTACGCCGGACGATGGGGCGCCGCATGGTGTTGCTCACCCGCGGCTACACCGACGCCGACTGGGAGGCCGCCGTGGACCGCCTGGTTGCGCGTGGACTCACCGAACGCGGCGACTCGGCCACCCCGGTACTCACCGCAACGGGTGCCGCCCTCTACGACGACATCGAAGCGATCACCGACGCCATCGGCGAGCCGGTATGGGCCGAGCAAAAGATGATCGACACTGTCACCGAGTTGCGCCCCTACGTCAAGACGATCATCGACGCGGGCGTGCTGCCCGGCACCAAGAAACGGTCCTGACTGGGTCGGTCTCGCGGCCGGTCAGTGCTGGCAGATCAGGGCTGGCGGCAGATCAGTGCTGGCGGCCGTTCAGGGCTGGCGGCCGTTCAGGGCTGGCGGCCGTTCAGGGCTGGCAGATCAGCGCCCGCGCTGAATGAACGCCGCGATTCCGTCTCGATCGGTCACGTCCAGCTTGATGCACGCTCGGTAAATGTGACCCTCAACGGTGCGCACCGAGACCGTGAGCCGCTCGGCAATCTGCTTGTTAGACAAGCCCGATGCCACCAGGTTGGCGATCTCACACTCACGAGTTGTTAGCGGCAGCGGCTGGGCGGCAGCCAGCAGCGCCGGGGTGTTCAGCCCACCGCACGCTGCGGCGAGCCGATTGGCCATGGCCGAATAAGCCACCGTGGCTGACCGTTTGCCGTTGCCGTCGTGAATGACGCTGGCCTGTGCGGCGACGTCGGCGGCCGAAAGTCGGAGGCCAAGCTCTTCGAGTTCGGCGGCGCAGACATCCAGCTCCACACCGTCGGCGGCGGCAAGCGCCTCGGCGTGACGGGCGTAGAGATCGGCAAGTGGGCCGTCGATTGTGCCTGCGAGTTCGCGCAACCGAGTAGCAGCGTGGGTATCGCCAAACCGCACCGCAGTGTGTAGCGCCTCGGCCTCCACCGCGAATTGTCCGGTAGAAGAGGCCAATTCGGCGGCGAGGTAGGCGCGTTGGATGCCGTCGGAGACCACTCCGGCCGCAGCCGCCTGCCAGGCCTGCGCGATCCGCAGCATTGGCCGGAAGACTGCTACATGATTGCCATCGCGAGCAGCCGCGCGACGGAGTGCCGCGGCGGCCCGATCGGCCTCGCCCAGCGCGCTGAGGGCCTGTGCGAGAAAGACATACGCGGGAAAGTTCCACGACGCCGAATACTCTTCGCCGTCGAGCGTAGCCAAGGTCTGTTCAATTCGACGCGCCACCGAGGCGCAGTCTCCGCGCGCTAATTCGATGGCGGACACCAGGATTCCCGACATCGCCCAACTCAGATACTGAGCCGCATCGGCGAAGTCGATGTAGCGTTGCACGGCACTCTCGGCGTCGGTGATCCGTCCGGTGAGGGTGAGGCCGAGGATCTCGCCGATGCCTGCCGGATACCGAAGCAGCCCATCGGTATAACGCTCGGCTTCACGCGCGCGCCGCGCCATCGGTTCAAGCTCGCTGCCTCGTCCGGCGACTGCGCGCGAGAGCATTCCGCCGAAGACGCCCCACTCGACTGCCCACGGCAACGCGTTGACCGAATCGAGTGCCCGATCAGCTAATTCGATCGCGTCGTCGAGCCGGTTCTCGAAAAGTGCACAGGCCGAGTCGATTCCGTCGACGATCTGCACGAGACCGGGATCGACGTCGGCCCTGACCTGGGCCAGAATCTTCTTGGCCCGATCAGCATCGTTCATCACCCAGAACATGTTGCCGACGCGCTGCAGACCGATCCGCAGGGTCAGCGGAGCATCGAGCCCCGTGGTATCAACCCGATTGAGCACAGCCTCGGCCTCGTCGGGATGCCCCTGCCACATCAGGGCGCGGGACAGCAGTTCCGCGTCGGCGGGTCCGCCACCCTCTTCGATGGCGGCCCGGGCAAAGCGCTCCCCCATCGGCGTCTGAGCGAGGTTGAGTGCGTCACCTGCCGCCGCCGAAAGCAACCCGCGATCGATGGCCGACGTATCACTTTCCAGCGCAAGCTCGGCCAGTCGAATGCGGTCGAGCGGCGTCGACAACGAACGAGCGGCCAAGGCCTTGACCAAGTTGCCACGGAGGCGTCGGGACGAGGCGAATCCGAGTCGTCGACGGATGACCTCGCCGAAGAGTGGGTGATGGAAGCCGACGTTGAGATCGCGACCGTCACGCTCGATGCGCACCAGCCCGTCGATCTCGGCTTGCTCCACTGCCTCTTCGCCAGCAACTTCGGCGAGTACATCGAGGTTGAGTGGCTCGCACAGGCTCAGATATTTCAGTGCGGTGAGGACGTCCTCGTCGAGTTGCTCGATGCGTCCCTCAAGCAGTGATGCCAACTCCGAGGTGATCTCGGCGCGCCCGCGGAGCTGCCACACGCCGTTGACCGGGCGCAACGTATTGGCTTGGCGTGCTCCGTCGACCAGGTGACGGAGAAACAGGGCATTGCCGCCCGACGCCGCCCACATCCGGTCGGCCGAGTGCTCCTCGAGTTGTCCGCCGAGCACCGATTCGACCAGTTCGACGCTCTGTTCCTTGGTGAACGGCGACAACGTAATCCGCAGGAGATGATTGTCTTTCCAGAGCGAGGTGACCGCATCGGGCACCGTCTCGCCGCTGCGCACGGTTGCCACGATGTGGACAGCGCGATCGATCGCGAGCTGATGCAACAGCGTCGCCGACAGCTCATCGAGCAGATGGGCATCGTCGACACCGATCACCGCATTTCCGCTGGCCAGCAGCGATTCGCGAGCAGCGGCCAGGTAGGTGACCGGATCGGCCGAAGTGGCCGGACCGACCAGGTGGGCGAACACACCCAACGGAATTGATCGCGCCGACTCGGTGCCTGCGACCCAACGCACTCCTGCACCGATCCCGGCCGTCACATGACGTGCGAGAGTTGTCTTGCCGACACCGGAGTCACCTGTGAGGACCACTCCACACACAGGTGCTTCACCGCGCAATGCCGCGGCTATCTCCTTGTATTCTTTCTCCCGCTCGACCAGAGGCCAGTTCGCCGGCATGACGGGAATGCTAGTCCCTTCGTTTTCAGAAGGGCACCGAACTACCTGCCAGCGTTGCCTCAGGCGTCGCGCCGATTCATGACGAGCACTCCGGCCCCAAACATGACGACAGCCCAGATCATGAAGTAGATGAGTGAACCGTAGGGGCCCCAATGGAAATCGGTTGAGCCTGCGCTGCCCGACAAAAAGTGGCTTCCGTTGAGGAATGGCAGGAATGGGCCAGCCCAGTCACTCACCTTGGGAACAGCCGAAAGGATGGACTCCAGCACCAACATCCACACCAGCACCAGAGAAATCGCTCCGGCGGTTTGCCGGACGAGTGCACCGACGCCAATCGAGAACAACACCCCCAGCGCCGCCACCAACGGTATTCCCCAAATATTGCGAATGACATCGGCGTCGCCAAAGTGAACCCCGCCGAGTCCGGCCGCGATGATGACCAGGCAAATCACCGTCAGCACCAGCATCGTGACAAAGGTAGGGGCCGTGTAAGCCACTGCCTTGGCACCCAGAACCACCCCACGTTTGGGTGTGGCGAGGAAGCTGGCGCGAATGGTGGAGAACCGATACTCGCTGGTGATGCCAAGGATCGCCATGATCATCAAGACGATCATCGCGAACTGGTGCAGTCCGACGAGTAGGACCTGCAGTGCTTGACCGTCGACGTGGGTACCCGAGCCGTCACCGGTGATTTCACTGAGGTTGGAGAACACCGCAGAAAAGATGCCAGTGATGCCGATGCCGAGCACCGCCGCCAGGCCGAGACACCAATACGGTGAGCGGATTGTGGTCAGTTTGATCCACTCCGCGCGAATAGCGTTGGTCATCGTCCCTGCCCTCCTTGCCCCGGAGCCTGCCAGCCGGGCGGCACCGCGCCAGCGGCGGGAGGCGGCATCATCCCGGGCGGGATCTGCCCCGGCGGAAATTGGCCGGGTGGGATTTGGCCGGGCGGGATTTGGCCGGGTGGGACTTGGCCGGCCGCCGTGCCCGGACCACCTTGGTATTCGACGGAGTGGGCCGTCATGGCCATAAATGCCTCCTCGAGCGATGCCCGATGGCCAACAAGCTCGTGTACTCGCACTCCCGCGTCGGCGGCGATATCCCCGATCCGATCGGTCGTGACGTCGTCGATCGCAAAGATGGTGCGCCCTTCCGGGTCAGTCTCGGCGCGAGCCGCCAAGCCCGCGGCCGACAGCGCGTTGTACAGCGATTCGGGTTGCGGAGAGCGCACACGCACCGTGAGCTGCGCTCCCGCGGTGAACTCGGTGACCGAGCAGTCGGCGATCAGTTTGCCCTGCCCGATGACCACGAGGTGATCGGCGGTCAACGACATCTCGGTGAGAAGGTGGCTAGAAACCAGCACCGTGCGACCCTCGGCCGCCAATGCCTTCATGAAGCGACGAATCCAGACGATGCCCTCTGGATCGAGTCCGTTGACCGGCTCGTCGAAGAGCAACGTGTGCGGATCGCCGAGCAATGCTCCGGCCAACCCGAGGCGTTGCGACATTCCCAGCGAGAATCCGCCAGCGCGCTTACCGGCTACCGCGCTCAGACCGACCATCTCGAGGACCTCGTCGACCCGGCGAGTGGAGATACCGTTACTCGCCGCGAGCCACCGCAGATGGCTTCGGGCACTGCGGTTGGGATGAACCCACTTCGCATCGAGTAACGCTCCCACCTGCCGCAATGGGTCCTCGAGGGCGCTGTAGGGCTGACCGTTGACGGTGGCGTGACCCGACGTTGGCTGATCCAATCCCAGGATCATCCGCATCGTGGTCGATTTGCCCGCGCCGTTGGGCCCTAAGAATCCCGTCACATGGCCGGGCCCCACCTCAAAGGTGAGATTGTCAACGGCCCGCTTACCGCCGTAGTCCTTGGTGAGGTTCTCGACTCGCAGCACAGCGTCGACACTACACACCAGGTGATGACGCCTGGGCCCAAAAACGCCGAGGAATTCGGCCCGCGCCACCGGCAAGATGTCCGGCCGCCACCGCGTGACGCATCGCGTGTGCCATGCGTTCGGGATCTTGCGCACGAGTCACCGCAGAGGCGAGAAGCACCGCATCGCAACCCAGTTCCATAGCCAACGCCGCATCACTGGCGGTACCGATACCCGCGTCCAGAATGATCGGCACCGTGGCTGCGGCAGTGATCATCTCAATATTGTGCGGGTTGGCAATACCCAAACCCGTACCAATTGGCGACCCACCCGGCATCACCGCGGCCACTCCGACGTCGGCCAGCCGCGCAGCAAGTACCGGATCATCGTTGGTGTAGGCCAGCACCACAAACCCGTCGTCCACGAGTTGCCTTGCCCCATCGAGAAGTTCGATCGGATCAGGCAGCAACGTGCGCTCGTCGGCAACCACCTCGATCTTGACCCAGTTGGTCTGCAAGGCTTCTCGCGCCAGCTGGGCCGTGAGGACGGCCTCGGCTGCGGTGTGACTCCCTGCGGTGTTGGGTAGCGGGGAAATCTGGAGGCGACGCAATAACTCGAGCACCCCGCTCGAGCTCGCCGCGCTGACCCGACGCATCGCCACGGTGGTCAGCTCGGTGCCCGACGCACGCAGCGACCGCTCCAACACGTCGTGGTTGGGTGCGCCACCCGTACCCATGATGAGCCGAGAACTCAACTCCCGGTCTGCGATTCGCAGTGGCGTATCGCTCGAGCCGAGCTGTCCTGCCTCAGCCACCCTGCACCGCCGTCACAATCTCAATCTGCGCTCCGGCCACGAGCCCCTGCCCCCAGCGACCGCGAGGCACTACTGCCCCGTCGACGGCTACCGCAATCCCCTGATCCGGTAATCCAAGCTGCAACAGCAGATCGTGCACCGTCGCATCGGGGGTAATCGAGGTCGCCTCACCATTGACCGTGATGGTCACTGCAATTCTCCGTTCACCGTCACTCGTTGCGATGCTGGCGCGACCACGTCGGTACGGCCATCCCGTTTTTGCGAACTCTCCTGCGAACTCGCCCACTCAGCAAGGATCGTGACTACTTGGGCGCTGGTGTAGGGCGCCATCACGATCCCGTTGCGGCCGTGACCCACCGCCTTCACGGTGCGCTCATCTACTCGCTCGATGATCGGGAGGCCGTCGGGCGAACACGGCCGGAATCCCACACTGACTTCCACGAGGTCGTAGTCGCGCAGGCCGGGAAACACTTCGATGGCGTCGGCGAGCAGATCAGCTACCCCACCGGCGCGCGCACGTGGCTCACCACTACGCCACTCGTCGAGGTCCCCCTCGTATTGGGTTGCGCCAACAACGATTCCATCGGACCGAGGTACCAGATACACCATCCGGCCGTCGACCCGAGCCCGGATTACATGCTGCGGTGGTCGGACGCACCAGCGGTCGGCGGCCAGACGCAGTACCTCGCCCTTGGCCAGCGAAATCGACTCGCGCCCACCGAGATCGGAAATCCCTGCGCCGGGGGCAAGGAGCACCTGATCGGCGACCAACGTGGTTGGGTCGGCCACCCGCTCATGGCGTATCTGACCACCGCTCAACTCCAGCTGTCGTCGTAGCGCGACGAGGAGCTGACGGTTATCCACCGCCCCCTCACCGCTGGCCAAATACCCTGCGCGCAAGCGTGTTCCGAGAGCTGGTTCGAGTTCGCGAATCTCCCGCGCACCGATCGGCGCGAGCTGCTGCGCGTTGCGTGGCCGACGCGCCCAGACAAACTCGGCCAGC
>Cebus_capucinus_imitator_PRJNA485217_SSR047__coassemble_1404_pt1 | contig 14569 bp, 13 predicted proteins | sample Cebus_capucinus_imitator_PRJNA485217_SSR047__metabat2_low_PE_001 | metagenome-assembled genome bin Cebus_capucinus_imitator_PRJNA485217_SSR047
CGGTATAGCGAATGGCTCGATACTGCACCGAAGATCACTACCGACGAATCCCTCCCGTACTCTGGTCAAGTAGAAGTCGTCAGGCGCTTCGATCGTGGATCGGCGACGTGGCAGTCCTACTCGGTGCACTCCGGTGGTGCTGCGGGGGGCTCAGCGATGCCGGGTTGGTCGGCCGCCAAACGACCCCCTGATATGCGGTATCGCCGGAGAGGAGCCCGTCGCGTGAGTGATAGCGGAGTCGAGGCCAACCCAGATCGGCCCGCCGTCCCACCGACACCCACCCCGGAGCCGCAAGGTCCTGATTCACCGGTCCCGGGTTCGGCATCGCCTGCCGGAGGTGTCTCGCCCACGCCAGAGACTTCCCGCGCGGCTGCTCCTACCCCGGACGCCTCGGCACCCGATCCGGATCGCGCCGCACCGCCGCGCTCACCCCACCGACGCGGACCGCGTCTGGTGCCCGGTGCCGCGGTCGCCGGTGGCCGGTATCGCCTGCTCGAACACCACGGCGGCACCCGCGGTTTGCAGTTCTGGAAGGCACACGACATCAACCTCGACCGTGAGGTCGGATTGACCTTCGTCGACGCCGAGCAGCTCGCGCCGCCGCCGGAGAAGGGATCTACGGCCAAGACCGGCGATTCCGGTCCGCAGGGCGTGCTCACTCGGACGCTGCGCCTCGGCCAACTCAACTCCGCTGGCGTGGCCCGGGTGCTCGATGTGGTGCGCGGTTCTTCCGGCGGAATCGTGGTGGCCGAATGGGTCACCGGATCCTCGCTCGCCGAGGTTGCCCGCACCCACCCGTCGCCGATCGGCGCGGCACGTGCGGTTCGCGCGCTCGCCGCCGCCGCCGAAGCCGCTCACCGGTCCGGCGGCGCGCTATCGATCGACCATCCCGATCGCATTCGGATCAGCGCCGACGGCAACGCGGTGCTGGCCTTCCCCGGCACGCTGGCTGGCGACGACCCCAGCTCTGACGTCCGCGGCCTCGGCGCGGTGCTCTACGCCCTGCTGCTGCAACGCTGGCCGCTCGATGCTGCCACCGCCTCCAAGCTGACCACGTCCAAGATGTCGACCGATTCGGTTGGTGGTCTGGCGCCAGCGATTGCCGGAACCGATGGCCGTCCCGTCGAACCCCGTGAGGTCGATCCCGAGATCCCCTTCGAGATCTCCGCCGTCGCTGCGCGCGCACTGGATGGATCCCGCGGAATCCGCACTGCCGCTACGGTTCAGCACGTCCTCGATCAGGCCACCGTCGTCGACCTCAAGACCGACATGTTGCCCGCGATCGGGTCGGATGAACCGCCGGTAACGATGACTCCGTCGTCGGGCCATACCGGTTCAGCCGAACCGGAAAGCAGCAAGCGCAACCTTCCGCTGCTTATCGGTGCCGGTCTGTTCGTGATCTTTGTGGTCATCGCGATCATCGTCTGGGCCACCGGGATCCTCGGCGGCAATGACGAGAACTCCGACATCGACGAGTTTCTCTCCACCACGACGTCGCAGTCGGCGGCCACCCCGACAACCACCAGTGGCGGGGCTATCGCGCTGCAATCGGTGCGACTCGTGGACTACTCGAGTCAGTCCGGAGACAATCCCGGCGACGTCGCCAACGTCATCTCCGGAGCTCGTGGTGGCTGGAGTTCTGACGGCAACTACCGCACGGCCTCGTTCGGCGGGCTCAAGCGGGGCTTGGGATTGATGTTCGATCTAGGCTCGGCGCAGTCGGTCAAGTCAGTCACTATCACCACTGACACCCCCGGTTTTCCGGTTCAGCTGCGGACCGCACCCAGCGCCACCGCCACGCTGGATCAGACCACCGAGATCGCCCGAGGCACCGTCAATCAGGCAAGTAGGACGCTGAACATCAAATCCGCCCCGTCCTCGCGTTATCTGCTGCTCTGGATTACGGGGCTGCCCAATACCGGCAGCAACGGCTACCAGGTGCAGATCTCGCGGGTCACCATGGAGCACTAAGACGCACCCTGCATCGCAGGGCCAAGCCTCGTTATAGAAGAAGACCCCGACCGTCATGGCGACGATCGGGGTCTTGTGCGTATGGGGTCAGATCAGCTGACGGTGACCTTGCCGTCCTTGAAGGTCAGCGAGCCCTTCTGGAACTTCTGTACCAGACCGCCGTCTTCCTTGGTCTCGTCGCTGGTCGGGTATCCCAGGCGACCGCGCTCGTGGTCGAGGGTGCCCCAGTAGTCACCGATCTCGCCGTGGACGGCAAAGACCTTGTGGCTCTCCGGGTTCTCGTACAGCGAGCCGTGCTCCAGGGTGATAAACGAGCCACCCGAAGGAAGGTTCACCACGGGGCCCAGTGGCTTACCGAGGTAGCCTTCCGGGCCGCCACGCTCGCCGTACGAAGCCGCGATTGCCTCGTTGCCAATGGTGATCTTCTTGCCGTTGACGGTAGTGAGTTCGGTGCTGGTGTTGATCTCAGTGGGCGTGCTGGCGCCATGCGAGCCGTGGCCGCCCTCGGCGCCATGCGCCGCGCTGGACGAAGCCGCCGTCTCCGACGACATCGGCATCGCCATGCTCGAGTCTGCCGACGAGCTTGCAGCGGAATCAGATGAATCGTCGTTCGATGAGCAGGCAGTAGCAGTACCGATCAATGCCAATGCTGCGGTCGCGGTCACTGCTGCGGCGACGCGTTTGCGGCTACGAATGTTGGTCATCATTGAACTCCTCTGTTTTTAGTTGGCCGGGCGGCTGTTTGTAGTCCCGTACAGCTGGCGAGGTGCGGGTGGACACACCACGTTGTGGCGATGCGGCTGCAATCGTGTGCCGCAAAGCGCCGTGGACATGAGCGCGGTGGCCTTCACTATCCGGAAGTAGGCGGGGGAGCCACTAACGACCCGGTTTGCGCCCACCGACTGACGTTAACACCAACAAATAAATAGTGCAGTATCCCGTAATAGCGCTGTTATCATTTTGTGATCCGTCATTACAATACAGCATCACTTTTCTATTGTGAATGCTTCGCTATTTCTGCAGCACAGGCTTCCGACCCCTCACTCGCGCCACCGCATAGGACGTTCGCCGGCCCCGACAATCGGCCAGCGACAGACCACACGTACAGTACTGATCGTGAACTAGGTCTCTCAATGCTGTTTCGGCAAAAGAGATTTCGTCGCCATTGCGCCCGTCGTGGCGCGGTCGATTCCCGACCCCCAACCTACCGACGTCGAGCCCGGCAAACGAGCACCACTGCGGCCCTGCCTGGCGTGTTTGCCTGCCCGAATGCCCGATTCTTGGCCCCGGAAGCTCAGTGGTGAATAGGGCATCATGACTTGTATGGCACAAACCGAGTTGAGCAAGGAAGTCATCGCATTCCTCTCCACTGGCACCCGCACGGCCAAAGTGGCCTACGTGGGCAAAGATGGCAGACCGCTCGTTGCACCGGTCTGGTTCATTGTGGACGGGGGTCAGTTGGTGTTCAATACTGGCGCCGATACTGCGAAAGGTCGTGCTCTAGTGCGCGATTCACGGATCACGCTACTTATCGACGATGAGAACCCGCCGTTCTCTTTTGTTCAAATACAAGGCACCGCATCCCTCAGCGAGGATCCTGCGGAGCTACTCGATACTGCGACGCGAATAGCTGCGCGCTACATGGGTCCCGATCTTGCCGAGCAATATGGACGGCGCAATGGCGTCCCCGGTGAGCTGGTGGTTCGACTCACCCCAACCAAGGTAGTCAGCGCCTTTAACGTGGCGGACTAACACGTCGAAATATCCAGCGCTGCAACCGTATCCAGGATCAGTAGCCTCAGTTTGCGGGTGTTAGTCCGACCGGATAGGCCATTGAGCTCCGGCCATGAAGCCAGTCTCTCCGCACGCTCGAATTTGTGCCGAGTTCACGCCAGTTACATCGCTTTCGCCTGAATTTTCCCCCACCAAGTACCCGCAGCAATATCTCGCAAAGCACCTCTCCTTACGATTCTCACCTGAGTTCAACCTACCGGTTACCTGTGATGACCTTAGGTTTTGTCAGGATTCATGTGAGCTGCCTACTGCAATCCACGACTCGCAGGACACCCGTTAGGGACATCTAATAGAAGATCGTTTATTGTGGGTACGTGGCAAAGAAACAAATCGTGTCCTTTATAGATGATCTTGATGGCAGTGAGCTCGATATCGACGATGCTCACACCATTTCCTGGTCCTGGCTCGGCGTTGACTATCAGCTCGATGTCTCCAGTGCCAACCTCGACAAGATCGAGAATGGCCGGGTTCCGCTAGCCAAGCTTTTGGAGGTGTCGACCCGCGTTGGTGGTCGCCGCACCTCATCTGCACCCAAGGTCAGCAGCAGCCCCGCGTCGTCGTCGGCATCCGGACGCTCGCGCAACGATACAAGCGCGATCCGCGAGTGGGCCGTCGAGGCCGGTTACACCGTCTCTGAGCGTGGACGTCTGCCAAAAGAGGTAGTAGACGCCTACACCGCAGCCAACGGCTAATTTCTGTAGCCAAGAGTCGGGGGAGGTGCGGCGGCGGCTAGCACGCCGCGGTTAGCCGCGCTTAACGCGTTGTCCCGCCCACCACCCCGTGCGGCTTGCGATCGGCAAGAGCTGCATTCCAACCGTGTCTCGGTTGCCACATCCCGCCCACATCGACCCGTACGCCACCAGGCGCACGGGTCGTTTTTATTTCGGCCGACCGCGCGCAGCTCATTCGTGAATTCTGACGCGGTCAGTGGCGGCGGCGAACGCACAGCCTTGATGCCTTTAGTGCCGCAATCAGACCCGGACAGTTGGCACAAATTCTATCGCACGCAATTTAAGTGCGCGATTAGTGGTCGCATTCTAATGGATTTTATCGCCTGCGGACCTAATTCATTTGCCACTCACCACTGGTCCTTTGTCGCAAGGGAACAGCCCGTTTCCCATACTCGTTCTTCCCGGAAGCCGGGCTTTCACTGTCGAGAATGCTCCGGCAGGCAATCGCTGGAAAGTCAAGTGGGGACAAGGCACACGCGGCCCCGCTACCTCTCGTACCCAGAACTGGTGCCACCAATGGAGTGGCGGCAGCACTCCCAGTCCCGCGAGTCCAGGGCTGCAATTCACCGGCTCGGCACCATCGAAGTAGACATCGAATTTGTGCCATTTTGATGTCCCAAATTTGCCCTCGGACACAACGTGGCCCAGTGGCATTGTTTCGGATCGTCCATCGCGTTCCCGCAGGCGACATACTCACGCGGTGCAGGCATGCTCACCGCCTGCATCTGTGTGTGTCTCGGCCGCCGCACTCGAGGGCGACTACCTGCACTCAAAACCCCGACGTGGGGGAGTAGCAACGCGCCAACGAGGCCTCCCGGCTCCGCTATTCACGCCTGTTTCTAGCCACTTCTGAAGTAGTGAGTCGCACCGACCTGGGGTTTTGCCAGGAGTCTACTCGGAGAATGACTGAAAACAGGCGCGTTGTTTTGGCTGATGCGCTGCCGGTTGCGGGGGACTGCCTGCACTGTGCCCTAGACAAACGCGATCCATCGGGAGTAAGTAGTTAGTGATCAGTAACTACATGCTCGGGGGTGGGCGCGTGGAACAGCAGCGGCGGATGAGCGGAGCGCAGCGGCGGCTCCAGATTCTGCGGATCGCGGAGGATGAGTTTGCCGCAAGCGGTCTCCACGGAGCGTCAACAGAGTCGATCGCACGCCAGGCAGGAATCACTCAGGCCTACATTTTCCGAATCTTCGGGACCAAGAAGGCACTGTTCCTCGAAGTCGTCGTCGCGTCATTCGAACGCGTAACCCAGGGCATGCGCGACGCCGCAGGACGCACAACCGGCCAAGAAGCACTGAGTTTCATGGGGGAGAAGGTACAACGAACTACTCTCCGAACGCAGCTCACTTCTGTTGCAACTGCAGGGCTTTGCCGCGTGCGGAGACCCGGAGGTTCGCGATGTCGTACGTGCCAGCTTCGCGCGTATGTGGAACACCGTCGCCGAGATCACCGGTTTAGACCCAGTAACCATCAAGTCCTTCCTGGCATTCGGAATGCTCCTCAATAATGCTGCAGCACTAGAGGTCTCGGAAGTAGCGGAGCCTTGGGCCGAAGGCGTGCGCACCCGAATCCAGCCTGGACTGTTCGACCACATCACCACTCAAACCAACCAATGACCGGCGCCTCGGAGATCACCGTTCTCCCGCCGAAGCGCCTGGTCCCGTCGATCATCTTCATCGCGCTGGTGGTCGCCGTGGGAGGCAGCCTGGGGGCACCTCTCATCACCAGTGTCGCCACTACGCTGCACGTCTCGTTGGCCAGCGCGCAATGGACCCTCACCATCAGCCTGCTGAGCGGCGCAGTCTCGACTCCAGTACTCGGTCGGTTGGGCGCCGGGCCGCACCGACGAGCGGCCATCCCGGGCACCCTTGCTGTTGCTGCCGCTGGCAGTGTTCTCACCGTCTTGCCGTTGCCCTTCGCCTGGTTACTGGTGGGCAGGGCGGCGCAGGGGGTCGGGCTTGGGCTCACCTCGCTGATGATGGGTGTTGCGCGCGATCACCTGCCAAAAGCCCAGTCCGCCTCCACAATTTCGTTCGCCTCAGTGGCCTCGACAATCGGTATCGGTGTGGGCTACCCGCTCTCAGGCCTACTCGCCGAGTTGGGAGGTCTACGTGCCGCGTACGGGCTTGGCGTGGCAGTCACCGTCATCGCCTTGGTCGTTGCCTATCTGGGAATTCCCCGGTCTCCCGCTGGCCGCTCAACGCACATCGACGTCGTCGGGGCGGTGCTTCTCGCCGTGGCGTTGTTGGTAGTGCTGTTCGTGGCCAGCGACACCACCTTGTGGACACAACATCTCGGAGTGGCCGTGGCCCTCGCGGTCATCGGCGTCGTCGTCCTCGGGGTGTGGACAGCCGTCGAACGCCACAAGAGCTCGCCGTTGGTCGACGTGACCTTGCTGCGTCATCCCTCCGCTGCTGGCGCCAATATCGCGATGTTCATCGGCGGGATTGGCATGTATCTGCTGCTGGCGCTGATCACGCGCTACTCGCAAACGCCAAGTAGCACCGGCTACGGATTCGGGTTGACGACCTTTGTCGCCGGACTGGTGTTGGTTCCGTTCTCGGTTCTCGGATTCGTTGCCGGGAAACTCGCCCCACCTGCCCGGGACCGCATAGGCGCCCCGCTGGTTCTTGCCGGTAGTTCCATGATCGTGCTCGGTGCGTTCGCGCTTTTCGCCACTGCCAGAACGTCTATCGTCGAACTTTTCCTTGCGATGGGCATCCTCGGATTTGGAGTCGGCAGCTTCTCATCGGCGATGCCCGGTGTCATCTTGGCCGTCACCCCGAAGACCGAGACATCGAGCGCGATGAGCGTCAACCAGGTGGTGCGCAGCGTCGGTTTCTCCTTGGGCAGCGCGATTGGCGGGCTCATCCTTGCCGCTGGCACCGTCGCCGAGTTCCCCACGGACGACTCCTACACGATCGCATCATGGATCGGTGCCGCAATCATGGCCGTCACTGCAGCAACCTGCGTGGTACTGCATCGCAAGGCGACGCACCCGTCTTAGCCATAATCTGCTTGTTCTCTGCGATCCCTGATTTCTGCAGCCCCGATCCCGCGCCATCGGGAGATTTACGACCTGCGATCTGCTCCACAATCTAGCAAGATACTTCACCGAAATGGACCGCACGGCAGCTTCAGATTCCGTTATTTCGCCTAGCTTACATATACTCCGATACCAACCTGGTCCGACTGAATCATGCTGTGTTGCACCGTTTCCTATCAATTTTACTGATTCTATGCGCGTCCTGTCGACAATTTTGACACTAGGCTAGGTCGGAGATACAGAAATACTATTTGATAACCAGAACGTGAGATCCATCCCCGTCATCACATATTTCTGTTCGTTTTCCACAGCGTTGCAGAAATTTCTCACTAATTACCCGAATCGCCCACTACGCTCAGCGCATGTCCGGGGGGCGATCGATCCATCGCGCGTACAAGCGCGCACTGACGACGAGCTGTTGGCTGCGCACGTCGCCGGGGATCGACATGCCTTCTCTACGCTTGTGACCAGGCACCACGACCACCTTTGGGCCGTAGCACTACGTACCACCGGTGACCCTGACGACGCCGCCGACGCACTCCAAGACGCGCTGATCTCCGCATATCGCACGGCATCGGGTTTTCGTTCGGATGCCAAAGTCAGTAGCTGGCTTCACCGGATCGTGGTCAATGCTTCGTTATATAGGCTGCGCCGCAACGGTACTCGACGGACAGTGCCCCTGATCGACAACGACCACACCGGTCCGGTAGGCCCCAACGACTATGACCGGATCGAGCTTGGAGACGCGATCCGCTCAGCCCTCGACGAACTACCTGCGGCGCAGCGTGCAGCGGTGATTGCCGTTGACGTGGAGGGCTACTCCATCAGCGAGGCCGCGATGATTCTGGGAGTGCCGGAGGGCACCATCAAGAGCCGGTGTTCACGCGCACGCACACGGCTGGCCCGAACCCTCGGATACCTGCGCGGCGACTCCGCCGTAGAGACCTGAAGATCTGCCGCATGAGATCTCGAGCCTACGGCTCGAGAGGACGGCGGAGGATAGACCGTCCTATCGTATTGACCAGTGGGCCAACATCTTTGCCAGCGTGCCCATACTCACTTCGACGCTCATCTCGTCGTTCCTCCCGGCCTCTGGATGAAATTACCTAGACCCTCAGGCGGGGCAGTAGGCACTTCCGTCACCCGAACGCGCCACGTAATATCCTTGCGGCGCCGATGACCGGGCAGAATGGCAGGGGAGTGGCGGTTGTCATTGTCCACACGCCGGCCGCTAGCTCAATTGCGCCACATTGGAACCAGCCGCATTGGAACCAATGGCGGCCGCGCTGCGTCCAACTGAGCAACCAACGCTTTACACCGCTCGGTCACGTATACCGGCCCGCTCACAACTCCAGCTCCGTCCACAGCCAGCTCCACGAACCAGCAGGAGACACACGAATGACGAACCCGGCGCCGCACCGATGTGTGCGGCCGAGGCCGAGCGGGGAGCACCGATGACGCTCCCCGGTTCGTCGCACCATCCCGAACCGCCCTACTCCGTTGAGCTTCTCGCCGATCTGGATGCCGGACTCCTCGATGAGGACGTGGCAGCGCACATCCGCAGCCGGATAGACCAGGATCCTGATGCTCAAGAGACGTTGGCGGCCCTGGCACGCACCCGCGCGGATTTGTCCGCACTACGAGATGACGTAACCCCGACGCCGCAGTGGGTCACCGACCGCACTACCCAGACTCTCGGCGACCTGAGCACCGATGCCGCGGACGACCCCTTATCTCCCGGTCTTTCTACTCCTGATCTCCAGAGCCCACGCGGCCTGAGACCGCGCTGGAACACCATCGCGCTAGTCGGCGCGGCAGCCGTCATCATCGCCATTGTGGTCGCGACCATCGGCATCGCCGCCGACCGGGGCCGCAGCACTCCGGTGCAGGCCGGGCCGTCGACGGCCATATCCCCACCAGAGCGGCCCTCGGTGGATGCTGGAGTGCTTTCGGTGCTGGGCCGTACCGACTCGGCTCCGTTCGGCTCAGCGGCCGCGTTACGCCGTTGCACCCAGGCCAACGATGTTCCCGACACAACACCCGTGCTCGGATCGGGCCCGGTCACGATCGACGGCACCGCGCAGACCGTCATCTTGCTGGGCACCGGTCGTGCCGGACGCTTTGAGGCATTTGTTGTGGGTCGCGACTGCGATCTCGGCAACCCGTCACTCCACTCACGGACGATCATCGGGGGATAAGTCTGACCTCACTGATCCGGATCACCACGGGGGCTGTGACCTCTGTCGCATTCTCACCGGCGGTGTTCTGGCGGTAGCCACCCCATATCCTTCGTGAGGCCTACGTCCTACCCCGCCGGAGACATACCCGGGGAACATCTCCACTTACCCTGGTGTTGAATGAGCCGGCACTCGCCCCCATCAGCGGTGCGCGTCCACGAGCACGGAGGACCCATTGACCCAGTCAGAAACCCAGCAGATCCACGACCTGATCATCGTCGGATCAGGACCTGCCGGCTACACCGCAGCGATCTACGCGGCTCGTGCCGAGCTCAAGCCGGTCGTCTTCGAGGGAACCCAATTTGGCGGCGCCTTGATGACCACCACCGAGGTGGAGAACTTCCCCGGATTCCAGAACGGCATCCAGGGCCCGGCCTTGATGGACGAGATGCGTGAACAGGCCATTCGCTTTGGCGCCGACCTTCGCATGGAGGACGTTGAAGAACTGCGTCTTACCGGCGAGATCAAAGAGGTCGTTGCCACCGGCGAGACCTACCGCGCACGCGCAATCATCCTGGCGATGGGCGCGGCCGCCCGCTACCTCGGCATTGAGGGGGAGCAGGAACTGCTCGGACGCGGCGTCTCGGCCTGCGCGACCTGTGACGGCTTCTTCTTCAAGGACCAAGACATCGCCGTGATCGGTGGCGGCGACTCGGCAATGGAGGAGGCCACCTTCCTCACCAAGTTCGCCCGCACCGTGACCTTGATCCACCGCCGCGACGAGTTCCGTGCGTCGCGCATCATGCTCGACCGCGCCCAGGCGAACGACAAGATCCGGTTTGTCACCAATGCGGCAGTGAAATCGGTCATCGGCGACGGATCCGTAACGGGGCTCGAGCTGATCGATACGCGTTCGGGCGATACCCAGACCGTTGACGTCACCGGCATGTTCGTCGCCATCGGACACGACCCGCGCAGCGAGCTGGTTCGTGGTCAGGTCGACCTCGATTCTGAGGGATACGTGCAGGTCCAGGGCCGCACCACCCTCACCTCACTACCGGGTGTCTTCGCCGCGGGTGACCTTGTCGACAGCACCTACCAGCAGGCCGTCACGGCAGCCGGTAGCGGATGTTCGGCGGCGATCGATGCCGAGCGTTGGCTGGCCGAGCAGGGCGACATCGAACTCACCCCGCGCGAGGGTGACGTCGTCGTCGTCGACGCCCACTGAGCGCAAATTTACCTACAATCCGCTAGATCCACTCCAAGGAGGAATCCCCATGGGAGCCAATACCGTAGCCGTCACCGACGCCACGTTTAAAGATGATGTCCTCGGATCCGATAAGCCTGTTCTTGTCGACTTCTGGGCAACCTGGTGCGGTCCGTGCCGGATGGTTGCCCCCGTCCTGGAGGAGATCGCGGGCGAGCACGGCGACAAGATCACCGTCGCCAAACTCGATGTCGACGCAAACCCGGCCACCGCTCGTGACTTCCAGGTCATGTCGATCCCGACGATGATTCTGTTCGAGAATGGCAAGGCGACCAAGACCATCGTGGGAGCCAAGGGCAAGGCCGCGCTTCTTCGCGATCTCGATTCGGTCATCGGCACGAACGCGTGATGTAAACGGACTATACGACGGGCGTTGTCACCGATATTTCACCTGGTGACGGCGCCCGTTGCCGTTACGTGACCTGTATGGGTTTGGCGCGCGTGCGCGAAACTGAAACAATGCTGGTGGTTTGTTCGTCTGCATTGGTGGAGACCAAGACAGCGACCAATCGCTATCCGCGACGGCAACGACGCGCCGTCGCGACCAAGGAGTACCAGATGCCACTCTTCCGACTGGGGGACCAGGGGACGGCTGTCGCCGAAATCCGGTCCATCCTCGCCGGACAAGGCCTTCTCCCGGTGTCTCGGGGTCGCCATGCCGTCGTGCCCGCCGAGAACACCGATGACGTCTTCGATGCGGATACCGATCACGCCGTTCGGGCATTCCAGCAGCAGCGCGGACTCATTGTTGACGGAATTGTCGGTCCGGCTACCTATCGCGCGCTGCGGGAAGCGTCCTATCAACTCGGCGCTCGCGTCTTGCTGTACCGACTTTCGGCTCCGATGGTCGGTGATGACGTTGCCACCCTGCAGAATCGCCTACAGAACCTGGGCTACTACACCAATCTCGTCGACGGAATCTTTGGCGAGAACACCCACAACGCGGTGTGCCTCTATCAGAGCGAGTATGGCTTGTCTGCCGACGGAATCTGCGGCCCGGACACCCTGCGCTCGCTCGAACGACTTGGCACTCGCGTCCAAGGTGGCTCACCCTATGCCATCCGACAGGAAGAGCAAGTCCGGCGTTCAGGACCCCAGCTCTCCGGCAAGCGCATTGTGATCGATCCCGGATCCGGTGGGCTGCACGAGTTCTCGACCGGTGAGGTCGCCGAGCTTGAGAGTCGGCTGCTCTGGGATCTTGCGGCTCGGCTTGAAGGCCGGATGGCAGCAGCGGGTATGGAAACCTTCCTCTCCCATGATGGCCGTGGACACCCGACCGACGATGAGCGGGCACGAGTGGCCAACATGATCGATGCCGATCTCATGATCTCCCTGCGGTGCGGCCACTATCCGAATCCGAAGGCGCATGGCGTTGCCTCGTTCTACTTTGGCAACAGTCATGTGTCGTTTTCGACGATCGGCCGAAATCTCTCCGGGTTCATCCAACGTGAGGTTGCCGCACGGACCCCGCTGACCGATTGCCGTACGCACGAGCGCACCTGGGAGTTGTTGCGGCTCACCAGGATGCCGGTCATCATCATCGATGCCGGTTACATCACCAACCCTGATGACACGGCCATCCTTGCCGACCCCGACTATCGCAATGTGATTGCCGAGGCGATTCTGGTTGCAGTGAAGCGTCTCTACCTGCTGGGTGACGACGACCGTCCGACGGGTACCTACACCTTTGCCGATCTCCTTGCGGCAGAAGAGATCTCCTGAATCTGATCTCGCCTGAGCGCGAGAAGCGAACCCGGGTCGGCCTTTACGGCATCGGCCCGGGTTCTTGCTATGTGGCAGTTAATCAATGGCGATCGCAGCCGGGCGGGTGACCGCTGTGGCGGAGAGCGCTACCCATTGCCGTAAACGGGCCCAGATCGCGCTCAGCGCCACCAAATCACCTCAGTGGGGACTGAGGCGGTTCATTGGTGCAAATGTCCGCTCACGCCCCACGAGGTCGATTGCTGCCATGACGACGAGCTTCTCCAACGCACCCTCAACCTCGGACTTCCAGCCCAAGCCTTCATCAAGTTCCAGTCTCAGTCGCGGAAACCGCGCATGCGAGGCAACCACGTCGAAGCCGGATGACTTGAGGAACGCCGCGTCGATCATGCACTTGGTGCAGAGATCATCTTGGGGACTATCCAGAATCTCGCGAGCAACGTTGACGATCTCTTCGTCCGACCATTCACTGATCGCACGAGCGCCCGGATCGATTCGTCCGGTGAGCGCGCCGCCGCGGTCGAGTCCGAAGGCTTCGACCGCTCGCACACCACGCTTGACCAGATCGGTGACTACGGCGTCGAGGAGGGGAGTGGCTACTTCTTCGTATCCCGGCTCGGTATGGATCGATGTCAGCAGAATGGCGTCGGCACTCACCGGCGAGGTAGGGAACAGGCCGGAGCGCGGCACCCGTCCAGGCGGAGCATAGAAGGCGCTGCCCACTGTGACTCCGGTGCCGGGATCGGTGGCGATCTGTCCGCAGGCGCCCCACTCGAGAAGTACCGAGGAGATCCATGCTTCTTTGTCGAACTCACTCTCGAACGGAGATTCGCCAGCGAAGCATCCCGACCCAGAACTAGGTGTCGTGAGGCTCGGATCGACTTCCCAAAACACGCATCGGCGTGAATGTGGCGGCAATGCCTCGAAAGATTCGAGATCCAAGCGAGAAATCACCGGCTCCATGTCAGCACTTCCGTCCAGATCGACAGCGGCATGCGAAAGCTACTGTGCCACAAGGTATTTACCCACTCATGTGTCGATTCTTGAGTAGTTACGTCACAGTGACGTAGCTTCCGCATGGCCTAGTCATGAAAATTCGTCTCCGAATTCACTTACTGGGGTCCACCATGCCGACGATCCGCTGTAGGTCATCGACGGAGCCGAACTCGACCACAATCTTGCCTTTTCGCTTCCCCAGACTGACCGTCACGCGTGTGTCCAGACGGTCCGAGAGGCGCTCGGCAAGGTCCTGGAGACCCGGCATCTGCATCGGCTTGCGCTTGGCGGCAGGGGCGGAGTCGGTCGGGCCGTCGCCGCGGTTGGCGAGAGTCACCGCCTCCTCGGTCGCGCGCACGGACAGACCCTCGGCGACGATCCGAGCGGCCAGCGCCTCTTGCGCATCGCTGCCGACATCCAGCGACAGCAGTGCGCGGGCGTGCCCCGCCGACAAAACTCCCGCGGCCACTCGTCGCTGCACCGGAATCGGGAGCTTCAACAGACGGATCATGTTGGTGATGACGGGCCGTGAACGTCCGAGCCGTGCTGCCAGCTCTTCATGTGTCACGTCGAACTCGTCGAGCAGCTGTTGGTATGCAGCCGCCTCTTCGAGCGGATTCAGCTGTGCGCGGTGGATGTTCTCGAGCAGTGCATCGCGCAACATATCGCCATCGGGGGTCTCCCGGATGATCGCCGGAATGCGCTCCAAACCGGCTTCCTGGCTTGCTCGCCAACGCCGCTCGCCCATGACAATTTGGAATTCCACGCCGTCCTTAGACGGCTTCGGCAGGCGACGCACAACGATCGGCTGCATCAATCCGAACTCCCTGATGGAGTGGATCAACTCGCTCATCGCCTCTTC
>Cebus_capucinus_imitator_PRJNA485217_SSR047__coassemble_1416_pt1 | contig 14364 bp, 17 predicted proteins | sample Cebus_capucinus_imitator_PRJNA485217_SSR047__metabat2_low_PE_001 | metagenome-assembled genome bin Cebus_capucinus_imitator_PRJNA485217_SSR047
CCACGCACTTAGCGTCGTTCGTCGTCGGACGGCCAGGACCGCACTCCGGTCCCGGTCGCCACACGACGAGGGGTTGATCTGATGAGGAGTGTCCGCGAACTGCGGGCCTTGGCCCGGGGTGAGCTGGCCGAACTTGACCTTGATATCCCACTCAACGTCGATCAGCTCTGCGAGCGATACGGGACGTATCGCGGACGTCAGATCAAGCCCATTGCTCACCCGCTTCCGTCGGGAATGCCCAACGGCGTCTGGCTAGCTGCCGAAGACGCCGATTACTTCTTCTACCAGGCGAATACGTCGCCGTGGCATCGTGATCAGATCATCATCCACGAATTCGCCCACTTGATCGCCGGTCATCAAATGCTCAGCGATATGCCGACCGTCCTGGCTGGGCTGAGCGCTACCGACGCCAACGAGAGCCTGGCCCGTACCTGCTACGCCGACGAGCGTGAACGTGAGGCCGAAACCCTAGCCTCGCTGATTCTGACCTGGGCCGAGAAAGCCGCTGACGGTGTGGGCAGCACCGCGAAGAATCCAGAAGTTCGTGGCTTGCAACGGCTACTCGGAGGTCACAAGGGGTGGATGTGATGCCCGCGCAGATCGCGGCCGTTTCTTGGGATACGGTTCCGGCGGTCGTCAATGTGATTGCCCTGGTGGTGTTTGCCGGGGCCCTCTGCTGGCGACTCGACCAGATCCGTCGCAGTGGCGGCGGTCTTCAAGCATTGGCGATGACGGTCTCGATCTCGGCGCTGACCTTGGCCTTTGTGGTCTCCAACGACTCGGTGACCCTCACTCTTGACTCGGTCTTCGCTGGCGTCGCCCGACTGGCGTACTACGCGCTGCTGGCCGTCGGGGTCGCGGCATTGATCGTGGTCTTCTTCTTCCCCGGCAGCGCCGTCACGCGGGAGCGTCGGGCCGGCGTGGAAGCAGTGCCACTGGTCGTGGCATTGATTGGACTGCAGGTCAGCCTGGCGTTCATTCCCTCGGATATGCGCGATGCGTCGGTGAGCCACTGGACCGTCACCAACTGGGGATTTGCCCTCTTCTATCTCATTGCATCGGGCTATCTGGCCTACGGATTCGTGGCCTGTGTGCGCAGCGTGCGCAAATATCTGCTGCTTTCCGACGGGTATCTCAAGACCTCACTGATCCTGCTGTCGGCGGGCCTGGGCTTGCTCGCCATTGGCTCGGTGGCGCAGATCTTTTATGTCTTGGGCAACGCGACCGGACTGTTCGACGCGCCAGGACTACTGACGGCGAGCCGGGTGCTGGCTGTACTCGGCGTGGTCGGCTTCCTGATGGGAATCACCTATCCGATGGTGCGGTCGCGGCTGGCGTCGCTGACCTCGGGTCGGCGCCGCAAGCGGGATGCCGAGCGGATTCTGCCGCTCTGGTCTCTGGTTACCGACGCTGTCCCTGAGGTCGTTCTGCCGACGACCGGGCCGATGTCGCCGACCGCGCTGCTGCACCGTCGCGTGATTGAGATCCGCGATGCGCTGACTCAGCTCAGCCCCTTCCTGCCGGTCGCGTTTGGTTACGCCAATCCGGAGGTGCAGGCGGGGATGCTGCGATTCGCGGTGGCTCGTCGTAAGGACGAGGGCAGCATCTCGGGTGAGGTGCGTCCGGTGTTGCCTGCCGGTGAGGGCGGGCTCGAGGGAGACGCCGAGCCGCTGATTAGGCTCTCTGAAGCGCTGTCGGTGCCGCCGCCGGATTACGACGATGACGATGACGCGGATGACCTGGACACACAGGTGTTAGACGCCGAGGACACCGAGGTGTTGGGAGCGGTCGATGAGACGGCGGAGTTGGACGCCGCCGACCCCGCGCAGGGTTCTGACTCTCCGACGGAGCGCCTGGCTGAATCCGGCGGTGCTCATCGCCGCGACAACGCCGATTCCACCGGGTCGTCCGCCTCGGGCCACTGAGTAGGGCGCGAGGCGGACGACCGCGGCGTGATGTGCGCTTAGCGCGGCGCCATGCGGATCGCGCCATCCATGCGGATGGTCTCGCCGTTGAGGTAGTTGTGGTTCACGATGAACTCCGCGAGCTGCGCGTACTCGGTGGGCTCGCCCAGACGCTGCGGGAACGGGATGGCCTCGGCGAGGGTCTTCTGGAACTCCGGCGTCACCCCGTCGAGCATCGGGGTGCTGATGGTTCCCGGCGCGATGGTGCACACCCGGATACCCGCCCGAGCCAGATCACGCGCGGCCGAGATAGTCATCGCGTGCACGCCGCCCTTGGACGCCGTGTAGGCGATCTGGCCGATCTGGCCTTCGAACGCCGCGACCGAGGCGGTGTTGATGATGACGCCGCGCTGGCCGTCGGCGTCGACGGTGTCTTCCTGGGAGATCTGGTTGGCGGCAAGACGCATCACGTTGAAGGTGCCGACCAGATTGACTTCGATGATCTTGCGGAACAGGTCGAGGTCGTGGGGTCCTTGCTTACCCAGGATGCGCGCAGCCCAGCCGACACCGGAGCAAGGTGACGCCCGGGGCGGGGGTGGCCTTCTCGATCGAGGAGGCAAGGTCGAGGCCGAAGACCTGTGCGCCGCTGGCGGCGAACTGAGCTGCGATAGCCGCACCCAGGCCGGAGGCCGCGCCGGTGACCGGGACTGACGATCCGGAAACATCCATCTGAGGTTCCTTTCGGAGGTGGAGCTCGCAGCGAAAAGCCGCCCGAGCGTTCGTTCGGTAACGATCACCCTAGACAATAATCTCCCCACAACGAGAACGGCCCCACACGCGACGCCAAGGGCGGCGGGTGTGGGGCTTATCCCGAGTGGATCTGCCCGCGGCAGCGGGCTCAGTTATTGCTGTCGAGACGCTCGTCTGCGGCGCTGGTGAGCGCCGATTCGGTGGTGAGCTTCTCGGCCTCCTGCAGCGCGCGACGTCGATGGACGTGACGGATGTAGACCGCGCCGACGCCGACGAGCAAGACAACCGCCGACACCGTTCCGATGACCACTGGGGTACTGGCTTGCGACAGTCCCTCGAACAGCAGCCAGCCAGCGAAGATGAAGAACAAGACCGCTGCGCCCAGGGCGATGGTCCGCTCGGGCAGGTGCTTGCCCAAGACCGCGCCGACGGCGATGGCGAGGGCATCGGCGGCGACCATGCCGATCGTCGAACCGATCCACACGCCGACCCAGTCGTTGTCGGTGGCCAGGGTAATGGTGGCGAGCATGGTCTTATCGCCGAGTTCGGCCAGGAAGAACGAACTCATCACGGCCAAGAACACCGAGGCTCCGACGCGGTCGGCCTTGGTCTGCTCGGCGTCGTCGAGGTCGTCACCGCGCAGCGTCCACAGACCAAAAATGAGCATGGCCATGCCGCCGATGATCGAGATCAGGTCGGACGGAATCGACAAACCGAGGAAGTGGCCGAAGAACACCGACACTGCGTGGACGGCGGTCGTGGCGACGGTGATGGCGGCCAAGACGATCCACCACTTGTAGCGGAGGGCATACGTCATGGCCATCAGCTGTGACTTGTCGCCGAGCTCGGCAACAAAGATCACGCCGAAGCTCAGGAGCAGCGCAGCAATCATGTTCGCCAGGTTAGACAGCCTTCATGACGGCGTGCAACAGATTGAAAACCCGTATTTGTGCAGGTAGGGGCATCAAAATTGGAAGTTTGGGTGGCCTAAAAATTGGATGCGGGTGAGATCGCTGCGCTCAGGATGCGAGCAGCATGGCCAGCACCGCGGTATCGGGATCGGCGTTGGGGTCGATGCCGACCCGGTTACGCAGGGTGACCACGGTGCCGTCGGCTTCGGCCTCGGCCCACCCGGCCCGATGCTCCAGCCCCAACTCGGGGAGTCCAGGCAAAAGCACACATCCCGAGGCCACCTCGGCGCACTCGGGTAGCGACGGCTGCGTCCGTGATGGCGGATGCAGCATCACCAACGCCGGGGGATTGGTGAGAAAGCGGCCAGCTTCGAGAAAGGAATTGTCGACCACATTTCCCACCGCAATCATCATGCCGACGGTCTCGGGATCGGAGACATGATCGGGACGATCTTCGACAACGCCGAAAACAGTGGTGGTGGGGAGAAATCTGGGACGGCATGCGATGCGGACCGAGGCCACCAGGGTTTGCGTCCACTCCAGGGTCGACTCCGGCCAGCGACCGGAAATGAGAATTCCGTTGAGTTCACCTTCTTGGTGAACGGGGGTGAGACCGATCGGGATTGACGACGTCATGCTGCCCTCCCTGCCTGGCGCCGGGGAACAGAAGCGAGTTCCCGCTGGTGCCGACGCGATGATTCCTGTTGTTTTCCAAAGAATCCGGGGATGCTGCATTGTCCCGGTGTGAGAAAAGAATCCTCCCAACCGGCGCTCTCGACAACTCGAAACACCGGGATGTGATGGTTCGTTTACACGGTTGGTCACCATCACGTGCTTTCGTCGAGAATCCCGGGGATCGCGCCATCGCGTGGCGCTGCGAGGCGATGATGCGGTTGCGCCAGGCACACTGGTTGGGTGCAGACAGACCCCGACTCGACTCCGACGGGCCGTCCGGGACCACAGGGAACCTTGCGTCCGGTCGAAATCGCGACCATCGCGATCTTCGCCGGATTGGCAGTAGCCGTGGTGGTGGTGGCCTCGGTGATCCCGATGTCCAATGCGGTGCGCGTACTCGCTCCGGTGCCCTTGGCCCTGATCGCGGTGCGAACCCGCCCGCGCGCCATGATTGCGGCGACCGTCGCTGGCACCGCGGTGGGGTTCGCGATGGCCGGAACCGGAGCGGCGGTGTCGGTACTCGGCTCGGCCGTCCTCGGCGGCCTCATCGGTGAGATTAAGCGCCGCGGTCGGGGCACTCCGACGATGCTGCTCGCCGCCCTGATCATGTCACCGGCGATTGCCGGTGTCACTGTCGCGCTGCTCTTTATCCTCGCCCCGCTGCGCCGACTGGTGCTCGCCGTCATGGACAACGGCTTCAAGAGCTTGTCGGTCTGGGCGGGTCGTGTTCGGCTGGGCTCGCTGAGTGAGTGGTTAGACACTCTGCGCGGCAGTGTCGTGGACCATTGGTGGATCTGGGTGCTGGGATCAGGAGCGGTCGGCACCTTTATCTCCATCGTCCTCGCGTGGTGGATTCTGAGCGCGGTCATCGACCGGCTTGCCGACGTACCCAGCGAGGACACGCTCGACTCTGGAACCGACACTGACGCGGCTGGGGCGGCGGTCGGGCCGGTGCCGATGACGCTCTCGGACGTGGAATTCGCCTACGAGGCTGGTGGTCGGCGAATTCTGGCCGGCATCGACCTCAGCATTGCGCCCGGCGAGTTCATCGCGGTGGTGGGCGCAAACGGGTCGGGCAAATCGACCCTGGCCAAAGTCTTCGCCGGCAGGCGTCCGACCGCGGGGTCGGTGCATCGGCCCGGAGCGGCGGGGCTTGGTCGCTCCGGTGGTACCGCGATGGTGCTGCAACGACCCGAAACCCAGATGCTGGGTGCGCGGGTGGCCGACGACGTCGTCTGGGGTCTTCCCGCCGACGTTGAGGTGGACGTCGCGGGCTTGCTGGCAGAAGTGGGGTTGAGTGGTCTGGGAGATCGCGAGACGTCGGATCTGTCTGGCGGCCAGCAGCAGCGGTTGGCGATTGCGGCCGCATTGGCGCGTGATCCGGCGCTGCTGATCGCCGACGAGGTCACCTCGATGGTTGATCCGGGCGGCCGCGAAGAAATCATGGAGCTGCTTGCGCAGTTGCCTCGCCGTCGTGGTGTTGCCGTCGTCCTCATCACGCATCGGGCGTCGGAGGCGCGCGCCGCCGACCGCGTCGTGCACATCGTTGAGGGCCGTGTCGCGCCGGAGCCGCCGGCCTGGATTCCGGCGAGCCGCACCGAAGCTGTCCCCGAGTCGGTGGGTGGGTTGACCGAAGACATGTCGCGTCCGCCGCTGCTGCGACTCAATAGCGTCGGGCACACCTACCTCTCCGGGTCGCCGTGGGAGGTCCGTGGATTGCGGGATGTGTCGCTGACCGTGCATCGCGGTGAAGGACTACTCATCGTTGGTGGCAACGGTTCCGGCAAGACGACCCTCGCCTGGATTATAGCTGGCCTGATCAAGCCGTCCGAAGGTGAATGCACGCTGGCCACCGGCGAGTGGATCACGCCGGATGGCCAGTGGGAGAAGACTTCTGACCGCGTTGGCGACGTCGGGTTGGCTTTTCAGCACGCACGTCTGCAGATCCAGAAGCAGAATGTCGGCGACGAGATTATGGCCGCGGGTGGCGAAGAGATCGGCACCGCCGAAGTCGCTCGGGTCCTGGAAGCGGTCGGGTTACCACGGTCGATGGCGGCGGCCCGCACAGATTCACTGTCGGGTGGGCAGATGCGTCGCGTGGTGCTCGCCGGACTGCTGGCTCGCGAGCCGGACGTTCTTGTGCTCGACGAACCCTTGGCCGGGTTGGACCCGGGCGCGCGGGTCGAGGTGATTTCGGTGCTCGCGGGCCTGCGCAGGCACGGGATGACGATCGTGATCATCTCCCACGACTTCTCGTCGCTGGGGCAGGTGTGTGATCGGCGCGTGTACCTGGCCGGTGGCGAGCTGATCAACGAGGTGCGCGGCCCGGGTCTCGATGGCCCGATCACACCGGGGCACCCAGAGAATGGCCACGGGCGATTACCCCACCAGCAGACGTCCCACGATCGGATGGTCCAGTCGCCAGAGGAGACGGTCGAATGACGATGCGAACGGTTCCGTTACGCCAAGTTCCCGGCAACTCGATCATCCATCGGCTGTGGGCAGGCACCAAGCTGATTGTGGTGCTCATCCTCGGCATCATGACGTGGGTGCTGCCCTCCTGGCCTGCGCTGGGCATGGTGGCCGCGGTGATCGTGCTAACCGCACTGCTAGCCGGAATCCCGTTGGGCGCCATACCTCGACCGCCGTGGTGGTTCTGGGGTCTGCTGCTGATCGGGGTGGCGACCTATTCGGCGGTGGGAGTGGCATCGGTGCTGGTGTTTCTCCGGGCCACCGCGATGGCGCTGGTGGTGGTGGCCAGCTCGATCCTGGTGATCTGGACGACGCCGATGGCTGAGGTGGCCCCGGCGATCGCCACGCTGATGCGTCCACTGCGCTGGCTGCGTTTGCCGGTGGACGAGTGGGCCGTCTCGATCGCATTGTGTCTGCGCGGATTGCCGATGCTGATCGAAGAACTTCGCCTATTGCGTGCGGCTCACCGGTTGCGTCCGAAGGCTCCCGCGGACTCTGGTCACCCGGCTGCCGAGATGGGTGTGATGGACATGGTGGTCGCGGCGATGAGTACCGCATTGCGACGTAGCGAAGAGATGGCCGAAGCGATCACCGCACGCGGTGGCACCGGCAGACTCACGGCGTACACCTCGCGTCCGCATCGAGCGGATGCGGTGGTGTTGGCCGTCATTGTGGTGGCGTGCGGCGTGGCGATCACCTTGACGAGAGTGCTGTGAGAGGGCCGATGTACATCTCTCGGTAATTGCATATAGTAAATGCATAGGGAAATATCTCGCACGGTTCGCTGCCAACTACATCGGGGTGCTCATCGTGATGGCGATCGTCGGAGAGATCATGGATCGGCTGCTAAACGGTGGCGGCAGCGGCGCGGTCGGGGGCGTAATTCTGGTGGCCCCGATGGTGGCCGCCTCGGCCACCGGGGCTCGCTTCTTTCGCGATAACGGTCGACTCCCCAGCGACCACGAGCGCCACTATCTGACTAACTGGTCGTTCCTCATCACCGTTGCGTGGGCGGCGGTCTGCGGTGTGGCGCTGGTTATCGGATTGCTCATGATCGAGCCCGACTATGTGCTCGACGTCTCCGGGGCATTCCTCATCTTCTTCGCGGTGATGATGCTGATTTCCCTCGTCGTGACCTACGCCTTGACGTATTTCGGATACGGCTGGGTCACTCGATACCAGGTCACGGCGCTCCTCAAGAAGCAGCAGCGTAAGGCGCCCAAGCTGTAATCATCCCTTTGTGAGGGCCAACGACATATACAGATGACACCGCAGCGAGTAGTCAGCCCGATATGCGGGGCTGACGGTCCGCTGCGGTGTCATCTGTATTTGTGCCATCACGTGGGCTGGTTCTCGTGAAAGCACTACGGCGGCCATCCCTTTCCGGGATAGCCGCCGTAGTGAGTACTGCGTGTGGTGAGTCTGCGCGTGCAGATCAGGCCGGAACGATCAGGCCGGAACGATCAGACCTTTGCCCTGCGAGGTCGCGCGGGCGAAACGCTCTGCGGCGTCGGCCCAATTGACCACGTTCCACCAAGCCTTGACGTAGTCCGGCTTGACGTTCTGGTAGTCGAGGTAGAAGGCGTGCTCCCACATGTCGAGCATGACGACCGGGATGATCGCAGCCGGGATGTTGCCGCTCTGATCGGTGAGCTGCAGGGTGACCAGGTTGCCACCGATGGTGTCGTAGCCCAGGATTGCCCAGCCCGAACCCTGCAGGGTGGTGGCTGCGGCGGTGAAGTGAGCCTGGAACTTGTCGAAGCTGCCGAACTGGTCGTCGATCGCTGCGGCCAGCTCGCCCTCGGGCTTGTCGCCACCGTTAGGCGAGAGGTTCTGCCAGAAGATCGAGTGGTTGGTGTGGCCACCGAGGTGGAACGACAGGGTTGCCGACAAGCCGTAGACCTTGCCCGCGATGGAGCCGTCTTCACGGGCCTCGGCGAGCTTGGCAAGGGTGTCGTTAGCGCCCTTGACGTAGGTTGCGTGGTGCTTGTCGTGGTGGAGCTCCATGATCCTGCCGGAGATGTGCGGCTCCAGAGCCGCGTAATCATAAGGGAGATCTGGCAAGGTGTATTCAGCCACGGTATTCCTCTCTGCGCTTTTGTATTCCAGACACACGTCCGTGTGGGCTGCATCTGACTATCGACGCGTGCGTGATCGCCCAGGTGGACGCCGCCTCGCGGATACTTCCACCCTTCCGCAGTGTCAGAGGGATTGCAACCAATAGTGAAGAACTAACCTCAAGCGCGGTTTAAGTTTGTCAAGCGCGCGAGGCTATGTAGAACGAAGCGCTGTAAGACTCCCCTGTCGGTCCTAAAGGCTGTCGGTCCTAAACGAGTAGCAAGACGAGGACGAGAGCGGTGAGCGCGATGATGCTCAGCGCGATGCCGCGGCACGACGACGCGACGTTATAGACCGGACGCTGGGCGCCAGCGCCACGCGCGATCGACCGAAGATTGGGTGAGGCGTTGGTAACCATCGTCGTCCTGTTCTCGGCTTCGGCGCTGCGTAGGGGCGCGTAGTGGGTCTGGGCTGGCAGGCGGGCTTGTGCGATCGGCAAGTGCGGTGCGCACTCACTGACCGTGATCAACATCACACCCTAGTGATCTGCATCATAGTCATGCCAGGGCGTAGAGCTCAAATGGCTGTTCTGCGCCCGTCGAGGAGCGTACGTCGGCGCGTAGACTCGGCGCATGTCGTGGCTTGATGAGCTCCTGTCGGCGCGGTCGGGAAAACAGCAACTCGTGGATGCTGATGCGGCGCTGCCAGGCCGGTCGACAGGCGTCGAGCTGGCCGAGAAAAACATCGTGTTGGGTCACCCGATGCGGGGCGCCGACCCCGAGCGCAATGGCGGAATCGGCAGCTTTGCCGAACTCTCGCCCACACCCCTTGACGCGGTGATCCTGGCGGGTGGCTGCTTCTGGGGCGTCGATGAGATCTTCTGGCAGGTGCCCGGCGTGTGGACCACCGCCGTCGGATACGCCGGCGGGTACACGCCTAATCCCACATACGAAGAGACCTGCACCGCACGCACCGGGCACACCGAGTCGACGCTGGTGGTTTTTGATCCCGCGCGAATCGACCTCAACGGAGTGCTCGCCCTCTTCTGGGAGACCCATGACCCGACCCAGGACATGCGGCAGGGCAACGACATTGGCACCCAATACCGTTCGGCCATCTACACACTCAGCGATGAGGCTGCCGCGGTGGCGCGAGCCAGTGCGGCCAAGTATCAGACTGCGCTGACCGCTGCGGGGCTCGGCGCTATCACCACCGAGATCGCGCCGCTGGCCGCGGCGGGAGACGGTCACTTCTATTACGCCGAGGACTACCACCAGCAGTACTTGGCCAAGAATCCGCACGGTTATCGCTGTCACGCGGCAACGGGAATCGCCTTCCCTGGATAATGATCGGCGTGCCCGACACCCACCCCGCCGACATCCACCCCGCCGACACCCGCCCCCGAGCACGCGAACTGTCGTTTCGGCCGGGCGCACGCTCATGAGTGGCGCGAGGGTCTCGGTGGGGCAATGGAATCGCACCCTGCTGCACCGACAGCACCTACTCGATCGTGCCGACGAGGACGCCATCGAGGTCATCGACCGCCTTGTCGGCGTGCAGTCACAAGATCCGCAGGCCGCTTTCTATGGGCTGGCCGCGCGTATCGACGGGTTTGAGCCCGATGAGCTCGACGTGCTACTCGCCGACCGCGAGGTTGTCCGGATAGCGCTGCTGCGCGCCCCCCTCTTCCTCTTTGACGCCGAGGATGCGCGCTGGGTGCGTCCGCTCGCACAACGGGCGTTTGATGTCGGGATACGCACTCATCGAACCGAGTTGCGTGACGCCGATGTGGATGCGGTCGTTGAGGCAGCGGCGCAGTTGCTTGCCGAGCCCAGCGGCGACGAGGGACTTCCCGTGGCGCAGCTGGGTGCATCACTGGCGCAACGGTTCCCGCAGGAGAATCCGTCGACGCTGACCACACTGGCGCGATGTGCGCTACCCCTCGTTCAGATTCCGCCGCGGGGTCTGTGGAACCAATCGGGGGCGCCTACGTACCGGCTCCTCGACGATTGGATCGGCCCCGGCGAACCGGCGTTGAGCGGGACAGAGGCGATCCAGGAACTGATTCGTCTCTATCTGCGCGGCTACGGACCGGCAACCGTCAAGGCCATCACCACATGGTCGGGGATCACCGGTCTCGGGCCGATCGTCGAGGCAATGGAGAAAGACTGGGAACTCGTCGAGTACGAGGGGCCCTCGGGTGAACGGCTCTTTGACCTCGACGGACTGGACCTGGTTGAGGCCGATCGACCGGCCCCGGTGCGCCTGATTGCCCCCTTTGACCACGTCTTGGTCGCCGCGGCCGATCGGGCTCGCATCGCCGACGAAGACCACTATTCGCGCACGGTTACCCCGAATGGCCAGTCTCCGGGCTTCGTTCTGTGTGACGGCCGTTTGGCGGGAATGTGGCGTCCGCAGCGCGACGGAAAAGCGCCAGTGGTGGAGATGTTCCTCGAGCCCAGCGCCGCGACACGATCAGCGCTCGATGACGAGATCGAGCGTGTGCGGCTGTGGGGCCAGTGACCGCCTGACGGGTGAGTGACTACGCCGAGACAGCGGTCATTCGCCGGTGCGCGGGTTGCGATCGGTGATGCAGTAGCGACGCCCGAACGGATCTGCCATTACGCTCCAGCCCGGGAACTCGGCCAGAACCTGCGCTCCCCACTCGGTGTGCCGGGAGACCTCATCGGCCACCGACGTCGTGGCGATGTTGAGGTGCGCGCTGACTCGGTCTGGCCCCGACTCCTGCGGTGAGATGTCGTGCTCGGCCTCACCCGTGATGGGACTCAGCACGATGCCGAGTGCGAGGCGCTTGTCGCGGCGCAGGCTCATTACCCCGGTCGGCGACGTCGGCGACGCGGGTTGCTCGGTCACGGTGCTCCAGAACCTCACCTCGTCGTCGAAGAGCGGCGCCGGGACGTCAATACAGACCTGGTCGATGACGCTAATGGTGTCTTCGGGCCAGCGGATCGGTCGGGAGCGACGCGCGGAGCCGTTCCAGGGGACTAGGCAGAAGTCGAAGCCGGCGGGGGAGCGCATGACGGCGTGGGTGGGGTGCTCGGCGATGAGAGTTGCGCCGAGCGCGCTTGCCTCCGGGACCGCCGTGGCGAGGTCATCAACATGCAGGTCAAGGTGCAGCGCGCGGTGGGCTGAGTGCAGTCGTTGCACCTTGAGGTGGGCGTCGCCGTTGAATGGCTCGAGCGTGGCAAATTCGCGCTCCTCGCCGCGTGGCGGCGACACGGTGGCTCCTGCGATAGCTCCCCAGAAAGTAACGCCGGGACCGAATTCGGTTGCCGGGAAATCGAGATATGCGGTGAGCCACCGGATCTGCACGTCCGCAAGTCTATGCAGCCGCGGCGGCCTACGGGTCGGGAACTTTTGCTGAGGTCGTCCGTGTGATGGAACGTCGCACCGGGGGAGCGTGCGCACACGCGCGGCACGGCCCGCCGCTAGACACTCGTCAGGCGGGTGGCGAGCAACGGTCGGATCGATCACTACACTTGGCCCCCATGAGCGCTGGATTCGTGGGCAAGATGGCAAAGAAGCTCGCCCGCGGGCGCGCCGACAAGGTTGCGGTGATCCGCCTTGACGGCCCGATCGGGCATGTGGGGCCGGGTCGCGGTGGGCTGAGTACGACCTCGGTAGAGCCGATGCTCAAACGAGCCTTCGATATTGAGCACCTCCGGGCCGTGGTGGTGGTGATCAACTCGCCGGGCGGTTCGCCCACTCAATCGGAGTACATCGCCGAGCGGATTCGGCAGCTCGCCTCGGAGAAGGGGGTCCGAGTACTCGCCTTCTGTGAAGACGTGGTGGCTTCTGGCGGCTACTGGATTGCGTGCGCGGCCGACGAAATCTATGCCGCGCACACCTCAATGGTCGGGTCGATCGGGGTGGTTTCTTCCGGCTTCGGCTTCACCGATGTTCTCGAGCGGCTCGGGGTGGAGCGTCGGCTGTACTCGGCCGGTGAGAACAAAGTCCGCCTCGACTCGTTCTCTCCGGAGAAGCCTGCTGATATCGAGTGGCTCCAGGGACTCCAAGGCCAACTGCACGAGACCTTCATCGGCTGGGTGCGCCAGCGGCGTGGCAAGCGCCTCAATGGCACCGACGCCGAATTGTTCAACGGTGATGTCTGGATCGGTGAGCGGGCCGCAGAGCTGGGTCTTGTCGACGGCATCGGGGTGATGCGATCGGTGGTGGTGGAGCACTATCCCGACGCCGAGATCGTCGCGGTCGAGGCGCCCAAGCCTTTACTCGCGCGGATTCTTTCGCCCGGGGTATCGCTGCTGGGTCCCGAGCAGGTGTCGGTCGCGGCCGAAGGACTGGTGTCGGGTGCCCTGACTGCGGTCGAGAAGGTGAATACGCTGCGTTTTCGCTGAGTCAGCAGCGAAAATTAGCCACTTCTCCCCAAGTTATCCATAGGGCCTGTTAGTGCATTGAGACTGTGCGATCGGTGCGTTCCTTAACCGACGTGAATAGTCTGGGCGATTTGCAGCATCAACTAGTGATGGCGATCACACCCGAAGTGCCTGCATGTGGCTTTTTCCACAGATTCCACAGTCTCATCCACAGCTTGACGTCTAGTGCGTGTTCCAGGTCACACCTTGAATATCGCCCCATGTGGATAGTGTTATGGCGACCAACATAGGGCTATCCGGATGTTGCCTTTGCTGTCAAATCATCCTGGTGGGCTACCCCGAATGATGCGGGCCGGTGCCGGTCCACTCGTGGCTGTGCGACGATGGAAATGTGAGCACGGGAGACATTGCGCAGGTTCCGGTGACGGAGCTGCCGAACGATTTCACCGACGACGCCGACAAGTTCCTGCTCGATGTCCGAGAGGATGACGAATGGGCCAACGGTCACGTTCGCGGTGCCGTGCACATTCCGATGGGCGAGGTTCCAGCCCGCATGGAAGAGATCGATCCCGACGCCGAGCTTTACGTCATCTGTCATTCCAGCGGGCGCTCGCTGCGCGTGCTCGAATACCTTGAGCGCGTCGGCTATGAGGGCACTTGCGTGGAGGGCGGAATGCTCGCCTGGGTACAGGGCGGCAAGCCCGTAGTGACGCCAGACGAGCAGGAGCAGTCCTGACCATGCTCGATCTGTGTCCGCGCTGCCGAATCCAGGCGGCACACCGGCAGGGGCGCGAGCGGTGCCCGCGATGCGGTGGGCAACTGGTGGCGGTGGCTTCCGACGCCGAAGCCGCCGAGGTGGTGGCGCGAGCCTCCGCCGCGCCAGGCTCGACCACTCCGTCATCTGTTACCCGGTCGTCGGCCCCGCCATCGACTCCGGCGCCGCAGTACCGTCCCCAGCAGGCGCCAGCCTCGGGGCCCGCGTATGGCGGCTCCCCGCGGACATATCGCAGCCGCCATGTGCGGTGGGTGGCACGACGTCCGGCTGACACTTTGCCGCCGCCGCGTCGGCCGCGGCCCTATATCTCCTCGCGTATCCCGCGCTACGTCTACATTCCGCGCTGGGGTCTGTTCGACCAGCCGCTGGCGCCCGCTGCTGAGCATGAGCCTGTTCGTCTGAGCGGGGTGCTGAGCCGCGTGCTCGGTATTAGCGGTGCGGTCCTGGCGGCGTCGGCCGTGGTG
>Cebus_capucinus_imitator_PRJNA485217_SSR047__coassemble_1432_pt1 | contig 14030 bp, 11 predicted proteins | sample Cebus_capucinus_imitator_PRJNA485217_SSR047__metabat2_low_PE_001 | metagenome-assembled genome bin Cebus_capucinus_imitator_PRJNA485217_SSR047
GGCACCACCATCGTGGCCGTGAGTTTCCCCGGCGGTGTCGTGTTGGCCGGTGATCGGCGTGCCACGATGGGCAATCTCATCGCCACCCGCGACGTGCGGAAGGTGTACATCACCGACGAATACTCGGCAGCGGGCATCGCCGGAACCGCCGGTATCGCCATCGAGATGGTGCGCTTGTTCACCGTCGAGCTCGAGCACTACGAGAAGATCGAAGGCGTTCCACTCACCCTGGACGGCAAGGTAAGTCGGCTGGCGTCGATGGTGCGGGGCAATCTGGGTGCGGCAATGCAAGGACTCGCCGCGATCCCGCTGTTGGTGGGCTACGACATCGACCACGACAGCCCCGACGAGCGTGGCCGCATCTTCTCCTTCGACGTGGCCGGTGACCGCCACGAGGAGTTCGGTGGCTACACCGCGATCGGCTCCGGATCGGTGTTCGCCAAGTCGTCGCTGAAGAAGCTCTACCGGCGCGACCTCGACGCTGATTCAGCGTTGGCGATCGCGATCGAGGCGCTGTATGACGCCGCCGATGATGACACCGCGACCGGTGGACCCGACATGGTGCGCAAGATCTTCCCGCTGGCCGTCGTCGTGGGTGCCCAGGGCGCCCGTGAGGTGGAGGCTGACGCCATCGAGTCGGCCGCCCAAGCCATCGCGGCTCGCCGCACCGCCGAGCATGAAGGGGACCAACGGTGACCTTCCCGTATTACGCCAGTGCCGAGCAGATCATGCGGGATCGCTCGGAGCTCGCCCGCAAAGGCATCGCACGTGGGCGCAGCGTCGTGATCCTCACGTACGCCGACGGTGTGCTCTTTGTTGCCGAGAACCCGTCGAACACCCTGCGCAAAACCAGCGAGATCTATGACCGCATCGGATTTGCCGCGGTCGGCAAGTACAACGAGTTCGAAAGCCTCCGCAAGGCAGGTATCCAACTCGCCGACATGCGCGGCTACAGCTACGACCGCAACGACGTCTCGGCGCTGAGTTTGGCCAATACCTACGCCAACGCATTGGGATCGGTGTTTACCGAGCAGGCCAAACCGTATGAGGTCGAATTGTGCGTGGCTGAGGTCTCTCGCTACGGCAAGCCTCGCCCGTCGCAGCTCTACCGCATTAGCTACGACGGCTCGATCACCGACGAAACGCGTTTCTTGGTGATGGGCGGGGCAACCGAGTCGATTGCCGCAGCTCTGAAGGACACCTATCAGGCCGACCTGGCGTTGCCGGATGCGCTATCGGTGGCTCTGACCGCGCTGGCAACCCCGACCGAGTCGGGCAACGGCGCGCCAGCAACACCGCGCGAGCTCGCTCCCGGCGATCTCGAGGTCGCGATCCTCGATCGCAATCGTCCGCGGCGCGCATTCAAACGTCTCACCTCCGCGCAGGTAGAGGAACTGCGGGCCGAGGCGACACCGACCCCCGAGCCGGAGCCGGAGTCGACCGGTGAGGGGACCGAGAATTCCAACAATCAAGCTTGACGAGCGTGTGAAGGGCGCGGCGCACCAGCAGGTACCCCGCGCTTGGCACGAGTAGGGTTGATGAAGTGCAGCGTCGAATCATGGGCATTGAGACGGAATTTGGTGTCACGTGCACCTTTCACGGCCACCGTCGCCTGAGCCCCGATGAGGTCGCCCGCTACCTTTTCCGCCGGGTGGTGTCGTGGGGCCGATCGTCAAATGTGTTCCTTCAGAACGGCGCTCGGCTCTACCTCGACGTGGGGTCGCACCCTGAGTACGCCACCGCCGAATGCGACAGCCTGGTCCAACTGATCAATCACGACCGGGCCGGCGAGTTAGTGCTTGAAGATCTCCTCGTCGATGCCGAGCAGCGGCTGGCCGATGAGGGAATCGGCGGAGATATCTATCTGTTCAAAAACAACACCGACTCCGCGGGTAACTCGTACGGCTGCCACGAGAACTTTCTGGTGGTGCGCGCGGGGGAGTTCTCTCGGATCTCCGACGTACTCCTGCCGTTCCTGGTTACCCGACAGCTGATCTGCGGCGCCGGCAAGGTGTTGGCCACCCCGAAGGCGGCAACGTTCTGCCTCTCGCAGCGCGCCGAGCACATCTGGGAGGGCGTCTCTTCGGCGACCACCCGGTCTCGGCCGATCATCAACACCCGCGACGAGCCGCATGCCGACGCCGAGAAGTACCGACGGCTGCACGTCATCGTCGGCGACTCGAATATGGCCGAGATGACCACCATGCTCAAGGTCGGGTCGGCGGCGCTGGTGTTGGAGATGATCGAGGCGGGTGTGGCGTTCCGCGACTTCGCCCTCGACAACCCCATTCGCGCCATCCGCGAAGTCAGCCATGATCCCACCGGTCGCCGCCCAGTGCGGCTTGCCGGTGGTCGGCAGGCCAGCGCGCTCGAGATTCAGCGCGAGTACTACGCACGCGCGCTTGAGCATATGGCCAACCGTCAGCCCGATCCCGAGATGGACATGGTGGTCGATCTGTGGGGACGCATGCTCGACGCAGTTGAGAGCGACGACTTCTCCCAGGTCGATACCGAGGTCGACTGGGTCATCAAGCGCAAGCTGTTCCAGCGCTATCAGGATCGCTATTCGATGGATCTATCCGACCCGAAGATCGCCCAACTCGATCTGGCCTATCACGACATCAAGCGCGGCCGAGGCGTCTTTGATGTCCTCTCGCGCAAGGGTCTGGTGCGTCGGGTGACCACCGATGAAGCCATCAAGACCGCGGTCAACGAGCCGCCACAGACCACCCGCGCCAAGCTGCGCGGCGACTTCATCGCTGCCGCGCAGAAGGCTGGCCGCGACTTCACCGTCGACTGGGTGCATCTGAAGCTGAACGACCAGGCGCAACGCACTGTGCTCTGTAAAGATCCGTTCCGTTCGGTCGATGAGCGCGTCGATCGCCTGATCGCCTCCATGTGAGTCGTAGGCTCGTCGGGTGACCTCGAAGGACTCCGGGAACGCTGCGAGCGGTCCGAAGACTTCCAAGATGGAGCGATTGCTCAACTTGGTGATCTGTCTATTGGCGACGCGGCAATTCGTGACCGCCGACTACATCAAGCGCAACGTCGCCGGCTACAACGACGACAGACAATCGGTCGACGCGTTCAACAGAATGTTTGAGCGGGACAAGACCGAACTCCGCGAACTGGGAATCCCCCTGGTGACCGGACCGTCCGCGGGTGGATTCGGTGCCGATGGCTACCGCATCAACCCCGACAGCTACGCGCTGCCCGACATCACCCTCGACCGCGATGAAGCGGCCGCGATCTCGATGGCGGCGGCGCTGTGGGATACGCCTGAGATCTCGGCGATCTCGCAGACAGCGGTACTCAAACTACGGGCGGCGGGCTTTGATGTGCGCGCCGAAGACGAGATTGGTGTCTCCGCAGGCGGCGCGACCCGGTCGCTGGGTAGCGAAGCCACGCTGGGGGCACTGGTCACCGCCATCGAGTCGCGACGCGCAGTCCAATTCACCTACAAACCGGGCTCGGGCGCAGCAGGGGAGACCCGCGAGTTCGAGCCGTGGGGTGTGGTGACTAATCAGGGCCGCTGGTATGTGGTCGGCCACGACCGCACTCGGGAGGCCACTCGAACCTTCCGGCTTAGTCGGCTCTCCGGCGTCGAGGCGATCGGGCCGAGCGAGGTCGTCACCGTGCCCCCGGGAACTGATCTGCAAGCAATCGTCGCCGACGCGGTCACGTCAACATCCGGTGCCGATGGCGGCACTGCCCGTATCTGGGTGGCTGCCGATCGCGCCGCTGGCCTCCGACGCCATGCCCGCTCGGCCGAACAGTTCGATCGCGATGGCGAGGCCGGAGATTTGCTCGACATTGAGATCCGGTCGCTGTCTACGCTCGCCCGCATGGTGTTGGGCGCGGGCAAGGATGCCGTAGTTCTTGAACCCCCAGAGCTGCGCACGATGGTGATCGACGCACTCGACGAGCTCATCGAGGTGAGTGCGCGATGACCGCAGCTCCGTCCCGGCTGAGCAGGCTGCTCGCACTGGTTCCGTACTTCCTTGCCCACGACGGCATCTCGGTTGAGCAGGCCGCCGCCGACCTCAAGGTGAGCGTCCGCCAGCTCACCAAAGATCTTGAGCAACTATTCGTGTGCGGCTTACCCGGCTATTACCCGGACGATCTGATCGAGCTGGAGTTCAGCGAAGGTCACGTCCACGTCGGTTTCACCGCCGGCATGGATCGACCGTTGCGGCTGACCCCGACCGAGGCGAGTGTGCTGCTCGTAGCCCTGCGCGCACTCGTCGACACTCCCGGAGTCCTGGACCGTGAAGCAGCCGGTCGGGCAATCGCGAAGATCGAGCAGGCGGTCGGGGCTCCGGCGGCCGTCGCGGGAACCTCGCCGAGCGAGGGACTCGCCGAGTCTCCGCGATATCGGACCGTGCGTGAGGCGGTCCGCGATGGCCGTGCCCTCGCCCTGAATTACTACTCGGCCACCCGTGATGCCGTGAGCAGTCGCATCGTCGATCCGATCGAGCTGCAGGCCGTCGACAATCACACGTACCTCAAAGCGTGGTGCCGGACCAGCGAAGGGGTGCGGCTCTTCCGGTTTGACCGCATCGACGACGCAACGGCACTCGACGAGGCGTCCGCTCCGCCCGCAGAAGCGGCGCAGGAGCCGCAGTCGCCGATTCTGTCGGAGAATCCTGATCTTCCGACGGTGATTGTCGAGATCGATCCGGCGCAACTCTGGGTTCTCGACTACTACCCGATCCAAGCGGTCGAGCCGCTCGAATCTCGACCGGATCCGGAACTCCCGGTGCGGGCCCGGATCGTCTACGGATCACCAGAGTGGTTGACTCGCTTTGTCCTTGGCTTCGGTGGTGCCATCCGGGTGGTCGAGCAGTCCGAGGGCGCTCCGGATGATGCCGGCTCCGGTCAGCCGGAGCATTCCACCGATATCTCCGCTGTGGTGGCCGCGGCTGCTGCCGATGCGCGGGCCCGTTACCGCTGACTTCAGACGCGAGAGGTCACCGGGGGGTTGTGCCCACGCGGTACGATGTGGGGAGCCAACGCTGAAAGGTCTCTGATGGGTGCAATGTCGTGGTGGCACTGGGTCATCGTGCTGGTGGTCCTGGTCATTCTGTTCGGATCCAAAAAGCTGCCTGACGCCGCACGCGGCCTTGGTCAGTCGCTGCGGATCTTCAAGAGCGAGGTCCAGGAGATGCAGAAGGACGGAGACAGCTCCGCTTCCAAAGCAGAACCTGAGGCTCCCCGCGAGCTTCCGGCTTCCTCTGGGAACTCGGTCGAGTCGACCTCGGTGACCGATACCACCAAGAAGTCCGCCTAGGCACTAGGGTGCGGATCCCGTTCGATCCGCGGTATCGCAAGCGCAAGATCAATCCAGACGGCACGATGCCGTTGATCGAGCACCTGCAAGAGCTGCGGACCCGCTTACTGGTGTTGATGGCGGCTATTCTCGTCACCACCATCGTGGGCTTTATCTGGTATACCCACGGGTTCTTAGGTATCCCGTCCCTGGGCGATTTGCTGCGCGATCCGTACTGTTCGCTGCCTGCCAACACCAGGGCATCGTTGACCGCAGACGGGTCCTGCCGACTCCTCGCCACCGGCCCGTTCGATCAGTTCATGTTGCGACTGAAGGTGGGCTCGACCGCCGGCATCGTGATGGCCTGCCCGGTGTGGCTGTATCAAATCTGGCAGTTCATTACCCCCGGACTGCACTCCACTGAGCGTCGCTATGCGATCAGTTTTGTCAGCTCGGCTGCGGTGCTGTTTGTCACCGGCGCGGTGCTGGCCTACCTCGTCGTCGCGAAGGCATTCCACTTCTTGTTGACGGTGGGCAGCGACGTGCAGGTCACCGCATTGACCGGTGACGCTTACTTCGGCTTCATGATCCATCTGCTGATCATCTTCGGGGTCAGCTTTGAGCTCCCGCTGTTGATCGTGGCCCTGAATCTGGTGGGCGTGCTCAGCTACACGCGTCTCAAGGCGTGGCGGCGTGGACTCATCTTCACCATGTTCGTCTTCGCGGCCATCGTCACCCCGGGTCAAGATCCGTTCACGATGCTGGCGCTTTCGCTCGCATTGACGGTGCTGCTCGAACTGGCCATCCAGATCTCGCGCTTCAACGACCGTCGTCGCAAGCGGAACAGCAGTGATTGGGGTTCACTCTCTGACGACGAGGCCAGCACCTTGCCTGCGGTGTCGCCCACGCCGAGCGCCTCACGGATTCCTGCGGCAACTCCGTCGGGAGCGACTGCGGCACGCAGTTCCACCCGTTCCGAGACCACTTTTGACGACGTGCTCTGACGTGGCCGGGGGATGATCCGCACCCCAATCCGCGACTGGTGACATGCTGGAGGAGATGTCTGCCACCGAGTCCTCGATTCCAGCACCGGATACCTCAACACCGGGCACCCCTCATCCCGCTTTTGACGACTTCACCTCGCGGCTCGACTTCGCGCTCGACGGATTCCAGGTGCGTGCCTGCCATGCGCTGGAGGCGGGGCACGGCGTCTTGGTATGTGCTCCCACCGGCGCCGGAAAGACCATCGTCGGAGAGTTCGCCGTTCACCTCGCGCTCGCCGCGGGCACAAAGTGCTTCTACACCACGCCAATCAAGGCGCTGAGCAATCAGAAGTACGCCGATCTGGTTGAGGTCTACGGCCCCCAATCGGTGGGACTACTCACCGGTGACACCTCCATCAACGCCGACGCACCGGTCGTGGTGATGACCACCGAAGTCGTCCGCAACATGATCTACGCCGAGTCTCCGGCGCTACGCGGTCTCTCCCATGTGGTGATGGATGAGGTCCACTTTCTCGCCGACCGCTTCCGCGGCGCGGTCTGGGAAGAGGTGATCTTGCACCTGGAGCCGTCGGTGCGCGTGGTGAGCCTGTCCGCGACGGTGAGCAATGCCGAGGAGTTCGGCGAGTGGATTCAAACGGTCCGCGGCGATACCGCGGTGATCGTTGACGATCACCGACCGATTCCGCTCTCGCAGCACATGCTCGTTGGCAGCCGGATGTTTGATCTGTTCGATCCGCATGAGAAGGGCGGGGGAAAGCCCAAGGTCAACCCCGAACTCAAACGCTATATCCGGCATCGCATGCTGCTCAACGACGACCGCGACAATCGGCGTCGCGGACCCGGTGGTCGCGGTGGCGGGCGTCGCGGAAATCAGCCGTCGCGCCCACAGATCGTGAGCCAGCTCGAACGCGAAGGGCTCCTGCCAGCCATCGGCTTCATCTTCTCGCGGGCCGGATGCGACGGCGCCCTGGCTCAGTGTCTGCGCTCCGGACTGCACCTTCTCACTCCGGAACAAGTGGCCGAGGTCGATGAGGTCGTCGACCGACATCTGAGCGAGCTCTCACCCGCCGATGCCGACGTGCTCGGCGTTGATGAGTGGCGTGCGGGGTTGCGTCGCGGTTTCGCCGCGCACCACGCCGGACTGTTGCCGACCTTCCGCCACACCGTCGAAGAGCTTTTCGTGCGCGGCTTGGTGCGGATGGTCTTCGCCACCGAGACCCTTGCGCTCGGCATCAATATGCCTGCCCGGTCGGTGGTCCTGGAGCGGCTGGTCAAGTTCAACGGCGAGGCGCACGTTGACCTGAGCCCGGGCGAGTTCACTCAGCTCACTGGACGCGCCGGACGCCGCGGGATCGATGTCGAGGGACATGCGGTGATCGTCTGGTCACCCGATCTCGTGCCGGAGCAAGTGGCCGGGCTCGCCGGTGCGCGCACCTTTCCGCTACGCAGTTCCTTTGCGCCCGAATACAACATGGCACTCAACCTCATCGGCCGGCTCGGCCTGGAGGGATCGAGAGAGCTACTCAACCAATCGTTCGCCCAGTTCCAAGCCGATCGATCGGTGGTCGGGCAGGCACGCAAGCTCGACGAGATGAATCGCCAGCTTCGCCGCGTCGATACCGAATTGGCTCGGGAAGCCCAAGCGCACGACGTGGATCCCGGAGTGGTTGAACCGGCCGATACCGACGCGGCCAGTGCACGCCGGGGGAGCGGAACCGATGAGCCGTACGCCGGTTTCCTCGGCTACATGACGCTGCGCGAGGACATTCGCCGCAGCGAACGCGAACTCCGTTTCCGCCGACGCGTCAACACCCACGACACGATCGCTGCCGAACTTGGCGCACTCAAGCGCGGAGCCGTGATCGGCGTGCCCAGTGGACGCCATCGCGGACTGGCAGTGGTTCTCGAGACGGCAACACAGCCGACCGATCCCAAGCCGCTGGTCCTCACCGAGGACGCCTGGTGTGGTCGAGTGGGAGTCGGCGACTTCGTCAATCCACCCGAGGTGCTCGGCGGTATGCGCCTGCCCAAGAACGCGGATCGCCGCAGCGGGCATGGACGTCGCGACCTCGCGTCGGCGCTGCGGTCCACCGGAATCGAGATGCCGCGGGGCCGGGGCAAGAAGCGTCAGAACACTGGTGACGATGACGATCTGGCACGGTTGCGTCACCAGCTGCGTGCGCATCCGGCACACCAATTGACCGACGCCGACGAGCTGTTCCGGCTGGCCGAGCGGCGCAATCGGCTGCTGCGCGACATCATCAACGCCGAACAACGCATCGGCGAACGCACGTCAACGCTCGGGGTCACCTTCGACCACATCGTGGGCGTGCTCAGCGAATTGGGTTACCTCGAGTACGACGCAGGTGTGGTTCGGGTGACGCCCACCGGAAAGCTGCTGAGTCGCATCTATAGCGAGAGCGATCTGGTGGTCACCGAATGTCTTCGCGCGGGCATCTGGGATTCTCTCGGCCCGGCCGATCTTGCTGCGGTGGTTGCCTCGATGGTTTTCGAATCGCGTCGCGAGAGTTTCGCTGGTGCCGACGCGATGCCGGGAAATGCGGCGCTGCGCAGGGCGCTGAGTGCAACGGTCGAGATCTGGCAAGACGTCACCGCGGTGGAAGCACGGCATCGCGTCTCGCCAACACGGCCACCGGACACCGGGTTTTCGGTTGCGGTGTCGTTGTGGGTGTCGGGACGCTCACTCACCGAATCGCTGGCTGCGGCGGGCGAACGTGGCCAGCTACTTTCGCCCGGCGACTTCGTCCGGTGGAATCGACAGGTCGTCGATCTGCTCGAACAGATCAGGCTCGGTGTAGGGGACGACTCGCCGTTGGCGCGGCCCGCTCGCAGTGCGGTCGGCGCCATTCGACGCGGAGTTGTCGCCGCAGAACTCGGATAGATCGGCGCGAGGGCCACTACCAGCATCGACGACCGACCGACCAACCCACCGGCACCCATAGTTTGACTGATCGACACTTCCGCGCCCGAGCATGCCGAAGTTCGTGATTGTGCCTTCGTGCTGAGGTAACGTTTCCCCCGCATCGGGCCGGTGACATCGGTGTGCCGTGATGGCGTGTCAGCGTGATGGCGTGTCAGGGAGCAGATTCATCGGCCACTTATGGCGAATGGCGGCTTAGTGAGCCGCACGAGGCGGGAGAGAACGCAGATGAGCGACCCGAGCGATCCCAACAACCCTTATGCCCGACCTGGACAACCAGGTTCGCCAAACCCGGGTGCACCAGATCAGAGTGCAGCCCAGCCCAGTGCAGGCCAGCAGGGCGTGCCGAGTGAGCCCAACACCGAGGTCGTCGGCCTGCCCGGCCAGAACCCGCCGGCACCGGAGCAACCTGCGGGCCCAGCGGATCCCACAGCCGTGTCGCCTTCCCAGCCGATCCCAGCTCAGCCGGGCACACCCGCCGGTGCACCCCCGACGGCACCCCCAACCGCACCGCCCACCGCACCTCCGACGGCGGCCGTCACGCCGCCACCCGGGTACCTGCCGCCCGAACATCAGTCGCCCGCCTACGGTCAGCAACCCGGCTCCTACGGGCAGCAGCAGCCCGGTTTCACTCCGGCGCCGGATGCCGGGCAGTACAACCCCACCCAGATTTCGCCGTCCCAACCGGCCCAGCCGGGATCGCAGCCCGGCTTTGGCGACGCCACTCAGGCTGGTTATCCGGCTGCGGGCCAGCAGGGATATGGCGCCGCCCAGGGTTACGGCGCCGCCCCGCAGCAGGGCTACGGCACAGTTCCGCAGCAGGGTTACGCCAGCCAGCCACAACAGCCTGCTCCGGGCACAGCGCCGTATACCGGCCCCGGCCAGCAGAGTGTTCCCGGATACGGATCGACCCCGGGTACCGGAGCATTTGGCCACGCGTCGCAGCCCGGTAGTCCGTATGGACAGCCGGGCGCGGCTCCTGTGGGCGCCTATGGCCAGCCAGGTGGAGATCCTTTTGCCCCTATGTCTGCTCAGCCCCAGAAGAATGGGCTGTGGCGCGCGCTGATCGTCGTGGGCAGCGTCCTAGTGATCGCAGCGGTCGCGATCGTTGTCACCGGGTGGTTGTGGTGGTGGCCGCGCAACCTCGACCAAACCGCCGTGCAGAACGGTGTCGCGAAGATCTTGGAAGAGGATTACGCCACCGGCACAGTCTCGGATGTTCAGTGCCCCTCCGGACAGCGAGTGAAGACCGGCAACTCGTTTGAGTGCACGGTGACTATCGGCGGCCAAAAGCAGAAGGTCAAGGTCACAGTCCTCGACGATGACGCCAAATATGAAGTGGCGCACCCGAGCAGCTGAGCGCACTCACTACAGACACCACTCACTACAGACAGTGCAAAGGGGCCTCGACCGCTTCGGTCGAGGCCCTTTGCGCGTGAGGTCTGCTTCACGCCGCTAGTCCGGCAATTTCGGCCATCCCAACGCCTTAGCCAATCGATTCACCGACGTTCCGATGCCCAACTCAGTGACTAGCTCTGCCAATCGCTGCGGGTTGCTGGGCTCAGTGGGCAGCACATCGGTGCCGGAGCTCTCCACGGTGTCAGCATCGGTCCGCACAAACACCACGGTCCGTGCCGCCTGTAGATAGTCAGTGCTGTTCAGCATCGACTTGCGCGCTCGGGTCGGCACCGCCGAGCCAGGATCCGCCGCGGCGGCCTCCAGCGCGTCAAGGTCGCCGTATTCGCTGATCAGCTTCGCTGCCGTCTTATCGCCGATTCCGCTGACCCCAGGCAGACCGTCGGAGGGATCGCCACGCAGAATCGCCATTTCCGCATACGCCGAACCCGCGCGGTGCGGCGGCAGCGCATACTTTTCGGCAACCTCGATCGGCCCCATGAGTTCGGCCTTGGCCAGGCCTCGGCCCACGTAGAGCACGCGCACCGCAACCGGATCGTCGGCAACCACCTGCAGCAGGTCGCGGTCGCCGCTGACCACCAGCACCTGATCGGTGTCCTCGGCAAAGGCGAGCGTGCCAATCACGTCATCGGCTTCGCATCCCTGTGCACCCGAGGTCGTCAGTCCCGCCGCCGCCAGCACGTCGAGAATCATGTCGACCTGCGGCGTGAGGGTATCCGGAACCTCTTCGATGTCGGGATCGCTACTCGCCGATGAGGTCTCGGCAACCCGGTGAGCCTTGTATGAGGGGATCAGGTCAGTGCGGAAAGTCGGACGCCAATCCAGATCGAGACACACCACCAGCCGCGCGGGGCGATAGCGGGTCACCAGGTTCGCGATCGTGTCGATGAAGCCTCGGACGGCGTTCACCGGACGCCCATCGGGTGCGGTCATCTTCTCCGGCAGCGCGTAGAACGAACGGAACCAGAGGCTCGCTCCGTCGAGCAGCATCAGCGATCCGCTCATGTCGATCGCTTCAGATTCCGCTGACGGAACATTCGACGAGGTAGTCGTGGGTGCACTCGTATTGGTCTCGGCCACCCCACCACTCTAAGTCGTCCGCGTGTCCAGCCCGGCCATAGTGGCCCGCGTAGGCTGCCCTGCATGAGCATGTCGCGATTCCCCTCGGATGTGTACGGCGCCCGCCTCGCTCGCGCCGCCGAACTCACTGCTGCCGCAGACCTTGACGCGTTGATCGTGTCTCCTGGTCCCGACCTTCGCTACTTGATCGGGTCGCGAGCGGAGACCTTCGAACGCTTGACGGCGCTCGTCATTTCACCGACCGCGCCGCCACGGCTCGTGGTGGCGCGGCTAGAGACGGCGTCGATCCGCGAGTCGGCGGTGGGAGATCTCGGGATCGAGGTCATTGATTGGGTCGATGGCGAGGATGCCCATTCGCTGGCGCTAGCCGGATTGGCTGGCGACGCGCGCATCGCGGTCTCGGATGCCATGCCAGCCCTGCATGTGATCGCGATCGCCGAAAAGACTTCGGCCACCCCACAATTGGCGACGGCGGTACTCCGCGAGTTGCGGATGGTGAAAGACTCCGCCGAGATCGACGCCCTCCGTCGGGCCGGAGCCGCCATCGACCGCGTCCACGCCCGCATGGGTGAGTGGCTGCGCCCAGGCCGAACCGAGCGTGAGATCGCCAGTGACATCGCGGCGGCCATCGTCGCCGAAGGACATACCGGTGCCGAGTTCGTGATCGTCGGATCCGGCCCCAACGGCGCCGATCCGCACCATGAGTTCTCCGACCGTGTGGTGGAGTCGACCGACGTCGTGGTGATCGATATCGGCGGACCGCTCGAACCCGGCTACAACTCCGACTCCACTCGCACTTACTGCTTTGCCGAACCTGCCGCCGAGATCGCCAACGCTTACGCTGCGCTCCAGCAGGCCCAGGCCGCCGCGGTAGCCGCGGTCCGCCCCGGCGTCACCGCCGAAGCGATCGACGCGGCCGCGCGCGACGTGCTGGCCGAACGCGGATTGGCCGAGCACTTCATTCACCGGACCGGGCACGGCATCGGACTCTCGGTCCACGAGGAGCCCTACATCGTGGCCGGTAACAGCGATGTACTGCGTCCCGGAATGGCGTTCAGCGTTGAACCGGGCGTGTACTTCTCGGGCCACTGGGGCGCCCGGATCGAAGACATTGTGGTGGTCACCGACGACGGCATCGAGTCACTCAATAATCGCCCGCACGAACTCGTCATCCTTTAGGCCACCAAGCCCCGAAGGGGCACTGAGGGATCGGGTTAGCTGAGCAGGGTGCGTGAACCGAGTACTCGCGTCACCGACACCTCGATCACAACGCGCTTCGGGTTCTCGCGCGGCACTCGGTATCGCGTCGCATAGCGCGCCTCCGCATCGGCTACCTGGTCGGGTTCTCGTCGCACCTGCGCAGGCCCTTCCAGGGTCAGCCACCGTGCGCCATCGATCTGGGTGAGCGCGGCGTATCCGCCGCGTTCAGCGTTGCGCACCTTCTGGTTTCCGTCCGAGGTGATCACCCGCGCCAACCTGGTCTGCGGGTCGTAAGTGAATCCGATGGCCGCGACATGCGGTGTGCCATCAGCGCGCAAGGTCGCGAGGGTGGCTAGGTGTCGCTCAACCAGAAAACTGAGGGCATCGGGGCCGAGATCGGCTGCGGTACGCGGCATGACCTCACCGTATCCGGCGCGTCGGCGCGGCAGCACGTGTGGCCGCAGGTCTTATCTGAGCACAGTGCGATACTTCCTGACGTGGGCACACAACCGGAGCAAACATCACAGACCGGCGGTTCGCCGGGAACCATCGTCGTTTTCGGTGGTCGCAGTGAAATCGGGGTCGCGCTCGCGCAGCGGTTGGCGCCCGGCCATCGGGTGGTACTCGCGGCCCGCCGTCCCGACGATCTCACCGAACAGCGCACCGCTGTTCTCGCCGCTGGCGCGACATCGGTGAGCACCATTGCCTTCGACGCCGACGACACCGCCTCGCATGGACTCTTGATCGAGGAGTTGGTGCACGACTATGGCGAAATCAGCGTGGCAATCATCGCTTTCGGAATCCTCGGCGACCAACAGTGCGCCGAAACAGATACCGCCCATGCTCTACAGATCGCGCACACCGACTACCTCGCCCAGATCAGCGTGCTGACCCCGCTGGCCACCGCACTACGCGCCCAGGGGAGCGGCACCATGATCGTGTTCTCCTCGGTAGCGGGCATCCGAGTGCGGCGGGCCAACTATGTGTACGGCTCCACTAAGGCAGGTCTCGACGGATTCGCCAGCGGCCTCGCTGACGCACTGCACGGCAGCGGCGTATCGCTGTTGCTCGCTCGCCCGGGATTCGTCATCGGCAACATGACCAAAGAGTTGATGGCGTC
>Cebus_capucinus_imitator_PRJNA485217_SSR047__coassemble_1485_pt1 | contig 13200 bp, 10 predicted proteins | sample Cebus_capucinus_imitator_PRJNA485217_SSR047__metabat2_low_PE_001 | metagenome-assembled genome bin Cebus_capucinus_imitator_PRJNA485217_SSR047
CATTGCCGGTGCGACCGAGAAGGCCCTGTGCCGCAGGAAGATCCGCGGCGTGAGAAACGGTGATCACGACGCTCGCGGCACCGGCCTGGTCTTTGAGTGCGAGCGGGGTGCCGTGGGCGATCACCGTGCCTCGGTCGATAACGACGATGTCGTCGGCGAGTTGATCGGTCTCCTCGAGGTACTGCGTGGTCAGCAGCAGGGTGGTGCCGGAATCGACAAGATCGCGCAAGACATCCCAGAGTTCGGATCTGCTGCGCGGATCGATTCCGGTGGTCGGCTCATCGAGAAATAGGACCGGTGGTGCGGCCAGCAAGCTCACCGCGAGGTCGAGTCGACGACGCATTCCGCCGGAGTAGGCGCGTACCTGCTTATTGGCCGCGTCGGAGAGCGAAAACTGTTCGAGTAGTTCATCGCTGCGACGCGCCAACGATCTGCGGTCTATCCCGTACAGTCCGCCGATCATCCGGAGATTCTCGCGGCCAGTGAGGATTTCGTCGACAGTGGCAGACTGCCCGGTCAAACCCATGTTGCGGCGCACCTGTTCTGGATCGGCTACCGCGTCGAAGCCGGCGATACGTGCGGTGCCGCTGGTGGGCAATGACAGGGTAGTCATCATGCGGACGATGGTCGTCTTGCCTGCTCCGTTGGGGCCGAGCAGGCCGAGTACAGAAACGCGTGGAACGGTGAAGGAGACGTCATCGACGGCGGTGAAGTCGCCGAATCGCTTCACGAGGTTGATTGCTTCGATGGCCGGGGCAGCCGCCGATACGGGGTGTGCGGTCATGGCTCTCCACGCTAATTTGGGGATACGGGGAATGGCGAGCGAATATTTCGTCGAGCAATTAGCGATTTCGGGTTGGGGATGCGGTGGTTCGCCGAAAGTATGGACTTGCGGCAACTCTGAAACTCATCGGTGGGGAGAGGGGCCTGCTGGACGTCGCGGCTTCGGAACTCGGCACTATCTGCAACTCGGTACTATCCGGAACTCGGTGCTATCCGGAACTCCGCAAATTCGGAAGTTGGTCCGCAATATCTACGACGATGCGGATAGAGTGTTGCGGTGAGCACGATCAAGATCAAAGACGCAGCAGCGCTGCTGGGTGTCAGTGACGATACCGTGCGTCGTTGGATCTCCGCAGGTGAACTCTCTGCGACTACCGAGGCAGGAGCATCAGCGACGGTTGACGGTGCTCAATTGGCGCAGATTGCGGTAGACCGCGCACACCGAGCCGCCGCTGTTGCCGATGGTGGGGTGCTGCGCTCGGCACGCAATAACTTCACCGGCCTGGTCACCGATCTGGAGATGGACGGCGTGATGGCGAAGGTTGGCATGCAATGTGGACCGTTCGCGGTCACCTCGCTGATGAGTGCGGAAGCAGCCCGCGAGCTAGGCCTCGAGCCGGGCGTGGTGGCCACGGCGGTGGTCAAGGCAACGACTGTCATCGTTGAGCGAACCCCCGAATAGGTCGAGCGAACCCAGCGTGGCGTCGAGCGAACCCAGAGTGGCTCGACCTAGCTGAGAATCTGCCCCGCAAGATTCCCGACTACCCCGCAAGATTCCCGACTACCCCGCAAGATTCCCGACTACCCCGCAAGATCCCGACTACCCCGCAAGGTTCCCGATAACAAGGAGAAGTGATGTCCCGCAACCGAATCACCCGTCGGCTAATCGCCACCATCTCGGTAGCAGCGGCGGTGAGTGCCGTGGCTGTGGGTTGCTCTTCGGATGACGGTGACACGGGCTCGACCAAGACCACGCTGAATGTCTATGCGGCGGCGTCGTTGAAGAAGACCTTTACCGAGATTGAAGCGGCGTATGAGAAGCAGCATCCCAATGTTGATGTGAAGCTGAACTTTGCTGGCTCCTCGGCGTTGGTCAATCAGATCCAGCAGGGTGCCGACGTTGACGTGATTGCCACCGCCGATGAGCGGACGATGGACAAGCTTGGCGACCTGGTGAACGGCCCGCAGATCTTTGCCCGCAACACCCTGGTGATCGCCACCGCACCGGGAAACCCCAAGCACATTGAGAACTTTGCCGGTCTCCGCAACGCCGATATCTCGACCGTAGTCTGTGCGGTCGAGGTTCCCTGCGGAGCCGCGACAGCCGAGGTTGAGAAGAATACTGGCGTCCAGCTCGCTCCCAAGAGTGAGGAAGCCTCGGTCTCGGCAGTACTCGCCAAGGTCTCCTCGGGGGAGGCCGACGCGGGACTGGTCTATGTGACCGACGCGAAGGGCGTCGGCGATAAAGTCAGCGTGGTCACTGATCCTGCATTTGCCAAGGTGGTCAACAACTATCCGATCGCGACGCTTAAGGCGAGCAAGCACGCCGACCAGGCGTCGGAGTTCGTCACGATGGTGCTCGGCGACAAAGGTCAGCAAGTGCTGACCGATGCCGGCTTCACCCCACCCGCCTGAGGTCGGCGCGAGCGTATGCGACGGGTTCCGCCCTGGATACACATTCCGGCTCTGATCGGTGTGGCGCTGATCCTCATCGGGCCGATCGCGATCATCGCGCGGATGCCGTGGGAGATCTTCTGGGATTCGGTCACCTCGTCGGATTCTGTTGCGGCACTGCGACTGGGATTTATGACGGCGGTGATCACGACGGCCATCTGCATCATTCTTGGGGTACCGATGGCCATCGTCTTTGCCCGATACGACAACCTGATAGTTCGCGTTGTTCGGGCACTGGTGTTGTTGCCGTTGGTACTGCCGCCGGTAGTAGGTGGCATCGCGCTGCTCTATGCGCTGGGCCGATACGGGCTCGTCGGGCAATACCTTGACAAAGCGGGGATTACCATCGCATTCACCACTCCCGCAGTGGTTCTCGCACAGACCTTTGTGGCACTTCCCTTTCTGGTGATCAGCGTTGAGGGGGCGTTGCGCAGTGCCGGTGAGGATTACGAGCGGGTGGCGGCAACGCTTGGTGCCAGCCCGACCCGGACGCTGTGGCGGGTGACGCTGCCGTTGGTGGTGCCCGCGTTACTCGCGGGAGCGGTACTCGCCTTTGCCCGTGCGTTGGGTGAGTTCGGAGCGACGATCACGTTTGCCGGAAACCTGCCGGGTACAACGCAAACGGCGCCCCTGAAGATCTATCTGGATTCCATCAACGATCCGACGCAGGCGTTGCCATTGTCGTTGGTACTCATGGGAGTTGCGCTGCTCGTGGTGGTCGGCGTACATGCCCGGCGCGGTCGGGGTGCGTCGGTATGAGTCGTCGAGAGCCGCGGCAAGCGGGCACCTTTGCGGCTTCGGTGCGGTGTGAAGTGCCCGCACTTCACACCGACTTGGAGGTTCAACCGGGGCGAACGCTGGGCGTCATCGGCCCCAATGGTGCTGGAAAAAGTACGCTTTTGGGTATTCTCGCCGGGCTTCGCCGGACTCCCGAATCGCAGATTCGCTCCGGAGATCGGGTTCTCCAGGCGCCGGGGACCTTTGTAGACGCGCACCGCAGGTCGGTGGTGCTGCTGGAACAGCAGGGCAAGCTATTTCCTCATCTGAGCGTCGCCCGCAACGTGGGCTTTGGCCCAGCTGCCATGGGGCTTCCGCGTCGGGAGACGGCCACCCGGGTGGACTATTGGCTCGACGCGGTGGGAGTGAGCGAGTTGGCCGGGCGGATGCCCTCCTCGCTCTCGGGCGGGCAAGCGCAGCGGGTGGCCATCGCCCGAGCGCTCGCTACCGAGCCCGACGTGCTGCTCCTCGACGAACCCTTTGCCGCGTTGGATGTTGATGTGGCCCAACAGATGCGCACACTCATGCGCGGTCTGCTCGCCCAGCGGGAAGGGGCGAGCATCCTGGTCACCCACGATCTCGTTGATGTGGTCAGCCTGGCCGATCGCCTGGCGGTACTCGACGAGGGCCGGCTGGCGCAGTACGGGGCTACCGAGGAGGTGCTGGCGCATCCGGAAACCCCCTTTGTGGCATCGCTGGCCGCGGTGAACCTGGTGGTCGGCCGGTTCGACGGTAGTGCGGTGGCGGCAGAGGGAATTGCGGTCGTCGGAACCCCGAGCGGGCCGATCGCTGCCGGAGAGCCGGCGGCTGCGGCGTTCTCACCGCGTGCGGTTGCACTCTATCTCGCTGCGCCGCAGGGAAGTCCGCGAAACTCCTGGGAAGCCACGGTGAGCGAGATTTTGCCGCGAGGCGATCACGCGCTGGTACGTGCCGAATCCGAGGGCAGGGTGCTCAGTGCCGAGGTGACGTGGGATGCGGTGAGGCAACTCGAGATCGGTGCGGGATCAGTGGTGTCGCTGGTGGTCAAGGCCAGCGAAGTACGGATCTACCGGGCGGCTAGCGCGGATTAGCTAGTGCCCGAGTAGTACCTGTTGGCCGCCAAGGTCTTTGACTTGAGTCGACGATAACCGCGAACCGACAACGGCGAGATCGAATGCAAGAAGTAAGGGCGCTCATCGGCGAGCTCATCGGCGGTCGCCTCGTCGACGAGAGTGGTACCCGGACGCGCCGACCCGCACAGCCGTGCGGCGATGTTCACCGGCTCGCCAAAGACATCACCCAGGCGCGAGAGCACCGGACCCTGTGCCAGCCCGACCCGCAGTGGCGGTAGTAGATCGGTGGCCTCCGGAGTGTCGGGCCCACTGAGTTGATGAAGTTGGAGAGCGGTCGCCGCGGCAGGTTCGGCCTGCTCAAACGTGAACAGCACGGCGTCGCCGAGGGTTTTGATGACGTGGCCGCCGTGCGACGAGATGATCGCGTGACTGCGGTCTTCGAAGATCTCGAGAAGTTCCTCAAGCTCGGTCATACCGATGCGACGCGAGAGGCTGGTGTAACCGACGATGTCGACGAAGCCGACAACAAGATGCGCCTGCTCGTCATCGGTCCGCGCGATGTCGCGTTCCAACGCCAGGTTGAGGTGACACCGCCAGATGAGCTGCTGGATCACTCCGAGCGCCGAGACCATCTGCTCGCGCGTCCACGGAACGGTGGGGTCGCGTTCGAGCTCGAGGATCTGATCGGCCTGCCAGTCGGCCAGCCGGGACATCGTCTGCCCGATCGCCCGCGCCGTGGCCGTCTGCGCCCGCTCAGGCATCGTCGACTCCGAATCGGCGAACACGCGCAGCGCGGTGATCTCGTCGGCGGTGAAGATTTTGTCGCTGGTGGTGTTGTGGGCGAATCCGAACGCTCGCCACATCCTCTCGACGTACTCCGGCGAGATGCCCAGCTCAGCTATCAGTTCGTCGCGTGAAAACTCCGGTCTTCCCGATTCGGTCACAGACCGAGTATGCCCTTCATGAGGTAGGCCATGATGGCGGGAAACTCAGGTCGAGACGTTCCACGGCCCACGCGAACGGCATCGTTGACCACTGACAATGCCGAGTGGACGCTGACCGCGGCTTGCTCGCGGGAGAGCCCGGGATCGACCTGGCGCAACAAATCCATCCAGCGAGCCACATAGCGGCGCTGCACATCGACCAGGTCGACGGCGCTCGGCTGACCGGCCAAGGCGTACGCATTATTGAAGGCAACCGACAGGTCGGGACTCGCGGTGATCACTTCGACGTAGGAATCCACCAGCAGCCCAAGGATTTTCGCGGGATCTGCCGACGGCGGGCCAGATAAGGTTCCGGCTCCGCCATAGGCCGACATCACCCCGGCCTCCAGACGCGTGGCGCTGCGTTGCCCGATCCCGAGCAGGATGGCCAGCTTGGAGCTGAAGTGTTTGTAGACGCTCGGGCCGGTGATGCCGACGGCGCGGCCGATGTCATCGACCCCAACCCCGGAATATCCGTTTTCGGCGAAGAGGGTGGCGGCAGCGTCGAGAATTTGGTCGCGGCGGGTGACTTCGCCAGTGGTGGCAGGCGCCGCGGTCGGCAGCGGGGGCGCCGCGGCCGGACGAAGTGCGACCAGGCGGCGAACGAGTCGTCGCAGCTCAGACTGGGCGCGCAGCACGGGCAGTCGCGTGTTGTGCACCGCGAGACTCCCGGCCACGCTGAGCACTGCCCACGCGATCTGGACCGCTTCACGCTCGGTGAGTTCGGAATCCTGCGCGAGCGCCTCCGCCCAGCGATGCACCAGGTTGCGGACGCGTAGCGCCACCTCGCGGTTCTGCGAATCGGTCAGATGCTGACTGGCCGACCGCCAGAGCGACGTCGATGCGGGTCGGCGGACCGCCAGCGCGCACACCGTGACGATCAGGTCATCCAAAGTGCCCAAATTGTGGGCGAGGGCGCGGTCGGTACACGCCTCCAAATCGTCGACGCTGGCGAGGACGGCGGCGTCGAGAAGGGCGAGCTTGTCATCGAAATGCCGGTAGACCGACGGCGCCGTTACGCCCGCTGCCCTGGCGATATCGGCCAGCGAGACGCGCGTGTAGCCGCGGTCGGCGAACAGCGTGGCCGCATGGCCGACGAGTTGCCGCTTACGGTCTGCAGGCCGGGGGCGCCGTGGATTGGAGGTAGGCATGGTGAATTGACCATAGCGCAAAATTGGCACTTGCGGTCACCCTCTGAACTCGGGGTATGGTCAAACAAGTTATTCCGCGTTAGCCTGTTGTGGTAACCGTCTCATGGTTCGTTGTGAAAGGAACACACTCATCGTGGCCGATCAAGCATTCATCTACGAGGCGCTGCGTACGCCTCGTGGCAAGCAGCGCGGTGGCTCGCTGCACAGCGTCAAGCCGGTCGATCTGGCTTCGGGCATCATCAACGAGGTCCTGGCACGTCATGGTGGGCTCGATCCCGCCGAAGTTAACGACGTCATTCTTGGTGTCGTCTCCCCGGTCGGCGAGCAGGGCGGCGTGATTGCCCGCACCGCAGCGCTCAACTCCGGCCTCCCCGAGAGCGTCCCCGGCACCCAGATCGACCGCTTCTGCGCGTCGGGCCTGGAGGCCACCAACCTGGCAGCTGCCAAGGTTGCTTCCGGCTACGACGATCTGGTGATCGCCGGTGGTGTCGAGTCGATGTCGCGCGTGCCCATGGGCAGCGACGGTGGTGCACTGTTCACCGACCCCACCACCGCCTACGACCACTACATCACCCCGCAGGGCATTGGCGCTGACACCATCGCCACCATCGAGGGCTTCAGCCGTGAAGACGTCGACGCCTACGCTGCCGAGTCGCAGCGTCGCGCCGAAAACGCTTGGAACAGTGGCTACTTCTCCAAGTCCGTGGTGCCCTTCCGCGACATCAACGGCGTCATCCTGCTCGACAACGACGAGCACCGTCGCCCGGGCTCGACCGTCGAGAGCCTCGGCAAGCTCAAGCCGGCCTTCGCCGGACTGGCCGCAATGGCTGGCTTCGACGACGTCATGATGCAGAAGTACCCCGAGCTCGAGCGCATCAACCACGTGCACACCGGTGGTAACAGCTCCGGCATCGTCGACGGCGCTGCTGCCGTGCTGATCGGTAGCGAGGAAGCGGGCAAGCGCAACGGACTCACCCCGCGCGGCCGCATCGTCGCCTTTGCCGAGATCGGTTCTGAGCCTTCGATCATGCTCACCGGCCCGACCCCGGCCACCGAGCTTGCGCTCAAGAAGGCCGGCCTGACCATCGATGACATCGATGTCTTCGAGCTGAATGAGGCTTTCGCCGCTGTCGTCATGAAGTGGATGAAGGACCTCAAGGTTCCGCACGAGAAGGTGAACATCAACGGTGGCGCTATCGCCATGGGTCACCCGCTCGGTGCAACCGGCGCGATGATCCTCGGCACCTGCCTCGACGAGCTCGAGCGCACCGGCGGACGTTATGGCCTGGTCACGCTGTGCATCGGCGGCGGCATGGGCATTGCGACCATCATCGAGCGCGTCTAAGCCTCTCCTGCGAACAGAAAGATCTGAAAAGATATGAGTGACAACATGATTGCGTGGGAGAAGGACGCCGACGGCGTCGTCATCCTCACGATGGACGACCCGAACCAGGGTGCCAACACCATGAACCAACTGTTCATGGATTCGATTGCGGCCACCGTCGATCGCCTCGAGGCAGAGAAGGACGACATCACCGGTGTCGTCGTTACCTCGGCCAAGAAGACCTTCTTCGCCGGCGGTGACCTGAAGGACATGACTGCAGAGCGCACCCAGACCAAGGTCGAGGTCGCTACCCAGATCACCGAGCGCACCAACGCAATGAAGAAGGTGCTGCGTCGACTGGAGACCCTGGGCAAGCCCGTCGTCTCCGCGATCAACGGCGCTGCCCTCGGCGGCGGCCTGGAGATCACCCTGCACACCCACTACCGCATCGCCGCTGACGTCAAGGGCGTTGCGCTGGGCCTGCCCGAGGTCACCCTCGGCCTGCTGCCCGGTGGCGGTGGCGTCGTGCGTACCGTGCGTCTGCTGGGTATCCAGAACGCACTGATGGGCGTGCTGCTGCAGGGCCAGCGTTTCAACCCGAGCAAGGCCAAGGAGACCGGTCTGGTCGACGAGGTTGTTGGCTCGATCGAGGAGCTCGTTCCCGCTGCCAAGGCCTGGATCAAGGCCAACCCCGAAGCTCAGCAGCCTTGGGACGTCAAGGGATTCAAGATCCCCGGTGGCGACCCCAAGAACCCGAAGTTCGCGGCCAACCTGCCTGCACTGCCGTCGTTGCTGCGTAAGCAGATCAAGGGCGCCAACATGCCCGCACCGCGCAACATCATGGCTGCCGCGGTTGAGGGTGCTTACGTTGACGTCGACACCGCCGACCTCATCGAGACCCGCTACTTTGTGGATCTGGTGACCGGCCAGGTCGCGCAGAACATGATCAAGGCCTTCTTCTTTGACCTGCAGCACATCAACAACGGTGGCTCACGTCCTGAGGGCTACGACAAGTACACCGCCAAGAAGGTCGGCGTCATCGGCGCCGGCATGATGGGTGCGGCCATCGCCTACGTCTCGGCCAAGGCCGGCATCGAGGTTGTCCTCAAGGACGTCAGCCTCGAAAACGCCGAGCGCGGTAAGGGATACGCGGTCAAGCTGGAGGAGAAGGCTCTCTCCCGCGGCAAGACCACCCAGGAGAAGAGCGATGCACTGCTCGCTCGCATCACCCCCACCGAGAAGGCTGAAGACTTCAAGGGTGTCGACCTGGTGATCGAGGCTGCTTTCGAGTCGGTCGAGGTCAAGAACAAGGTCTTCGGTGAGATCGAGGACATCGTCGAGCCCGACGCCATCCTGGGATCGAACACCTCGACCCTGCCGATCACCATCCTCGCCGAGGGCGTCAAGCGCTCCGAGGACTTCATCGGCATCCACTTCTTCTCGCCGGTCGACAAGATGCCGCTGGTCGAGATCATCCGTGGTGAGAAGACCTCGGATGCGGTGCTGGCCAAGGTCATTGACTACACGCTGCAGATCCGCAAGACCCCGATCGTCGTCAACGACAGCCGTGGATTCTTCACCAGCCGCGTCATCGGAACCTTCATCAACGAGGCCATCGCGGCCGTCGGCGAGGGCATCGAGCCTGCCTTCATCGAGCATGCGGGCACCCAGGCCGGTTACCCGGCTGCTCCGCTGCAGCTGAGCGACGAGCTGAATCTCGTTCTGATGCAGAAGATCCGCAAGGAGACCGTCGAGGCAGCTCAGGCCGAGGGCAAGGAAGTTCCTCAGCACGGCTCCTACGACGTCATCGACTGGCTGGTCACCGAAGGACGTCCGGGCAAGAAGGACGGCGCGGGCTTCTACTCCTACGGTGAAGACGGCAAGCGCGTCGAGCTCTGGCCGGGTCTGCGCGAGAAGTTCAACAGCGGATCGACCAAGATCTCGCTGGAGGACATGAAGGAGCGCATGCTCTTCGCCGAGGCACTCGAGACCGCCAAGTGCATCGAAGAAGGCGTCATCACCTCGGTGCCCGACGCCAACATCGGTTCGATCTTCGGCATCGGCTTCCCGGCATGGACCGGTGGCGTGGTGCAGTACATGAATCAGTACGAGGGTGGCCTGCAGGGCTTCGTCGACCGTGCGCGTGAGCTGGCAGCCAAGTACGGCAGCCACTTTGAGCCGACCGCCTCGCTGGTCGAGAAGGCAGCCAAGGGCGAGAAGTACTGAGCCTGAGCGCCATTGATCGATGAGAAGGCCCCGACCGATTGCGGTCGGGGCCTTCTTTGTGTCGGGGTGTGGTGGTTGGGCTGGGTCGTCGCTGGCTGCGCTGTCGGGTCTGCGTCGTCGTCGTTGGGCTGCGCCCTGGGGACGAAAGTAGGGGAAGAGTTTTCTTCCCCTACTTTCGTACTCTTCCCCTAGTTGTAACTCGCGGAAGGTGACGAAACTAGGGGAGGAACGTTCTTCCCCTACTTTCGGCAGACGGCGGAGCCGGGGCGGCAGACGGCGGAGCCGGGTAGGCGCGGGCGGCGGGGCAGCTGTGCGGATCTACCGGAAGACGAGGCCGCCGTCGATCAGTCCGGCCTGGCCGGTCATGTAGTCGGCGTCGGGACCAGCGAGGTAGGCGACAAAACCGGCGACGTCGTCAGGAGTTTCGGCCCGACCGAGGGCGATGCCCGAGACAAACTTGTCGTAGGTGGCACCGGGCTCGGCGCCGGTCAGCTCGGCAAAGCGCTCGTCGATCTCGACCCACATGTCGGTGCCGACGACGCCGGGGCAGTAGGCGTTAACGGTGATCTGCTTGTCGGCGAGCTCGCGAGCGGCGGCCTGGGTCAGGGCGCGGACCGCGAACTTGCTGGCGCTGTAAATGCCGAGCATCGGGAAGCCGTCATGGCCCGCGATCGACGATGCGTTGATGATCTTGCCGGGACGGTCGAGCTCGATGAACTTGGCTGAGGCGGCCTGGATTCCCCAGAGAACGCCGTTGACGTTGATCGAGAACAGCTTGTTGACCTGCTCCTCGGACGAATCGGCGAGAGGTGCCACCAGCGTGATCCCGGCGTTATTGACCATGATGTCGAAGCCGCCCAGGGTGGTGGCGGTGTGCTCGACGGCGGCAAAGACCTCGTCGCGCTTACTGACGTCGGCCACAAAGGTGGTCGCCCGGGAGCCGAGTTGCTGCACTTCTTCGGCGACGGCCGCGACGCCCTCGGCACTGACATCGACGAGGCCGATGTCGGCGCCGTCACGTGCCAGCCGCAGGGCGATACCTCGGCCGATTCCGCGACCGGCGCCAGTTACCAATGCGACCTTGCCGTCGAGGGGGCCGCGGCGCGGGGAGGTGTCGTTTGTCATGGGTGCATCCTCAAAGATCGGGGTCAGGGATCCAGCTATGTGCGCGCCGGTGAGCGCAGCACCCGCACGGTATGGCATGGATCACAACGCCGAAAAGGGTTGCAGCCGGTTGCGACGACGCGTCGTCGGCGGTCCTAGTGGTGCATGAAATGGGGCCGCATCACTGCCGCAAGAATGCGGCCACCGTCGCCTCGAAAGCGTCCTTGGCCTCGATCATCACCCAGTGACCGCTGTTCGGGAAGATGTGCAACTCGGCGTTGGGGATCAGCCGCATCGGCACGATCGCCATATCGGGCGGGCTGACCCGGTCATCGCGGCCCCAGGTGAGCAGCGTCGGGCACTTGATCTTGTGCATCATCGCCCAGTACGGCGGGATGTCAGCGTTGGCCAGGAACTGCTGTTGCATCGCAAAGGCCTTGGAGCCGTACATCAGCTGCGCGGTCTTGTGCGCGTCCGGATTGATCGCGGCTTTCCAGCGTTCCTCGATGAGCTCGTCGGTGACGACGGCGGGATCCCACACCATGGAGTTGAGCCAGCGCACCAGCTTGTCGCGGTCGGGGTTGTCGGTGAACTCCTGCAGTAGGCGCAGACCCTCGCTGGGGCTAGGGCTGAAGATGTTCGGTCCGACGCCGCCGATGGTGACGAGCTTGGTGATGCGATCCGGATGCTTGATCGCCAGATTGACGCCGACGACACCGCCCATCGAGTTCCCCACGATGGCGGCGGAGGAGATGCCGAGACCGTCCATGAACCGGATGACCGAGGCGCCGGCCGTCAGCACCGGATGTCCCTGGACCGCGTCGCTGACGCCGAAGCCGGGGAATTCCAGCACGTAGGTGTGGAAATGCTTGGCGAAAACCGCCAGGTTTCCGCGGTAGTTGCGCCAGCCGGTGACGCCGGGGCCGGAGCCGTGCAGCAGGATCAGCGGCTCGCCCTCGCCGGCCTCGTGATAGCGCAGCACACCTTCGTCGGTGGCCAATTCTTTCTTGGTGCCCTCGTATGTCACGTCCACCCGACAAGAGTAGAACGTGTTTCAGTTTCGGGCGACGGCGGTGTCCGCTGAGTGGGTAGGGCACAGGCCGGTTCCGGGCCTGCCGATGAGGTGCGAGTAAGGACCCGGTAAGAGTCGTTTTGGGATCGGTCCAAGACTGTGAATGTGAAGGCCGACCTGTCTACGCTGGACCAATGAACCGATACGTCAGGCGTGGATCGGTCGGGGTTTCGATTTTCTCGGTATCGGCGGCGGCCGTCGCGATACTGGCCAGCCACAACGACAACTGGCCCACCGCCAACGCCGCGGGCTGCCCGGACGTCGATGTGTCCTTCGCCCGTGGCACCAATGACTCGCCGGGGCTGGGCGATGTGGGCCAGGCGTTCACCGATGAGCTCACCGGTCGGCTCGCGGGCAAGGCCGTGGACGTTTACGCGGTGAACTACCCGGCCAGCTTCGACTGGGTGCGCGCCGGTGACGGTGCCAACGACATGAGCTACCACGTTCAGGAAGTGGCCCGGAACTGCCCGAACACGCAGTTCGTGCTGGGCGGCTTCTCGCAGGGCGCGGCCGTGGTGGACGTGCTGTTCGGCAAGAACGGAACAGGGCTCACCTTCAACAACCCGTTGCCGGCAGATCTCGAAAAGCGTGTCGCCGCAATCGTATTGATCGGGAACCCGAAGAACTGGCAGGTCGCCGGGATGAACCTGGACCTGACGATCAGGGACGACCAGCGCAGCAAGATCATCGACATCTGCAACCCGGGCGACGGCATCTGCGATCCGAACGGCGGGGGGCTGGGCCCGCACATGCAGTACAAATCCGACGGATCGGCGGACAAGGCGGCCGACTTCGTCGTCAACCGGCTGGCTGCCGTCGCCGCCAGCAGCAGTGCCGCGGCCGCCTCCAGCAGTACATCCACCAGCGCGTCCGGTGCCCCGGCGTCCACGTCCAAGAGCGCCAATCCGTTGAGCGCCACCACGACGCCCGCCACCACGCCGGCACCCACCTCGTCCGGCGCGTCACCGGCCCCCGCGGCGACCTCGTCGTCCACGCCCAAACCGGTGGCGGCCCCGACCTCCCGACGGGTGCCCGCGTGGATGTTGCCGGCCAC
>Cebus_capucinus_imitator_PRJNA485217_SSR047__coassemble_1491_pt1 | contig 13084 bp, 13 predicted proteins | sample Cebus_capucinus_imitator_PRJNA485217_SSR047__metabat2_low_PE_001 | metagenome-assembled genome bin Cebus_capucinus_imitator_PRJNA485217_SSR047
GCTGACCTACGGCGGCACCGACACTGACGCTGCAGACGAGCCCGGCGCCATCCTCGATCCTGTCGATCTCATTACCGGTCCGGGCAACATTTATGTGACCGCCGCGAAGCGCCTCTGCCGGGGCGTGGTGGGCATCGACTCTGAGGCTGGCCCCACCGAGATCGCCATCCTGGCCGATGACACTGCCATTCCTGAATTGGTGGCCGCCGATCTGATCTCGCAGGCCGAGCATGATGTGCTTGCCGCCTCGGTGCTGGTCACCGATAGCGAAGCGCTCGCCAACGCCGTCGACGATGCCCTCGAGGTTCAGGTCGCCGAGACCAAGCACCGCGAGCGGGTTGATACCGCACTGCGCGGTAAGCAGTCGGGCATTGTGCTCGTCGACGACGTGGAGGCTGGCCTTGCGGTAGTCGATGCTTACGCCGCCGAACACCTCGAGATTCAGACTCGCGATGCTGCCGCTATCGCCGACCGCGTACACAATGCGGGGGCCATCTTCGTGGGTAACTACGCGCCGGTGAGCCTGGGTGACTACTGCGCGGGATCGAATCATGTACTGCCGACCTCGGGTTCGGCGCGCTTTGCGTCCGGGCTGTCGGTGCAGACCTTCCTTAAGGGCGTCCACGTCATCGATTACGACGAGGCGGCCCTGCGCGAGGTGGCGGCCAAGGTTGTCACGTTGGCTCAGGCCGAAGACCTGCCCGCGCACGGCGATGCCGTTACTCGACGATTCGAGGCGGCGCAGTGACCGCGCCGGGCGCGTCGATCGGCGTTGCCGATCTACCGCTGCGGGATAATCTGCGAGGCAAAACCGCTTATGGTGCACCGCAATTGCGGGTTCCGGTCATTCTCAACACCAACGAGAATCCGCATCCGCCGTCGGCGGCGTTGATCGCTGACGTCGCGGAGTCGGCTCGTGCCGCTGCGGCCGAGCTGCACCGGTATCCCGATCGCGATGCGGTGGCCCTGCGAACGGAGTTGGCTCAGTACCTGAGCCGGGCTACCGGTGTTGATTTGAGGGTCGAGAACCTCTGGGCGGCAAACGGTTCCAACGAGATCCTGCAGCAGATCCTGCAGGCGTTCGGCGGTCCGGGGCGCAGCGCGCTGGGTTTTGTCCCGAGTTATTCGATGCACCCGATCATCGCCGATGGCACCACGACCACCTGGCTCGCGGGTAAACGCAATGCGGACTTCTCACTCGATATCGACTACGCGGTGGGCGAGATCGCGGCGCGACGCCCCGATGTGCTCTTCGTGACGTCACCGAATAACCCCACCGGCGCGTCGATCTCGAACGAGGGGCTCCGCGCGATCATCGAGGCTGCTCCGGGAATCGTCGTTGTCGACGAGGCGTACGGCGAGTTCTCCGAGCAGCCCAGCGCCACTGAACTCATCGACGCCTACCCGGCCAAGGTGATCGTGAGCCGCACGATGAGTAAGGCATTCGCTTTTGCCGGCGGACGCCTCGGATACTTGGCTGCCTCGCCCGCAGTGGTTGAGGCGCTACAGCTGGTCCGTCTGCCGTACCACCTCTCGGTGCTGACGCAGGCCGCCGCGCGGGCCGCGCTCCGACACAGCGACGACACGCTGGCCGGAGTGTCGGCGATCATCGCTGAGCGCAAACGCGTCGTCAGTGAGCTTTCCCAAGCGGGCTTCGATGTCATCGACTCCGACGCCAACTTCGTGCTGTTCGGGTACTTCACCGACGCCCCCGCCTCGTGGCAGCGTTACCTCGATGCCGGGGTACTCATCCGCGACGTGGGTATCCCCGGATACCTACGCGTCACCATCGGATTGCACGATGAGAACGACGCTTTCCTCGATGTCAGCCGCAGCCTTGCCGAGACCGATCTGGAGAACCGGTAGTGACCACCACCCAGGGTTCCACCCCCGCCCCGCGTATCGCGCGGGTCGAACGCACCACCAAAGAATCGTCGATCACCGTCGAGTTGAACCTCGACGGCACCGGCAAGACTGACATCTCGACCGGTATCGCCTTCTTTGACCACATGCTCACCGCCTTCGGAGCGCACGGCAGCTTTGACCTCACCGTCAAGGCGCAAGGCGATGTCGACGTCGAGGGGCACCACACCATCGAAGACACCGCCATCGTGCTGGGCCAGGCTCTGGGCCAGGCGCTGGGGGATAAGAAGGGCATCCGGCGCTTCGGTGACTGCTTCATCCCGATGGACGAAACCCTGGCGCACGCGGTGGTCGACGTCTCGGGGCGGCCTTACTGCGTGCACACCGGTGAACCCGAACACCTACTTACCGCGGTGATCGGCGGATACCCGGGCGTCCCGTACTCGACGGTCATCAATCGCCACATCTTTGAGTCGATCGCCCTCAATGCGCGGATCGCCCTGCACGTTCGGGTGCTCTACGGGCGCGATCAGCACCACATCACCGAGGCTGAGTTCAAGGCGGTCGCGCGCGCACTCCGCGAGGCCACCGAATACGACCCGCGTGTGCAGGGCGTGCCGTCCACGAAGGGAGCCCTGTAAGCGTGTCGCAACCGGATGTTGTTGTCCTGGACTACGGTTCGGGAAATCTGCGCTCGGCACAGCGGGCGCTGGAGCGGGCCGAGGCGCAGGTCACCGTGACCAAAGACTTCGACACCGCACTCAACGCCACCGGATTGGTGGTGCCCGGTGTCGGCGCATATTCGGCCTGTATGGAGGGATTGCGCGCGGTTAAGGGCGATCGCATCATCGGTCGTCGGCTCGCCGGTGGCCGACCGGTGCTGGGAATCTGTGTGGGAATGCAGATTCTCTTCGAGCGGGGCGTCGAATTTGAGGTTGAGGCGCAGGGGTGCGCCGAGTGGCCTGGGGCGGTCACTCGACTGCCGGCCAAGGTGCTGCCCCATATGGGCTGGAACACCGTGGAGATTCCCGACGATTCGGTACTTTTTGACGGACTCGACGCCGAGACCCGCTTCTACTTCGTGCATTCCTATGCCGCGCAAACCTTCGAGATGGACAATGTCGGCAGCCCTTTGCGGGCGCCAACATTGACCTGGGCGGACTATGGCGGTCGGTTCTTGGCCGCGGTCGAGAATGGTCCGCTGAGCGCTACTCAATTCCATCCGGAGAAGTCCGGGGATGCCGGCGCGCACCTGTTACGCAACTGGATCGGGAGCCTGTAGATGAGTCCTTCACCTGGGCGGATGTCCGCGCAGTCCGGCGACGAGTATCGCTTCTCCTACGGCAGATTCGTGGTCATGGTCCTCGGTGCCGGGGCGATTGTCCTGATTATTTCCATTCCGATCATCCTGGCTCTGGCTAAGTGGAGTGCGATCGCCGGACTCGTCGCCGCACTGGTGGCAGTGATCGCGATGATCACCGCGATCGGATTCACCTCCAAGTTCCAGATCGGCAAGGCCGAACGCGCCCTGCGCGCCGCTCAAGGGCAAGATCCGCCCACGAGTTAGTCCGGCAGTAGCGACTCACCGGCACGTCGATCCTCGTTTGTTGCCGAACCCTCATCACCACGGCGCTTGCGCCACAACACCAAAAGGACGCACCGATCTACATGGGTACCACCCTCGAACTCCTGCCCGCCGTCGATGTTGCTGACGGTCAGGCCGTCCGTCTTGTGCAGGGCGCGGCAGGCACCGAGACCTCGTACGGCTCGCCTCGTGAGGCCGCGATGGCCTGGCAGCGCGACGGGGCCGAGTGGATTCATCTTGTTGATCTCGATGCCGCTTTTGGTCGGGGTAGCAACCGCGATCTGCTCGCCGAGGTAGTCGGCGAACTCGACGTCAAGGTTGAGCTGTCCGGTGGCATTCGCGACGACGAGTCACTGGAGGCGGCCCTCGCGACCGGCTGCACCCGCGTCAACCTGGGCACCGCGGCCCTCGAAGACCCGCAATGGTGTGCCCGCGCCATCGCCCGGCACGGCGACAAGATTGCCGTCGGGCTCGACGTCATCCGGGACGGCAGTTCGTACCGTCTGCGTGGCCGTGGCTGGGTCACTGACGGCGGAGACCTGTGGGAGGTGCTTGAGCGTCTCAACACCGACGGCTGCGCGCGCTACGTGGTGACCGACGTCTCCAAGGATGGCACCCTCGCTGGTCCGAATTTGGAGCTGCTGGCCGAGGTCGCTGCGGCCACCGACGCCCCGATCGTGGCTTCCGGCGGCGTCTCGGCGCTCGAAGACCTCGTCGCGATTTCCGGACTGGTCGGCTGGGGCGTCGAAGGGGCCATCGTCGGAAAGGCGCTCTACGCCGGGCGCTTCACACTCCCAGAAGCACTTGCGGCGGTTGCCGGGTGACTCTTCCCCGCGGCCTGGATCTGCCACATCTGCTCGATGCGGCGGGTTCGATCCTGGACGCGGTCAGCCCCGAGTTTTCCGCAGGAATTGGCGCGCCCGGCGTTGTCCGTAAGGGCGCCAACGACTTTGCCACTCAGGTCGACCTCGACCTGGAGCGACGCATTGGTAGCCGCCTGCGCGCCGAGACCGGGATCGGGGTACATGGCGAGGAGTTTGGCGGACCGCCCGTTGAGGAGGGCGTCGTCTGGGTTCTCGACCCGATCGACGGAACCTTCAACTATTCGGCGGGGCTTCCGCTGACGGGCATCCTGCTCGGGCTCCTGGTTGACGGCCGCAGCGTGCTGGGGCTTACCTGGTTGCCGATCTCCGGGCAGCGATACGCCGGCGGCGTGGGAATTCCGTTGATGTGCAACGGAGTTCGAGCCCAGGTGGCACCGCCCGAATCGTTGGCCCGCTCGGCGGTCGGGTTTGGGCCATTCAACGCCGCTCATGGTGGACGTTATCCGGGTGCTCGCCGAGCAGAGCTCATTGGTGCGCTCTCGGCGCGGGTTGCCCGGCTGCGAATGACCGGCAGCACCGGAGTAGACATGGCCTACGCCGCCACCGGGAGTTTCGGTGCCGCGATCGCCTTTGGCGCTCACCCGTGGGACAACGCAGCCGGCGCCGCGCTCGTTCGCGCGGCAGGTGGTGCCGCCACTGATTTGGCAGGCAACGACTGGACCGTGCAGTCACCCTCGCTAGTTGCCGGGGCCCCCGGAATTCATGCCGAGGTGATGGCTGTTGTGCATGAAGTAATTGGCGAGAACTGGACAGAGAAGGACCTTCCCACATGACCTTGGCGGTACGCGTGATTCCCTGCCTCGACGTCGACGACGGCCGAGTGGTCAAAGGGGTCAACTTTCAGAATCTGCGTGACGCGGGCGATCCGGTGGAGCTGGCGGGCCGCTATGACGCCGATGGTGCCGACGAGCTGACCTTCCTCGACGTGACCGCGTCGAGCTCAGGGCGGTCGACGATGCTTGAGGTGGTGTCCCGCACCGCCGAACAGATCTTCATTCCGCTGACCGTTGGCGGCGGTATCCGCACCGTCGACGACGTCGACACCATGCTGCGCGCCGGAGCCGACAAGGTCAGCGTGAACACCGCGGCCATCGCCCGGCCGGAGGTACTCGAAGAGATGAGCCGCCGATTCGGTTCGCAGTGCATCGTGTTGTCGGTGGATGCGCGCACCGTTCCCGCGGGTGATGCACCCACCCCGTCCGGGTGGGAAGTCACGACCCACGGTGGACGCAAGGGCACCGGAATCGATGCCGTCGAGTGGGCTCAACGCGGGCAAGAGCTCGCCGACCCGCAGGGATCATCTACACGTTGGGCCCAGCGCCGGTCTGAGTTGGAATCGGCGGTGCTTCCGATCGATGCCACGCGCAAGCGTACGTGGGCTGCGGCGATTCCCGAGGATACTCAGCAGCTGATCGTGGATGCTCCTGCCGGCGCGATGGCCGAGGATCTGGCGCCGTTTCTTGAACGCGCCGATGCGGTGGTGGTGCCGGTGTTGGCCTCGGCGCTGGACATCGAGGCAGTGGTCGGCTTCCTCAACACCCTGGCCAAGGTGCCGCGGGTTCACCAGCGCAAGCTGCCCGTCGGGCTGGTGCTCAACCGGGCCAAGCCCTGGACTCAGACCACCCAGCAGGCGGTGGAGATGATTGGCACGTGGCCGTACCCGCTGCTAACGCAGCTGCGTGACAGCCAGGCCTATGTGGTGATGGTCGGGCTAGGGCGCAGCCTGTTCGACTACCGTTCCGCCCAAGTCCGCGAACATCAGCAGGATTGGCGGGCGCTGCTGGCCTGGCTGGACAAGGCTTAAGGCAGGGGGACCCATGCGCGAACTCATTTTGCTGCGGCATGCTCACGCTGAGCCGACCGGCACCGGTCAGGCCGATTTCGACCGTCCGCTATCCCCACATGGTCTGGCTGAGGCCGAGGCGGCTGGGCGCTGGTTGACTGAGCAGCGGCTGGTCCCGGATCGGGTGTTGTGTTCGCCGTCACGCCGCGCCCGCGAGACTCTCGAGGCGGTGCTTGCACTAACCGGCTACATCGAGCAACGGCTCGACGAGCGCATTTACGAGGCCACGCCGGGCACGCTGGCGACCATTGTCGACGAGCACCGTGAGGCCGAGCGGTTGTTACTGGTCGGCCATAATCCGGGGTTGGAGCGGCTGGCGGCGCTGATGCATAGTGGCCAGTCGGGCGACTACCGCGGCATGCCGACGGCTGCGATCGCCTTGCTGGCGCTGCCGCTGGAGGCGACGATCGAGCCAGGCATCGCCCGCCTGACCGCATTTTGGTGGCCTTGAGTTCCGTTCGGTGAATCTGTCGTTGAGAGCCAGGCCTGCCAACACGCAGGGGAGCGGCGACTCAAACGGACGCAGGTCGGCGCGGCCATTCGCCGGGTTGGGCCGAGGTCATGCCCCTGAGATGCGCTTGCGCATGGTGGCGCTGCTGGCGCTGGGTGTCGCACTGCCGGCTCTGGCTCAGCAGAAATTACCGCTGGATCCCGCCCGTTCGCAGTTTGGCTTCGAGATTCGCACTCGCTTTGGGCAAAAGATCACCGGCGTGTTCCATCACTTCGAGGGCGACGTATTGGTACTTCCCGATGGTCGTCACCAGGTCCAGTTGCGACTGTTCACTGACCAGATCGAGATCCCCGGCAGGCCGCGCTACACCGCCTGGATGCGCGGTGAAGACTTTTTTGACGTGGAGCATTATCCGGTGGTGCAGTTTGATTCTTTGCCCTACGCGCCGAGCGCGCTCAAGCGCGGTGGAGAGATCATCGGTAGTCTGTCCCTGCGCGGGGTCGCCCACCTAGAGGCGCTGACCTTACTGCCTGCGCAGTGCCCCCGCCCAGGCTATGATTGCGATGTGATAAGTCGCGGTACGATCCAACGAGGGCGTTATGGGATGGACAAGTGGGAGGTGGCCCTCGGCGACAGGGTGACCTTCGTGATGCGTGCGCGGCTTTTGGAGACGGCGCAACCGTGACCCCCCTGCTACGGTATCTGATGCTGGCAGCGATGCTGTTGGCCAGCGGTTGCGCCGGCCTGTCCCACGCCCAGCATGGCCGGGCTGCCGCGATCGCCGCAGCGGTGCGGCCGAGCGCGCTGGATTGCGATCGGCCGGACCATTGCGCCCGCCCGTCGCCGCTACGCGCGCTGGGTGGCACGGCGATTAGCGAGTCCACTGCGCAAGTGCCGCGGCACTACGCGATTTTGCTCGATCACGGCGAGGAAGCGCTGGTTGCGCGTTTGAACCTGATCCGCGCTGCGACCCGCAGTATCGACTTGCAGACCTACATCTTTGACAAAGACGACAGCGCGCGGATGGTGCTGGACGCGCTGCTCGACGCGGCTCGACGCGGAGTCAAGGTGCGGCTGCTGATCGATCAACTCTCGGCGATCTCTGATCTGCAGATCCTGGGTGCGTTGTCCGGCGTGCACCAAAATTTCCAGTTGCGCGTCTACAACCCGACCTTTGGCAAAGCTCGGCTCAACTACCTGGATTATGCCGGCAGCGTGTTGTGCTGCTTCCATCGCTTCAATCAGCGCATGCACAACAAACTGCTGGTGATCGATGACGTGTTGGGCGTGGTCGGCGGACGCAATTATCAGGATGACTATTACGACTGGGACAGCGAATACAACTTCCGTGACCGCGATGTCATCGTCGCTGGTCCGGAAGTGCGCGCGATGGCGATGAACTTTGATGCGTTTTGGCTCGCCCAGCGTAGTGTGCCGGTCGATCAGCTCAATGACGTCGGCCGCCTGCTGCTGAAGCAAGGCGTGCCAGCAATGCCGCGTGATGCATTTCAGCACCCGGATCGGGTGGCACGGGTGTCTGCCGAGGCCGATGACGCGGACTTTATCCGCGAACGTTTCGTCGACACGGCGCTACCCGTACAGCACGTGCGTTACTACGCCGACCTGCCGCAAAAACATCGCAGGGAGCATGCCGCCAAGGCGGTGTCGACCGCGCCGGAGCTGGATGCGCTGATTGCCGGGGCGCAGAGTGAAGTGCTGCTGCAGACCCCTTATTTGGTGTTATCCAAGCGTGCCCAGCAGATCTTCCGCAACCTGCGCAAGCGTGCTTCGCCGCCCCGTGTAGTGGTCGCTACCAATAGCTTGGCGGCTACCGATAACCCGATCGTCTATGCGCTGTCTTATAAGTACAAACGGCGTAACGTGCGCGAGCTGGGCTTCAATATCTACGAGTACAAACCGTTTCCTTTGGATGCGCCAGTCGATTACGAGAACCTGGTGCCGGATCCACTCAGTAAAGCGGGTGACTCCCGCCGCGAAAACCGGGTGATCGGCGGCAGTGCATTCGGTAACGCGGTACGTGGAAGCAGTGGTGGCCCGGGCGGCCGCCGTGACAGTGGCAGCGCGATTGATCGTCGGCTGCTGCGCACCGAGACCCGACCTTCGTTCCTCGGCACCCACGCGGTCAATAAGCCACTGCCGGTGACCCGCGACGGCGCACGCATGGGCTTGCATGCCAAGTCGCTGGTAGTAGACCGCCGGGTGGGTGTTGTGGGCACTCATAACTTTGATCCGCGCAGTGAGAATTACAACACCGAGGGCGCGGTGGTGATTGAGGATCCTGTGTTCGCGCAGGCACTGGCCGCTAGCATCCAGCGCGATATATCGCCGGCCAATTCCTGGACGGTAGCGCCCCGGGTGAAGCCGCCTGTGGTGGGTGCGCTGAACTACAGCGTCGGTAAGATGTCCGAGGCGCTGCCGGTACTGGATTTTTGGCCTTGGCGTTACGCCACCAACTACGCGTTCAAACCAGGGCCGGATTGCCCGACCCCACTTGAGCGTCAAGATCCGCAGTTTCATCAATGCTACGTGGCGGTGGGTGACTTCCCGGAAGTCAATGTCGGTCCGAAGTGGCTGCTGGTACGGATGCTGACGGCGTTCGGCGCCGGTCTGGTACCGATCCTGTAGAGGCATGGCCACCGCCGTGCCGCAAATGCGGGTACGCTCATGGCGGCTCATCCACCCCTGTGTACACCATGGCCTTTCGCGACCCGGTTGATCTCGATGCCCTTAATCGACTCAGCGCCAACACCCTCATTGAGTATCTCGGGATTGTGTTCACCGAGGCCGGCAGCGACTGGTTGCGTGGCACCATGCCAGTTGATGCGAGGAGTCGCCAGCCCTACGGCCTGCTACACGGTGGCGCTTCGGTGGTGCTCGCCGAGACGCTTGGCAGCATGGCCGGCAACCTATGTGTTGACCCGACGACACAGCGATGTGTGGGCCTGGAGATTAACGCCAACCATCTGCGTGCGGTCACGGACGGTGTGGTCACCGGCACCGCGCGGGCGCTGCACGTTGGCCGCAGCACCCAGGTCTGGGATATCACGATCGAGGACCAAGCGGGCCGGCGCAGCTGCGTTTCGCGGTTGACCTTGGCGGTGGTGACGCGGTGATACCGGGCGGTCTGGCCGGTACTTATCGCATCTGGAACTCGTTTGCCCAATAACGGCACTGCGCAGCGTGGCATTCGCTGCCACAATAGCCACGCCCGTCCTGACGTTTTCCGGTACCTTGCCCGAATGAGCGAGTCATCCCTGCCTGCTACGCGCGATGCTGGCGGCACGCTACGCTGGTGCCGCTACCTGTATCGTGTGCCCCTGCTGTTGCTGCACGTGCTGATTGGCCTGCCCATCACGTTAACGTGTATCGTCATACCGCCGCTGGCCAGGCTGCGGCTCGGTGCGCACGACACCCTTGAGCAGGTCATGATCCGCTGGTGGCAGGGCAACTTGATGCGCATCTTCGGGTTCCGACTGCGTCGCGTCGGCGTCCCGTTGTATGGACCGACCGTGTTTGTCGCCAATCACGTCAGCTGGATCGACATCAGCGTGCTGCACAGCCAGCGGGTGATGGGCTTTGTCGCTAAGCGCGAAATTGCCGGCTGGCCGCTAATCGGTTGGCTGGCTGCGCGTGGCCAGACCATCTTTCATCAGCGTGGCAGCACCGAGTCGTTAGGTGGGGTGTTGCAGGCGATGCTGCAGCGGCTGCGCAACGGTCAGTCGATTGGCGTGTTCCCTGAGGGGCGTACTCGTGGTGGTGAGGAGGTGGGTCCGTTTCATGCGCGCATCTTCCAGGCGGGCGTCGAAGCGGGCGTGCCAGTGCAGCCGGTGGCGTTACGTTACGGCGAGCGCGGTAATGCGCAGACGGTGGTTGCGTTCGGTCCGCATGAGAGCTTCTTCGCGAATTTCGTTCGCCTGCTGGGCGAACCTGCATGTGTGGCCGAAATCCATTTTCTAGAACCGATCGCGGCACACGACCTCGAAGGCCGCCGCCGGATCGCCGAAACTTCGCGCGCGCGCATCATCGCGGCGATGGAATCCTGACCGGCGCATGTAGGCATGAGCGCTCGCAACGGCCGGTTTCACTTGGTAATGCCCCGACCCGGAGCGAGGATGCGAGCATGAATGCAGAAGATTTTAACCCGCCACGTTGGCTGCGCAATCCGCATGTGCAGTCCGTGCTCGGTTCAAGCGCGTTGCGTCGCCGTCGTGGTGAACGCATGTTGGCGGCCACTGCGGCGGTCACCACCGAGCACATCCTCGATGGTGGGGATGGTGTTCGCCTGCAAGGTTGGCTGAGCATTCCGCGTGATGCCGAGCCGCGGGGTACCGTGCTGCTGTTGCACGGCTGGGAGGGCAGCGCCGACTCCAACTACATGAAGATGACAGCCGCACGCCTGCTCGTGCTGGGCTATCAGGTGTTCAGGCTTAATTTCCGCGACCATGGCGGCACTCACCATCTGAACGTCGATCTGTTCCATTCCGACCGCCTCGACGAGGTCGTCCAAGCTACCGTCGACCTATGGCGGCGCTTTCCGGCGCCGCGGTTGCTCGCCGCTGGCTACTCCCTGGGCGGCAACTTCGTGTTGCGCCTGGCGCTGCGCGCGCCGGCCGCCGGCTTGCCGCTGGAACGTGCCGCTGCCGTCTGTCCGCTGTTGGACCCGGCGACCACGATGGTGCGCATTGAGAACGGTCCGCACTTCTACGATTGGTACTTCCGACGCAAGTGGCGCGAATCGCTGGAGCGCAAGCGCGCGCTGTTCCCGGATCAGCATGGTTACGATGACGCCACGCTGGCGATGGACATGCGCGGACTGATGGGTTGGCTGGCTGAGCGCCATACCGGGCATGGTTCGCTGGAGGCTTATTTCGATAGCTACTCCATTGCGGGCGGTCGGCTGGCCGGGCTCCAGATTCCGGTGGACATCCTGATGGCCGAGGACGACCCGGTTATTCCGTTCGATGACTTCCGCAGCTTGCAATTGCCGACGAGCGCGCACCTGGAGGTGGCGCACTGGGGCGGACATTGCGGATTCCTGGAAAACGCGAGTGGCGACGGGTTTGCCGAACGCTGGGTGGCAGAGCGGTTGGATCTAGGCATGCCGGACGCTTGAGCGCGATGCTCCGGCCGGTCGCTCGCATTCGATAGGCGCGATCCTTGGCTGGCGTTGGGGGTGTCTGGCGTGTTTTTCTTTTCTGCTTGAGCAACCGCTTTTGCCTTGCGACGAGTGGCTTTGTCTTTGCGTGTGCAAAGACAAAGCCCGCATAAGAAAGCGCCCGCTGTCCACGCGCCCGCTTCGGCGGTACGCCGCCGCAGAGAAGTTTTGGTAGACCAAGATCGAGATCACGCAACGGCAACGACGTGCGGTCTGGTTCGGTCCGGACCACCATGAGCGGGCCGGTACAATGGCGGTTTGATTCGCGATGGCCGCCACAATGCAAGATCAGATTCTCCAAGCCCTGCGTCGGGGTGCGGCGGACGAGGCGGTGGTGTTGGCTCGCCCATGGGTGGCGCGGGATGCGCATGTGCCGGTGGCTCAGCGGCGGCTCAGCGGTGGCTGGGGGTGGCGCTGCAACAACGCGGGGACCTCCAAGAGGCATTGGCCGCGATCGATGCTGCGATCGTGCTGGCCCCTGAGCAGGCAGCGTTGCACTTGCGGCGAGCCGGGCTGCTGATCGCTAGCGGTAACCTGGAGGCGGCTGGAGGGGCGCTTGCACGCACCACCTCGCTCAATCCCAATCAGCTTGATGCGTACGGGATGCAGGCCCACTTGGCGCTCGCGCGGGGTGAGTTGGACGAGGCCGAGCGACTGATTCGGCTGGCGGTGCGGATCGATGCCGAGCGTCCACAGGTGATAACGCTGGAAGGCACGCTGGCGTTGCACCGCGGTGAGGTCGATCGTGCGCTCGCATTGCTCTCGCGCGCCGTAGAGGCGCTTCCGGACGACCCCAGGGTGCTGTTTTCACTCGGTTTCGCCTATATGGAGAGAGGCCATCTGGCTTTCGCCGAGCGGGCCTTTACGCGCGCACTTGAAATTAACCCGAGTAACGCCGCGCTGCGTGCGCTGGTGGCCCAATTGGTTCAGCGGCAGGGCCGTGTCGGTGAAGCGATCGAGAGACTACAACCGCTGCTCGAGCAGCCCGACGGCGACACGCCGGCGATGCGCCGGCTGGCCGGCGAGTTTGAGCTGCAGGCCGGGCGTCCGGCCGATGCGGTGCCGCATCTCAAGCAGGTGCTGACCGTGTGGCCCAGCGACGCGCGCACGTTGCAGGCCCTGTTAGCCGCTTGGTACCGCCTGGGGGCTGACGATGACGCGCGCGCCACGTTGGAGGCCGCGTTGGCGACGGGCGGTCATCTGGAAGGATTGTGGCGGGCGCGGCTGGCGATCGAGCCGAAAGGCGGCGGCGCGCGAGAAGTGGCTGACCGCTGGTTGAGAG
>Cebus_capucinus_imitator_PRJNA485217_SSR047__coassemble_1492_pt1 | contig 13080 bp, 12 predicted proteins | sample Cebus_capucinus_imitator_PRJNA485217_SSR047__metabat2_low_PE_001 | metagenome-assembled genome bin Cebus_capucinus_imitator_PRJNA485217_SSR047
GCGTAAGCGGTGGCGGGGATCGGCGCGGAAAGCATCATCACCGGATCGTCGCCCCGCACCGAAAGGTGATGAATCCGAGCCCGAGGAGTCAGTCGATGCTCTTTGAGCGCCCGCTCGGAAACAACCGGGGTCGCCGAGGCGCCGTCGCAAATCTGGGAGGCCACCGCGGCAGTCAATCGCGACCCCTGAGCCAACGGATCGAGCCCGGCCATCTTTGCTAGCGACGTCTCCCGCGGACACTCGTCGACAACGCACTCCCCCAACGCGACGGTCTCGGCGTCAAAGCGTCCGGCGGCAATGGCGTCCTTGGCCCGTCGATGCGAGCGCAGCGACCACTCCTCCATATCGGCCCGGCTGATATCCCAGCGCGTCGCCATCGCGTCTGCACCGGCGAACTGGGAGATCTCGGCGTCGCCAAAGCGATCTCGCCACCCCACTGATTCGGCTGTGGGAGTGGTAAACCCGAGCTCCTGACCGGCGATCATCGCCTGGCTGATCGGAATGGCGCTCATGTTCTGCACACCACCGGCAAGCACCACATCCTGAGTTCCACTCAGAACGCCCTGCGCGGCAAAGTGAATCGCCTGCTGACTCGACCCGCATTGGCGATCGACGGTGGTACCGGGCACCGACAGCGGCTGTCCCGCGGCCAACCACGCGGTCCGGGCGATGTTGCCTGCCTGCGGCCCCACGGTGTCGACGCAGCCGAAGACGACATCGTCGACGACCTCGGGATCAATTCCCGTCCGTTCGAGGAGCGCATTGATCACGTGAGCGCCCATATCGGCCGGATGGGTTTTGGCCAACGATCCATTTCGCTTGCCGACCGGCGTCCGGATCGCGTCGACGATGTATGCCTCGGACATCTGCACTCCTAGTGATGTTTTCGCGGTTGTTCGCGTCGGATGACTTCGGTCAGGCGCGCTGACTGGAGATGGAGACCACTTCGCCAGTGAGGTAGGTGGTGTAGTCGCTGACCAACATCGCGATCGTTGCCGCGATCTCCCACACTTCAGCAGCACGGCCGAAAGCCTCCCGCGAGGCCAACTCATCAAGCAGCTCATCGGTGGTGACCTTGGCCAGGAACGGATGTTTGGCGATCGAGGGAGCCACGGCGTTGATGCGCACCCCGTACTCGGCGGCCTCTATTGCGGCACAACGGGTCAGGGCCATCACACCAGCCTTTGCTGCGGCGTAGTGCGCCTGTGAATGCTGCGCGCGCCAGCCCAGTACCGATGCATTATTGACGATGACCCCGCCATGCTCGACCCCACGGAAGTAGCGCAGCGCCGCTCGCGTCGCACGGAAGGTGCCGTTGAGGGTGATGTCGATGACGCGATCCCACTGTTCGTCGACCATCTCTACCAGCGGAGTCTCGCCTCCCAGTCCGGCATTGTTGACCAGGATGTCGATCCGGCCGAGTTCGCTTGCGGCGCTCGCGATCAGCGCATTCACCTGATCGGTGTCAGAAACGTCGCAGATCACCGGCGCCACCGTGCGCTCGGCAAACTCGGCGGCAAGCCGGTCGGCAGTCTCGTTGAGCCGCCGCTCATGCCAGTCACTGATCACAACGTCGGCGCCCTCCAACAGAGCGCGGCGAGCGGTGGCAAATCCGATGCCAGTGCCCGCGGCTGCTGTCACCACTACCTTGCGTCCAGCCAGTAGCCCGTGCCCCGCAATCTCATCCGGCGGGGTAGCCAGCGGGGAGCGAGCGGCAGGTAGGTCTGATGTGGTCATGCGCGAGCCTCCCGCGGTAGTCCGAGCACGCGCTCGGCAATGATGTTGCGTTGCACCTCATTCGAGCCGCCGTAGATGGTGTCGGCTCGAGTGAACAGATAGAGCCGCTGCCACTCGTCGAGTTCAGCGTGTTCGGGATCGGTGAACTCGTTAGCGGCTCCTTCTGCCGTGGTCGGCGGGGCGATCAACGCCTCCGCTCCAGAGATGGCCATCGCTAACTCACCGAGATCGCGATGCCAATTGGCCCACAACAGCTTTGCCACCGATGCGGCCCCGGCCTGCGACGTCACGTCGGCGCCGAGGGTGCGTGCGGCATGTGCTCCCATTACGTGCAGTCCGACCTGCGCGCGCACCAAGCGGGCCGCGATCTGCGGATCAGCAATGCCGCCGTTACTCCGGGCCAGCTCGGTCAGCGAGTTCAGTTCACGTTGAAATCCGACCTGCTGGCCAAGCGTAGAAACGCCACGCTCAAACTGCAGAAGGCCCATCGCCACCGTCCAGCCGGCACCGGGCTCACCCACCACCAAATCGGCGTCGGTGACCGCGCCATCAAAGAAGACCTCATTGAATTCCGATGTGCCGGTGAGTTGTTGGATGGGCCGAATCGTGATTCCCGACTGATCCAGCGGCATCAGCAGCAGACTCAGCCCTTGGTGTCGGACGCTGCCCGCCTCGCTGCGTGCCAGGACGAAGACCCATTGCGCGTGGTGAGCCAGCGAGGTCCAGATCTTTTGCCCGTTCACATGCCATCGACCGTCGTCGCCTAACGCCGCCGCGGTCGACACCGCGGCGAGGTCGGAGCCGGCCCCTGGCTCGGAATAGCCTTGCGCCCACAGTTCGGTGACCGCGACTATCCCCGGCAGGAAGCGCGACTTCTGCTCCTCGCTGCCGAATTCGATCAGCGTGGGCCCGAGCAACTCTTCGCCGAGGTGATTCACCCGTGCTGGCGCATTGGCACGGGCGTACTCCTGATGAAAGATGATGCGCTGTTCAAGCGTTGCTCCACGACCGCCATAGCGACTAGGCCAGCCCAGACACGTCCACCCCGCACTCGCGAGGTGCCTATCCCAAGCAAGCCGCTCCGAGAAGAACTCGTGTTCGCTCCCCGGACCACCCCGCCCTTTGAGATCCTCGAATTCACCAACGAGGTTTTCGGCCAGCCAGTCGCGCACCCCCGCGGCAAACACGTCGGCTGCCCCGGACGTGCGCTCCGCCCATTCACCCAGGTCGAGCGACCTATCGGCGAGATTGATCGAGGTCATGAGAGCTAGCATAACCTACCAAGCATTTGCTAGGTTGGTGGTTATGGAGCGACTCTCGACCACACCTGCGGCATTGATGCACGCCGCACAGACGTGGCCCACCGATACAGCCCTGGTGGACACGCAGTGGGGCAACCGGGTGGAACTATCCTGGTCAGAGCTTCATGACGCCGTGATTCACGCAGCCGCATCGTTTGTCGACGCAGGCCTCGCCCCCGGCGACCGAGTAGCGCTCTGGGCACCCAACAGCCACCACTGGCCCATCGCCGCGCTCGCCGTGCACTACTCCGGCGGCGTCCTCGTGCCGCTCAACACCCGCTACACCGCGGGCGAGGCCATCGACGTGATCACCCGTTCGGATGCGCGTGCGGTGGTCGTCTCCGGGCGGTTCCTCGGCAGCGACCATGCCGCCGACCTCGTGGGAGATCATCGGGAATCGCTGCCCGAGTTGGTCATCCGCATCCCACTCGACGCCGACGACACCGCACCCTCCGACGGCGTCGTGAGGTGGGACGAGTTCACTTAACGCGCCACTGACGCGTCTCGGGACGAGGCGCGTCGACGAGCCGATACCGTCTCAACCACCGACCTCTCCGACATCCTGTTCACCTCGGGAACCACGGGAAAGTCGAAAGGCGTTCTCGCCACACACCAACAGTCCATTGCCGGATCGCGCGCGTGGGCCAGTAACGGCGGGCTCTCGTCCGAAGATCGCTACCTGATGGCCAATCCGTACTTTCACACCTTCGGTTACAAGGCGGGCATCGTGCCCTGCCTGCTTACCGGAGCAACGATGGTCCCGCTTGCCGTGTACTCACCCACCGAAGCCATGCGGCTCATCGAAGACCACCGAATCACCGTCTTTCCCGGCGCTCCCACCATCTTTCAAACAATTCTCGACGAACCCACCCGCCCTGACTATGACCTGACCTCGCTACGTCTCGTGGTCACCGGAGCAGCGATTGTGCCCGTCGTCCTGATCGAACGCATCCAACGTGACCTCGGCGTCGACACCGTGATCACCGCATACGGGCTCACCGAAGCCAGCGGCTTTGTCTCCACATGCACGCCCGACGATGACGATCTCACTGTGGCCACCACCTGCGGCCGCGCCTTTGATGGCATGGAAATCGCGCTCTCCGACCAGGGCGAGGTCTTGGCACGCGGCGCGATGGTGATGCGCGGCTATCTCGACGACCCCGAGGCCACCGCGGCAACTATCGACGCCGAGGGCTGGCTGCACACCGGAGACATCGGCACGATTGATGACCGCGGCAATCTGAGAATCACCGACCGCCTCAAAGACATGTACATTTGCGGCGGCTTCAACGTCTATCCGGCCGAGGTGGAGCAGGTTTTAACGCGGATTGACGGGGTGACCGAATCGGCGGTCATCGGGGTTTCCGACGACCGGCTCGGCGAGGTCGGACGCGCCTACCTGACCGCAAACCCGCACAGCGGGCTCGATGAGGCAGCCGTAATCGCTTATGCGAAAGAGCATCTCGCGAACTTCAAAGTTCCCCGTTCGGTGGTGTTCATCGAGACCTTCCCGCGCAATGCGGCAGGAAAGATTCTCAAACGCAATCTGACCTGACCTCTACTGTCGGCGGTGCCACTGGCAGGGAACTGTCATTGCCGACGGATCTGTGATCTGCTTGTCAGCGTGGCCATCATCCATGACACCACCCTGGTCCCGAGCAAACTCGACCTACTGACCGCATGGTTACCGCGGCAGCCGTGGTTTCGCGGCGCCAGCGGCCCAGATCTGGTGAAAGCAGGCGGCTTTCGGATCGATGATCCCGCAGGCGAGGTCGGCATCGAAATGATCTTCGTCATCGACACCGCCGACCCGCGAGCGCCCGCATACGTCGTCCCGATGACCTATCGGGGAGCGCCGCTTGCTGGCTCCGACGGATTGATCGGCACGAGCGAACACGGCGTTCTGGGCCGACGCTACTTCTACGATGCGCCAACCGACCCGGTGTTTTGCGCCCAGCTCAGCGCATTGGGCCGAGGCGAAGTTGTTGCCCAGCACCAGGATCAGAGCAACGTAGCCGATGACTCCGTACACCGCAGCGGAACCGGGGACCAGTGGCGCCTAGTGCGAGTGCCGGACGGCGTCCTTCAGGAGTCGGGGCAGGTTAGCGCATTAGTGCGTCACGCCGATGGGACTACCCACCGCGCAACGATTGCCATCGCGTAGCCAGGTAACGACTACGCGATGGCGCGGTACGTCAGATCTGCGTTGCGCTAGATCTTGGTGGCACCGTGATCGACCGGGAGTTGAATGCCGGTGATGGTGTGCGATTCGTCCGAGGCCAAGAAGAGGACCGAGTTGGCGATATCCTCCGCCGACGAGATTGGCGGTTCGAAGAGCAACTGGCCCATCGCCGCAGCGTAAGAGGGGTTGTCGGCGAAGACTTTCTGCCCCTCGACGCCCATCCCGCCCATCGCCGTCGACACACCCCACGGATGGACCGAGTTGACGCGGATGTTGTACGGCGCGAGCTCAATCGCGGCGCTCTTGACCAGACCAACAACGCCGTGCTTGGCGGCACTGTAATGCGCCTGCCCCGGAAGGGATTTGATTCCGGCCACCGAGCTCGTCGCAATGATGGAACCGCCGTTGCCGGCGTCGATCATGGCGGGCACCGCCGCTCGCAGCGTGTTGAACACGCCTGTCAGGTTGATGTCGATCATGTCGTGCCACCGCTGGGGAGTCATCTCCCAGAAACGGCCCCAGGACACCACTCCCGCATTCGCAACCACAATGTCGAGCCGACCCAGCTCGTCGACACCACGCTTGACCAACCCCTGGAGGGCAGCAAGATCGCGCACGTCGGCCACTGCGTGCACTACCTTCTGACCGGTCTTCTCGATCAGCGCCACCGTCTCGTCAAGATCAGCGGGAGTTGCTGCGGGATAGTCGGTTTCAGTAGGCGGACCGCAGATGTCGGTAATGATGACGTCGGCACCCTGTTCGGCCAATAGCAACGCCTCGGCGCGACCCTGCCCCCGTGCGGCGCCAGCGACAAAGGCGACCTTGCCCGCTACTCGTCCTTGCGACATTCTTCTCCTCTTTCTTCTTGCTGAAGCCTTCCGAGCCGGCCGGGACTCCACGCACCGGAGAAGCCTCGACCGCAGCCACGAAACAAACAGTTCGCCGTATCTGGCCATTTGTGCCGAAACGGCAGATAGTGCCTCATCGGAGGCTGCGCGCGGGGGCTGGGTGTGATGAGCTGGGTCGGTGAGCAGCAGCGATGAGCCCGACGGCATCGAGATTCTGCGGCAGTGCGGCGTCCTCGACCCCACACTCCCGACGACCCGGATAGTCACCCACGGTGCCGTCATCTGCCTCAACGGCGATCGTGCATGGAAGTTCAAACGCGCTGTTCGGCTGAGGTTTTTCGATTTCTCCACCCCACAGCGGCGCCGCACCGCTCTCGATGCCGAGCTCCGACTCAACCGTCGCTTTGCCCCGAACATCTACCGGGCAGTGCATGCGATTCACCGCACCCCATCGGGATCGGTATCTTTTGACGGCCCCGGCGATGTGGTCGATCACGTACTTGAGATGAGTCGCTTTGCCGATGACGCGCTGCTCGTCGGGCGGGCCGTTCCCGGCAACCTCCCCGACTCGCTACTTGGCGAACTGGCCGCGACAATCGTCGACCTGCATCAGACGTCGGAGATATCGGCCGATCCGCACGGCGCAGCGCGACTGCAAGAGGTGATCGACGGCAACCTCAAAAGCATGTTGGCGTTCCCACAGATCGTCGATCCTGCTGCGGCACAAGAACTCACGAGCCGGCTCACCGATATGGTCACAACCCACGCCGACCTACTGGATGCGCGAGCGCGAGACGGCCGCGTCCGCCGTGGCCACGGCGACCTCCACCTGGGCAACATCGCCGTCGTCGACGGAGCGCCAATCCCGTTTGATTGCTTGGAGTTTGACGAGGAGATGGCCACCACAGATGTGTTGTACGACGTCGGATTTCTGGTGATGGACCTGTGGTCGCGGGGTCTGCGCCACGAGGCCAATGTGGTGAGCAACATCTATCTCGATCTCTCGCCGGACGACGAGAACGGGTTTGTGCTGATGCCGGTGATCCTCGCGGTGCGCGCCACCGTACGCGCCCACGTCAACGCCGCCGCTGGCGATGCCGTGCAGGCGCAGCGCTACCTCGATCTCGCAAGGGAATTCACTCGTCCGACTTCGCATCGCCTTCTGGCGATCGGCGGCGGCTCGGGCACCGGCAAGTCCACTCTGGCCCGAGCTGTCGGTGGCGATCTCGATCCAGCACCGGGAGCGCGCATCCTGCGCAGCGACGTCCTGCGCAAACGCCTCGCCGGGGTCAGGATGACCGAGAAGCTGCCGCCGACGGCGTACACCCCGCAGGCGCGAGCCGCGGTGTACGACGAGATGGAACGGCTGGCGCGCATCGACCTTGCTGGCGGCATGAGCGTCATCGTCGATGCCGTCTTCGGTCTCGCTGAGCAGCAGCGGTCGGCGGCAGACTTGGCAGTCGCCGCTGGCGTCGGCTTTACCGGCATCTGGCTGGAACTACCTGAGCAAGAACGCATTTCGCGCATCGATCACCGAGGTCCCGATGCATCCGACGCCGATGCCACCGTCGCCCGTCGACAGACACAGACGTTGGCGCCGCCGGATGAGAACTGGGTTCGCCTAAATGCACATCGCGAGACGGAGTACCTGCGCGAGATGTGTGTTGGTGCGCCCGGCCGCCCCTCCCGAAAGTAGGGGAAGAGTGTTCCTCCCCTAGTTTCATCACCGTCCCCTAGTTGCAACCCGCGGAAGAACACGAAAGTAGCGGAAGAAGTTCCTCCCCTACTTTCATCACCGTCCCCTAGTTACAACCCGCGGAAGAACACGAAAGTAGGGGAAGAGTGTTCTTCCCCTACTTTCGGCAGCAGGCTTGGGGGGCGATGCATCGCCGACGACGAGCCTCAGGACCGCGGCTTCACCAGCGGGAAGAGGATCGTCTCGCGGATACCCAGACCCGTGAGCGCCATCAGCAGACGGTCGATGCCCATACCGGTGCCCGCGGTCGGCGGCATGCCGTACTCCATCGCGGTCAAGAACTCCTCGTCCAACACCATCGCCTCGTCGTCACCCGCGGCGGCCAGACGTGCCTGATCAACAAAACGCTCGCGCTGGATCACCGGGTCGACCAACTCGGAGTAGCCGGTGGCCAACTCGAAGCCACGGACGTAGAGATCCCACTTCTCGACGACGCCGGGGATGGTGCGATGCGCACGCACCAGCGGCGAGGTCTCGACCGGGAAGTCACGCACAAACACTGGCTGGCTGAGCTTCTCGCCCACCATGTGCTCCCACAGCTCCTCGACGAGCTTGCCGTGACCGTAACCCTTGTCCTTGGGGATCTCGAGCCCGACGCTCGCGGCGATCTCCAAGAGCTCGTCGACCGAGGTGCCACCATTCTCGCTGAGCGGCACGATCTCTCGACCAAGCGCCTCAGACAACGACGGGTACATCTCCAGCGAGGTCCACTCACCGGACAGGTCATAGGTGCCGCCGTCGGGCATCGTGGGCGTCAGCGTTCCCAGCGCACCCATCGAAACCTCTTGCACCAGTTCACGAATCATCACTGCGGCATCGTCGTAAGTGCCGTAAGCCTGGTAGGTCTCGAGCATTGCGAACTCGGGCGAGTGGGTCGAGTCGGCCCCCTCATTGCGGAAGTTCCGGTTGATCTCAAAGACCTGATCGATACCGCCGACGACGCAGCGCTTGAGGAACAACTCCGGTGCGATGCGCAGAAACATGTCGATATCGAAAGCATTGGAATGCGTCGAGAACGGGCGCGCTGCGGCGCCACCGTGCAGGGTCTGCAGCATCGGGGTCTCGACCTCAAGGAAGCCGCGACGATCCAGTGCCTTACGCAGCGCCGCGATCACCGCGATTCGAGTACGCGCGATGGTGCGGGCCTCGGGGCGCATGATCAGGTCGACGTAACGCTGCCGAACGCGGGTCTCCTCACTGAGATCCTTGTGCGCCACCGGCAGCGGCCGCAGCGACTTAGACGCCATCTGCCACTCGTCGGCCATCACCGACAACTCACCGGTCCGCGAGCTGATCACCTGACCGTGCACGTAGACGATGTCGCCGAGATCGACGTCGGCCTTCCAGCGGGTCAGCGACTCCTCGCCGACACCATTGAACGAGATCATCGCCTGCAGCTGAGTGCCGTCGCCCTCCTGGAGGGTCGCAAAGCACAGCTTGCCCTTGTTACGCAGGAAAATGATGCGCCCGGCAACGCCCACCTGCAGGCCGGTCTCGGTGCCGGCCTCCAGATCGGGGAACTGCGCCCGGATCTCGCCGAGGCTGTGCGTGCGCGGGATCGACACCGGGTAGGCCTGGCGACCCTCATCAAGGATGCGCTCACGCTTCTCCCGGCGAATCCGCAGCTGTTCGGGCGTCTGATCGTCGTCGCCTGCGGGGTTCACCGAAGTCTGGGCAGTCTGGGCATCACTCACGCACGTGAGGGTATTCGGATCCCTGCGCCTGCACCAAGTTGCGCCGGTGCGGCGTGCGCCTCGCGGATCAGTGCGCCGAGTAGACGGCGAGCTCGCCCGCGTTGATCTGGCCGTTCACCCCGTCGCGACGCAGGTGCTGAAAGCCACCCACGACGAAGACCGCACCAGTGATGCCGCGCGCCTGTAGGTGCCAGGCAAGCCACTCGGCCTCGTGGCCGTCGTCGGAAACCAGCAGCCAGCGGGCAGAAGTGGTGGCGTTGCGAAGAGCGGTCGGCGATCCGGGAGTCAACAACTCAAGGGCCTCGGCGGCGTCGAGCGCGATAGCACCGAACAGAACGCCGTCGGTCTGACGCTTGCGTGCGCTCCGGATGTCGACGGGGACGGCGCCGGACGCGAGGGCGCGGTGATAGTCGGCGGACTGCACCGAGAGCGGGACATTGGCGGCCGGAGCCGAGACAGGAGCGAGAACCTGGACCGAAGCGGTCATGAGAGAAAACCTCGAATGTGATCGAAATGAGCGGGAGGGTTGGCTAGGGGCCTCCCGCCACGCTCATAGCGAGCAGGCGGGCTCAGCCCTGACAACACTCCTGACAGCTCTTGATCACGGGTAAAAGTTTGCCATACTGCGCACCCTGTTGCCAGGCCGGGATGGGTTTCTTGCTCCCGGTGCGCAAAACTCGCCCACTCGACTGACGAAGGCGCCCAGTCGGCAACGGCAAGGGGCCGAGTGGGCGTCTTTGCGCGTCGAGTGGGTAAGCCAGCACAACGCGCACGCACAGTCGGCTGGATATGACGCACAGGCGGCTGGATATGACGCACCGTCGACTGACGAAAGCGCCCAGTCGGCAGGAAACAGCGCACGGTCGGCTGGTGAGGGCGCCCAGTCGGCAGGAAACGGCGCACGGTCGGCAGGTGAGGGCGCACGGTCGGCGCGCGGGGCCGGGTGGCTAGGAGCGGCGGACCGGGCGGGCTTTGATCCGCTCGTAGACCAGGCGCAGGCCATCCAGGGTGAGATGGGTGTGGTGGGCCGTGAGGGTGCGGCACTCGTCGAAGACCAAGGGGGCCAAGTAGCCGGTGGCCACCACGGTCACGTCGTCGCCATCGAAGCCGGGGACCGAGGAACGGATACGGTCAACGAGTCCGTCGATCTGACCGGCGAAGCCGAAAATAATGCCCGACTGCAATGCCTCGACGGTGTTCTTGCCGAGCACACTGCGGGGCGGCATCAGCTCCACGCGGCGCACCGTGACGGTGTGGTCGCTGAGCGCCTGCACACCCAGATCGACGCCGGGAGCGATGACACCGCCCAGGAACTCGCCCTTCACCGACACCGCGTCGACCACGGTGGCCGTTCCGCAAGCGACCACGATCGTCGGGCCACCGTAGCTGTGGTGTGCAGCAAGGCAGTTAGCTACCCGGTCGGTCCCCACTTCTTTGGGATTGTCGACGAGCAGCGGCACCCCGGTGCGCACGCCCGGCTCCAGGATCACGTTGTGCGGATTATCGAAGTACCGGGACACCATCACCCGCAGTTCACGCAGCAGCGACGGCACCGTCGACAGCGCGACAACGCCGGTGATCTGCTCGACGTCGGTGCCGAGCAACCCGCGAATCAGCAGTGCCAACTCATCGGCGGTGCGCTTGGGATCGGTGTGTAGCCGCCAATCACGCACCAACGTCGCATGATCGCCGGAACCCGCGAAAACCCCCAGATGAGTGTTCGTGTTTCCGATCTCGACGGTCAGCAGCATGATGCCAATAATGCCAGGAGTTTCGGTGCGGCGACGCTCACACGGTCACGCCGACCGGCCGCACGTCAGCATCGGGATGGCGGGGATCGCGCAGGTCAGATCCGACCGGAACGTCAGCCGGATCGGTGCCAGACTGCAGCACTCGATTGTGCTCGTCGACAAACACCACGTGCGGGGCGTAGTCGCGCACTTCCTGCTCGTCGAGAATTCCGTAGGCGATGATGATGACCAAGTAGCCGGGGTGCACCAGATGTGCTGCGGCCCCGTTGATTCCGATGACGCCGGAGCCACGCTCGCCGGCGATCGCGTAGGTCTCTAGGCGGGCACCGTTGGTGATGTCGACGATGGTGACCTGCTCACCCTCGAGGAGATCGGCAGCTTCGAGGAGATCGGAGTCGATGGTGACCGAGCCAACGTAGTGCAGATCAGCCTGAGTCACGGTGGCGCGGTGGATCTTCGAGGTCATCATGGTGCGGAACATCTTGCGGCATCCTCTGGTGGTTCGGGAGAACATGGTGGACGGACGAGCAATTACGGGATAGGCGATGTGGCCGCTGCAACCATGACGCAGCCTGCCGGACAAAAGATTTCAGTCGGGACGGTGTTCACGTTCTTCCGGGGTGAGGCCAATGGCCACCCCAACATTGTCGATCAATCGGGCACTGCCGAGCCGGGCCGCGACGAGTAGCCGCCCATCACCCTTCTCCGGCGGTTCTTCGAGCGACCGACCACGCAGTGCCAGATAGTCGAGTTCGATCTCCGGCACCGTCGCCAGCACCGATTGCGCGGTGGAAAGAATTGCCTCAATCCCGCCCGGGGCGGCGTGCGCACCCGCGGTCAACGCGGCCGAGAGCGCCGTAGCCAACGACCGCTCCTGCTCGGAGAGATAGCGGTTGCGCGAGCTCATCGCCAGACCGTCGGCCTCACGAACCGTTGGCACGCCGACGATCTCAACATCCATATCGAGATCGGTGACCATCTGGGAGATCAACACCAGCTGCTGATAGTCCTTCTCGCCGAAGAACGCGGCGTTCGGCGCGGCAATATTGAGCAGCTTGTTGGCCACGGTGAGCATTCCGGCGAAATGGCCGGGGCGAGCGGCGCCGTCGAGGATGTCTCCGATCGGGCCGGGATGGACGGTAGTGCGCCGACCCCGCGGGTACATGTGTGCTTCGGTGGGCGCAAAGACAAGCTCAACCCCCAACGGCCGCAACATCTCCAGATCGGCCTCGAAGGTTCGCGGATACGCATCAAGATCCTCGCCCACCCCAAACTGCAACGGGTTGACGAAGATCGACACGATGACCACGGTGTTGCCGCGCACCTTAGCCGCACGCACCAACGCCAAATGCCCCTCATGCAGGGCACCCATCGTCGGCACCAACGCGACGCGTTTACCCGTTGCGCGCAACGCCTTAGACACCCGGTTCAGGGTCGCCGGATCGCGATGCACGGTGAGCTCGCCGGGGGTAAACAGGCGCTCGGGCGCGGGCTCACCGCCCGATGCGGGCGCGGCAGTCTCGGCCACGGCGGAAGTCGAAGTGTCGGCGTTCATTAGGGCTCCAGAGCGTCGAGGACAGTGTGCGGTGCATCGGGTGAACCGACAGGAAACTGGGGCGCAGATGCCCAACAGCTACGTGTTCACCAAGCAGGGCAGGGTGCTGCTCACCGCTGCGCGTGAGATGGGCGTGTGCTAGCAGGGGCTTCTGGCAACAAACGTCGATGGCGCGCGCTGGCGGTGGACGCCGCGGCGGGCAATGGAGTCGGGTGCCCGCCGCGGGTGCCGGTGTCGGGCCCCAGCGGTTGGCACC
>Cebus_capucinus_imitator_PRJNA485217_SSR047__coassemble_1495_pt1 | contig 13038 bp, 12 predicted proteins | sample Cebus_capucinus_imitator_PRJNA485217_SSR047__metabat2_low_PE_001 | metagenome-assembled genome bin Cebus_capucinus_imitator_PRJNA485217_SSR047
GTGAGCTGGAAGATCTACAACAACAAAGACCTCGGTCCGGTCTCATCGGTCATCCTCGACGGCATGATGGGGTCCTTCAAACAGGCGCAGAATCCTCGGTCCGAATTGGCCAGGCGCGGAATCGATCCCACCTACCCCCACGATTTTGCCGCCGACGTCAAGGCGAATCGTCTACCCAAGGTGTCGTGGGTGATTCCGCCTGCGATGGAATGTGAACACCCGGCTCTGCCTGCGGCGTTGGGCGCCGTCGGGATCGTGCAACTGCTCGACATCCTCACCTCCAACCCCGCCGTGTGGGAGAAAACCGCCCTCATCATCAGCTACGACGAGAACGGTGGCTTCTTCGATCACGTGACTCCGCCGACAGCTCCGCCGGGCACCCCGGGCGAGTACGTCAGCGTGCCCGACATCGGCAAGGTGTCGTCGTCCAAGGGAATCCGTGGCCCGATCGGTCTGGGCTATCGCGTGCCCTGTTTTGTCATCTCTCCCTACAGCCGCGGCGGCCTGGTGGCCACCGAGACCTTCGATCACACCTCACAACTACGGCTGATCGAGAAGCGCTTCGGGGTCGAGGTACCCAATCTGACCGCGTGGCGCCGGAAAACCGTCGGGGATATGACCTCGGCCTTCGATTTCGGCAGTCGCCCCAACTCGGCCCGCCCGCGGTTTGGCGATCCCAACCCCGCCGCCCAGAACGCTCTCATTCAGTGCGGACCCAACATCGCCGCGGGGACGCTCGGTCGCGGTGTCCCCTATCCGGTGCCGCCTAACCGCATGCCCACCCAGCAACCGGGGACGCGCCGGGCGCCGACGGGATAGCCGCCGCTGCCCCGCGGCACCGGTCCGTGATCTACTCGACGAATGACCGAATTGTCGACGGTGGCCGCGCACACGCAGGTAAAAGCTGCCGGTGAAGGTGTCGCGGCATTGCTGACGCTGGGCATCTCCGCTTACGCCGCGGTGATTCTCATCGCAGTTGGACTGGCCATCAGTTATGCCAGAAGGGGCCGCAAACGCGCGGCAATCTACTGCGCGGTGATCGTCGGAATCCTCACCGTAGTGGGGGTAATCATCGCGATTGCGAGCAGCATTCATTGATCTTGCTGCCGCGCTTTTGGGAAGCGATCTGCCGTGGTGAGCCCAGTCACGATTAGCCCACCAGTCCCACTGACGTGTACGGTGAACCCAGCGTGACCCACTGCTGTGTGGCGTCATGGCGTCGTAGAACGACTGTTGTCGGCGGATGAGATCAGCCCCGGGGTCCAATTGTGGCCCGGCCGGAAGCTTTCCGGGTCCGCCTCGATCACTCCACTTCATACGGCGAACGAATGCGCGAACCCGCGCCTTCGCCATCCGATCTCGGGCATGTGGGTGATCCCTGCGCGCCGAGATCTACCGCCCGAAAGGCACACGCTTTCATGACCACCTTCGCTTCCCTCGGCGTGCCCAGCGCCCTCGTTGACGCGCTCGCCGCCGACGGTAAGACCGAGGCATTCCCCATCCAGGCCGACACTCTTCCCGACACCCTCGACGGCGCCGACGTACTCGGTCGCGGCCGCACCGGCTCCGGCAAGACCCTGGCCTTCTCCATTCCGCTGGTCGCGGGCCTGGCCGAGATGAACGTCAAGCGCGTCCCCGGCGCTCCGACCGGTCTCGTTCTTGCTCCCACTCGCGAACTTGCGACGCAGATCGCCGATGCCGTTGCGCCGTTGGCCGCAGCGGTCGGCCTCAACGTCACCACTGTCTTCGGCGGGGTCAAGCAGACCCGCCAAGAGCAGGCGATGCGCCGTGGCGCCGACATCGTTGTCGCGTGCCCCGGACGTCTGGAAGACCTTGTCCGCCAGAACATCATCCGGCTCGACTCGGTGGAGATCACCGTTCTCGACGAGGCCGACCATATGGCTGACCTCGGATTCCTCCCCGGCGTGACCCGCATTCTCGCCGCCACCCCGGAAGACGGACAGCGACTGCTGTTCTCGGCAACCTTGGACAACGGTGTCGACAAGCTGGTCAAGCGGTTCCTACACAAGCCTGTCATGCACTCTGTTGATGACGCCTCTTCGCCGGTCGAGCAGATGACCCACCACGTCTTCGAGGTCGCCGACGCCAGCTCAAAAACTGCGCTGATACACACCCTCGCATCGGGGACCGGACGTCGAATCCTGTTCACCCGCACCAAGCATCAGGCACGCAAGCTCGCCAAGAAGCTGACCGCCGACGGAATTCCCGCTACCGACCTGCATGGCAATCTCAGTCAGGCACAACGCGATCGGAGCCTCGCCGCGTTTGGCGACGGCTCGGTGCGAGTCTTGGTTGCCACCGACGTGGCTGCCCGTGGCGTGCATGTCGACGGGATCGAGTTGGTGGTCCACGTTGATCCGCCTGCCGAGCACAAGGCCTACCTGCACCGTTCAGGCCGCACCGCTCGCGCAGGTAGTGCGGGTGACGTCGTCACCCTCTGCCTGCCTGAACAGCGACGCGACCTGCGGACCTTGCTCAACAAGGCCAAGATTTCTGTCACCCCGCAGCGTGTCGACGCTTCCTCCCCCGCGGTGGACGAACTCGTCGGCGAGCGTGCCGAGTTTGTGGCCCCCGCGCCCGCACCCGCGCAGCCCGCACGCCCCAAGAAGGGTCCCCGTCGCGGAGCAAGCTCCGCGGGTGGCAACGGTCGCCGCCGTCCGGCGCGCGACGGAGGCTCTGCCGACGGTCGCCAGTCGAGCCGCAACGACCGCGGTGAGCGCCCTGCTCGCAGCTCCGGCCAGTCCGGGGACCGACGACAGGGCGCCCCGAGCGGTGAGCGTCGTGGATCTGCCCCGCGCGGCGATCGCCAGGGTCAGAGTTCGCGCAACGGGCACCGATCTGCAGGTACCCGCACCGATCGCGGCCGGTCCCACGGCAACAGCAACCGCGGCGGACAGCGCGCCACCGCGGCCCGCTAGTACCTCAGTAGTGGCCTGAGTCACTTCAGCTGCGCAGTTGTGCGCACTGCCTCAAACTTGCACGACTCTGCAATCTTGCAGAGTCGTGCAAGTTCCGTATTGTGGTCGTCATGCGTCCCACTGGTTTGCGAGAGTCCCAAAAGGCAGCAACCCGCCTGGCGCTCGCCTACGCAGTCCTGACGCTGGCGACCCGCGAGGGCATCGAGGCCGTCACCATCGACGCCGTCGCGGCCGAGGCAGGCGTATCGGTCCGCACCTTTCATAACTACTTCACCAGCAAAGAAGACGCACTCGTCTACTTCACCGGCGAACTCCTCGATCAGATCGCCGATGGCCTGCGTGCCCGCCCACCCGACGAGCCCTTCGCAACGGCACTTCGCGCGTGTATCACCGAAATCGTCACCGGCAGTGACGATCTAGATCCAGCGGTCCTACTCACACTGCTGCGGCTATTCGATACCGAACCAACACTCACCGCACACAGCACCCGTGTAGACCTCGTGGGAAACCTTGATGCCAAGGTCACTGAGATGCTGCGCAGCCGCGATCTCGATCCCACCTCGCTCTATCCGCAACTGGTATTCAACGTCGCACTGTGTACAGCGCGTTGCGCCATCGAATACTGGGTCGCACACCCCGATTCGGCCGGTTCGGCGCGCGAATCGCTCGATGCTGCCTTCGACCAGGTCGAAGCCGGTATCGCACAACCACTCTCGTAAACCGCAATTCACGACCGCACTACCCCTACTCCGAGGAGTTCTCTCGTGGCAGCATTTCTCTATCGCGTGGGTCGCTGGGCCTACGTCAATCGATTCAAGACCATAGCGATCTGGGTGCTCGTGTTGGTCGCGTTTGGTGTGGGCGCGTCATTGCTCGCCAAACCGACCACCGAGAGCTTCTCCATTCCGGGTATCCCGTCGGAAAAGGCCCAGAATCTGATGGTCGAGCGCTTCCCCGACACCCCCAAGTTTGGTGAGGACGTCAGCGTCACCTACGTGGTGGCCGCCCCGGACGGGTCCACCCTCACCGATGAGCGCAACGCCGCCGCCGTCGCTTCGATGGTCGAGGCACTCAAGCGGGTTAACGACGTCAAAAATCCTGACACCGTGGTCAACCCGCTCCAGGTTTACGGCACCCAGCAGAATCCCGGCCCCATCCGACAACAGCTGATTGCCTTCCAAGAGAAGACCTTTGGATCAGACGCACAGAAGGAATCGGCCGCAGTTCAGGCGGGATCACCCGTCAACGCTGATGCCACAGCCGTTCAATTTGGCGCGGGCTTCGATGTCGAGTCCGCCAGCGACGTCACCGAAGCGACCCAAGAGCAGATGGACAAGGTCGCACAGATTGGTCGCGACGCTGGCCTGACTGTTGAGATGAAGGGCACGGCCACAAGCGCTTTCGAGATCGGTGCGACCTCCGAACTCATCGGATTGGCCGTGGGTGCGCTCATCCTGATCCTGACCTTCGGCTCCCTGGTCGCCTGGGGCATGCCAATTATCACCGCGATCGTCGGCGTTGCCATCGGCGTGCTTGGCGTCTCGGTAGCAACCGGATTCTTCGACCTCAGCCAGGAGACCCCCATCCTGGCGACCATGATCGGCTTGGCCGTCGGAATCGATTACGCGCTGTTTATCGTCTCGCGCTATCGCCACGAGCTCCATCGAAGTGATTCGCGCGCCGAGGCAGCGGGCAAAGCGGTGGGTACTGCCGGATCTGCGGTCGTCTTTGCTGGCGCCACCGTCGTCATCGCGCTCGCCGCACTGGCAGTGGTCAACATTCCGTTCTTGACCGCGATGGGTATTGCCGCCGCGGGCACGGTGATCGTCGCCGTGCTGGTGGCCCTCACGCTGTTGCCCGCGATCCTCGGATTGTTCGGCAGCAAGGCATTTGGCGGGAAGCTCAGGTTCTTGAATCCGCCGGATGTCACGGCCAACGAGTCGGCTCGCGTCCACAACGGGCAACGGTATGTGCGACGGGTTGTCGATCATCCGCGCATCGTGACCGGCGTTGTGGTTCTCGCCCTTCTCCTGCTGGCGATTCCGATGGCCGGGCTTAAGCTGGCACTCCCGAACGACGGCACGTCTGATCCGTCGACAACCCAGCGCAAGGCCTACGACCTGATCTCCACCGAGTACGGTCCCGGCTACAACGGGCCGCTGGTCCTCGTTGCCGACGGTGCCGGCATTGCCGATGACGCCCAGCGCATTCAGGCCTTCAACACCCTCACCGACCGCGTCGCGGCTACCGATGGAGTTGCCAGTGCGTGGATCGGCGCCGACGGAATCAACAAGGCCGGCAACACCGCCCAGATCTCGGTGATCCCGACCGGAGCGGCGGATTCTGATCAGACCCACAATTTAGTCACCGCGCTACGCGATATGGAACCGGAGATCCAGTCGCAGACCGGCGTCGACTATGGCGTCACCGGGCAGACCGCTATCGAACTGGATGTCTCCGACCGGCTTTCCAGCTCGCTTCTGCCCTATCTGTTGATCGTCGTCGGCCTGGCCTTCGTGATCCTCATCGCGGTCTTCCGTTCCATCCTGGTGCCCCTGGTGGCCGCACTCGGGTTCTTGCTCTCGGTGGCCGCCACCTTTGGCGTCACAGTCGGCCTGTTTACCGATGGCTGGGGCGGAATCGTGGGCAACCCGCAACCACTGGTCAGCTTCTTGCCGATCATGTTGGTAGGCATCGTGTTCGGTCTCGCAATGGACTACCAGGTGTTCCTGGTGACGCGAATGCGCGAGGCCTACGTGCACGGGACTGACGCCAAGAAGGCCGTCGTCGTCGGATATCGCCATGGCGCCCGGGTTGTGGCTGCGGCCGCCGCGATCATGATCTCGGTCTTCGCGGCCTTCATGCTGCAAGACCTGCAGTTCATCAAGGTCATGGGATTCGCCCTCGCCGTCGCCGTAGTCTTCGACGCCTTCGTGATCCGGATGACGCTCATGCCCGCGGTCCTCACCCTGCTGGGCGACAAGGCATGGTGGCTGCCGCGATGGCTGGATCGCCTCCTGCCCAACGTTGACATTGAGGGTGAAGGGCTGGCCAAGGCGATCGATCAGTCAGGCGCCGATCAGCGCGAGAAGGTCGACGCACCCGCCTGATCGTCGAACGACCACCCCAGCACTGCCGGAAGGCGAGCTGAAAGTAGCGGAAGAACCTTCTGCCGAAAGTAGGGGAAGAAAGTTCCTCCCCTACTTTCGGTCCCTTCCCCTAGTTGCAACCCGAGGAAGAACACGAAAGTAGGGGAAGAAAACTCTTCCCCTACTTTCAGCAAACCGGTGGGCTGGGCAACCGCGAGCTGGGCAACCGGCCGGGCACCTAGAAAACTGGCGGCGGCTTCGGTCAGTCGACCGCCATCTCGCCGAGCTCGGACCACCCGGCGTCATCGACGACGGTGTTGATGATCTTGGGCGTCTCGACGAGGTATTTCGGTAGTTCGGCGATGGCCTTCTTGAAGTGATCGCTCGTCACGTGCGCTTCGGCGGCGTCGTCGTCGAACGCTTCGATAAGCACGTACGCGTTGGCATCGTCGACGCTCCGGGACCATTCGAACCATCGATTGCCCGGCTCAGCTCTGGTGGCCGCGGTGAATTCGGCCGACAGCTCGGGCCACTCGTCAGCAAATTCGGGCTTGATCTTCCAGGTCGCGACGATGTGAATCATGGTTTCCACCTTAGGCGTGTGAGCCGTCCTGCGCGGTCGCTGTGCCGATTCGGCTTCCCGAAGTTCGTTCCAACACATACGGATACTAGTGTGGGGTACGACACATAAGTCAGGCACCTAGAAACCGGAGGACAGCCAATGCGCGAGGTCACCAAGTTCTACATCGATGGCCAGTGGGTCGATCCCATCGAGCTCAGCGTCATCGATGTCATCAATCCAGCCACTGAGAAGGCCGCCGGGCACGTTGCCATCGGCACCGCCGCAGACGTGGATGCCGCAGTCGATGCAGCTCGACGCGCATTCACCACGTGGAGCGTCACCACCGTCGCCGAGCGCGGCGAAGTGCTGAACGCAATCATTGCCGAGTATCAGAAGCGGATGGATGACCTCTCGGCTGCGGTGACCGAAGAGATGGGCGCACCGGACTTCCTCTCGAAGAATGTGCAGGTCCCCATCGGCCTGGGCCATTTGATGACGGCGGCCAAGGCCCTGCCCGAATACTCCTTTGCCGAAGACCGCGGCACCTCGCGAATCGTCAAGGAGCCCATCGGTGTCTGCGGATTCATTACGCCGTGGAACTGGCCGCTCAATCAGGTGATGGTCAAGGTGGCCCCCGCGCTGGCAACCGGATGCACGATGGTGCTCAAACCTTCGGAGGTCGCACCGTTCAGCGCCGCCATCGTGGCCGAGATCTTCGATGCCGCAGGTGTTCCCGCCGGCGTCTTCAACCTCGTCAACGGTGACGGCCCCGGCGTAGGCGCCGCGCTGTCGTCGCACCCAGGTGTCGACATGGTCTCCTTCACCGGATCGACGCGCGCTGGCATCGAGGTGGCACGCAATGCGGCCCCCACCGTCAAGCGCGTCGCCCAGGAGCTTGGTGGCAAGAGCCCCAACGTGATTCTCGACGACGAAGACCTCGCCAAGAACGTTGCGGCAGGCGTCGCCTCGGTGATGACCAACTCCGGACAGTCATGTAATGCGCCGACCCGCATGCTCATTCCCGCCAGCCGGATCGACGAAGCTGCCGAGGCCGCCGCTTCGGTCGCCCCCAAACTCACCGTCGGCGATCCCACCGGAAACGTCCGACTCGGCCCGGTCGTCTCCGAGCCACAGTTCGAGAAGATTCAGGGGCTCATCTCGCGCGCCATCGAAGACGGCGCCACTCCGGTCTTCGGCGGTCCGGGTCGACCCGATGACCTCCCCACCGGGTACTACGTGCGCCCCACCGTGTTCCGCGACGTCACCAATGACATGGAGATCGCACGCACGGAGGTATTCGGGCCGGTGCTGGTGATGATCCCCTACACCGACGTCGACGATGCGATTGAGATCGCCAACGACACCGAATACGGTCTGGCAGGCTATGTCTCGGGTAAAGACACCGAGCAGGTGCGTGAGGTCGGGCGACGCATCCGCGCCGGTTCGATTTCATTGAATGGTGCGCAACTCGATCCGTCAGCGCCGTTTGGTGGCTACAAGATGAGCGGCAATGGCCGCGAGTGGAGCGACTACGCGTTCGATGAATTCCTCGAAGTGAAATCGCTCCTCGGATACGACGCCTGATACTCACCGGAGCCGTCGACGTAGACCTTGGTCGGCGGCTCCGATCAGCGGGCCCTGCGATTACCCGGTGCGGTCGGCGAGCCACTTGACCACGTGGTCGAGTACCTCGTCGCGCTCGGGCTCGTTGAAGATTTCGTGACGCAGCCCGTCCCACATGATGAGCGTTTTATCGGTCGATCCGGCTAGCCGCTCCACCATCCGGCTGCCCTCTGGGTTGACGAGTGTGTCTGCGCTGCCATGCATCACCAGAATTGGTGTGCGCAGTTCGGGTAGCCGCGACGGGAAGCTCTGCATCGTCGCGACCATTTCACCACCCAGGCGTGCCGGAATCTTGCCGTGATACACCAACGGATCGTTGCGGTACTCCGCCACCACTGCCGGGTCCCGGCTGATGCTCTCGACATCCAGTGCAAGCGTAGGCAGAGTGGGAGCTAGCCTGCCCGCCAATTTCGATAGCGCGATCAATGGGCGCGGAAGATCGGCGCCCGGCATGACCGCTGGCCCAGAAAGCACGAGTCCTGCAACTCTTTTCGGATGGCTGAGCACATAGTCCAACGCGATCTCGCCACCCATGCTGTGTCCGATGAGAAACGTTGGCACGTTGGCGATCTCCACTTCGGAGATCACGCGGTCGAGGTCTGCCGAGTACTGCGAGAATTTCGAGATCCTCAGTCTCGCACCGCCCGAACGCCCGTGGCCGAGGTGATCGGGTACCGCCACTCGATAGCCTTGCTGAATCAACCGCTCAACCACATGGCCGTAGCGCCGTCCGTGCTCCCCCATCCCGTGCACGATGACCACCACTGCTCGCGGATCACTTGTCTCCGGCTCAAACAGGTCATAAACAATGCGCTCGCCATGCGGGCCGGTGAATTCCCGTTCGATCATCTCTAGCCCAATCCGATCCGGGACATCACGCTGCGCCCGGCAGACTCGATTGCCCCTAGCGGCCGCAACGCGACCTCACCGATGCCCACCAACACCTCCACACGCTCGACGATCTGTTCCAGTCGGTCCACCACATCGGCCATCCGGTTAGCGGTCTGATCCACTTTGGTCAGCGTGGTCCCCAACACGTCCAGCGCCCCGCCGAGTCGTTCGATCGTGACATCGAGGTCGCTCAGAGTCCGATCAAATCCGGTCAGCGCCGATCCCAGATCAGTGAGTACCGTCTCGACCTGGTCGACGGTCATATCTGCGTTGAGTGCCGCCTGAGCCAGCTTGCGCAGGCGCTGTCGCTCCGCCGGCCGGTTGGTCGCGTCAGCGGGAATCCCTCTATCTGCCATGACCCGATTATGCCGTCGACGGGCCGCCAGAAGGAGCGTTTTCCCTGCATATCGCTATGGTTCGGGCGACAAGCCCGACTGAGACGAATCTATTGTTTCGTCTCACTTTTGCTCTCGATCGTGCTACCGTCGTGGAAGAGGCTGGCCACATCGACTTGTACCGCACTGCGTGCACTAAGGAATCCAGATGAGCATCCCGACGCGTCACCCCGCGGCACCGTGCAAGGTTCCGATCAGCATCGAGTACTTCGCGCGGGCGCTTCGAATCGGACCACCCACCGCATCGCAGTTTCACGACATGGGCGTCCAGCTATCGGCTGGCGACGAACCGTGCGATCAGCTGGTCCGTTGGATGACCGACGAGGGAATGCACACCACTCGCCCGCTCTTTGAGCAAGCGCTGGTCTCCGGAATCGATAGCATTCCCGATGCGCCGCAGCCTCTTCGAGACTTTTTCACCGCGGTCGAGGACACTCCCGATTGGGTCGATCCCGACAAGCTCGCGATAGCGGCACGCGTGATGCGCAGCGGCGGGGCCGATGAGCTCTATGGCCCGCGATGTCGTCCTCATCGGCGGCTACATGTTCTCTGGTTTCAATCAGACCCTGCTCCGTACCGGTGCGCTGGAGAAGGGTTCCAATCAGCGATTTGCCGAAACCTCGCAGTGGGCAATCGATGTGATCTCCGTTGACGGACTCGCCAGCAACGGCGTCGGCTACCAGTCGACCCTGCGAGTACGTCTCATCCATTCGATGGTGCGCAAACATGTTGCCGCACTCCCTGATTGTGGGATGAGTCAAAGTACGGCGTCCCGATTAACCAAACAGACATGGCGGCCACCCTGGTCGGCTCACTCATAGCGCCCTCCATCGCCGGCATGGGGATCGGAATCTTCAACAGCCCCAAGGAATACGACGCCATCGCCCATCTGGCCCGCTACGTCGGATGGCTTATGGGAGTAGATAACAGCTTCCTCCCCAACGGATTCCGCGATTCGGTCCGCGTGCTGTATCACACCTCCGCCGCACTCTCGACCCCCGACGAGACGACGCCGATCCTGGCCCGCCCGATGATCGAGGATCCGTCGGCATGGCACTATCCACGGTTCACGAGCCTGCGGCGCCGTATTGCCCGCTCCCAACACCTCGGCATCACTGCCGGATTCCTGGGCCGTGGCGGAATGGCAGCGCTGGGGATCTCGCAGTTCGCCGTGCCGTGGTATCCGATCATCAAACTTCCCATCAACCTGCTCCGCTCAATCGACGCGATCCTTATCCCCGGCGGGCGCGAGCGCGCAGCGCGGCGCGGTGCCCGCAGTAGCGCAGTATTTATGCGGACGATGACCCCAGAAGCCGCGGCTATTGGCGAGGCGGCCCATCACATCACCCACCACGCGGCCTAACCCACATCGCTCCACTATCTCTGAGCGCCGTCCGCACGGGAGCTCATGACCAGTGGAAAGCACGGCGAACACTCGTGGAATAACCGCGCGCCACCTGAAGTTGACTCCAATGTTCCTCAGATTTGAGTAATCTTGCTCAGCGAGTGAGTTCAGCCCAGGAGGTCACCATGCCCGCAATCACCGCCGACACCACCACGCTGCCCCGACTGACCCCGGCAGCCCTCGAAGCGACCGAACGGCCCGTCCGCACCATCACTCGCGGCCCGCGCGGCTACGAGGGCGAAGGCTTCCCCGTGGTCCGCGCCTTCGCAGGCGTGTCAGCCTCAGCCCTCGACCCGTTCATCCACATGGATCAGATGGGCGAGGTTGACTACGAGCCAGGAGAGCCCAAGGGCACCGATTGGCATCCCCACCGCGGATTCGAGACCGTGACCTACATGATCGACGGCCGATTCCAGCACCAGGATTCGACCGGAGGTGGCGGCCTCATCGAGAACGGCGCCACCCAGTGGATGACCGCAGGCTCGGGCATCCTCCACATCGAGACACCACCGGCCGAGCTCGTCGAATCCGGCGGACTGTTCCACGGAGTTCAGCTGTGGGTCAATCTGCCCGCCAAAGATAAGTTCCTCACCCCGCGCTACCAGAATCTGAAAGCGGGCCACGTTGCGCTCGTCGCCTCCCCCGACGGCGGCGCACTGATCCGGGTGATCGCTGGCGAGTTGGACGGCCACACCGGCCCCGGGTCGACTCACACCCCCATCACCGTCGCCCACGTGACCGTGGAACCCGGTGCGTCGGTGTCATTGCCGTGGCGCGCGGACTTCAACGCGCTGGCCTACGTCCTGTCCGGACGAGGCGCCGTCGGAGCTCAGGGGCGCCCGATCGAGCAGGGGCAACTCGCTGTCTTCGACAAGGGAGAGCGACTCACCATTTCTGCCGCGGCCGGACAAGACAGCAATCGGCCCGCGCTGGAAGTGTTGGTGCTGGGTGGTCAACCCATCCGGGAGCCGGTCGCACAGTACGGTCCGTTTGTGATGAACACTCGCGAGCAACTGATCGAGGCCATCGAAGACTTCCAGGCCGGGCGACTCGGAGTGATTCCGCCCGATGCGATCATGCCGCACACGTCGGTGCGATGACCCAGTCGTCGTACCGCGAGGACGCCGCCCGCCAGCCCTCGAGCAATCCAAAGGCACCGGCGTGGCGGCTGTTCATCGAAACAAGTACCCGACTGCAAACGCTACTCGACGACGACCTTCGCACACACTGCGGAATGTCGTTGGCGGACTATCACATTCTGCTGCTTCTGCATGAGTCGCCGGAGCATCGAATGCGGATGCGGGACCTGTCCGAGCGCATGGTCTTCTCCACGTCGCGGCTGTCGTATCAAATCGACACGATGGTCCGGCGCGGCTGGCTGCGACGCGAACGCGCCAGCGAGGACCGCCGCGGCAGCTATGCGGCACTGACCGACGAGGGCGCGAGTGTCTTCACTGCCGCAGCCATCGACCACGGCGCCGCGGTGGACCGCTTGTTCTCCCAAGCGTTGACCACCGACGATGCAATCTCGTTGGGCGCCATGATGAGCACTCTCACCGCCAACATCGACCGCCAGACACACCATTGACCACCAGACACCATGAGGACCACTGATGAATACCACCACAGCGCGCCACGAGAAGGTCTCGGTGATTCGCTCCGACACCCGACACCGGTGGGACAACGAATGGCTTGAGTCGCGCCAATCATTCCCGGCCACGGGCAATTTCGATCTCATCGGTAACGCCCACGGCGTGCTGATGGTCAACAACGACGACCTGGTGGATGCCGCTGAGGGATTCGATACTCACGATCACGCCGATACCGAGATCGTTACCTGGGTAGTCGACGGCGCACTGCATCACCGTGATTCGGCAGGCAATGAGGGAACTCTGACGCCCGGAGTCGCCCAGCTGATGACCGCAGGAACCGGGATTCGTCACTCTGAACGCAATGCTTCTGGCCGGGCCGAGGGCAAGCGGCTGCGCGTCGTGCAAATGTGGGTGGCCACCGAATATGCCGGGGCGCAGCCACGTTACGCCGAGCGTGACCTCAACGCCGTGCTCGAAGCGGGAGAACTAATTCCGGTGGTGTCCGGGATCGACCGCGAGGCCGATCGGGACGCCATCCGACT
>Cebus_capucinus_imitator_PRJNA485217_SSR047__coassemble_1496_pt1 | contig 13030 bp, 11 predicted proteins | sample Cebus_capucinus_imitator_PRJNA485217_SSR047__metabat2_low_PE_001 | metagenome-assembled genome bin Cebus_capucinus_imitator_PRJNA485217_SSR047
TGTCAGTCAATACCAAAGCGCTACAGCAGGCTCTCCAGCGGCTGCATGAGCTGAGCGATGATTCGGCGCAGCGTCGGCCCAAAGGAGTGGGCCTTTTGGAGGACCGGTCCCCCAGCAATCGGCTGCCGGGGCGGAGCTGGTGAACCGCCGCGCGTCATGCCGACTCTCCGATCGCGAGTTGCGAATTGGCTATCTCGGCGTAGGTCTCGCACGACGCCAGTAGCTCGTCGTGACGGCCGATGCCGGTGATATGGCCGCAGTCGAGGACCACGATCTGATCAGCGTCGACGATCGTCGAGATCCGTTGGGCCACAATGATCACCGCCGCATCGCCGGTGGCCGGACGCAGCGCGGCACGTAGGCGTGCGTCGGTGGTGAGGTCGAGGGCAGAGAACGAATCATCGAATAGGTAGATCGCCGGACGTCGGATCAGTGCGCGCGCAATGGCGAGGCGCTGGCGCTGCCCGCCCGAAACGGTGGTGCCGCCCTGGGCAATCGGGGTGTCGAGTTGCTGCGGCATCTCGGCAACAAAGTCGGCGGCCTGAGCAATCCGAAGCGCCTCCCACACCTCCTCATCGGTGGCATCGGGTTTGCCATGGCGCACGTTGTCGGCGACAGTGCCGGAGAACAGATACGGCCGTTGGGGTACCAGTCCGATCGCGGCGCGCAATTCATCGGGATCGAGGTCGCGCACGTCGGTGCCGCCCACGCGCACTGCCCCGGAGGTCACGTCGATCAGGCGAGGGGTCAGACCGAGAAGTGTTGTCTTGCCTGATCCGGTCGAACCGACGATCGCCGTGGTGGTGCCGGGACGCGCGGTGAACGAAATGTCGCCGATGACGTCGGCGTCGGCACCCGGATAGTGAAAAGCGGCTCCGGCCAATTCAACACCGGCCGCACGGTCGCCGAATCCCTGCGGCGAAGCAGGCGGGTGAACCGAAGACTCGGTGTCGAGGACCTCGCAGATTCGCTCCGCACACACCGCGGCGCGCGGCGCCATCATGGCCAGGAAAGAGGCCATCATCACCGACATCATGATCTGCATGACGTAGCTCATCAAGGCGGTCAGCGCGCCGATCTCGGCGCTGCCGTCGGACACCGCGTGCCCGCCGAACCAGATGATCGCGACGATAGTGATATTCGAAATCGCCATCACTGCGGGAAGCATCAGGGCCTGGATGCGGCCGATGCTCAAGGTGGCGGCGGTGAGGGACTCGTTAGCAGCCCCGAAACGCTTCTTCTCGTAGTCCTCGCGTACAAGGGCGCGGACCACCCGAATGCCGGTGATCTGTTCGCGCAGTATGCGATTGACCGCGTCGAGGCGGACCTGAAGCGCGCGGAATCCGGGAATCATGCGGGAGATGAGTGCTGCCATCACAATTCCGAGGATCGGGACGGCAACCAGTAGTAGCCACCAAAGGCCCTGCGCCACATGGATACCCATGACGATGCCGCCGATGCACATGATGGGGGCCATTACCAGGATCGAGGTACTCATCACAATGAGGAGTTGAACTTGCTGAACATCATTGGTGGTGCGAGTGATCAACGACGGCGCCCCGAAGGTGCCCATCTCGCGGGCCGAGAAGGTGTTGACACGGTGGAGTAGATCGTGGCGGATGTCGCGTCCCGCGCCAAGTGCCGCCATCGACCCGAAATACTGTGCGGTGATCGTGCAGACGATCTGCACGATGCTGATCGCCAGCATCCATCCGCCGGTACGCAGGATGTAATCGGTATCTCCCCGTGCAACACCGTTATCGATGATGTCGGCGTTGAGAGTGGGAAGGTAGAGCATGGCGCCAGTGGCTACCAGTTGCAACAGAACGACTGCAGAAACATTGCGCGGATAATTTGCCAGATACGTACGAATCAGGCGGGTCAACATGGGCTGCTCACTCTCTTGACGCTAGCAAGCGGCACCAGGTGGCGCGAGTGAATTGCTGACTGCGCTGGGCGAAGAGATGCTGCTGCACCGACGGAACGGGCTAATCGGTCAGGGTGGTTCCGGCGCGACCTGATGAGATCGGTGCGCTGGTCAGAATCCGCAGCGAGCGGCAGGTGGTTGGGGGCTTACGGGGGAAGGTCCCCGGTCGCGCCCCAACGCACCGATGCCGGTCGCTGTACTGGGGTCGCCGGATTAGGAGCTGGTCAGTGCCACCGCAGCCTCACCGGTGTAGGTGAGGTAGGTGAAGGACTCGATGAAGTAGAGGTGGACCACATCGGCGTCATGCGAGTCGTAGCCGATCGAGACATCCTGTCCGATGGTGAGTTCAAAGTCGCCACCACGAGTGGACAACACGAATGCGCCGGAAATTGCCGGAGCCCACACGATCTCGCCGTCGATCAGGCGCTTGGTGTGCTGGCTCACCGGGTAGCCGTGATTGGAGGTCTCGTTGATCAGGTTGTAAACCTCGGCCGATACTGCGATCGAGTACGGACCGTCGATCGAGGCGAGCTTCAGCGTCGACAATGCCTGGCTGAACGCCTCGGGGTAGTCGCGGACGTCCTCGGGGAGGGTGATTGGAGACGCCGAAACACCTTCACGAATGCCGGTAATACCTGCTGCCGCATAGCCTTCAAAGATCGCGCGATCCTCGGCGAGGGCGAGCTCCCGAGCAGCGTCGACCACCGGATCCCAATCGGAATCCTCGGCGCCGCGATCGACGTCGTCGATGGCTTCGCGGGTCACGGTGAATGGGACCTTCAACTCGATGAGCGGCTGCACACTGCGCTGGAAAGCCTGAATGCCGTCGGCAGGAGAATCAATCTTGCTGCGGTGGCCACGGGTAACCGACGAAGCCTCAAGCCCGAGTGGTCCTTTCACCTCAACTAGACGGCGTCCGGCGATGTTGTGCTTGAAGGAGCGGCTGGCCTCTTCTTCAATGGCTTCCCACGCCGAAGCGGAGATCGGGGCAAGTTCGCGATGCAGGTTGTTCATTTCAGCCTCCTGAGGTCAGTAGATGGATGGTCGTCAGCGCAGCGAACCGATGCCCAGCGAGCCGTCGAGCGTGGCCGGCTTGGATGGCGCGGATGAGGGTGTGGGTTCAACTGCGGTAGTGGGTTCGGGTGTGGTTGTGGGGTCCGGTGCGCCTGAGGTATTCGGTGCGCCCGGGGTATTCGGGGTGTCCGGAGTGGTCTCCTCGTCGTTTGCCTCGCCGCTGCGTGGCGCGGGCGGCAGATCATCGAAGAAGTCCATTGTTGGCGTATAGAACTGGGATCCGGTGACGGCAGTGGTGAAATCCAGTAGGCGGTCGTAGTTGCCGGGCGGATCACCGATGAACATCTTGCGGAGCATTTCCTCGGTGACGTCGGGTCCCGCTGAGTACGCGATGTAGAAGGTCCCGGCATCGCCGCTGCCAGACACATCGCCGTACGGCATGTTGTCGCGGACGATGTCGATCCCGTTGCCGTCTGCATCGGTCACGCTATTGAGCGCGATGTGCGAGTTGGATGGCTTTACCTCGTCGCTCATCTCGACGTTTTCGAGTTTGGTGCGGCCGATCGCGGCCTCTTGGTCGGCAACCGAGATCGACTTCCACGCGGCGAAATCGTGGACATAGTGCTGGATCGCCACGTAACTGCCACCGGCAAAAGTGGGGTCCTCGTCGCCGACGGTGATGGCGTCAATAGCCGCCTGGCCGACCGGATTCTCGCTGCCATCAACGAATCCGATGAGATCGCGCATGTCGAAGTAACGGAAGCCGTGCACCTCGTCGACCACCGTGACTGCGTCGCCGAGCAGATCGGTCAGCATGCGACCCAACTTGTAGCACAGGTCCACCGCATCGGCTTTGAGATGGATCAGCAGGTCTGCCGGAGTGGCCGGGGCGGTGTGTACCTCGCCGGCGTACTCAACAAATGGCCGAAGGGATTTGGGGCGCGGGCCGTCGAAGAGGCGATCCCACGCATCCGATCCGATGGACACGATGCAGGCGAGAGCCTGATCGGGTGCGCGAGAGGATACCGAGTTGATCCGAGATTCGAGGTCGCCGAACATATCTCGGACAGCGCTTTCTCCGCCCTCGTTGATGGTCATCACCAAGAACAGGGCACTGCGCGTTTTGCGTGTCAGAATCGTCTGTGGAACCGCCACGTTTACACACTATATGAGCGTCTTGTGGCGGGTGATTACCCAGGATGTCCTCTTAAAAATGAGGTCAGCCAATCCTTTTGGGCTTAACGTATGGTTGGCGCATACGGATTCAGCCGCGTGCCACCGCACGCCCTGCGGCCCGCCCGGAGAAGATGCAACCGCCGAGGAAAGTGCCCTCTAATGCGTTGTAACCGTGGACACCGCCACCACCGAAACCGGCCACCTCACCTGCGGCATAAAGCCCACTGAAGGCGCTGCCGTCGGGACGCATCACCGCCGAATCGAGGTTGGTTTCTAATCCGCCCAGGGTTTTTCGGGTCAGAATGTTGAGGCGTACCGCAATCAACGGGCCGTGGGCCGGATCAAGAATCTTGTGTGGCTTAGCCACCCGGGCCACCTTGTCGCCCAGGTATTGACGGGCATTGGTGATGGCCATGAGCTGGGCGTCCTTGGAGAATTTGTTCTCTACGTCGGCATCCCGAGCCGAAATGATCCGCTCGATCTTTTGTAGATCGAGCTGCGGACCGCGGGCGATCTTGTTCATCCCGGCAACCAATTCGGCGAGGTTGTCGGCGACGACGAAGTCTTCACCATGCTCGACGAAGGCGGCGACCGGTCCCGGCGCGCCCTTGGACAACCGGCTCTTGGCGGCGAACTTGAGATCCTTCTTCGTGATATCCGGATTCTGCTCCGACCCCGAGAGCATGAACTCCTTCTCGATGATCGACTGCGTCAGGATGAACCAGGAGTAGTCGTGGCCGGTGGCCAGGATCGCCTTCATCGTCGCGTTGGTGTCAAAGCCGGGAAAATTCGGTGGGGCCAGGCGGTCGCCGTTGGCGTCGAGCCACATCGACGAGGGGCCGGGAATGATGCGGATCGCATGGTTGGGCCAGATCGGGTCCCAATTGATGATGCCCTCGGTGTAGTGCCACATCCGATCGCGGTTGACCAGGCTCGCGCCAGCCTCCTCGGCAATGCCGAGCATGCGGCCGTCCACATAGGCCGGAACTCCCGAGATCATGGTTTTGGGAGCCGGGCCGAGGCGGTCGACGGGCCAGTTTTTGCGGATCAGATCGTGGTTGTGGCCGATGCCGCCGGTCGTGATGATGACCGCGCCGCCACGCACCTCAAAATCTCCGACCACCTCGCGGGGCGACGCCACCCCACGCTCCAATTCGGTGGGATCCAGGATTGCGCCGCGCACGCCGACCGCGACATCGTCGGAGACGATCAGCTCGTCTACCCGATGACGGAAACGGAACTCCACCAGTCCCTGGCGCTCGGCTTCGAGGACCGGCTCGGCGAAAACGCGAACGACCTCCGGGCCGGTGCCCCAGGTCAGGTGAAAACGGGGCACCGAGTTGCCGTGGCCGTCGGCGAAACCACCGCCACGTTCGGCCCAACCAACCATCGGTGCTCGGAGGCCAAGGTCGTGGAGGTACTGCCGCTTCTCCGTCGCCGCGAATTCGACGTAGGCGCGCGCCCACTGCCGGGGCCAATAATCCTCGTCGTCGCGATCAAAGCCGGCCGACCCCATCCAGTCCTGAAGGGCGAGCTCGGCTGAATCTTTCACCCCGAGCCGGCGCTGCTCCGGCGTATCGACGAGGAACAGCCCGCCCAGCGACCAAAACGCCTGACCGCCGAGATTGTTGCGGTTCTCCTGGTCGAGCACGATCACCTTGCGGCCAGCCTTGGTGAGCTCGTAGGTGGCGACCAATCCGGCCAGACCTGATCCGACCACGATGGCATCGGCTTGATGTGAAGTCACTGGTGACTCTCCTCTCGATAGTCACCGACAATAATCTTGACCGCAGCGGGGCGACGCGATTACCTCGACAGTGTCTCGGCGTGGGCCCGTGTGTGTCGAAAATGGGCAGATAGTGCGGTGGTCGAACAATGTGACGCACTCGACGCGTAATCGTGATAGTCCCAGGTGACGACGGTCACGCGCCCGGTTGGCGTGTCGCATATGACCAAAGACCCTCGCGCGAGCCTTTGCCGCGGTGTTATCCAGCCGTTATTATCGCCCCGGACGGGGATCGTCCCGGGCGGCTCGCCGCCATGTCCCCGTACATAACCGCATGAACGAGCCCGCTCGGGTCACGATCGTAAGGATTCTCATCACATGCTGACTCGCGCCCGTAAGCGATTGATGGCCGGAGTGGTGGCGCTGGCCGCTACCGCTGGCGTCGCTACCGCAGTTGCACCCGCCGCTCAGGCAGCCAACGGCTGCAACGTCGAGCGGGTGTACTCCAACGCAATGCATCGCAGCGTCCCTGTCTGCATCGTCTCGGCGGGCGGCGCCAACAAGCCGACCCTGTACCTGCTCGACGGGCTGCGTGCCCCTGACAACAACAGCGGTTGGCTGATCAACACCAACGTCGCTCGTTGGATGGCAGGCAAGGGCACCAACGTCGCGATCCCGTTTGGCGGCGGCGGCAGCTTCTACACCGACTGGGAGAAGTCCGACCCCAAGCTCGGAGTGAACAAGTGGGAGACCTTCCTGACGCGTGAGCTTCCCGCGTACATGAAGGCCAAGCACGGCTCTGACAACCGTCGCAACGGCATCGCCGGTCTGTCGATGTCGGGCACCTCGGCACTGAACCTGGCATCGCGCCACCCGAGCTTCTACAAGGCGGTCGCGTCCTACAGCGGTTACCCCACGGTCACCATGCCGGGCTTCACCCAGGGCATCCAGGTATCGGTCGCGGACATGGGCGGTAACCCCAACAACATGTGGGGCTTCTTCCCCGCAGGCGAGTGGTTCCAGAACGATCCGTTCCTCTCGGCAGGCAACCTGTCCGGCAAGTACGTCTACGTCTCGGCCGGAACCGGTATGGGTAGCAAGTACGACTCGTCGATCACCCCCGGAAGCCCGAACTTTGACCCGGTGCACTTCGCTCAGATGGTGCCACTGGAGGTCGCGGCCTCGACCAGTAGCCAGATCTACATCGCACGTCTCCGGACGCTGCCGATCCACCTGACCACCCGGATTACCCCGGACGGCGACCACTGGTGGACCTACTGGAATGACGACTTCAAGCAGTCGTGGCGCACCACGTTCGCACCTGCCTTCTTCTGAGCGGGAACGAATAACTCCATAACGCAGTACTGACACTGGGGCCGACGATCATCGATCGTCGGCCCCAGTCGTCGACCGGGCGCCATTCCCGCCCGAGTGGGCGCCATTCCCGCCCGACTGTGCGTGGTGGTTGGGTCCCGGGTGCCCAGTCGGCGCGTGAGGGCGCCCAGTCGGCCCGTGAAGGTGCCCAGTCGGCGCGCGAAGGTGCCCAGTCGGGGCATAAAGATGCCCACTGGGCCCGTGAAGGCGCCCAGTGGGCAGTTGAGCGTTGGTGGGGGACTTACCCCTTACTCGGGACGGCGGTACACGTCGGTGTCGTCTCCGGCGCTGTCATCGTTGTCGCCGTGCGGCTGGAAATCCTGGAGGGGATCCAGCGTGGTGGTCGGCTCATCGACCTTGGGGATGCGTTGGGTGGGGCTATCCCAGAGGTAAGCACCGCCCTGTTGCTGCTCGGAATCCTGCGAGGCATCCTCGGCGGCCGGGATCACCGTGGTGGCGGCCGTATGTGCGCCACCAGCCAGTGCCGCGCCCTCACCCAGATTGGCCGGGGAGTCGGTGACTACGGTGTCGTCGTCATCAGCCTCGTCGGGACGCTGGCCGTCGTTACGCTTACGTCCGCGCAGCGCCAGGATCAGCCACAGCGCGACCAGCACAACTCCGACGATGCCAAGGATCAGCGGCAACCAGAGCCGTCCCAGCTTGAGCAGACCCATGTAGTGCTCGGCCTTCTTGGCCTGACCGCTCACGGTCGCGTCATCCCACTGGAACGTGGCCTTGAGCGCATCGAGCTGGAAGTTGCGGATGGGGGCCGCAGTATCTTCATCGTCCTTGTTGGGCGACCGGAAGTACTGGTGCTGGTCTTCGCGGCCGTCGACGATGGTGCCGGTCTCCGGCTCAACCCACACGTGGCGGGTTGCGGCGGCGTAGCGATGCATCTCGACGGTGTCGTTGGGCTTCACACCCCGACCGCTGATGCCCCACCACTTGGCGGGCATCGACAGCATGGTGCCCAGCGCGGCGTTGCCTTGCGGGTTGGGCAGGCTCGACAGATCGGTTTCGGGAACCTGGGTTTCAAAGTGATACGTCTTGACGCCGTCGATCGTCTGCTCACCAACGAAGTTGGCGACGGTGTCCTGGCGAGTGTTGAGGTCGTAGTAGTAGTACGACTTCTTCTTGGTGTCGAAGGGGAACTTGTACTGGAACCCCTTGCGGTTATTGAGCGGCACCGAGACGTCCTTGACGTCGCCGCCCTCCGGCGCAGCCTCGAGCTGCAAGGAGCTCACCGCGCCATTGGGGACCGAGGTGTTGCGGTTAACCGACACCCGGTCGATGGTGGCGGTCAGCAGACCGTCATCGCACTTGAGCTCGCCGGTCGACGTGGGCGCCGACGGCTTGGTCTCTTCGCCGTCTGCGGTGCGGGTGCCGTCGATCTGAACGGTCTGCGCCGACTGCAGGGTTGCCTGGCGGCGATTCGACGGGTCGACGATGATCGAGCGTCGCTGCTGCGTCAGGTGCGCCGACAGCGTGCGTGCCTTCTTTTCGCTGATCGAGCAGCGGTCGAAGATCGTCGCCGGATAGCGCTCGCCCGGGGAGCCGTCGGCGGCGACGGTGGTCGCGTTGGACGTGATGTCGAGATCGAGTGGAACCACTCGGAGCTGCGGCACCAACCAGAGCGGGATCGCAATCGCCGCAGTGATGCACGCTATGCCGAGGAATGCCAGCATCGCCAGCAGTACTCGTTTCATTCGGGACTCCTCGGGGTTTGTCCAGCGCGATCGGGCGCGCCGGGCATCGATCCTCACCAAAAAACGCTCACCACACCCTATCGGGGACGTCGATGGCATCGCTGTAGGGACATGACCGTAGGTAAAACGTGATCAACGGAGCGGCCGGGGGAGCGGAGCTCTGGGGTAGGCGGGAAACCCAGACGTCATGCCCTAGTGGGCGGTGCGACGGTCGCGCTCGGCCTCTTTCATGATTCCTGCCATGTACCCGTAGATCTCGGGGTCACTCATTGCCTTCCAGCGTGGTGCCAAGAGCTTCATGTACTTCTCGACGTAGAGCAACTGTTTGCCCACCAGCACCAGTTCACGAGGCAGCCGGGCATCGTTGGCTCGGGCCACCGCGGCGAGTTGTTTGCCGAGGTCGGTGTAGCTCATGGAGCCCAGATCTGTGCTGCCGAGCGGCTCGACGACCTTCTTGACGTCGGCCGCGCCCTCGGTAGTGGAACCTGGCTTGCGGACCGCGCCGAGCAAGAAGATGCCGCGTCCGGCTGCCTCGTAGTCATTGCGAACGAGGAGATCAATCACGAGTTGTCGCAGGATGCGGCGGGTGCGCGGCGTGAAGCGTCCGACGATGCCGAAGTCGAGTAGGACGAGAGTGCCATTGTCGTCTACCAGCACATTGCCCGCGTGGAGATCGCCGTGGAACAGTCCGCCATGGAAGGCCGATTCAAGCAGGGAGAGAAGAAGATTGCGGCACAGCGCCACCCCGTCGTGCCCGGCGGCCTTCACAGCTTCTGCGTCGTCGATGCGGGTCGCGTAGATCCGCTCCATCGTCAGTACGCGTTCGGTGGTCAGTTCGTCGTAGACCGCGGGCACGCGAACCCGCTTGCCGAAAGGGCCGGGGCGCAGGCATTCGTACCACTCGCGCATGGTGGCGGCCTCGTTGCGAAAGTCCAGTTCTGCTTCGAGGCCCGCAGCGAAATCTTCGACGACATCGCGTGCACTGAGCATGCGCCCGTACTCGGAGAGCTCGGCGATGTCCGCGAGACGCTCAAGGATCGCGACGTCGGGGGCCAGACGGCTGCCGATGCCGGGCCGCTGGATCTTGACGACGACTTCAGCACCGTCGACCAGGGTTGCGGTGTGTACCTGCGCGATTGACGCCGAGGCGATAGGTGCCGGATCAAAGGTGGCGAAGACGTCCTCGGGTGCTCGGCCCAACTCGTCGATAAAGAGCTGCCGCACCTCGTCGGGATTAGCTGCGGGGACGCGGTCGAGGAGCGACTCGAACTCGGCGGCCAGGGTCTCGGTGAACACTCCGGGACTCGAGGCGATGAGCTGGCCGAGTTTGACGTAGGTGGGGCCGAGGGACTCGAAGGTGGTGCGGACCTCGCGTGCGGCGCGCGCCTTGCTTGGGCTGCGTCGGTGCAGTGCATCGTCGAGTGTGCCTGCGGCAAAGCGCAGGACTCCTGCGCCGACGTGGCAGGCAGTGGAGCCGAACCGTTTGACCTCGGTCAACGGCGAAACGGACCGCAGCCGCGCCACGGGCTTGTCATGCGTGTCTGAAAGTGTGCTCATGGGATCACCGCGGGCCAGTCTAGCGACGTGTGGGGTGCTACTAGCGCTTGTGGTGATTACCGTCGCGTCGCAAATCGTGCCTGGTCATCGATGTGTTGGCTCGCCGGTCACGCGGTGATCGGCGTGATTGACTGCCTCGATGATGAGGCGTGCGACGTGGCCGTCGCGGATTCGGTAGATCACGCGGCGCCCTTCGCGGCGGGTCTCGACGAGCCCGGTGAAGCGCAGTTTTGCCAGGTGCTGGCTGACCGCGGTGCGCGATGCGCCGACCGCGTCTGTCAGTGCGCCCACATCGGCCTCACCCGTCGTGAGCAGCCATAACAGGTGCAACCGGGTGGGGTCGGAGAGCATGGTGAAGGTCTCGGCAGCGGCACCGAGCCGCTCCGGATCGGGGTCGACGCGGTGGTGCAGACTTGCGCCGGGATCTGGCTCGGTGGAGTCGGTATCTGGGGCGATCGGCGCGGTGTCGTCAACCATGTGCGGCGTCTCCACCTTTCACCTACTGGGCTGTCACCGCGACCGGGCTGCTGCGGTGTGAATCGTCGGTGTGGATCATCGTAGGCGAGGTAACCGGCACGCTGGACGAACCCGCCCACGAGCCCCGTACTCGCCAGGAACGGCGAGATGCCAGCCCGCCCGCCGCCGCGAGGCAGGTCAGCACCGCCACGGTGGCGGGGGGATCCCATGATTGTCGGGCCCCACCCGGCCAGCGCATAGGTGACCAGGAACGCCGCGTGTGAGGTGGAGAACTGCGCGGCAAAGACGTCGTCGCGCTCGTCGATGGTGGTGTGGTCGCGGATCAGTCGGGGAACGATGGTGTTGATCAGTGAGGTCGCTGCTCCGAGCGCGACCCACGTGCCTGCCAGCAGCGCGAACTTCGGGGCCAGCGACATCCATAGGCAGGTCGCGAGCAACGCGATGGTGATGCCGACGGCACCTGCCAACGCCACGCTTGTCACGCGAAAGCGTCGGGTCAGGTGCGGCACCGCGATGGTGGCCAGGATGGAGCCGCACCCGAAGCAGGCCAGGCCGATGGCCACAGCGGTGTCGTCGGCGCCGATGGCGGAGCGGACGTAGATGACGGTGTTGACCAAGACGACGGCCGTGCCGGCAGCCACGGTGACGTTAGCCGCCACTACTCCTCGAAACTCTGATCGAGACAGCAATATTCGAGGCCCGGATGAAATCCGTTGCAGCAGTTTTGGTGTCGTCGGAGTCACGCGGGAATGGCGGTCAATGCGGCCCAGTCCGGATGTGCCCACCAGAAGCGCGGAGAGGATGAATCCCATTGCGGTGCAGAAGAAAAGCTCGGAATAGGCGATCACCGTGAGTAGTGCACCAGCGATGAGGGGGCTGATCAGGGCCTCGGCGTCGTAAGCGGCGCGTGATGCGGAGACGGCGGTGGTGTACTGCTCGTCGTCGGGGACCACCCGGGTGATTGCCGCGGTGAACGTGGGCGTGAAGGTGGCTGCCGCGGTCTGTAATGCGAAGACCAGCAGGTAGATCTGCCAGGTGTGATGAACCAACGGTAGGCACGCGGCCATGGCCACGCGGACGAAATCGGCGCCCACGAGAACTCGGGTGGCCAGTACGAAGGCAAGGGCTGCGCGCATCAGGGGCGCCATGAGGACGTAGGCCACCATCTTGATCGCCAGCGCGGTGCCGAGGACGGTGGCGGCGTTGGCACCAGCGAGGTCGTAGGCGAGTAGGCCGAGCGCGATCGTGAGCAGTCCTGTCCCGCCCAGTGATACCAGCTGTGCGAGGTAGAGCCGTCCGAAGACTCGGTTGCGCAGAAGTTGCCTCACCCGACAATCATCACATATGTGTGCGCAGTTGCGCACATGTCAAGAGTGGTCATCGGGGAGTCGGAGGGTTACTGGCAGCCTGAGTTGGCTGGTCGTAGACTCGCGGATGGTTTTCGACTGGGAATCGAAAACCAGCGGCGGTGGTTATTTCGGTGTAGCAATTTCCGGCGAGAGGCGGACGACATGAGCACGACGGGCGATCTCGGTAGTACCCGGGACACAGCTGACCTCATCGTCGTCGGAGCCGGTGTTGCGGGCCTCACCGCAGCCATCAGCGCCGTCGAGGCAGGTCTGCGGGTGATAGTGCTCCACAAGGGCGAGCCGTGGCGCGCGGACCGTCGCGAGCAGCCCACCGCGACGTTCTACGCCCAGGGCGGCGTCGCGGTGGTGATGCCGGAAGCGATGCGTCCCGGGTCGGCGCCGGATTCGGTGGACTTACACGTCGCCGACACGGTCGCTGCCGGTGCCGGGCTCACCGATGAGCGAGCGGCAGAGCAGATTCTCGCCGACGGCTGGGATGCGGTGCAGACGTTGATGGAGCGCGGCGCAACCTTCGACCGCGGGGGCGACGGCACACTCTCGCGTACCCGGGAGGGCGGGCACAGCGTCCGACGAATCCTGCACATTGGCGGCGACGCAACGGGAGCGGGGATCGCCACCGCGCTCGGCGCGGCGCTGACGCGACTACGTGCGAGATTATCTTGAAGAAATATTCCCCGATGCTGGAGCTGACCGCATTTGCCGG
>Cebus_capucinus_imitator_PRJNA485217_SSR047__coassemble_1513_pt1 | contig 12726 bp, 12 predicted proteins | sample Cebus_capucinus_imitator_PRJNA485217_SSR047__metabat2_low_PE_001 | metagenome-assembled genome bin Cebus_capucinus_imitator_PRJNA485217_SSR047
CCTTGAGCCAACGGTCGAACCAGGCCCGCTCAAGCACGTCGAGCCGCGGCGGCGCCGACGCCCCGCCCTGCCCGAATCCGACATCGCAGTGATAGCCGTCGCCGACGAGCATCTGTTTGCGTCCCGGTTCGAGCTGCAAGCGTTCATAAATGCCAGTTGCGCTGCGACCGAACAGATCGTGCCAGCCGCCGACGGTGAAGGTAGGTGCTTGGATGCGGTCGATCTGAGGATCGCGCTCGTCGAAGTAGGGGTCGTCGAAGATTCGGTCATCGCGAGAGGTGAGGAATCCCCAAAGCAGCGAAGGCATTTCGGTCGCGGGCGAGATGACCCGATCGCGCAGCAGTCGTAAGGTGTCACCGCGCAGCGTGTCGCGGAGATAGGTCGACGGGTTGGGGAGCCACTTGAGGATGTTGACCGCGGAAAGCCAGAGCGGGATGAACGCCGACGGCATACCGCCGGTGATGTAGACGTCGCGCACGATGTCGTCGCAGCCCTCGACCGCGAAGACCGCACCGAGGCCCTCCGGTCGCTTATCGGCGGCCTGAAGCGAGTTGATCGCCGAGTATGACCAGCCGGCGAGGCCCACGGCGCCGTTGCACCACTCCTGCTTGGTGGCCCACGAGATGATCTCGACTGAATCCTGTTGCTCACGTGCGCCCAGGATCTGCCATTTGCCTTGGCTCGCACCAGTTCCGCGGACATCGACGATCACCTGCACGTAGCCGCTGCGCACCAGCGTGCGGTTGATGCCGAAGACGTCGAAGATGCCGCCCGCCAGGGTTCCGACGATTCGTCCGATTCCCTCCAACGGGGTTCCGGTGGCATCGACGGAAGACGACGCGGCACGCATCGCGCGACCCAGCACCGGCGCGTGGGTAGTCACGTCGATCAGATCGACGGTGGCCCGGTTATACGGGTTGATGTTGATGATGGCGGGGTAGGGCGTCAGGATCGTCTGCCCAAAACGGTTGGCCGGGCGCACCACGGTGGCGCGCAGCGTGACGCCGTCGCTCATGGTGAGAGAGACGTCGCGGTCGATCACCACGCGCGGGTAGGTCTGGTCACCATCGACGGCCTCGCGCCAACGAATGCCGTCGGCGCCGCCGGTCGGATCTCCCAACGGTAGTGAGCCAAAGCGTGGCTGCTCGAACGGCTGCCGCCGCAGCGGGTCAGAGGCGGCCGGGATCGAGTCCGGCTGTTGCTCTACCTGAAACACCATGACGGATGCTCCTTGCCTGGGCTGTCCGCCTGGAGCGGACGCTGATCCGCGCTTGCGGATCAGTGGCCGGGCCTCCTCGAGACACCCCGTCTTGTCGGTCGAAACCACGTGAGACGAATCACTCTATGTGTCCTACATCACTGCGCTGGTTGAGGGTAACCCATTGCAGATATCGAATCGCTAACTAGGCGGCGTCAATTGGGGATGGGCATGTCGACGACCGGACGATTCGCCATCGACGGAACGCTTACGCCGGGCCGTGATGCTCGGATAGTCCAAGGTCAACCGCTGCGGCAGCCTCTAGTGCCATCCATCCGGACAACTGCACGGAAAGGTCTCGTTCGGGAATCTCCGAGGAGTGCACCGCCCCTCCGGCAAATGACGCGGCCTTTCCCTGGCGGGTGGGAGCCTGCGCGGTGCGGTGCCAGTCGGCGCTGAAGATCAGTGCGTCGTCGACTTCGATACGGGTGTCCCACACGGCCTCGGCGGTACGCAGCACGAGGGCACCGGCGCGACGCCGAATCTCCTGCGCGCCATCAAGTGCGAGCGGCAGATCGGTGGCCGCCAATGCCAGATAGCGGGCGAGCACACCTATGAACAGGCCGCCATCGCCGCCGCCCGCCCCGCGAATCACTCCCTCGGGGCATTCATGGGTTTCAATGGCGGCCAGTAGCCGCTCGATACGGTCCACATGGACGGCATCGCCGGTCAGGCGAGCGGCCTCAACCTCCGCGCCCAGCACCACCCCCTGGCAGTAGGTGTAGATCGCCTCAACCGGCTCAAACCCGTTGTCCCGGGGCCGGATTCCGTCGATCACCAGGTGCGAGGTCGGGTCGATAAGAGTCGAGTCCATCCAGTCGCACATCTGCAGTGCTCGATCGGTAGACCCGATGCGGGCAAGCAGGATCGTCGCAGGGCCGTTGGCCGGGGCATTGAAAAATGTGTCGAGGGTGCGCCACGGGATTCCGCCACCCCTCTCCGGCGACCACGGCGCGTACATGCGCGCGGCCAGCACGCGTCGGGCATGGGCGTGGGGTAGCCCCAAATGTCGGTCGGCGCGCTCGATGGCCAGACCCAGCCAGGCCATGTCGTCGTAATAGTTGTTGGTCCAGCGGCCCAGGTTGCGCACCATGATGCCGCGCAGCAGGCGTTCGGCCGTGATTGCCATAGGGCTATCGGCCGAACCCGAGCCCGAGCCCGAACCCGGGCGATGAATGCCAGCATCAACAATCAGATCGAGCAGGTGGGCATGCCACCAGTAGTGCCACGAACCGAACTGGCTGCGCAGAAACTCCTGGGCACCCTGGTGGGGAGACCAGGCAACGGAGGCCACCCGGGTTCCCGGAATCCGCCACGCCGGACGGAGATGGCGAGTCAACACGGAGTCGGCGGCGGCCGCGGCCCGAGCGTTGGGTGAGTCTTGGGTGGTGGCAGATATGGGTTTGGAGGCGCTGGCCATGATCTGCTAGCATATTGCCTCGGTGTGACACGTCGCATGTCGGCGTGCCGTATCGGTTCAACCAAAGACCGTTGGTCATCGGGAGCGATCCCGATCGAAGGACGACGTAGCGTCGACGGCCCACGCAGGGAGAACGAGGAAGAGAACTTTTTGATCATGCCAGCAATGGCGTGCTCGCAAGTATGACGCCCCGTGCCTTTCCCTGGTGCCGGGGCGTTTGTCGTCTCTCGGGAGTCCCCCGACCCGGTCCTCGGTTGAGCCTGACCAAACTCAACTCGAGTGATGAGGAAGGAGGCGAAGTATGGCCAAGTCTGAGAAGGTTTCCGCAGTTGCGGAGATCGCAGAGCAGTTCGAGGGCGCAACGGCAACGGTCGTCACGGAATACCGTGGTCTGTCCGTCAGCCAGATCACCGAATTGCGTCGTTCCCTCGGTGAGGGTGCAACCTACTCCGTCGCCAAGAACACCCTGGTGAAGCGTGCTGCTGAGAAGGCAGGCGTGGAAGGGCTCGACGAGCTGTTCACTGGTCCGACCGCTATTGCCTTCATTGAAGGCGAGCCGGTTGTGGCCGCTAAGGCGATCAAGAAGTTCGCCAAGGACAACAAGGCTCTCGTCATCAAGGGCGGGTACATGGACGGCCGTGCGCTGTCTGTTGCCGAGATCGAACAGATCGCCGACCTTGAGACCCGCGAGGTTCTGTTGGCCAAGCTCGCCGGTGCCATGAAGGGCAACTTGGCAAAGGCTGCCGGCCTGTTCAACCAGCCGGCATCGCAGGTCGCGCGTCTCGCCGCGGCTCTGCAGGAGAAGCAGCAGCAAGAATCCGGCGAGTAGTCACCGACTACCGTCACCACAAACCCCATCCCGGTCGGGATGAATTACCCCCGAACCGGGGACTGACAGGAAGGACGCCATCATGGCGAAGCTCACCGCTGACGAGCTCATCGATCAGTTCAAGGAACTGACTCTGCTGGAGCTCAGCGATTTCGTGAAGAAGTTCGAAGAGGTCTTCGAGGTCACCGCGGCTGCTCCGGTCGCCGTCGCCGCTGCCGGTGCTCCGGCTGCCGGTGGTGCCGCTGACGCCGCTGCCGAGCAGGACGAGTTCGACGTCGTACTCGAGTCGGCTGGCGACAAGAAGATCCAGGTCATCAAGGTCGTCCGTGAGGTCGTCTCGGGTCTGGGCCTCAAGGAAGCCAAGGACCTCGTTGAGGGTGCTCCGAAGGCCATCCTGGAGAAGGTCGACAAGGACGCAGCCGAGGCTGCCAAGGCCAAGCTCGAAGAGGCTGGCGCCAAGGTCGCCGTCAAGTAAGACCTGTCTTGCTTGAGCGTGACTAACGTCAAGTGATTCGTCAGCGCTTCGGCGCGACGATCTGCTCGACACAACAAGCCCGGAACAGCATTGCTGTTCCGGGCTTTGTTGTTTGGTGCCCTGGTGATGACTACAGCCGACTACTTATCGGTGGCGGGATTGCGGTAGAGGGCGGGGCGCCGGTCGGCGAGGTAGGGATTGGCGGCACGCGCCTGCGCGATTGTTGTCGGATTGATCTGGGCGACAAGGAGTTCCGGTGCGTCAGCAGAAGCGACGCCTGCGGGGGCGCTGCCGTCCGGTGCATAGATTGCACTGCGCCCCACATAGCGCAGGGTGCCCTCGTCGCCGATGTGGTTGGCGTAGGCGAGATAGACCTGGTTCTCCCAGGCGCGGGCGGGAATGACGGTGTCGGCGACGAACTCGAACGGCTGCATCTGTGCGGTGGGTACGACAATCAGATCGGCTCCGGCCAGTGCCGTGGCCCGCACTGCCTCGGGAAACTCGACGTCGTAACAGATGAGGAACCCGAGGGTGAGGCCCCCGAATTCGGTGATCGCGGCAGCTCATCGCCGGGAATGAACAGGCCGCGGTCAAGATCGCCGAACAGATGACTCTTCAGATAGCGAGCCCGCTCGTAGCCGTCGGCGTCAACGAGGATCACCGCATTGGCGATGGCCCCCCGATGCCGGGCCGGAACGCCGGCCGCGATCGCGATGCCGGTGTCGGCGGCCAGCTGGGCCACCTGGCTATCAATTCCGTCGACCAGGGCATCGAAGTCGGCGTCAATGTTGTACCCGGTCACGAACATTTCGGGGGTGATGAGTAGCTGCGCCCCCTGCTCGCGCGCGTGGATCGCGTGGGTGCGCACCGTGGCCAGGTTTGCGCTGACGTCGCCGGGGACGCTGCGCTCTTGCAGGACGGCGATCGTGATGGTCACCGGATGCCGCCCGCAGCGAACCCCCGGAGAAGACACGTCATGGTGAATGAAATTAGAACTCCGCTGTTGCGTCGGGGTAACGGAATCATGTGTACTCGGCTCCGATGGCGCCTTCTCGCAGTGCGAAGTATCACCTCGTAGTGAAGAAGTCCTCGCGCCACACTCGTGCCTTGGAGGTGGGCGGCGATCGTTAGCCAAATTTGCCGACTAGTATCGTCCGGCGTGACTTCTACGACGACGCGCCGCACGTTTCGGCTCGTCAACGTTGTCGGGGGAGTGGTCCTGGTTCTGGGGCTGCTTCGCGTGTTTGGCCAGCCCTGGCTGCTGCATCTGGGCCCGGTTCGCTATTGGGGGCCGCCGGTCGACCTCCAGATCTATCGTTACGGCGGCCAGTACCTCTTTCATGGGATGGCCCTCTACGACGGCAATATGCCGCAGGCCAACGACAGCATCCTGCCCTTCACCTACCCGCCTTTCGCGGCACTGATCTTTGTGCCGATGAGCTGGATGTCGGTGAGGGTGCTCGCCGTCATCTTCTTACTCATCGGCTGCTTCTTGACGTGGTGGCTGATCCGCGTACTGCTGCGCCGGATCGGCTGTGGCGATCTGCCCATCGGGTGGTCGTTGATGCTGACCGGTCTTGCCTTTGAACTCGAGCCGATCCGGATCACCCTTGATCTCGGCCAAATCAATCTGATTCTCGCGGGCCTGGTCATCGCCGACACCCTCTGGGACCGTCGTCCCGCCTGGGCGGAGCCCTACCGCGGATTGCTTGTTGGCATCGCCGCCGCCATCAAAATGACCCCCGCGGTCCTCATCATCTATTTCCTCGCCCGACGGCAGTGGCGGGCCGCGGCCAACGTGGTGGTGGGTTTCTTCATCGCCACCGGCATCGCGTGGATGGTGACTCCCTCGGACACAGTCAAGTACTGGACGTCGACGGTGTTTGATCCAGACCGCATCGGCGGCCTGGCTTTTGTCTACAACCAGGGCATCGCCGGAGTGCTGGCGCGCATGGGCATGGATGACGTCGAGCGCACGCACTGGTGGATGCCGCTCTGCGCACTCGCCGGGCTCTACTGCTGCGCGCTGGCCTTCTATCTGGCCCGCCGCGGCGAAAACGAACTGGCCTTCTTCGCCGCCTGGGCGGTTGCCCTGCTCGCCACCCCGGCCGCCTGGATTCATCACTGGGTGCTGACCTCGGTCTTCATCCTGGTCTTCTGCGTTGTCGGAGTTCGGGCGATCACCGCGGCAGCCAGTGATGCTCGGACGAAGAAGTGGGGACGAGTATTTGTCGGCTTGGCGGTACTCGGGTTTATTGCCCAGGTACCGGGGCCCTCCTTCTTCTTGCCCAGCGCCCAACTCCACGAGCTGAACTGGACGTGGTGGCAGATCATCTACGGCAATTCGTCGCTGATCTGGCTGTGCCTCGTGCTGGTGCTCGCCTGGTGGCTTCCGTTTGCGCAGATGCGCCGGGCCTGGGGTGGCGACGACTCTCATGACTCAGTTGCCAGTGAGTCTGGAGTGAGCGATCACGGCCGAATTGAGACCACTCGCGGTTCCTTGGGTGCCGATGATCTCGCCGACGCGACGTCGACGACCGGTAGCGGCGACCTCACCGAGGTCATTCCGGCCGCTGGCGGGGAGTCTGTCGAGGACGAAATCGCCCGATAATTCTCGGGCTGGTGCCGGGCTTGCCCGTTCTCGGTTTTACGTGTCGTGGATCTCCTACCTGCGAGTAAGAGGCTTATGTCACTTGGCGGTTCCGGATGGAACGGCGCCCACTTTTCATGTCCCCCTAGATCCGCTAGTCTTCATCGCGCGGGAGATAAGTTACTGAGTGGTAGATTTCCTGCGGTCTCGAACAGGTGCGTCTTGTTCGAGTGTGGGGGGTAGCTCTAGGCACGGTTCGTTAGAGTGACTCCAACCACAAATGTCACCGGCGCGTGGGTTGTCACACCGTGGCGGCCACTCGGGGGCAGCGATCGTCTGGAGGATGTAGTGGGTGTTGAGGTCAGTGTCGAGGGGCTCACCAAGTCGTTCGGTTCACAGAACATTTGGCGAGATGTCACGTTGACCCTGCCTTCCGGTGAGGTGTCCGCATTGTTGGGCCCCTCGGGTACCGGTAAGTCGGTGTTTCTAAAGACTTTGATCGGATTGCTTCATCCCGAGCAGGGCTCGGTGATTATTGATGGCACCGATATCACTCAGTGCTCTGCAAAAGAGCTCTATGAAATCCGCAAGCTTTTCGGCGTGCTGTTCCAGGACGGCGCATTGTTTGGCTCGATGAGCTTGTACGACAACATCGCCTTCCCGCTTCGTGAGCACACGAAGAAGAAAGAAGACGAAGTCCGCCGCATCGTGATGGAGAAGATCGACCTCGTCGGTCTGGCCGGTGCGGAGGACAAGCTCCCCGGTGAGATCTCCGGCGGTATGCGTAAGCGCGCCGGATTGGCACGAGCACTCGTGCTCGATCCCCAGATCATCCTGTGTGACGAGCCGGACTCGGGTCTCGACCCCGTCCGTACCGCGTACATCAGCCAGCTGTTGATCGACATCAACGCGCAGATCGACGCGACGATCCTCATCGTCACGCACAACATCAACATTGCCCGGACCATCCCGGACAACATCGGCATGCTCTTCCGCAAAGAACTTGTCATGTTCGGTCCGCGTGAGCAGCTCCTCACCTCGGAGCAGCCGGTGGTCAAGCAGTTCCTCTCCGGTGACCGCTTTGGTCCCATCGGCATGAGTGAAGAGAAGGATGAGGCCGTCGCGGCTGCCGAGGCCGCAATGCAGGCCGCAGGCATCGGCGGCGGTGGCACCAAGGACGACTTCTCCGAGATCATCCCGCAGGTCCAGCCCAATCCGGGTATGCCAGAGCGCAAGGCCGTCGCTCGTCACCGCGAGCGTGTGCTTGAGCTGCTTCCGACCCTGCCGCCCAACGCGCAGCAGGCGATCCGTGAGTCGATGGCCGCCGAGGACGAGATCCGCGCGGAAGGCCGTGCGCATGCTGCGTCGCAGGGCGCCCCGGCGGGAGGCTGGCAGACCACTCCGGCCGCTGGCGTTGCCGTCGCTGACGCTCCCACCGATGTGTATCAGCGTGAGGATACGCAGAACTTCGGCCAGGAGTTCGGCGGAAACGACGCACCCACCCAGCAGTGGGATCAGCCGCCGGTTTCTGATTCACCCACCGTGGACACTTCCAAGAAGCCCCGACATAGCGATGGGCAGGATTGACAAAGATGGCCAATGCCACCACGCGTGGCGTCGACAAGATCGCACAAGCAGGTACGGGTGCCCTCGAGCAGACCGGCAATATCGTGCAGTTGTTTGTCGATGTTGCGCGCCAAACATTCGCACGCCCATTCCAGCTGCGTGAATTCATTCAGCAGGCATGGTTCATTGCCAGCGTGACGATCTTGCCGACGGCGCTTATTGCGATCCCGTTCGGCGCGATCGTGTCGCTGCAGACCGGGTCGCTGATCAAGCAACTCGGTGCCGAGTCGTACACCGGCGCTGCGAGCGTGTTGGTGGTGATCCAGCAGGGTTCGCCGCTGGTCACCTCGCTACTGGTGGCCGGTGCGGCCGGGTCGGCGGTAGTCGTCTATCTCGGGTCGCGGACCAACCGAGAAGAGATCGACGCGATGGAAGTGCTGGGTATTAATCCGATCCAGCGCCTGGTGGTGCCGCGTGTGTTGGCGATGGTCCTGGTCGCGGTGCTCCTCAACGGGCTGGTCGCTGTGGTCGGCATCGGCGGCGGTTACTTCTTCAACGTGGTGGTGCAGGGCGGAACGCCGGGTGCGTACCTGGCTTCCTTCGGCGCACTCGCGCAGCTTCCCGATTTGTGGATCTCGACGATCAAGGCTGCGGTGTTCGGTGTGATCGCCGGTGTCATCGCCGCCTACAAGGGGCTCAACCCGCGCGGCGGCCCCAAGGGTGTCGGTGACGCGGTTAACCAGAGCGTCGTCATCACCTTCCTGCTTCTGTTCCTTGCCAACCTGATCATCACGGCGGTCTACCTGCAGATCGTCCCGCCGAAGGGAGGTTAGGCACATGACCGGTGGCGTAACGATCGCCAAGAGTCGTCCCGAGTACTACCTGTACGAGGCGCGTAAGCAGCTCGGCAGACCGCTGAAGGTGCTCGACGGCGCGGGCGAACAGATGTCGTTCTATGGGCGCACGCTCGCGTGGATTCCTAAGACGCTGGTGCACTACACGCGCGAGGTGCTGCGGCTCTTGGCCGAGGTTGCCTTCGGTACCGGTGGCCTCGCGGTCATCGCGGGCACCGTCGGCGTGATGGTGCTGATGTCGGGATTCACCGGCGTTGTGGTGGGTCTGCAGGGATACTCCGCGCTCGATCAGATCGGGTCGCAGGCACTGACCGGCTTCCTCTCCGCCTACGTCAATACCCGCGAGGTGGCCCCGCTGGTCGCGGCCCTGGCGTTGTCGGCGACGGTGGGCTGCGGCTTCACCGCTCAGCTCGGCGCCATGCGGATCTCCGAAGAGATCGACGCGCTGGAGTCGATGGCCGTGCCGTCGATCCCGTTCCTCGTCTCGACTCGCGTGATCGCCGGATTTATCGCGGTCATCCCGCTTTACGTGCTCGGTTTGCTCGCCTCCTACCTCGCATCCCGCGAGATAACAGTGGTGTTCAACGGCCAATCGGCGGGCAACTATGACCACTACTTCAATCTGTTCTTACCGCCAGCGGACGTGTTGTGGTCCTTCGGTAAGGTGCTGATCTTCGCGTTCGTCATCATCCTGGTGCACTGCTACTACGGCTATTACGCCAGTGGCGGCCCGGCAGGCGTCGGGGTGGCGGTCGGCCACGCCGTGCGTGCGGCTCTGGTGCTGATCGCGGTGCTCGACTTCTTCCTCGGACTGGCGATCTGGGGAACCTCGACGACGGTCAGAGTGGGGGGCTAGTTTTTCATGGGTGCCACGGTGCGCCGCCGACTTCTCGGCCTTGCATTCTTACTCGTGGTCGCGCTGTTTTTCACGGTGACGATCATGAAGTTCAACAAGTCCTTCTCGGACTTCACCAACGTCACGCTGACCACCGACTCCATCGGAAATGCGTTGCCGGCCAACGCCGATGTGAAGGCGCGTGGCGTGGTTGTTGGCGAGGTGCGCAATGTTGAGCCGGGGCCAGACGGCCAGGTGAAGGTCGAACTCGGCCTCAACCCCGACATGGCCTCGCAGCTACCGGCGAGCACCACCGCACGCATCCTCCCCAAGACCCTGTTCGGTGAGCGCTATGTGGCGCTGCAAGTTCCCGACACCACCGGTGCGACGCTCACCAACGGCGCCAGCATTAAAGAAGACAAGAGTGGCAACGCGCTCGAGCTGCAGCAGCTTTTCGACAAGCTCCTCCCGGTGCTCGACGCCATTCCGCCGCAAGACCTCAACGTCACGCTGACGTCGCTGTCGCAGGCGCTCTCGGGTCGCGGCGAGCAGATCGGCACCATGGTCGCCAACCTCAACGAGGTGTTCAAGGGCGTCAACAGTGTGCTGCCCGAACTGCAGTCCACCCTGCGCGGATTGGCGTCGTTCTCGCAGACCTACTCCGAGGCATTGCCCGACGTGATCGATGCGCTGGACAACTTCCGGACCACCACCAACACGATCTCCGAACGCCAAGGTGATCTGCGCACCCTGATCTCGACGTTGGGGGTGGCGGCCACCGATACCACCACCTGGTTGCAGCGCAACGGAAACAACGTTGTCGACCTGTTTGTCGACTCCGAGCAGCTGCTGACCGGATTGGCCAAGCAGTCGCCGACCTTCCAGTGCACCTTCCACAACTTTGCGACGTTGGTTCCGGAGTCGAGCCGGATCACCGGCGCCGGCACCAAGAACCCGGGCGTGCGAGTGAACCTGCAGTTCATCAACCCGCGCGGACGCTACCTGCCCAACCAGGATGAGCCACGGTTCTTCGACACCGATCCGCCCGCGCGATGCTATGACCCGCCGACCGACGGCCGACCCTTCCCGCAGTATCCGGGCGGTGGCCTGGCGGACGGCTCGTACCAGCCGCCGTCACGCAACGCCGGACCGCGGAACCTGCCGAGCCTGCCGCAGCCGCAGTTCAGCAGCACTCCGGTCGGCATGATCAAGTCGTCGCCGTACGACGATGCCAACTACCGTGACCAGCTCAAATTGATCTACGGCAGCACCACCGGCACCAAGCCGGTCGATGTGCCGACGTGGGTCACCATGATCGGGGCCCCCGGACTCAGCGGGGCGGAGGTACACATCAAGTGAGATCGATAGTGTCCCCACTGCTCAAACTGATCACCTTCGCGGTGATCACGGTGGTCGCGACCAGCTTGCTGGCCCTGACCATCGCGAACGCCGGCGGCGACGGAGACAGCAAGTACAACGCTGTGTTCTCCGACGCGTCGATGCTCAACCCGGGCGATGACGTCCGTATCGCGGGCGTCCGAGTCGGCCAGGTCACCGATGTCTCGGTGTACGACCAGAACAAGGCGATGGTCAAGTTCAACGTCGACCGGTCGTCGCTGCCCGAAGGCACGCAGCTCTACATTCGGTATCGCAACCTCACCGGGCTTCGGTACCTGGCACTGGAGCGCGGTGCGGGGGAGAGCAGCCGAAGCTTTGCCCCCGGTCACACCTTTGGCGCGTCCGCCGACGGCAAGGGCACCACCGATACGCATCCGGCGGTCAACCTGACCGAGCTGTTCAACGGTTTCAAGCCGCTGTTCCGCCAGCTTTCTGCCGACGACGTCAACAAGCTCTCCGACGAGATCATCAAGATCTTCCAGGGCGAGGGCGGCAACATCAGCTCGCTGGTGAGCAGCACGTCGTCGCTGACTAACTCGCTGGCCGACCGCGACAAGGTGATCGGTGACCTCATCACCAACCTGACCAGCGTGCTCAACACGGTCAACCGCAACGACACTCAGTTCGAGTCGCTGCTGGACAACACCGAGGCGTTGGTGACCGGGCTTGCCTCGCAGCGCGGGTCGGTGGGTTCGGCGATTACCTCGCTGTCGAACCTGACCACGGTGACCGGCTCGATCCTGTCGCAGACGCGGCCGTCGATCCAGGGCGACATCGCCGGACTGAAGTCGCTGTCGGATCAGATCAACGCGCGCAACAAGGACGTCAACAAGATTCTGACCAACCTGCCGGTGAAGCTGCAGAAGATCGGCCGCGCAGCAACATTCGGCTCGTGGTTCCAGTTCTATCTCTGCGGCGTCGACGTCGTGGCTGGCAACGGTAAGTCGACCTTGCTGACCCAGCCGCTGGTGCCGCTGCCCGATATCAACCATGTGCTCTACACCAGTGCGGCGACCCGTTGCTGGAAAGACAACAACCCCGGGGGGTGATGACAGATGACCGATAACGCAAATACCAACGCGGACAACGTGTCCAGTGAAGAGTCGACTCCGCCGAAGGCGTCGAACAAGAAGCACCGTCGGTTCGGCGGTCATCGCAGCCCGGTGACTGTCGGCGGAATGGGCATTCTGATCCTGCTGATGGCTACGGTCTCGGCGTTCTACCTCAACGCGCTGCCGCTGGTCGGCCAGGCCGCGACCTACACCGCCAAGTTCACCGAGGCGGCCGGACTCAAGTCGGGCAACGAGGTGCGCGTGGCTGGCGTCAAGGTGGGCGAGCAACATGGTTCCACATCAGGCCTTCGACTCCTGGCTTCTCATTCGTCACTCCTAAGACTGTTCACAATCCGACTTCATTGTTCCATGTGCAAACACTAATGCAATCTACTCAAACTTCATAACATTAACAACCTTGCCGATCCCCTCGATCTCAACCACAACCT
>Cebus_capucinus_imitator_PRJNA485217_SSR047__coassemble_1527_pt1 | contig 12510 bp, 9 predicted proteins | sample Cebus_capucinus_imitator_PRJNA485217_SSR047__metabat2_low_PE_001 | metagenome-assembled genome bin Cebus_capucinus_imitator_PRJNA485217_SSR047
CGGCTAACGGAACCGCCGCGTCATTGGGGAGGGGATGTCATTGGGGAGGGGATTGAGGGAAGAGTGCTTGCAGAAAACGCAGAGCCAGCCACGCTGGTGCATGGCTGGCTCTGCGCCGTGGACGGGACTCGGCCCAGTCTGGTTCGGGGGGACTAAAGCCCGACAGCGGTGACGCCGTACTCGGCCTGCGCCGGAGTGAACCCCTCGAATTCAAGCTGGTCGATGAGTCCTTGGCGCGAGAAGGAACTGTATTCCAAGTAGTTCTTCGCAGACTTGGCCGCCTGCTCGTTCCAATCGACCTCAATGTGGTCTACCGCGTACACCGCATCGGCGTACGAGAACTCCTCGAATTCGAGCTGCGCGATCAGACCCTGGCGCGAGAATGCCGTGTATTCCAGGTAGTTCTGCGCGGTCTGGATTGCATTCTGTTGACTGACGGTGGACGCCGTTACTCGTCCGCCATCGAATGCGGAAACAACGCTATGCAGTGACGATGCGCTGGTAGAGGCGGGCTGGGCCGAAGCCTGCCCGGCAAAGGAAAGGCCGATGGCAAAAGGTGCGGAGAGGGTGGCAAGAGCGACGGCCGCACGGAGCGAATTCTTTTTCACGAATCGGGACATTACGTCGAGGGTCTGACAGAAAAGCGTAGGCCGCGCTGGGGATTCATCTCCCTGAAGGACAATTGCCAAGAATGTAAATGAATGTTCGCAGATCTAACTTTATCGAGCAATGGACTCGCATTCATCGGCCCGACGTTGTGGTCCGCGATGCCCAGGCGGTGCGTAGTTGATGCCTTCCGTCGCCTGTTCGCCCCTGGCGAAATCTGCCCGGGAACAAAGATCCTGCCACCCGGGTTGAGTCTGTCAGACTGAACTTTGGAGGTTTGATGTCCGAGAAGACATATTCACTACCCGTCCTCTTTGTGCCCGACGTCGTCGTCCTCCCCGGCATGGTTGTGCCGGTGCCGTTGGATGACGCCGCGCAGGCCACCGTGGATGCGGCCCGTGCGAGCGAGAGTGGCAAGCTGCTCGTGGCGCCCCGTCTGGACGACCGGTATCCGACGCATGGCGTCGTCGCCTCGATCGTGCAGGTCGGACGCGTCCCAGGCGGCCAGCAGGCTGCCGTTGTCAAGGGCGAGAATCGCGCCCACATCGGCACGGGCACCACCGGCCACGGCACCGCGCTGTGGGTTGAGGTCACCGAAGTCGACGAACTACAGGTGACCGCCGAGACCAAGGCGTTGGCTGCCGAGTACAAGCAGCTTGTGCTGGCGATGCTGCAGCGTCGCGAGGCCTGGCAGGTCATTGACGCGGTCAACAAGATGACTGACCCGTCGGCGCTGGCCGATACATCGGGCTACTCGTCGTGGCTGACCGAGGCGCAGAAACGCGATCTGCTGGAGACCGAAGACGTCGCAGCACGGTTGCGTCTGCTGATCGACTGGACCAGCGAGCATATGGCCGAGACGGAGGTCTCGGACAAGATCGCTGACGACGTCCGCAACGGAATGGAGAAGCAGCAGAAGGAATTCCTGCTTCGCCAGCAGCTCAACGCCATCCGTAAGGAACTTGGCGAGGATGAGCCGGACGGCGCCGATGACTACCGCGCCCGTGTCGAGGCGGCCGATCTGCCCGACAACGTGCGTGAGGCGGCGTTGCGTGAGGTCGGCAAGCTAGAACGAGCTAGCGATCAATCGCCCGAAACCAGTTGGATCAGAACATGGTTGGATACCGTGCTCGAACTTCCCTGGACCCAGCGTACCGAGGATTCCACCGATATCGCCGGTGCTCGCGAGATTCTTGACGCCGATCACCACGGTCTCGATGACGTCAAAGATCGCATCGTCGAATACCTGGCGGTCCGCGCCCGGCGGGCCGAGCGTGGCTTGCAGGTCGTCGGCGGTCGAGGCTCCGGCGCGGTGATGGTGCTGGCCGGTCCTCCCGGCGTGGGTAAGACCTCGTTGGGGGAGTCCGTTGCCCGCGCACTGGGCCGCAAGTTTGTGCGCGTCGCCCTCGGCGGTGTGCGCGACGAGGCCGAGATTCGTGGCCACCGGCGCACGTATGTTGGTGCGCTGCCCGGTCGGATCGTGCGCGCCATCGGCGAGGCCGGATCGATGAATCCTGTTGTGCTGCTGGATGAGATCGATAAGGTGGGCTCCGATTTCCGGGGCGACCCGGCGGCGGCACTGCTCGAAGTTCTCGACCCCGCGCAGAACCACACCTTCCGCGATCACTACCTCGATCTCGATCTTGACCTGTCCGATGTGCTGTTCCTGGCGACGGCCAACGTCATCGAGAACATCCCGTCGGCATTGCTCGACCGGATGGAGTTGGTGACCATCGACGGCTACACCGAGGACGACAAGGTGGCCATCGCCCGCGATTACCTGCTGCCACGGCAGGCAGAACGTGCGGCGCTGGGCACCGACGAGATCACGGTGACCGACGATGCGCTGCGTGAAGTCGCCGCGAACTACACCCGCGAGCCGGGCGTCCGACAGTTCGAGCGGCTACTTGCCAAGGCGCTGCGCAAGGTAGCAACCAACATCGAAAGCGGTAGGGCTCAGACGCCGGTGACCATCGGCGAGGCAGACCTCAAGGAGTACCTGGGGCGTCCGCGGTTTACTCCCGAATCCGAGGAACGCACCGCAGTCCCCGGTGTCGCAACAGGTTTGGCTGTCACCGGAATGGGCGGCGACGTGCTGTTCATCGAAGTGAGTCGGGTTGACGGGCCGGTCGGCGACGACGCGAAGAGCCAGGGCGGCACCCGGCTGCAACTCACCGGCCAGCTGGGCGACGTGATGAAGGAGTCGGCGCAGATCGCGCTCTCCTACGTGCGGTCGCATGCCGAGGAGCTTGGGGTCGATCCGAAGGCGCTCGAAGGCACGATCCACGTGCACGTGCCTGCGGGCGCGGTGCCCAAGGACGGCCCGAGCGCCGGGGTCACGATGACCACGGCACTGGTGTCGATGGCGACCGGCCGCAAGGTGCGTGCCGACGTCGGCATGACCGGTGAGGTCACGCTCAACGGACGGGTGCTCCCGATCGGCGGTCTCAAGCAGAAACTGCTTGCGGCTCAACGCAATGGTTTGAAGACGATCTTTGTGCCGATGCGTAATGAGCCCGATCTGGACGACGTGCCCGCCGAGGTTCTCGACGCCTTGGAGGTCAAGCCGATGCTCGACGTCGCCGAGATCGTCAAGCTGGCGCTGGAGCCAGCCGCCGATGAGGTGACTGCGGCGGCCTGAGCCGCCGACCGCTGACGCGCCCCGAACTCGAGGTTCGGGGCGCGTTTGTGTTGCGGTGAGCGGTATCGGCGAGCGGTGTAATCGGCATACGGTACGGGTGCGTAGTTTCCGCCGTAGTCGAAGGAGTCCCGATGACCGCAGAGTTGCCCACCATCACCGACGCTGAGATGCAGACGATCCAGGAGTATGCCCAGCCCTACACGGTGGTCATCTTGCGTGCCGGACCCAACTTCACGTCGCCCGAGGCGGCCGACGTCGTCCGCGAGCATGGTCGCCGGGCGTTCTCCTTGCGGGCTGCGGGGGTGCTTGCGGTGGTGACCCCCGTCGTCGACGACAGTGAGGTATTCGGGTTCGGCACCTTTGATCGAGATCCGGTGGAGGTCGAATCGTTGATGGCCGATGACCCCGCGGTGAAGGCGGGCGTGTTGGTTGCCGAGATCCATCCGGTCATCGGACTGCCCGGCGATTCGCTGCCGCCGCGATCGGTGGACTGAGGCCGCATGGACACGTGCGGTTGCCCCGGCGGCGGGTGGCTGCGCGGGTCTTGTGGCTTACCGACTGGGAAAACCGCAGTTCATCGGTATTTTATGTAGTTGAGTGAGATCGGCTGAACTTTTTTCCGGAAATCAGGAACAATCCTCGGGTGTGCCCCGTTGAACCTTTCGAGAAACCTGAGTGTCACAGGCTCAACTCGAGTTGACCAGTCAGACTCGAACCGGTAGGACATTGAGTCGGAGGCACTGAAGTTCGTCGGCAGCGCCCGAATTTGGATTCCCGAGTTCGGGCCGACTGATGTTCTTCACGCCTACGTGCTTGGTCAGTGAACGCAGGTTTGCCACAGACCAGATCCCGTGGCCAGCGCGCCGCACATATGTGGAGCGCGATCACGGGAAAGAACTTGGGTGCCCACCCAGAAACACAGGAGGAAGCGTAAAGATGTCACGTGCCGTTGGAATCGACCTCGGTACCACCAACTCCGTGGTCGCCGTACTCGAGGGCGGAGAGCCCGCAGTTATCGCCAATGCGGAAGGATCCCGTACCACCCCGTCGGTTGTCGCGTTCGCGCGCAACGGTGAGGTGCTCGTCGGGCAGCCCGCAAAGAACCAGGCGGTCACCAACGTCGACCGCACCATCCGCTCGGTCAAGCGCCACATGGGCGAGGGTGACTGGAGCGTCGAGATCGACGACAAGAAGTACACCCCGCAGGAGATCAGCGCTCGTACGCTGATGAAGCTCAAGCGCGACGCCGAGTCGTACCTGGGCGAGGACGTTTCCGATGCGGTCATCACCGTGCCGGCATACTTCAACGACGCTCAGCGCCAGGCCACCAAGGAAGCCGGCCAGATCGCCGGCCTCAACGTTCTGCGTATCGTCAACGAGCCGACCGCTGCCGCCCTGGCATACGGCCTGGACAAGGGCGAGAAGGAACAGACCATCCTGGTCTTCGACCTCGGTGGCGGTACTTTCGACGTCTCGCTGCTCGAGATCGGTGACGGAGTCGTCGAGGTTCTCGCGACCTCCGGTGACAACAACCTCGGTGGCGATGACTGGGATCAGCGCATCGTCGACTGGCTCGTGGAGAAGTTCAAGAGCCAGAACGGGATTGACCTGACCAAGGACAAGATGGCTATGCAGCGTCTGCGTGAGGCTGCCGAGAAGGCCAAGATCGAACTGTCGGCCAGCCAGTCGACCTCGATCAACCTGCCCTACATCACCGTTGACGCCGACAAGAACCCGCTGTTCCTCGACGAGCAGCTCAGCCGTAGCGAGTTCCAGAAGATCACCTCGGATCTGCTTGAGCGCACCCGCGCTCCCTTCCAGGCGGTCATCAAGGACGCCGGAATCTCGGTCGGAAACATCGATCACGTTGTGCTCGTTGGTGGTTCGACCCGTATGCCGGCCGTCACCGATCTGGTCAAGGAGCTGACCGGCGGCAAGGAGCCCAACAAGGGCGTCAACCCGGACGAGGTTGTTGCTGTTGGTGCTGCCCTGCAGGCTGGCGTTCTGCGCGGCGAGGTCAAAGACGTTCTGCTGCTTGACGTCACCCCGCTTTCCCTCGGTATTGAGACCAAGGGTGGCGTGATGCACAAGCTGATCGAGCGCAACACCACCATCCCGACCAAGCGGTCGGAGACCTACACCACCGCTGAGGACAATCAGCCTTCGGTGCAGATTCAGGTCTTCCAGGGTGAGCGCGAGATTGCCTCGCACAATAAGCTGCTCGGCAGCTTCGAGCTCGGTGGCATTGCTCCTGCGCCGCAGGGTGTTCCGCAGATCGAGGTGACCTTCGACATCGACGCCAATGGCATCGTGCACGTCACCGCGAAGGACAAGGGCACCGGCAAGGAGAACTCCATCCGCATCCAGGAAGGCTCGGGCCTGTCCAAGGACGAGATCGACCGGATGATCAAGGATGCCGAGGCTCACGCCGATGAGGACCGCACTCGTCGTGAGGAGGCCGAGACCCGCAACCAGGCGGAGTCGCTGGTCAACCACACCGAGAAGTTCCTCAAGGACAACGAAGACAAGGTGTCCGCTGAGGTCAAGGAGAAGGTCAATGGCGCAATCTCCGAGGCTCAGGAAGCACTGAAGGGCAACGACATCGCCGCTATCAAGAGCGCGATCGAGAAGCTCTCTGCCGAGTCCCAGGAAATGGGTCAGGTCATCTACGCAGCGTCGGCTGCCGAGGGCCAGGCCGGTGCAGCCGATGCCGGTAGCGCCACCGACGGTGACAGCGACGTCGTCGACGCCGAGGTTGTCGACGAGCCGAACTCTGAGGACAACAAGTGACCGCACCCGAGCCCGGCGCCACAGACGCCAGTGCCCAGGAACCGATTTCGGTGACCGACAACCGACGAATCGACCCCGAGACGGGAGAGGTTCGCACGGATGCCGAGCAGCCATCGGCGGACGGGAGTGATGCCCCCGCCGCCGAGGTTGACTCGGACTCGGCCGAGGTCGGCGAGGCTGGCGAGGCAGCGCCGGAGACGGCACCTAACGCTGAGGTCGCAGAGCTCACCGCGGCCTTGCAGCGGGAGCGGGCACAGTTCGCCAACTTCAAGCGGCGGACCGAGGAGGAGAAGCAGGGACGTGTTGCCTACGGCAAGCAGGTCCTGATCGAAAAGCTCCTGCCCGTCCTCGACGATCTCGACCGTGCCCGCGAGCACGGCGACCTCAACGAGGGACCGCTGCGCGGCGTCGCCGACAAGTTGGTGGGCAGCCTCGATGCAGAGGGACTGGTCAAGTTTGGCGCGCCTGGCGAGCCGTTTGACCCCGAACTCCACGAGGCCGTCCAGCACGACGGCAGCGGAGCAGAGCCGGTCATCGGAGCGGTGTACCGCTCCGGGTACCGGCTGGGCGACAAGGTGATTCGGACCGCAATGGTCACCGTCACCGACCCCGCCCCCGCAGCCGGTGAGTAGCGTCGGCGCATTTCACGTGGTGATGCACCATAATCGCCTGCATGACATCTGATGACGCGCCGGCCCGCCTCGTGCGGCCGGCGCGCCATGCGGATGACCATGGAGTGGTGCCACAGACCCGGCACGCCGGCGTCGTAGACACCACCCAGGTGCCGCAGGCACCGAGACTTCAACAACAACTTCATCCAGACATATACATATCGAAGGAGGTGACGTCTGGTGGCTCCGCAACGAGAATGGCTCGAGCGTGATTTTTACAAGGACCTGGGCGTTGCTTCTGACGCTTCGTCTGAAGAGATCAAGAAGGCCTACCGCAAGCTCGCTCGTGAGCTGCATCCGGACGCTAATCCGGGCAATACCGGGGCCGAAGAACGATTCAAGCGGGTGTCCGAAGCCCACAGCGTGCTCGCCGACCCGGACAAGCGCAAAGAGTATGACGAGACCCGGTCGATGTTTGCCGGTGGACGTTTCCGCGGTGGCGGAAACGGATTCCCCGGCGGATTCCCGGGAGCTGGCGGCGGAACCCGCTACTCGACCGACACCGGTGCTGACTTCAATATCGGCGACCTCTTCGGTGGCGGCGGTGGCGCAGGCGACTCGGCAGGCGGCTTCGGCGACCTGTTTGAGGGACTCTTCAACCGTGGTGGTGGGGGAGACGGCCAACGCTCGTCCACCGCAACCCGGCCGCGACGCGGAAACGACCTGGAGACCGAAACAACGCTGTCGTTCAAGGACGCAGCCCTGGGCACCACTGTTCCGCTCCGGGTAACCAGCCCAGCACCGTGCACCACCTGCCACGGCAGCGGTGCCAAGCCGGGCACCAGCCCGCGTGTCTGCTCGACGTGCAACGGGTCTGGCTTTGTTAGCCGCAACCAGGGAGCCTTCGGCTTCAGCGAGCCCTGCCAGGATTGCCAAGGCACCGGCTCGCGGATCGACGATCCCTGCACCGACTGCGACGGCTCCGGAGTCAAGGTGCGCTCGCGCACTATCAACGTCCGGATACCGGCCGGTGTTGAGGACGGTCAACGCATTCGCCTCGCCGGCCAAGGTGAGGCCGGACGCCGTGGAGCGCCCTCGGGTGACCTCTACGTCGTCGTGCACGTGACGCCAGACAAGGTGTTCGCTCGTAGCGGCCACGATCTTCGGGTCCAATTGCCGGTCAGTATCTCCGAGCTGGTACTCGGTGCGACGGTGTCGGTCCCGACTCTTGAAGGCACCGTGGGCGTCAAGATTCCGTCCAACACCAGCGACGGGCGCACGCTACGCGTCCGCGGGCGCGGCGTGCCTAAGCGGGCAGGCGGCGCGGGTGACCTGCTGGTCACCGTCAAGGTCGAGGTGCCACGCAAACTCGACGACGACGCCGTCGAAGCGATGAAAGCCTATGCCAAGGCCGAAAAGGCCAGTGGGTTTGATCCACGGGCAGGTTGGGGGCGATGAGCCATGGCAGCACGAAATCAAGGGAGCTCGGGCCGACGCGCTGATAGTTCTGCGCAAGACCGCCGTACCGGCGGGGTCGGCAATGGCGGGGTCGGGGGACCGCGCTTTGACCGGGAATCCAGCGCCACCTTCATGATCTCGGTGGCGGCCGAGCTGGCTGGCATGCATGCGCAGACCCTGCGCACCTATGACCGGCTCGGCTTGGTCACCCCCGAACGGACCAGCGGCGGCGGTCGGCGTTACTCATCGCGTGACGTCGATTTGCTGCGCGAGATCCAGCGGCTATCCCAAGAAGAGGGCGTTAACCTCGCCGGGATCAAGCGAATCATCGACCTGACCAATCAGGTCGACGCGCTGCAAGCACGGGTCCACGAGTTACAGCATGAACTCGATACCCATCGGGCTCGGCGCTCCGGTGAGTTGGTGCCCGTCCCGCGGACGAATGCGCTGGTGGTCTGGCAGCCGAGGCGTCGTCGCGACACCTGACCACCTGCGAGGCACCCCACTAGCAGGCGCTAAAATCTGACATATTGACTGACGCGCGACCCGCCGACGGCCTATCACCGTCGGCGGGTCGCACGCTATTGTGTGGCGTCGAAGAGAGCGGCGTAGCCGCGAGGAGGAGTACGCGGTGAGTCAGCCGGACATCACGATCACAGAGCCTGCGGTCCTCGGCGTCTCAGTACTCGGCGAAGACATTGCCACCGTTGTGCGTGACGCCACCGGCGAGATCGTGGCCAGCAACTTCGTCGAACTCTCCGACGCATCCGCAGACGGCGCCTATGCCGCGTTTTCTGATCTGGTCGATTCGGCTCCGTTTACCATCGTCCAGACCGTCATCGCATGCGCCGACGCCTCCACCCGGGCCGTCTTTGAGCAGGGCCTGCGCGGTGAGGGCGCACCGGACTGGGCCGCGGGCGTCACCTTTGTCCCGATGTCTGCGGCATTAGCCCAGGCCGCCCGCCGCGAAGCGGACGGCTTGGTCGCGGTGGTTGCGCTGGATCGCGCGGGTGCGGTGCCCGCCGGTGAATCACTGGCACTCGTTGACGCATCTCACGCGACGGCGATCAAGGCCACCGAAGTGGCTGCCGGACAGGATCTTCCAGTCACAGATGCGCAAGGCTCGGTGGCGCTGCGTGATGCACTCACCGCGCTTGCCAAGGGGATCGCGGTCACCGGTGTGCTCTGCGTGGGATCGGGCGCCGAGTTGCCCGGCATGAGCGATGCCGTGGCGACGGCGACCGGCCTGCGGACGACGGTGGCACCGGCTCCTATTTTTGCCATCGCTCAAGGCGCGACCCAGGTGATGACGGCAGATACCCGACTGATTCCCGTCGTCGGTCCGGCCGCGGCTCCGTCGTCGGCGGCGTATGCGGCGCAGACCACGCCAGTGGCGGCTGCGGGGACTCGAACCTCCGGGCTCCGGTGGTGGGCGATCGGCGGTGCGCTCGGGGTGGCGGCGCTGCTGTGCCTGATCACGCTGGTGGCGCTGTTCAGCGGTAACGGCGGCGATTCGTCGACGGCCAATCCGTCCACGGTGACAGTGCCGGGCACTACCTCCGAGGTGACCGTCACCGAGCGCGGAGCGGCCGCAACAGCGACCGTCGTCGACGAGCAAACTGTGACCGAGACCGTCACCACCACGCGTTCTCCAGTCACCGAAACCTCCACGGTGACCGAGACTGCCACCGAGACCTCCGAGGCGACGGTGACCTCCACTGAGCAAACCACCGTCACCGAGACCACCACTGTCACCGCCGACAGCGGCGGTCGGCCGGGCGGCGAGTAGCGGCCTACGCCGACCGGGCAGTGTCCCTGCAGACTGGGCGCCTTCCCGCGTCGAGCGGGCGCCCCCGCGCGTCGAGTGGGCGCCTTCCCGCGTCGACTGGGCACGTTCCCCTGCCGACTGGGCGCTGCCCCGGGCCGACTGGGCACCCTCGCGCGTCGAGTGGGTACGCATGTCTCGAAACGTGCACCTCGCAACTAGCTACGACGTGCACGTTCGTCCAGAAATGGCGCGCGCTCGGCTGGGTAGGACGCCCACTCGGCTGGGAATGGCGCACGTTCGGCTGGGAACGGCGCACGTTCGGCTGGGAATGGTGCACGTTCGGCGGGGAATGACGCCCGGCCGGCGGAGTGCGCCGGCCTCAGAACATCGGGTCGTGCTGGATCAGGCTGGCTCGCGCGCCGCCGATAATCAGCCCACGGCGGGTGTTCTCCACCATCTGTGGCGATCCGGTGATCAGGGTCTGGTGGTCTTCCCACGTGCCTGCGTCATTGACGACATCGACGAGTCGGCCGATACGGTGCTCGATACCCAGCTGGGCCGGCGAGACTTCACTGCGTAGCCACCAGGGGTCGGTGGTCTCCTCGGATGCCGCGGTCACCGTGAGCCACGGGTTGGTTGTCGCGATGCGTCGGAGCACCGGCAGATCGTAGAGTTCGCCGGGATACCGGGCGCCGTAAAAGACATGGGTCGGCGGCGTGTCGGCGCGCGCCGACATCGCAATGAGCAGCGCGCGCAGCGGTGCCAGCCCGGTACCGCCCGCCACCATAAGCACCTTGCGGTTGCGGTCAACATGCAGCGTTCCGTGGGACTGGGCAAACTTCCACACGTCGCCGACGCGGGTCTGGCTGACGATGGCAGGGCTGACCGTGCCACCGGGGACGCTGCGCACGTGGAACTCCAGTTCGCCGCGCGGGTTGGGTGGAATCGCGGGCGAGAGGTTGCGCCACATGTGCGGCCACTGCGGAATCTGCGTCTCAAGGTATTGGCCGGTGTTAAACCGCAGCGGTGTGTCGGTGACCAGTCGAATCACCGCGAGGTCTCGGCTGATGCGAAACTTCTCAACCACTTGGGCAGTCCAGACAGCCGGGCCCGCAGCGCTTTCGGCGGCACCTCGCATCACCCCGGTCACCAGCATCATCGATTGCCCGACGGTGCGGTGGGCGTCGTCATCCCAGTAGCTACCGAGCTGAGCCGCGAACTCGCCCATCAGCGCTTGGTAGAAAGCGTGGTAGTGCTCGGGCAGCACGCCGTACTTGCGGTGGTCGCGGCCCAGCTGTGCCAAGAACTCGACCAGCTCTTCTTGCCCGTCGCCGCTCGGGATGACCTCAAGAACGTGGTCGATGACGTGGTAGAACGCTTGCCGCTGTCCCGACATCATCACGCCGAACAACTCGCGTAGGTCAGGATCGATGGCAAAGAGCCGGGTGTAGACGTTGGTCGCAAACTGGTCGGGGTTGGTGCCGATGAGTTCACGCAGTTGGTGCAGCACATGACGGGAGTGGCTCGCCATGAGGTGCACCTCCGTAAGAGTCGAGTACGCGGCGGTATGGTCGCGCGGCGGCTGTGGGCTCGCGTCCCGCTGTCGGGCTGACTGCAAGACGATCCTCACCATTCTGCATCCGAGCGCCGACAATGCGACGCTTGCGGCGGTGTTGCCGAGGGCGTGTTGCGTGTCCTCTGTGCAGAGCAACCATCCGTGGCCCCGACTGTGGACAGATCACATATGTGGCAATCTGAGACAGTGAGCATGATCGACGGCCTGATTCCGGGGATCGTCGACGCACATGTCCAGCAGTGGGATCGACGCCAAACACCGTGGACGAGTAGCCGTATTTCCCGAATCCATCGTTATGTGCCATCGCGGATGGGGCAACGCGCCTTTGCCCTCGCGGTGCCGCAGTCAGAACGCGAATATGTGCTGACCCCACGAACGATGGCCAGCTCGTATGAACCGCGTCACTACCTCGCCGACACCGCCGCCGTCCGCAGCGCACTGGGTGTGCCGATCGAGTCGGTTGTGGTGTCCAACTCGTACTGGCGGCCACCCGATCCGGAACTCGATCCCGGCGATGCCGCGACGGCCGAGGTGCGGTTTGCGGCCGGACTGCCGTTCGGGGTGAAGGCCACGCCTGCACTGGGCGCGATGATGGTGCGGGGAGATCCGCGTGCGGACGGTTTCGCGGATCGGCTCGATGCTCAGCTCGCTGTGTCGGATGCGATTCGCGGAATCCAGACGACGGCGACCCGGCATCCCGATCCGAAGGTTCGCGACGGTGGCCCGGTTGACGGGATGATCGCCTCTGCCGCCTTCTTGCGTGGGATGGCTGCGGTGGCCGAGCGCGGCCTGGCCGCCGAGGTCCTGGTCTATTCGCACCAGCTCTACGACGTGGTGACACTGGCGCGCGAATACCCGGACACCACGATTATCGTCGACCACTTCGGGTGCCCGGTGGGAGCATTCGGCCCAGTGGGACTGCGTACCGGGACCACTGCTGCGGCCCGCGCCGACATCTTGCGGTTGTGGCGAGAACGAATGACTTCGCTTGCCGCGCAGCCCAATGTGGTGGTGAAACTGTCCGGATTGTCAGCCCGACGGCACCAATCGCCAGAAAGGT
>Cebus_capucinus_imitator_PRJNA485217_SSR047__coassemble_1530_pt1 | contig 12472 bp, 13 predicted proteins | sample Cebus_capucinus_imitator_PRJNA485217_SSR047__metabat2_low_PE_001 | metagenome-assembled genome bin Cebus_capucinus_imitator_PRJNA485217_SSR047
CCGCTCGCGACGTACCGCTATTGCTGGTTGGTCGAATCGTGATGGGTGCCGGTGAGGCGCTGCTGTTTGGGGCGGCGATCCCCTGGGTGCTGGCAGCGTGTCCCCCCGCACTGCGAGGACGAGTATCGGGTCTGTTCGGGCTGTCGATGTGGGCGGGCTTGGCGCTTGGCCCGTTCTGCGCGTCGGTAGTCGACAGTATTTCGGGGCCGACAAAGGTGTGGTTGCTGATCGTGGTGCTGTCGATTGGTAGCACCGCTGCGTCGATGTGCACGATATCGGCGCCAGCACCGCCGACGACGCATACAACGGCACGCCTGTCCGTGCGGCACCTCGTGCCTGCGACGGCCGTGCTGCCCGGAGTGGTCTTTGGACTCGCCGGCTACGGCTATGGGGCGGTATCAGCGGGACTGGTGCTCTTTATGCAGCATCACCACCTCGCCAGCCCCGCTGGGCTTCCCGTGTTTGCCGTGGCGTTCCTCGGCGTCCGAGCGTTCGGCAGCACACTGGTCGACCGTTGTGGCGGTCCGAGGGTGGCAGCAGCAAGCTTGACGGCTGCCCTGGTCGGCGCAGTGGTCTTGGTGCTGCTCGCCTCGACGCCGTCGTCGCTGGCCGGCGCAGCGCTACTTGGTGCCGGCACCAGCCTCATGTTTCCCGCTACCGTTTCCTGGTCGCTCGCACGCCGCGCGGCAGGCTCCGCGGCCGGGCAGGGTGCGTTCATCGGTGTCAGCACCTCATTTTGGGATCTTGGCATCGCCGCCGGCGGAGTACTGACCGGGCTCCTGATCCACTCCAGCGGCTACACCATGGCGTGGGCTGCCGCGGTGGCCGCCCTCGCAATGGGTATCGGCATCGCATTGACGGGCGTCCGAGGATGTTCCCGAGTGGCATAACGAATGTCCCGGCTACATGCACGCGGCTGCGCCAGTTCTTCCGCGACCTGAGTCAACGCATGCGACAGTGGAGCGCATGAAACTGCCCGGCACGCTGGCCCACATCAACAAGGTCGTCACCAATCCGATCCAGCGGCGGTGGGCACCGTATGTCGCCCCGTATGCCATGGTCACCCATGTCGGACGCCGCTCGGGGAAGGTCTACTCAATCCCGGTCTTGGCCTGGGTCGAGAAGAACCAGGGCGACCGAGACCGCAGCGAACTAGGCATCGTCACCATCGTGGCTCTCTATGGCCGCGATACCGACTGGATCCGCAACGTGATGGCCGCCCACGGATGTGAGATCACCCGCCGCGGTAGGCAAATGACGATAATCCGGCCGCAGATCCTCCCCGCGGACTCACCAGACATTCCACTCGGTGCACGGCTGATGGGACGCCCGTTCGAGTGGGTTCTCACCGGCACCCTGCAAGCCGGCCGCAACTCCGACGCCACCGGAAGCCAGAGCAGATGAGGAGCCACTCCGCGGCCGATGACGACCTTGCCGACTTCTCCCGCCGCGAGGTCACTCTCCTCGGGGACACCCGCACGGTGTACTCCCTCGGCAGCGGGCCCGCGGTAATCATCATCGCCGAGATGCCCGGCATCGCAACCACTCTTGCCAATTTCGCTCGTCGGGTAGCGGCGTGCGGAGCCACCGCGGTGATGCCATCGGTGTACGGCGTCGACGGCCGCGACCCGGGCCCCAAGGCGCACAGATACCTGAGTGCGGCAACGGGTTTCCTGTCGACGATGACGCGCGCGTGCATCAGCCGCGAGTTCACGATTCTGGCCACCGGTAAGACTTCGCCGCTCGTTTCGTGGCTCCGGGCGCTCGCCGAGCAAGAGCATGAGCGGTGTGGCGGGGTGGGTGTGGGCGCGGTCGGAATGTGTTTTACCGGCGGATTCGCTCTGGCGATGGCAACGGACGATCGCTTGCTCGCGCCGGTTGTGTCCCAGCCGTCATTGCCGTTCGCACTTAGCCCGCGGCGCGCCCGTTCACTCGACCTCTCCCCCGGCGATCTCGCCACCGTGCAAGCACGCTGCGCCCGCGGGCTCGAGGTGATGGGACTGCGTTTCGAAGGCGACCGGATGTCGCCTCCGTCGCGCTTCACCTACCTCCGAGAAGTGTTGGGCGACGCGTTCTACGGCATCGAGCTCCCCGACTCCAGCGCTAACCCGGATTCGCCACTGCCGACGCCACATTCGCCGCTGACCAACGATCTCATCGACGCCCCGGGCGAACCCACCCGAGAGGCACTCGATCAGGTACTGACGTTTCTCCAACGACGACTCGAGATCACCGGCGCAGACTGATCCGACCGGTGATACCCGAAGCCACCACGTGTGAAAGGTCTAGTCGCCCAGAAGCTTCTGCCGGAGTGCCGCATCCTTTTCCAGCACCATGTCTTCCAGTCCTCGCTGGTAGGCGGCCATCCGCTCGCGCAGCGCCGGTTCGGCTGCGCCGAGGATGCGGACGGCGAGCAGACCCGCATTGCGCGCACCACCAACCGACACCGTTGCCACCGGGACGCCCGCAGGCATCTGGACGATCGAGAGCAGCGAGTCAAGGCCGTCGAGATGGCGCAGCGGGACCGGTACCCCAATCACGGGCAAAGGTGTTGCCGCAGCGACCATTCCGGGCAGATGCGCCGCACCACCGGCACCGGCGATGATGACCTCGATACCCGCGTCGGACGCGCCGGTCGCATAGTCGAGCATCCGTTGCGGCGTGCGATGCGCCGACACCACACCCACTTCGACGGGCACATCAAATTCGGCCAACGCTTCTGCGGCGAGTTGCATTGTGGGCCAGTCGGAGTCACTCCCCATGATGAGTCCCACTCGGGCCCGCGGCGGGGTATGTCCCGACGATGCAGGTTCCTCGGTGAATTCGGCGTCCAGCGCCGTGGGCTCGCTCGTCGACTCGGTCATCAGTGCCCTTCCCATCCATCGGTCCACTCCGCGTGCGACATCCAATGCGCCGCCCGCTCGGCCCGCTCTCGCACCGACGCGAGTTCTGCATCGGTGCCACCGACGATATTGACATGACCGATCTTGCGGTCGGGGCGCTCCCCCTTGCCGTAGAGATGAATCTTGGCATCTGGCATGCGCGCCATCAGGTGGTGTAGCCGCTCATCCATCGACATCTCCGGCGCCTCCTCGGCACCAAGGATGTTGGCCATCACGGTGACCGCGGACCGCGGCGAGGTATCGCCGAGCGGGTAGTCAAGCACGGCACGCAGGTGCTGCTCGAACTGTGAGGTGACGGCACCATCCATCGTCCAGTGGCCGCTGTTGTGCGGACGCATGGCGAGTTCGTTGACCAAGAGCGTCCCCTCGGTGGTCTCAAAGAGCTCCATCGCCATCACGCCGACCACACCGAGTTGCTCAGCCAGCCCGAGCGCCATCTGCTGAGCTTGCGCGGCCACCTCGGAATCGAGGCCGGGTGCGGGCGCAAGCACCACCGCGCACTGCCCCTTGCGTTGAATGGTCTCCACCACCGGCCACGCGCCACCCTGACCAAACGGGGAGCGAGCGATCATCGCCGACAACTCACGACGCATCTCGACCTTCTGCTCGACGATCAGGTCGACACCGGCGCTGAACTGCTCGTCGAAGACTGCCATTGCGGCATCCTGGCTATCGAGAATCCACACGCCGCGTCCGTCGTAGCCGCCGCGGATCGCCTTGAGGACCACGCCCCAGCCGTGCCGCTCACCAAACTCCAGCAGGCGGCCGCGCGCCATACCCAGATCGCCGGTCAGGTCGGCGAAGTCCGGAACCGGCAAGCCGAGTTCGGCCAACCGCACCCGCATGGCCTGCTTGTCCTGTGCGAATCGCAGCGCCGCCGACGGCGGCAACACGGTGACACCTTCGGCCTCCAAGGTCTGCAGCAGGTGCAGCGGCACGCCTTCGTGATCGAAGGTCAACGCCACCGCGCCGTCGGCCGCGCGGCGCAGATCGTCGATGTTGTCATGCGATCCGAGTACCACGTCGGCGCTCACCTGCGCGGCCGGTTCACCTGGGTCCGCGGCCAGCACCCGCAGGCACTGACCGAGTTCGATGGCCGAGGAGTGGGTCATCCGGGCAAGCTGGCCGCCGCCGATCATGACGACCTTCGGCATCCCGACACGCGCATCGGCGGGGCGGGATTGTGCGGGGGTGGGACGCGGGGTTGGCTGACCCGGTTGAGAGGCCGATTGACCGGCCGCAACAGCATCTGGAGTGCTCACACAAACCATCGTGGCATGCCTGGCATGTCGGACGCATGACCGACCAGGGTGAACTCACCGTTGTGCCGGGGCCCTACAATCGAATCTTGTGCCATTCATCGATGAGGTGGTAGCCCGCCTACCGGAGCCGATTCGCCGACTCCTCATGCGGCACCACGAACTCATCAAATTTGCTCTCGTCGGTGGTACGACGTTCGTCTTCGATACGGCGATCTACTACCTACTGACGTTGACAGTCCTCGACAATAAGCCTGTTGTCGCTCGTGTCATCTCCGCGACGCTCGCCACCATTCTGAGTTACGTACTCAACCGTGAGTGGGCCTTTAAGAACCGCGGCGGTCGTGAGCGCTCCCATGAGGCGTTGTTGTTCTTCGCGATCAGCGGTATCGGGGTGCTGTTGTCGGCCGCGCCACTCTATGTGGGCAACAACATCTTTGATCTGCGCAGCAACCTCAGCACCAGTGAGTTGGTGATCGTCGACTTCATCCTGGGCTTCATCATCGGCAATATCTTGCAGATGGCGTTCCGGTTCTGGGCCCTGCGCAAGTTCGCATTTCCCGAAGAGAACCTCCGTGGCGGGGACGCCGAATCCACCGATCTACATCCCACGTCGGCCGAACTTAGCGATGAGGAACTCGGTCACGCCTGACGCCGCCGGGTTGCGGGTCGAGCGGCGGCTTTTCGCCGGTGGTCGTCGGCGATGCCGCGGGCACCACGATCGAGAACACCGGCGGTCGGCGCCGGTTGAGTTCAAGCCGGCCACCGTCGGCCTCCACTAGCGCGCGGGCCAACGACAACCCCACGCCGTTGCCGCGGCCTCCGGAGAATCCGCGCCGGAAAATCAGCTGGGCGATCTCGTCGGGCACACCGGGGCCGTCGTCGCCGACGGTGATGCGCACCATCCCGCCCGCGATCTCAGCAACCTCAATCCGGCATCGCCCACCGCCGTGCTGGAGCGCATTGTCAACGAGCACGCTCACCGCCTCTCGCAGCCGGCCGGGGCGGGCACTCAGCGCCGCGACGTCGTCATCGACGACCGCGCTCAGCGCGCGGTTCTTCGCGGCAAAGCTGCTCTCAAAGTCGCTCACCAACGTGGTGATCAGCTCTGATACCCCGATGGCCTGGGGTTCGGCCGGGTCGTCACGCGAGGCGGCCACCATCTCGTCGAGTTCGGTGGAGAGTCGCTCCACCTGCCCCAACGCGGCCTCGGCCTCGGAGACCACGGCGGGATCGTCATGCAGTGAGAGCTCGTCGAGTCGCAGCTGGATCGCGGTCAGCCTGCTTCTCAGTTGGTGCGAGACGTCGCCGACGATCTCACCCTCTCGTTCTAGCCGCAGAGCGATCTCGGTGTTGGCCGAATCCAATGCCCGCGAGACGCGGTCAAGTTCGGAGATCCCGTAGGTCTTCCATTCCGATCGGAAGTCGCCGCGGGCCATCGCCGCGGCCCTCGCGGCCAGGTCGGTGAGTGGGTCAGCGATCCGCCCGGCAGTGACCGCCGCGGCCACCGTCCCGGCTGCCAGGGACGCGGCGACCACGATCGTCACGATGCCGACCGCGGCAAGTTGGTCGTCGCGGACCTCATCGCGCGGGATCTCCAACACCAGCGACCCCGCATCGCCCAGTCCGATCGAATCGGCGATGACCGCGCCGTCAATCTGCGATCCCATCACCCGATGCCCCGGATGCCCATCGGCGTCCACATAGGTCAGCGTGAGCCGCCCGCCCGGCGGGACCAGGGCACGCAACGACGACGACTCCAACCGTTGCGGATCGAGGGTCGCGTCGCGGCCGTCGTCGGCGCGGATGAGCTGATCGGAGATCAGTTTGAGGCGACTGTCGAGAGTTTGGTGCGCGCCGTCGGCAACCCACCACCACGCAATCACCGACAGTGGGATACCGAGAAGTGCACCGACCACCACCAGCATGGCGATCATTGTGGAAAGAATGCGGCGACGCATGGCGGCTGCGGGTTACGGGTCGAACCGGAAGCCGACGCCCCGCACCGTGACAATGTGGCGGGGACGGCTCTGGCGATCGTCACCAATCTTGCGGCGCAGCCACGAGATATGCATGTCCAGGGTCTTCGACGACCGCAGATCACCGCTGCCCCACACTTCGGTGAGGATCTCCTCGCGCTCGACCACTTGACCGGCTCGCTCCATCAGAAAGCGCAGCAGATCGAATTCTCGGTTCGCGAGCACGAGGTCGACGCCGGCCATGGTGACCCGTCGGCCGCGTGCGTCGAGGCGGATGTCGCCACCCTCGAGTACCTCGTCGGTCTCCGCGGAACTTCGGCGACGCAGGAGGGCGCGCACGCGTGCGAGCAGTTCAGCGAGCCGGAACGGCTTGCCCACGTAGTCGTCGGCGCCAGCGTCGAGGCCCACCACAAAATCGACCTCATCGGTGCGTGCGGTCAGCATCAGGACCGCGAGCTCCGGCTGGATCGAACGCACTCGTCGGCATACCTCAAGGCCGTCCATCTCGGGAAGGCCGAGATCCAGGATCAGCAGACCGAAGTCTCTCTCACCCACCCGGTCCAGGGCCGCAGTCCCGGTCCCGACAACCTCACAGCCATAACCTTCTCTGGTCAGGGCACGCGCCAATGGTTCGGCGATGGCTGCGTCGTCCTCAGCCAGCAATACGTCGGTCATCGTCGCCTTCCTCGCGGTGCCGCTTCGTCGTCGGGATACCGCGGCTCATCGTCGTAGTCGTCGGCGGCGTCGGTCATGTCGAGAACCTCGTGGTAGAGCAGTGCATGAACCTTTTCGACCTGCGGTATGTCGTGAAAGGCCAGCGGATCGTCCGACGCCGACTCGATCACCAGAGTGCCGGTGCGCAGCATGCGGTCGATAAGCCCGTGCCGGAACTCGACGGTGTTGATCCGACGCATCGGAATGTCGATTCCCGAACGGGTGATGATTCCGTTGCGGAAGATTACGCGGCGGTCGGTGAGAACAAAGTGAGTTGTCTTCCACGAGACCAGTGGTCGGATGAAAAACCAGATCGCGGCGCCCGCCCATGCGACGGCGATGACGATATAGGCCGCCAACTCCCCGCTGGAGGCCAATGACGACCGCGCCACCACTCCTGCGAGGAGACCGGCGATCGCCGTACACAGAATGAAGATAAGGAACGGACCGAGCAAACATTTCCAGTGCGGATGCCGATGCAGGACAATCCGTTCACCAGGGGCAAGGTTCTCCCGCGGGTAGGCCATGGGTGCCAGCATAGGACGTATCCGACCCGGCGCCCGGAATTGCGCACACCCACGCAGTCACGCACGTACCCAGCCGAAACCCCCGAAACCGGCAGCCCCGACGATGCGGCCCACCGGGTGGGCGGTGACAGATCGGTAGAATCACCCCCATCACCGGTCGGTGGCCGTCAGGATCTATCCCAGATCAGATTCGTTTCCACGGTTCACCACCAGGCAATCGGAGAAAGGCCAGGAGGCTCCATGAGCTACCGCGATCCCCACGACCCTCGCCATCCGCGCACCACGCACTACGAGTCCGGCTATGCACCGGAATCACGTGCTTACAGCAGGCAGGAGCCGACGTCGTACTACGGGGCGGCCGACTATTCACAAGGCGAACCCACGGCGTATCGCGCGAATGCTGCTGCGCAGTCGCGCAACCGCGGGCCGGTCGGCCCGGACATTAATGTCGGCATCTTCGTCGGTGGCGTCGTCATGACCGGTGTGGTCACCGGCCTCGCCGCGTGGCTGGTGGCCTGGATCATCCGCGCGGTGGTGCAGCGCGTGAACGAGGCAGGCAAGTTCGGGGTGTGGAATCCGGTGGCTCAGGATGAGTTCTGGTTTGCCGTCGTCGGATTCCTCACCGCGCTGGCGGCCGGTGCGCTCTGGTATCTCCTGCAGATCATCACGCCCTCGCCCAACCAGTTCTACCGCTGGGTGGTGGGCCTGCTGCTCGCTGCCGCCGTCATCATCCCGCTGGTGCTGTCGTCACAGGTCTCGGTGGGCATCGGTACCGCGGTGATGCACCTCATCATCGGTCTGCCGGTGTTTTCGTTGATTCCGGCGATGGGTCAGAAGAGTCTGAATACCCGTCGCTGATCGTCCGCCGATCCTGCGCTCCTGTGCGGTAGCCGCTACTGCACTGGCTCCTACTGCACTGGCCTCAGATGGACGACGTCGCCAGCAGCGGCGGTGATGGTCGCGCCGTCATCGGCGGTGATGGTCGCGCCGTCATCGGCGGTCAGCACAATGCGTCCCTGATGGTCGACGCCGACGGCGGTTCCCACTACCTCGCTGTCGGGCAGGATAAGTCGCACGCGCCGCCCGATGGTGTCGCAGACCTGGCGATACTGCTCGGCCAAACCGTCCAGATCCCTGGGCCAATCGATCGCGGAGAGCCACCGCAAGTACTCCACGGCCACCGCGGCAACGTCGACCGGTTGGCCGCTTTCGATGCGCAGGCTCGTTGCGGTGTCCACCGGAAGCTCGTCGGCGGCCATTTCGGTGTTGATTCCGATCCCGACCACGGCGATCCCGCCGTCGTCGGTGGCGACGTACTCGGCCAGGATTCCGGCGATCTTCTTGCCGTCGACCAGCACATCGTTGGGCCACTTCAGCACGGGCTTCACCGAGGTGGCCGCGCCGATGCCGTGAGCCGCGGCCACTCCGGTGGCCAACGAGAGCCACCCCAGTGCCTCGGTCTGATTCTCCACCGGCAGGACCGCGGAGATCGCGATCTGTGCCCCCGGCGGCGCCGACCACACACGCGCGCGGCGGCCGCGCCCGGCGGTCTGATTCATGGTGATTCGGACGGTCCCGACGAGGTCGGGTTCGCCGGCCCGCGCGGCGAGATCGGCGTTGGTCGATCCCGTCGCGTCAACTACGTCGACCGTGTGCCAGCGGGTGTCAGCCAGCCCGGGTTGGCGTGCGGCGATTGCCTCGCCAAGTTCTGCTGCCGACTTCGGCACCGATGAGGTCATGAGGTCTGAGGATACGACCCGCCGCGCCGAGCCTGTAGTCACCGAGCCGGAAATAACGAAGTCTGAAGTAAACCGGGTCGACGCCTGGAGTAGCACTCGAACCCCGGTTTCACGCCACGCACCAACGTCATCACGTCCTTGGGCGAGCTCACGAAATCGGATATGCGCAGGTCCCGACCGATCGCTCGGGAACATGAGGAAATTCTCACATTGGGGTGGTTGACGTGGCTCACACCAATGTCGATAGCATCAAGTCTCATGACCACTGCTTCTTCCGATTCCGGCGCTGCGCCAGACATCCACACCACGGCTGGCAAACTCGCCGATCTGCGCCAACGCCTGGAAGAGACCACCCACCCGGTGGGCGAAGGCGCGATCGAAAAGATCCACGCCAAGGGCAAGCTCACCGCGCGCGAACGCATCGAGCATCTCCTCGACGAAGGATCGTTCGTCGAACTCGACGCGCTGGCACGGCATCGCAGCACCAACTTCGGTCTCGCCGACCGCCGACCGCTCGGCGACGGCGTGGTGACCGGTTACGGCACCATCGACGGCCGCGAGGTCGCCATCTTCTCTCAGGACGTCACCGTCTTCGGCGGCAGTCTCGGTGAGATCTACGGCGAGAAGATCGTCAAGGTCATGGATCTGGCCATCAAGACCGGCCGTCCGCTGATCGGCATCAACGAGGGCGCTGGCGCTCGCATCCAGGAAGGCGTTGTCTCCCTGGGCCTCTACGGCGAGATCTTCCACCGCAACGTCCGCGCCTCCGGTGTGATCCCACAGATCTCGCTCATCATGGGCCCGGCAGCCGGTGGCCACGTGTACTCCCCCGCGCTCACCGACTTCGTCGTGATGGTCGATCAGACCAGTCAGATGTTTGTCACCGGCCCCGACGTGATCAAGACCGTCACCGGCGAAGACGTCACGATGGAAGATCTGGGTGGCGCCAACACCCACATGACCAAATCCGGTGTCGCACACTACGTCGCACCCGATGAGGACGACGCCCTGGAGTACGTCAAGGAGCTCCTGAGCTACCTGCCGAGCAACAGCCGCGCCGAGGCTCCGCGCCTCCCGGTTGACGCACCTGCGGCAGGCTCCATCGAGGACACCCTGACTGATGAGGATCTCGAACTCGACACCCTCATCCCGGATTCGCCCAACCAGCCCTACGACATGCACGAGGTGATCCGTCGCATCCTCGATGACGACGAATTCCTTGAAGTGCAGGCCGAGCGGGCCACCAACATCATCGTCGGATTCGGCCGCGTCGACGGCCGCAGCGTCGGCATCGTCGCCAACCAGCCCACCCAGTTCGCGGGCTGCCTCGACATCAACGCTTCGGAGAAGGCCGCCCGCTTTGTGCGGACCTGCGACGCCTTCAACGTCCCGATCGTCACCCTGGTCGACGTGCCCGGCTTCCTGCCCGGCACCGACCAGGAATACAACGGCATCATCCGTCGCGGCGCCAAGCTGCTCTACGCCTACGGCGAGGCAACGGTCGGCAAGATCACCGTGATCACCCGCAAGGCGTACGGCGGCGCGTACGACGTCATGGGCTCCAAGCACATGGGTGCCGATGTGAACCTGGCCTGGCCGACCGCCCAGATCGCGGTCATGGGCGCCTCCGGCGCCGTCGGATTTGTCTACCGCAGCCGCCTCAAAGAGGCCGAGGCCAACGGCGAAGACGTCGACGCATTGCGCCTCGAACTCCAGCAGGAGTACGAGGACACGCTGGTCAACCCGTACGTCGCAGCCGAGCGCGGCTACGTCGACGCGGTGATCCCGCCGAGCCACACCCGCGGCCAGATTGCTACCGCGCTACGCCTGTTGGAGCGCAAGTTCGTGACGCTGCCCCCCAAGAAGCATGGGAACATCCCGCTGTGAGCGCGGCAGAAGGGGCAAACCCGGAGGAGCAGAACGGCGCAGCAAAGAGCCCGTTCCTGCGCGTGGTGTCAGGCAATCCGACCGACGAAGACGTCGCTGTACTCGTTGCTGTCCTGAGCTCGGCTGGCGGTTCTGCTGACGCTCCGGAACCCAAGACTCGCGACGACTGGGGCCATCCGGTAGACCGGCTGCGTCCCCAGTGGGGCGGAGCCGGGAGCTTTACCAACCTGCGATACTGATGAGCGTGAACACCCCGGAGGCGGCGACGCCGGATGAGAATCAAACGACCCGCCGCCCCGAGGTGATCCTCGGTTCTGCCTCCCCCGCTCGCCTCGCGGTTCTCCGCGGCGCCGGGCTCAGTCCTCGCGTCATCGTCTCCGATGTCGACGAGGATTCTGTTCTTGACGGCCTGGCTGGTGCTCCGGCCGACGAAGTAGTGCTGCGCCTGGCGATGGCCAAGGCCGACGCAGTGGTTGCCGCCGTACTCACCGAACGCGCCGACGCGGCCCCCAGCGGCACAGATGCGCCCACCGGTGATCGTGGCCTCGTGCCCGATGCGATTGTGCTGACCTGTGATTCGATGCTGCTCTTCCGCGGATCGCTCACCGGAAAGCCGCATACCAAGGCCAACGCCACCGCACAGTGGCGCAAGGTCCGCGGTCAATCGGCCCAACTCCTGACCGGGCACCAGGTAACGGTGCTCTCCGGACTCGAGGTTGTTGGTTCGGCGGGCGAGACCACCTCAACCACCATCGACTTCGCCAACGCCTCCGACACCGAGATCGACGCCTACGTCGACACCGGTGAACCGCTCTCGGTGGCAGGCGGTTTCACTCTGGATGGCTTGGGCGGCTGGTTCATTGACGGCATCGACGGCGACCCGTCGTCGGTACTCGGCATCGGCCTCCCGACGGTGCGTCGCCTACTCAATCGGCTCCGGATTCCCGTTGCCACACTGTGGGATCCGGCCTGAGTCGCTGATCGACCCGCTATCCCCGATCAGGCAAAGACCTCCGGCCAGTACTTAGTGAGGCACTGGATCGGCTGTCCGCGGCCTTGGCTCAGCGAGGGCCCAAAGAAGCCGAGCGAGATCGCCTGAATGCGTTGCGTTGAGGTGCCGTGCCCTTGCCCGGGCTCGCGATCACCAATCTTCCCGAGCAACGCTGCCGATTGCACGATGTCTTTGACCGACAGTTCGTCGCGGCGCAGCACCGTCGCCGCCCAGCTACCCGCCAGGCAGTCGGCGATCAGTTCAAAGTTTTGCCCCCTCGGTGGGGTGCTGACATTGCCCGCGTTCATGATGCGATCGACCACCACGTGCCCGTACTCATGCGCGACCACGGTGGCTGCGGTGAATTCGCCTTGGAACCCACTAATCGAATCCAGCGGGCCCTGGGTGAGAAACACTCCGGTCCAGATCCCGACGAAGGTATCGACCGGCAGGATGATCGATCCGGTGACCTG
>Cebus_capucinus_imitator_PRJNA485217_SSR047__coassemble_1531_pt1 | contig 12468 bp, 9 predicted proteins | sample Cebus_capucinus_imitator_PRJNA485217_SSR047__metabat2_low_PE_001 | metagenome-assembled genome bin Cebus_capucinus_imitator_PRJNA485217_SSR047
ATCCAGCTAAACTAAGAAGCGAAGATACTTCTCGTAAGAGTCATACAAAAACTACGAGAGGAAGCGAGGCGCCGAGGCACCTCCGCGAGCCGTCCCAACGACCCGTGGCCCCGGGGATACCGCCCCCACCGGAAATGCCTCCGATGAATATCGGGCAGGTATTTGTGCGGCCAATTCTGCGTCATCCGATGGAGTTGCGGCCGGAATTATCGCTGCCGTCGTCGTAGCGCTATTGGCACTCATCATGACTCCCGCTGGGCTTGGGGTGGAATCCAGCAGCGGGAGTGCCCCACCACCGGACGCTATCTACTAGACGCGCTCGCTGGTCCTGCAGCGCGAGTAGCGCACTACCCGAAATCCCCAGCTACCTGCACATGAGACGGCCCCCGCACCACCCGAGTAGTCGGGCACTTCGACCTGGACGAGGTCGGGCGCGGGGGCCGGGCAACCGTCTGGTATTCGCCGATACGTGAGACCAGCAGATATCAGATGGAACTCCGCATCAGCGGATGGTCACCTCACATGTCCGTTTAATAACCACTTCTCGGACCACCTCCTTTCCTGTGTTCACAAGAAGCTACGCCGCACCGCGAAACCCGGCAACAGGTTTTTCACCAACTATTTGTCACCGAAATCGGGAGCGCCGTCAGCGTTGCGCGGCGGGCTCGAGCGCAAGAACGTCCAGTCGGTCGTGGCCGAGTTCAGTGAGTTTGGTCGGGATGTCCTGGTGAGTCACCACCACCACCGTCCGGTCGGGGCCAAACAGTCCGCTCGCCGGGTCCAAGATCTGAGTCAGCATCGATTGGGCCACGTCGGCGTCGAGGTGTTCAGTCGGCTCGTCGAGCAACACGATCGGCGCCCGATGAATCAGGGCTCGCGCCAATAGAAGTCGTCGGCGCTGTCCGCCGCTGAGCGCATCGACACCACCGACGAGCGGCGTGTGCGCACCGGCAGGTAGCTGCGCAATCCAGTCGGCCAGGCCAACAGCGCTCAGCGCATCATCGATCTCGGAGTCGGTCACGTCGCCTCGCGCGACGCGCAGATTCTCTGCCACCGACGTCGAGAAGACATGCCCTTCTTCGGCGAAATAGCAGGTGGCCGCGCGCAGTTCGACCTCATTGCCCTGACTGTCAGTGGCGCCCAGTGCCCCATTGCGTGCGTCGAGAAGTCCCGCCAGGGTAAGCAGGAGCGTTGATTTACCCACGCCACTCGGTCCGACAACGGCCAACCGAGAGCCCGGTTGCAGGGTGAGATTCACCCCGTCGGCCGGGCCTAGTTGCTGATGCGCCGACCATCCCCACCGCAGAGCCTCGGCACGCAGGGTCACCGGCATCTCATGCACGGCAACATCATCGATGTGGTTCTCGACGTCGACGCCGTCACTGAGCGCACCCTCCGTACCCGCGTCGCTGCGCTCAATGCCCCGTGCTCCGTCGACGAGTGCCATCACGCGGGCGGCGCTCTGCCGACTGCGCTGAAGTTGCACACCGGCCTCGGTGAGCGGGGCCGTCGATTCGAATGCCGACAGCGGCAACAGGATCAGAACCCCCAGTGCCATCGGGGTGAGTGCACCGCTAGTGGATGAGACATCGGCGATCGATCCGGTGACCTGCGAGGCCATCCCGATCCCGATCACGCAGGCCGCAAACAACGATGCGCCCAGCGACAACGGGGTGGCGGCAGCCGCTGCGGCTTGGATGCGCTCCCCGCGATCAGCCGCAACGATCGTGTCGGCGTCAGCGCGACGGGCACCGCGAAGCACCGCGTCACGACGCCGTGCCACCGTCAGCTCCCCAGCGTGCCAGAGCGCCGTCGTGGTTGCTTCCGCCGAACGGCTCAGTGCCGCAGCACCATCGGCGATGCTGTGCGCCGACCCACGCCCGGCCAACCACGGCGCGATCACCCCGGATACGATCAGTGCGATCGCCAGGACCAGCGCAGCCCAACCGGAGATCAGGGCCATGATCGCCACCGCGGCAACCGATGTCGTGAGACCCACGCCTATCGGCACGAGCCCCCGGATCAGCGCATTGCCCAGCTCGTCAATGTCGTCGCCAGTGCGGGTGAGCAGTTGGGAACGACGCAGCGTCACCGAGTACGCGGGCGATCCCGACGCCAGCGCCAGGTATAGCCGCTCCCGCGCCGTAGCCATCGCACCTAACGCCAGATCGTGGGTCGCCAGACGCTCCAAGTAGCGGAAGAGGCCACGCGAAATACCCAGGGCCCGAACGGCGGTGATCGCCATCGACAAGTAAAGCACCGGCGGCATCTGCCAGGCGCGAGTGATCAGCCATGCCGAGAGCGCGGCAAGCCCCAGCGCAGAGAGAGCCCCGGCCACCCCAAGCAGCAGTGACTTCAGCGCTGGACGCCACCGCATTCCCAGTAGTTCGAGTGCGCGCACCAGCGGATCGGCACGCCACCCGGTGCGCGCGCGGTTGTCGCGAGTTACGTTAACTGACACCGACACCGGCCTCCGGGAAGTCGACGATCCGATCGGCGTGCGCACGTGCCAACGCACCGTGAGCAATCACGATCACAGTGTCGCCTGCCTGCGCTCGCCCAGCCAATGCCGCCAGCACCGCTTGTTCTGACGCTGAATCCAGGTGGGCGGTCGGCTCATCGAGCAGGAGCAATGGCGAGGGCGAGGCCAACACCCGCGTGAGGGCAAGACGCTGCCGTTGCCCGGCCGATAGTCCGACGCCGCCGGCACCGAGCACGGTGTGTTCCCCATCGGGCAGTTCTGCGAGTACCTGATCGAAACCGGTTGCTGCGGCGGCCTCTCGCAGTCCAGCAGGATCGAGCGCACCGAACAGGGCGAGGTTGTCAGCGACAGTTCCCGGCACGACCACGGGTTGCTGCGGCAACCAGGCAACCTGTTCGTGATAGGCCGATGGCTCCAACTCGGCAACGGAGACGGAGCCGATCAGCACGCTGCCCTCGTCGGGGTTGGACAATCCCAGGATGGCCGCAAAGGAGGTAGATTTTCCCGAGCCGTTCGCGCCGGTAAAGACGGTGAGCGCACCGGCTTCCGCGGTCGCCGACAGCTGATAGGGCGCCCACCCGTCGCGGCCGTGGACCCCAACGTCGAGCAGCTGCACCGGTTTTCCGGCCACTGCTACGGTGCGGGTGCGGGTCATCGGGGCCTTGGCCACCGCGGGCTCGATCAGATCCAACACTTCACGCGCGGCGGTCGCCCCGTCGGCAGAGTTGTGGAACTGCGCGCCAACCTGCCGCAGCGGTAGGTACGCCTCCGGCGCCAGGATGAGCGCGAGAATGCCTGCGTAGAGGCTCATCTCGCCGTGCACCAGACGCAGTCCGATACCCACCGCCACCAAGGCGACGCACAGGGTGGCCAGCAGCTCGAGGACCGCACCGGAGAGGAAGGCCACGCGCAATGACGACATGGTGCTGCGCCGATGTGCCTGCCCCAGGGTGGCTACCTGCCGGGCTGGCGCCTGCGCTCGGTTCAGCGCCCGCAACGTCGGCAGACCTGAGATCAGATCGAGTAGCTGCGAGGTGAGGGTGCTCATGGTCGCGAGCTTGGCTTCAGTGCGCTCCCGCGTCATCAGTCCGATGAGAATCATGAACAGCGGAATGAGCGGCAGCGTAATCACAATGATCAGCGCCGAGCGCCAATCGGTGATGCCGATGACAATCACCACGGTGGGCGTCACCAGGACGGTCACGATCAGCGCGGGCACGTAGCCCGAGAGGTAGGGACCCAGCGCACTAAGACCCCGCAGCAACACCGTCGTCGCATGCTCTCTGCGCCCCAACAACTCACGTGGGGGTGTCCGGTCGGGATCGGTCAATGCCGCCAGCGCCTGCGCCCGCAACTCGGCAATCGCGGTGGCCGAGGCGCGGTGTGCGTAGCGATCATGTCCGAAGGACGTCAGCACGCGCACCGCAATTGCCGCTGCGAGAATCCCAAGGTGGGTGCCCTGCGCGCTCAGTGAGCGTGCGGCCGGGTCGGTGATGAGCTCGGCTGCGATCGATGCCGTCATCATCGCGATGACGATCACCGCGGCAACGGTGGCCGCAGCGAAGCCTGCCGTGACCATCACGTAGAGCCGGGTGGTACGCGAGTACCTCAGCAGCCGCGGGTCCACCGGCGGCCCCCCGCGGCTGGTCGTTACTGCCACGCCTTCAACGATGGCAGACCGATGGGCGCCGGGATCTGCTCAATACTGATGCGCTTGCGGAACACCCAGTAGGTCCATGCCTGGTAGGCGATCACGACCGGAGTCATGATGAGCGCCGCGATCGTCATCACCGTGAGCGTGTAGTGACTCGACGAGGTGTTGGCGATGGTCAGGTTGAACGCCGCATCGGTGGTGGACGGAAGGACGTTGGGAAACAGCACTGCGAACAAGGTCGCCACGGTTCCGGCGATGGCGAGCGAGTTGCACACGAAGGCGATTCCTTCTCGGTGTACCTGCGTCGCGGCCACCATTCCCACCGCGGCGAGCGCCGCGATCAGCACGGGAATCCAGGTCCAGGCGTTGCCGTAGGCAAACTGGGTCCACAGCAGGAAGGCCGCTGCGACAACCAGCGTCGGGATCGCCAAAAGTTGTGCGTACTTTTTCGAGTCGCGTTCGAGCACGCCGGAAGTCTTGAGCGAGAGGAAGATCGCGCCGTGTGTGAGAAACACGAGTAGTGTCGTCACGCCACCGAGAAGTGCGTAGGGGTTGAGTAGGTTGAAAAATCCGCCGGTGTATTGGTGGTCGGCGTCGATCGGAATACCGCGAACCACATTGGCAAAGGCAACGCCCCAGAGGATCGCCGGAATCCACGAACCCAACCCAATACCGACGTCACACCACATGCGCCACTTGGGATTATTGATCTTGCCGCGCCACTCGATAGCGACAACACGGGTGATCAGGCCGATCAGGATGAGGAACAGCGGCAGGTAGAAGGCGCTGAACATGGTTGCGTACCAACCACCGAACGCGGCAAAGAACGCACCGCCTGCGGTCAGGAGCCACACCTCGTTGCCATCCCACACCGGGCCAATGGTGTTGAGCAGCGCACGACGACGCTTATCGGGGTCGGCGGCATCGCCGGTGGGTGCCACCTGTACGTCTCCCCCACGGTGACTGGCCCCGAGGAAAGGCATCAGCATTCCTACCCCGAAATCGAAGCCCTCAAGGACGAAGTAGCCAATGAACAGTACTGCGATGACTATGAACCAGAAGTTTTCCAACATCGTCTGATCCCTTCTCAGTACGCGAACGAGAGTTGTTTGGGCTCACCGGTATCGGAGTCGTCGTCCGACTCGACCGGCGGCGCCACGTTGTCGTGTGCGCCGGGGCCCTCGATGGCATACCGACGTTGCAGCATGAACCAGATGACGCCGAGACCGCCATAGAGCAGGGTGAAGCCGATCAATGTCACCCACAGCACTGGTGGGGTGTGGTTAGAGACGCCGTCGCGAACGAGCATGCTGATCCGGGTCGGATCGAGGTTGTCTTGCCAGTTGGGCGCGACTACCCAGGGCTGACGACCCATCTCGGTGAAGATCCAGCCAGAGGCGTTGGCCAAGAACGGAGTCGGGATTAGCCACAGGGCGAGAATTCCGAACCGCTTGGATTTGATCACTCTGCCCTTGCGGGTCAGCCAGAGTCCGCCCAGGGCGATGACCACCGATCCCAAAGCCCAGGTGATCATGGCGCGGAAGCCCCAGTAGGTCACAAAGAGGTTGGGAGCAAAGTTCTGCCCCGGCATATTCAGCTCTTCCTGATACTTCTTCTGCAACTGGTTGACGCCCTGCAGGGTCTGGTCAAACCGGTGCGTCGCCAAGAAGGACAGCATTCCGGGTACCTCGATGAGGTGTTCAATGTTGTCGCAGTTGTTCTGCCGACCAATGGAGAGCACCGAGAAGCCGGCGTTGTCCTGCGTATCGCAGAGCGACTCAGCGGCAGCCATCTTCATCGGCTGCTGCTTGAACATGATCTGCGCCTGGAAGTCACCGGTGATCAGCAACAGGACGCCAGAGACGATCGCCACCCAACAGGCGAATCTGGTGACCGGACGCCACAGCACACGCGAGTCGCGCTCCAGATCAGCTGGGCTGGCATCGATCTGGCTGGGCGAGACAGTTTTGGGCATCTCCGAGGTATCGCCGGACTCGATGGCGGCCGCCAACTTGCGCGCGCGCCACATATTGCGCGCCATCCACCAGCACCCGATGCCTGCAACAAAAGTGGCTGCGGTGAGCCAGGCACCGGCCACCACGTGTGGGAACGCGGCGAGCGTGGTGTTGTTGGTGATGACCGCCCAAAAGTTGTTCATGGCGGGGCGATTTCGTGTCTCATCCCACACCACTCCCACCGGATGCTGCATCCACGAGTTGGCGGCGACGATGAAGTAGGCCGAGGCGGTGACGCCGATCGCGGCAAGCCAAATAGTGGCCAGGTGCACGCGACGCGGCAGTCGACTCCAACCGAAGATCCACAGCCCCAAGAAGGTTGATTCGAGGAAGAAGGCAACCAAGCCTTCCATCGCCAACGGAGCGCCGAAGACATCGGCCACAAAGCGGCTGTACTCACTCCAGTTCATGCCGAACTGGAACTCCTGCACGATGCCGGTGGCCACGCCGAGCGCAAAGTTGATCAGGAACAGCTTGCCGAAGAACTTGGTGGCACGTAGCCACTGCTCATTACCGGTCTTGTGCCACACCGTCTGCATGATCGCGACCATCGGCGCCAAACCAATAGTCAGCGGAACAAATAAGAAGTGATAGACCGTGGTGATACCGAATTGCCACCGGGACAAATCCAGAGCGTTCAAGGTCGCCTCGAATCAAATGGCGCGCCGTATACCGGGCTGCGGGATACGAGCTGGGACGAAAGCTGTAGCTACTACAACGCGTAGTAACTATGCCTTCGACGTTACGCCAGGTCACGACCCACGACAAGCGACCTAAGTCCCACTGCGGCGCTACTCAGCTGTGTGCTTGGTCTCGTTTCTGCGACAACTCGTTTATCCCACTCTCCCTATTCTGGATCAGCCGAAATCGCCCGGTCGACCAAATCGGTAAACTCACCACAATTCGGCGACTCAGTGAGCCGATGACCATTAAGCGAGTGAACCCGCGCCGCCAGGGTGACACTGCTGACCAGCCAAACCTTATCCGCCTCAAGCAGATCCGCCGGATACAGAACTCGCGTCTCGGTCTGCCATCCCTCGTCGGCAGCCAAGGCGAACGTCGCAACCTGCGTCGTTCCAGGAAGAATCCCGATCTCAGCAGGCGGGGTGATGAGCGTGCGTCCCTTGACCGCGACGACGCTCGATCGCGGCCCCTCCAGCACCGCGCCCTCGCTGCTGACAAAGATGACGTCGTCGTAGCCCAGGTCAACGGCGTGACGCAAAGCGGCCATGTTGGTGGCATAACTCAGCGTCTTGGCGCCAAGCAGCTGCCAGGGCGCCGCCGCGGCCAGGTCGATGGAGAAGCCACGATCCAGCGTCACCACACTGATGCCGTCGGTGCGTGCCGCGACTGCTCGCGCCGCAACCGGTCCCATCGTGAGGTACGACGTAGACCCGCCACCCGACTCCCGTCCCCGTGAGTACACCAGCCGGAGCAAGCCCTCGGTCTCATCGCCGAACTGCTGTGACCACGCCGCCGAGATCGCGGCGATGGCCGAGCGCCACTGCTCGGCATCCGGCTCGGGCAGACCGAGCATCGATGCACTGCGCGCGAGTCGCTCCAGATGAAGCCCGACGCAGCGCGCCTGCCCCTCGCGCACCAACAGCGTCTCGAAGATGCCGTCGCCGCGCACCGCGGCGAGATCATCGGCGAAAAGAAAAGGAGATTCGGGGTCCAGAGCGACACCATCAAGGCCAAACAACAGGGACTTCGACATGACACCCAGGGTATGCGGCGCCGCGTAGACTCAAAGCGTGACCCGCTCACCCATCCTGACCAGGTATTCCAGTGAGGGCGCGGTGCCCTCCCCCGACGAAAACTCTTCGACGGCGTGGCACTACGGCGATCCGCTCGGTGAACAGCGTGCCGCGGTGACCGGCACGATCATCGTCGATCGCAGCGATCGCGCGGTGATCGAACTCTCCGGAGTGGAACGTTTGAGCTGGCTGCACACCATCTGCAGCCAGTACGTCAGCGACCTGAAGGATCGCCACAGCGCCGAGGCGCTCTCGCTCGATGTGAGCGGCCGCATCGAAGATCACTTTGTCCTGACCGATCTCGACGAGATCACCTGGATCGACACCGACGGCACCCGCGGCGAGGCGCTGCTCTCGTTTCTCACCAAGATGGTCTTTTGGGCCAAGGTCGATCCGGCCGCGCGTCCCGACATGAAGGTGCTCACTCTGATCGGCCCCGGCGCAGTGACCGGCCCGATCGCCGAGTTGCTGGAGATCCCGGCCGACGCCGCGCCCTATACCGCCGGGAACCTCCCCGAATCTCATCATGAGGAAGAACCTCTCGGCTTCTGGCGGGTAATGCCGCCGATGCCGGAAGGCCCCCATTCGCCTGTTTCGCTGCCGGTCGTCGACGTCGTCGTACCCGAGTCGCTAGCGCTGACTTGGTGGGGCGAGCTCGTCGAGGCCGGTGCGCAGATGGCGGGCAGTTGGGCCTTTGATGCGCTGCGCGTCGCCGCCATGCATCCACGCCTGGGCATCGACACCGACGAGCGCACCATCCCGCACGAGACCGGGTGGATCGGCGGCGTCCAGCAGCGTGGCGCGGTCCATCTGGATAAGGGCTGCTATCGCGGGCAAGAAACCGTTGCCCGCGTACACAATCTGGGCAAGGCACCCCGCAACCTCGTGCTGCTGCATCTCGATGGCAGCACCGACCATCGCCCGTCCCCGGGCGACCCGATCACCGCGGGAGGACGGACCGTCGGCCGCCTGGGCACTGTGATCGATCACTTTGACCTCGGCCCGGTGGCACTGGCTCTGGTCAAACGCGGTATCGGCGCCGACATTGATCTGGTCGTCGGAGCAGAAGACGCCATGTCGGCCCGTATCGATCCCGACTCCGTACCCGCCGACGACCGCGTCCAAGCTGGCCGTGCCGCGATCGAGCGCCTCCGCAGCAACTCATGACGCGGCGGCACGTGAAGGCGAGCACCCGATGACGACGGACGGCGTCGTGACAGCGGTGTGTTCCGCCGACGCCGACGTCGATCTGGGCAAAGTCGGCGTCAGCGCCATCGACAAACGCCCCCAGTCGGGGCGAATCGCCGTCGGCGAACTGGGCCTGACTACCGATCACGTCTGCGATCGGCGCCATCACGGCGGCGTCGATCAGGCGGTCTACGCCTATGACGATGAGGAGGCGCGGCGGTGGGCCGAAGAATTGGGCCGAGACCTACCGCCCGGCTGGTTCGGTGAGAATCTGCGGATCACCGGCGTGGCGGTGACCGACGCAATTGTCGGCGAACGCTGGCAGGTCGGATCCGATGGACTGGTTCTGGAGACGACCATTCCACGCGTTCCCTGCCGCACTTTTGCTGCCTGGGCCGAAGAGCCTCGCTGGGTAAAACGCTTCATGGAGCGCAGCGACGTCGGCGCTTACTTGCGAGTGATCAAACCGGGAAGTGTCGGCGCAGGTGACGCGGTCCACGTCATCACACGACCCGACCACGGAGTGCGAGTGCGGGATCTGTTGACCGGTACTGACCCAGATGCGCTGCGTAAACTCCTCGCAAACAACGACCTCGCGCCCAAGGTTCACCGAGAGGCCACCCGCCATCTGTCGCGTGCCACAACACGTTGATTATTGGACCGAAAATCGCTGGTCGGCGTGGCGTTGCCAGGGCATTCCGCGCAATCGCGGATCGCACGCTAAACTGGGCCCCACGAAATACTCAACTACCTAGAGAACGGGGCCGCCACTAGTTTGGCCGCCCCGTCATTGTGCGAGGGGGTCCCATATGGGCCGCGGCCGGGCTAAAGCAAAGCAGACGAAGGTTGCTCGTCAGCTGAAGTACTCCACTCCCCATACCGACTTCGATAGCTTGCAGCGCGAGCTGTCGGGGTCGAGCGATCCGGTAGACCGGCCGGATCCAGTGGATGAGTGGGCCGAGGAGGACGAGTGGCGTCGCGCTTGAGCGCAGCCACTTGAACCTCAGTTCCCTTGACGTCGCCTGCCCCGACGTCTGCACGGTAGCTCCACTGCAGTAGCCATTGCGCAATTCGGCGTGGCACCAGTTCAGCATGGCCCCAATTCGGGGTGGCGTCAGTTGGCATGGGTGCTGACAACCACCAATCCGTCGGCCATCGCGCTGCAGCAGCAACCCGTCAGCAAGATCACGGCACCACACGAACGGCCGTCGGAGATGCACTCGCGTCTCCGACGGCCGCTTTGTCGTCTCCCGCCGACTGGGCGTCTTCACCAGCCGAGCGTGCGTCGTCCCCCGCCGACTGGGCGTCTTCACCAGCCGAGCGTGCACCCGCCTGTAGGTGCTCGTACACACTCGACGCTAGAAAGCACCCACTCGACGTTTGAGAGCACCCACTCGACAGAGGATGGCGCCCAGTCAGCACGGGAAAGCGCCCAGTCGACGTGCGAGGGCGCTCAGTCGGCATGCGAGGGCGCACGGTCGGCACGCGACGGCGCACGGTCGACGCGGGACGGCGCACGGTCGGCACGGGAAGGCGCACGGTCGGCACGCGAGGGCGCCCGGTCGACCGAGATACGCGTCAGAAGCGCGGATGATCTCCGACGAGCTGTACGCGGGCGCTTTCGTTGCCGTCGGCGCTGCGCTTGATGGTGCCCAGCACCCAGTTGTCCACGTGGCGTGCGGTCAGCACGGCCTGTGCCCGATCGGTGTCTTCTGGTGCCACGACGGCAACCATGCCGACGCCCATGTTGAAGGTGCGCTCCAGCTCTAGCTGCTCGACGCGGCCGCGCTGACCGATCATGGCGAAGATCGGTGCCGGAGTCCATGTTCCGCGCTCGATCTCGGCAGTGAGTCCGGAGGGGATCACGCGGGCAAGGTTCTCGGCGAGTCCGCCGCCGGTGATGTGCGCAAAGGTGCGCACCTCGGCCTCCGCGGCCAATGCGAGGCAGTCGCGAGCGTAGATGCGCGTCGGCTCCAGCAGTTCCTCCCCAAGGGTGCGGCCAAACTCTTCCACGTGGCCGCCCAGGTCCATATGACCCCAGTCCAGCAAGACCTTGCGCGCCAACGAGTATCCGTTGGAGTGCAGGCCCGAGGCGCCCATCGCGATGACGACGTCACCGGCGCGCACCTTCTCCGGGGAGAGGACTTCTTCGGCCTCCACCACGCCGACAGCCGTTGCAGAGAGGTCGTAGTGGTCGTCGCGCATGAGGCCGGGGTGTTCGGCGGTCTCGCCGCCAAGCAGCGCACATCCGGCGATCACACAGCCATCGGCGATGCCGGACACAATCTCGGCGACAACTTCGGGCACGACTTTGCCGACGGCAATGTAGTCCTGCAAGAACAGCGGCTCGGCGCCGCACACCACAAGATCGTCTACGCACATAGCGACCAGGTCCTGGCCGACGGTGTCATGCTTTCCCATTGCCTGCGCCACAGCCAGCTTGGTGCCGACGCCATCGCTGGCGGCCGACAGCACCGGCTCGCGGTAATTGCCCTTGAGGGCAAACAGACCTGAGAAGCCGCCCAGGCCACCGAGCACCTCGGGACGGGTGGCTCGCTTGGCGTGGGTCGAGATCAATTCAACGGCACGCTCGCCCGCGTCGATGTCGACGCCAGCAGCGGCGTACGACAATCCCTCGGTCGAAGAGTTCGTATTCTCAGCAGACGAATCCGGTTCGCTCACGGAGAATACGGTACCCGAGAGCTTCAGGGCCGCATCACGGCGCTGACGTTGTCGTTGGGGGCCGTCAACGGGTCACCCTGACCCTCGCCGGCAGCGTTGGCCAACATGTGCTCGAGAACAGCCTTGCCCATGTGGGTCTCCTGCGGCAGTTCGATGGGGTAGTCGCCGTCGAAACATGCCGCGCACAGGCTTTCCGGCGCCTGACCGGTGGCACCGATCATCTCGTCGATGCCGATGTAACCCAACGAGTCTGCACCGATGGCCTGGCGCACTCCCTCGACCATGTTGTCTTCGGAATCCATCCCGTTGGCGATCAGCTCTGCCGGGGAGGCAAAGTCGATGCCGTAGAAGCAGGGCCACCGCACCGGGCTCGACGCGATCCGCACGTGAATCTCGGCGGCGCCGGCTTCCCGGAGCATCCGAATGAGCGCGCGCTGGGTGTTACCGCGCACGATCGAGTCATCGACGACGACAAGGCGTTTGCCGCGAATAACCTCTTTGAGCGGGTTGAGCTTGAGTCGGATACCGAGCTGACGGATCGTCTGGGACGGCTGAATAAAGGTTCGGCCGACGTAGGCGTTTTTCATCAGGCCCTGCCCGTAGGGGATGCCCGATTCTTGGGCAAAGCCAACGGCGGCCGGGGTTCCCGACTCGGGAACGGGGATCACCAGATCGCCGACGGCCGGATGC
>Cebus_capucinus_imitator_PRJNA485217_SSR047__coassemble_1533_pt1 | contig 12459 bp, 13 predicted proteins | sample Cebus_capucinus_imitator_PRJNA485217_SSR047__metabat2_low_PE_001 | metagenome-assembled genome bin Cebus_capucinus_imitator_PRJNA485217_SSR047
AGTTCACGTCCATTCGAATAGTGAAAGTACGCAGCGCCGATGTATGAGGGACCAATCCAAGACCTGATCGACGAGCTGGCTAAACAGCCCGGTCTTGGCCCCAAAGGTGCTCAGCGCATTGCCTTTGCCCTACTCGCTGGCGAGAAGAAAGACATCGACCGGCTGATTGCGGCGCTCGGCGAGGTCCGCGACAACGTCACTTTCTGCGCTGAATGCGGCAATGTTTCGGCGAATGCGCTGTGCCGGATCTGTTCGGATGCGCGTCGTGACGCGACCAAGATCTGTGTGGTCGAAGAACCTAAAGACGTTCATGCCATCGAGCGCACCAAAGAATTCAACGGCCGGTACCACGTGCTGGGGGGCGCTCTTGATCCGCTGTCAGGGATCGGTCCCGACCAGCTGCGTATCCGCGAGCTCCTGCGCCGACTCGCCAATACCGCCGACGGCAATGACGTCACCGAGATCATCGTCGCCACCGACCCCAATACCGAGGGGGAGGCGACGGCCACCTACCTGCTGCGCATGCTCAAAGACTTCCCTGGGCTGTCGGTGACCCGCTTGGCTTCGGGGCTGCCAATGGGTGGCGATCTTGAGTTCGCCGACGAGTTGACGCTTGGTCGTGCACTGTCGGGACGACGGGTCTTGGCCTGATCGGTCCCTCCGGAATGCATCACTCCTGTTGTTGCATTGGGTGAGGTCTGCTAGACAGACAGCTGTGAGATTGCTGGGGAGTGTCACGCGCGGTAAGAAGTCGTCTCGAATTGCGGGGGTTGTTGTCACGGCCGCAGCAATTGCGGGGGTGACTACCGCGATGCCCCTGGCCCATGCCGCGCCTCCATCGCAATCAACCCAGTCGCACCTGCAGTGGGGTGCGTGCGACCGGGTGCACGGCGCTTCGGCGCGGACGCAGTGTGCGACGCTGCGCGTTCCGCGCGATTACGCCAATCCGGCCGGACCGACGATCGAGGTCACGATCAGCAGAATCCCGGCGCGTAACCAGAGCGCCAAACGCGGGGTTCTCATCGGGAACCCGGGCGGCCCTGGCGGTGACGGAATCCGGATGTTCTCCTCCACCGCGCCACCGCCGCCGGCGGTCGCCGATGAGTGGGATTTGGTCGCCGTGCAGCCGCGTGGGCTGGTAGGCGCGACGCCGGTCCGTTGCGATAAATCGACATCCTCCGACGACGCGATTTTTGCCCCGGGAAAGTTTAATCGCGAACGGTGCGAGCGCAATACGCCCGGATATACAAAAACGCTGACTACCGAGACTACGGCCAGGGATATTGAATCGGCGCGTAAAGCATTGGGAGTCAACAAGGTTAGCTTGTATGGCATCTCATACGGCACCTTGTTGATGTCGACGTATGCCACACTTTTCCCGCAGCATACAGAGCGCCTAGTGCTGGACTCGGCGGTAAATCCGGCGTGGATCTGGAACAACGTTCTGGCCGAGCAGACACCGCTCTACAAGGCTCGAGTTCATGCGATGATGGCGTGGATTGCTAAGCACGACAACGTCTATCATCTTGGGCAAGACTCCGCTCGCGGTCTACCGTGCCTGGAGTGCAAAGGTCACCGACGAGGCTGGTGTTCCGCCGTCGCTGGCTGCTCCGCCAGCGCAGGTCGGCGATGTGCCGCCGGGGTTGCGTGCGATCGCTCAGCAGTACCTTGCCGGAGTTAACCTCAGCGCGGACGCGCGAGCCCGCTTCGAAAACTTTGTCGCCACGGTACTCAATCCTGGTGCGAACCAAGCCAGCTCGCCACTCCTGGTGGTAACACGGTTGACGGCTCCGGATCGTAATGGCTGGCCCATTATTGCTCTGCGGATCGCGGGTCGGATCAAGTCACACCCGCTAACGCAGTTCCAGCAGGAGGAGGCGATCATCGGGCAGAACATGCAGACGCTGATGCTGTGCAACGAGAATCAGGTGCCAGCACAGCCCGCCGACCTGCCTGCTTCGATCTTTGCCAATTGCATCTCCGGTGACATCTTTGACGCGCCAGGGCTGTATTACCGATCCGGAATGGCCTGTGCTGGTGCAGCTCCGGTGACCAAGCCGGTTGCACTGGCCAATCGGGGATTGACCAGCCAACCGTTGCAGATCCAAAGTGTCGGTGACCCGCAGACGCCGTATGCGGGATCGCTGGCGATGCAGAGGATTATGCGGAGCCACCTGATTACGGTCGGTGGCGGCGATCATGGACAGCTCGGACGCGCGAATCCGGCTCTCGACGCGGCGCTGACCCAATACCTGCGTACCGGCCACACCTCGGTGAGCAGGGTCGGGGAGCCCGCCATTACGACGCCGCTGCAGGGATACCGTCCCGGGGCTGGGCCGGGCACGGGCGCTGGCTCGCTGTGGTGACGCCTGCCCGGTGAAACACTGCGACGAAGCACTGGTTAGGCGCAGTGCCGATGTCATCATGGTGGGATGAACGCGCCCACGAGATCGACGCCCACGCGCTCGACGTCGTCCCGGACCAGTGAGGTTCAGGCCGCGAGCGTGCCGAGCGCGGCAACTGCGTCGGTCCTGAGCCCAGACGTGGATGACCAGCTTGATGAGTTGGCAGCCGAGTTGATCTCGGGGATTGTGGCGATCGATGGGCCTTCGGGCGCGGGAAAGTCAACGGTCGCCGATGCGCTCGTCACCAAGCTGCGGGCCAGGGGTACCGGCGTCGTGCTGGTGCGCACCGACGAATTTGCCACGTGGGATAACCCGGTGGCGTGGTGGCCCGAGCTAGAAGCTGACGTCATCCATTCTTTTGTGCGTCGCCGCGACTACCGGTACCGACCACGGGTGTGGATCGACGGACGCCCCGAAATTGGTAGCCGGGTGTGGTACCGCTGGGAGCCGCTATTGGTGATTGAAGGTGTCTCGTCGGCACGCGCTGCCGTCGCCGATCGACTGACCTATTCACTGTGGCTCGACGGAGTCTCGGCCGCCGACCGACTTGAGCGTGCGGTGGCGCGCGATGGTGAACAGTCGCGGCCATATCTGGAGCGTTGGCAACAGTTCGAGCGTGGCTGGTTTGCCGTGGACCGCACCCGCGAGCGATGCCGGGTGCTTGACTGAGGAGTCCGCTAGCGTGAGGTATGGCCCGCCAGGCTAAGTCATGTGGCGGCATCGCTGAACTCGATGCCGCGATCACCGAGTGCCGCGCATGTCCGCGGCTGGTCGCCTGGCGGGAACGCGTGGCGCGTGAGAAGTGGGCGGCCTTTGCCGATCAAGACTATTGGGGCAGGCCCGTTCCCGGGTTCGGGCCGTCGACGGCGGGGCTTCTCATTCTCGGGTTGGCGCCAGCAGCACACGGCGCTAACCGCACCGGGCGAATGTTCACCGGCGATCAGAGCGGCGACGTGCTGTTTCAAGCGTTCTACGATGTTGGGCTGGCCTCGCGGCCCGTTGCCACGGCCGCCGATGACGGAATGCAATTGCGCGGTGTCCGAATGACTGCCCCGGTGCACTGTGCGCCGCCCCAGAACTCGCCGACACCCACCGAGCAGGATCGCTGCGCACACTGGCTGGGTGCCGAACTCGACTTGCTCGCACCGACTTTGAAGTCGGTCCTCGTTCTTGGGGCCTTCGGCTGGCAGGTGGGCTTGCGTACCCTTGGCGAACTCGGCTGGGAGGTTCCTCGGCCTCGACCGCGCTTTGCCCACGGCGCTCATACGGCCCTTCGCCGTGACGGACGAGAGATCGAACTGTATGCGAGCTACCACGTGAGTCAGCACAACACCTTTACCGGCAGACTGACCCCGCAGATGCTGCGCGAGGTGATGAGGGCAGCAGCATCGGCCGCTGGCATTGCTCATCGATAGCCTGCTCATCGATAGCCATACCAATACAGATGACACGTGAGCGGCCACTGAGCCCCGTATACGGGGCTATACCTCCGCTGCGGTGTCATCTGTATTTCTCTCACGCAGCATTTCTCACGCAGCTCACGGGGTGAGGCGCGAGCGAAATACGGTGCCGTATGCGTGCTTCCGGTTCCCAGGCGACGTTCGGATTGTTAGCAGCGGCAATACAGCTTCACTCGGCATTGTAGGAATCACCCCGAGAGAGCAGGTGAAGCAATGTTCAACGTGATGAAGAAGACTCAGGACCAGCAGTGCACATGTGGGCACCCCCGTGAGATGCACGAGCACTACCGTGGCGGATCAGACTGTGGCCATTGCGGATTCGATGGATGCGCCCAGTTCCGCCGAGCCTGGAAGTGTCGTTCAGTCTCCGAGCCGGCCACCACACCGATCCCTGTGGTGCAGATGGCTCAACCGGTTGACCTCGGCGAGTTCGCAAAGCGACGGAATTCGCGGACCGGTGAGCATATGAGCACCCGCCAAGCTGGCTGATTAGTCTTACCGAACTATAATGTGGCGATCCTGCATTCGGTCGGCGCGGTCGGCGTACTCTGGGGTGATGCCCGTCGAGCAAGACCGTCAATGCCGTTGCGGCCACCCGAAATCCGTCCACGCTCACTACCGTCCAGGCAGTGACTGTGCGGCCTGCGGTCCAGCTGAATGCGCGCGTTACCGGCCTGTCCGGTGGTGGTATCGATACACCCGGCGCAGCGCAGATGGCCGTCGGTCAGCTACGCCGACCAGCAGCGAGACGCTCGGTGCGCAGCCGATCAACCTCTGGGAGGTCCAGCGGCGCAAGCGAGTCAGTCCCCAGCGCCCTGGCGAGGAGAAAATCGGCTAGTTCAGGATTGCGGGCCAGCGCCGGGCCGTGCATATACGTTCCGATCACCGATCCCTGCACGACGCCTTCAGTGTGGTCGCCAACTCCATTGCCAACACCGTGACGCACTCGCCCTAAGGGTTGGGCGTCGGAACCCAATGTGGTGCCGCCACGGTGGTTCTCGAAGCCGCTCAGTGGTGCAGTGAGTCCGGAAAGTACCGGGTCGGTGACCAGCTCGCCGATACTGCGTGTGGCCTGGGGCGCGGTAGTCAGGTCAAACAGCGAGATCCCATCGACGCGTTCACCTGCCGACGTCTCATACCAGTGCCCGAGCACCTGGATCGCAGCGCAGATCGCGAGCACCGGTCGGCCAGCCTCGGCGGCACGCTGCAGTCCCGGATACCGCGTCAGATGACGCGTGGCTAGCCGCTGGGCGTAGTCCTCGGCGCCGCCAAGGGTGTAGACGTCCAGCGAGTCAGGGACCTCGTCGTCGAGGGTGATCGAGACGATTTCTGCATCGATGCCACGCATTCGGGCGCGCTGACGCAGGATCAGTGCGTTGCCGCCGTCTCCGTAGGTGCCCATCACATCGGGCAGCACGAGGCCAATTCGCAGGGTGGATTCACTCATCGTCGGTTACTCCTCACCCGCGTGCCTTGGTGGCGCGGTCCATTGCGATCCCGAGATCGCGGAATGCTGTGTAGTTGGCCAACACCTCGACGCGTCCGGGCGGGCAGGCGGCAATGGCCTTCATCGGGTCGTCGACGGTGGTGTGCTCAGCGCCGGCGTACAACAGGCGGACCGACAGATCGGCGGCACGCTCGCCGGAGGCGACAACGGCCATCGACTCGAAGGCTTCAAAGCGGACGTCCCACAGCCACGAGAGGTCTTCACCATCGGGTACCTGCCCGTTGACGGCGATGACCAGTCCGTCGGCGTCCTGATCGATCATCGACAGCGCTTCTTGCCAGCCTGCCGGGTTCTTGGCCAGCAGCGTGCGTACCGAGTGCTGGCCGATCTGGTGGATGCCGTAGCGACCGGCGACCTCGCCGACGGTGCCGACGGCGGCGACCGCCTTGGCCGGGTCGGCGCCCATCGCAACAGCGGCGGCGACCGCTTGAGCGGCATTGCCGCGATTGGCCCGACCAGGCACCGACAGTTGCATTGGAGCGCTGAAACCATCTGGGCCGTAAATGTTTTCGTCGTCGACCCACCAGTCGGGGGTGGGGCGAGAGAAGCTCTCGTCGCCGGTGGAACGCCAGCCATCGCCCGAGCGGATGATGGGTTCGCCGGTGCGTGGGCAGCTGACCGAATCGCCCACCCAGCTGGCCCCCGCGGCAACCCAGATGACGTTGGCGGCATCGAAGGCCGCCGAGGTAACCAGCACGTCGTCGCAGTTGGCGACGACAGTCATCGACGGATGCTTGGCAACTCCCTCACGGAGTCGACGCTCGATCATGTTGATCTCGCCCACGCGGTCGAGCTGGTCGCGAGAAAGGTTGAGCATTACCAGAACCTGCGGGTCGGTGGCGTCGGCGACGTGCGGAACGTGCAGCTCATCGACCTCAAGGGCGCTGATGGGTGCGCTGCGTGTGAGGCTGAGCGTGGCAATGATGCCCGCATCCATATTCGCGCCATCGGCCTGAGTGGCTACCTCACCGAGTTCGGCCAGAGCGGCCGCGGTCATCCGCGTGGTGGTGGACTTGCCGTTGGTGCCGGTAATCAGCGCGGTGCGTTTGCCCGCGGCCAGCCGCGACATGATCTGCGGATCGATCTTCTCGGCGATGAGGCCGCCGATCATCGAACCCTTGCCGCGGCCTGCGGTGCGAGAGGCCCAGCGGGCCGATGCCGCGGCGGCCAGAGCCAAGGAGGTGCGCAACGGCACCCGCGTCGGCGCCGGAGGAGTGACGGGACTGGACATGAGGACGAGTTTGGCACAGGCCTCTTGATGGTGTCGGGAGGCGGCTACGGACAGGTAGGCTCGCGGACTGTGAGTAGGGCCACGAGTGCATCGCTTCCGCTGCCACTTCGACCCGTGCGTGCGTTGCTGCGCGTGGTGGGACGGGCGCCTGCCGCCCTCCCCACGCTGGGGTCTCGGGTGTGTCCATGCAACGGCGACGGTGAGCATTTGGCTCCGGAAATGTGGCTGGCTGGACGCCTCACCTCGGTTGTTCCCGGGGCTGAGATGGGCGGCAGCTCGGTTGCCCAGGCGCGTAAGCTGCTCGCCCTGAACTCCGCCACGATCGCGGCAAAGACCCCGCCGCTGGCGGTGGTCGAGGATCTGGTGATCGGCGACCGGCTCGCCGCGACCCGCTATCGGGCCGAAGAGAGCTCCCGCGGGCTCATCGTCTACTTCCACGGTGGCGGGTTTGTTTTGGGTAGTCGAGTCAGCCACGACGCCTATTGCCGTCGACTCGCGTTGGACACCGGCGCCGATGTGCTGTCGGTGGAGTATCGGCTGGCGCCGGAGGATCCCTTCCCGGCTGCCGTCGACGACGCGGTAGCGGCGTGGCGATACGCGAAAGAGAAAGCGCAGCAGTGGGGTGTGCCCACCGATCGGCTCGTGGTGGCCGGTGACAGCGCGGGCGGCAATCTGGCTGCCGTGCTGGCACAGCAGGTGCGCGGTGAGGACGTGACGCCGTGCCTGCAATTGCTTATCTACCCGGTGACGCAGTTGGGCCGTACCGGCGGCTCGCTCGATGAGTTCGCCACGGGGCACTTCCTGACCGCCGCGCGGATGGACTGGTTTGCCGAGAACTATGTGCCACACCGGGCCGACCTTTCCGATCCGAAGGTGTCGCCGCTGCTGGCCGCCGACCTCACGGACCTTCCCCCGGCCTACGTGGTGGTGGGCGGGTTCGACCCGCTGCGCGACGAAGGCATCGCCTATGCCGACGCCCTGCGCGCCGCGGGCAACAAGGTCACCATCCAGCGCGAGGGGTCGCTGATCCACGGCTTTATCAACATGCTGAGCTTCAGTCCCATCGCCCAGCAGGCCGTAGCGCGCATGCATTCGGCGGTATCGGCGGCGTTGGCTTAAGCAGGCTCATCGAGCCGACCGGAGCGGTAGCGGAGGTCGGAGTCGAGATGACTTAGGGCGCCGACGCCGGAATGGGCTCGGCGTCCTTGCGTGGCTTCGCGTTGGTGCTTGGCGTTGCGAGAACTCCTGCAGCGCAGCCGGTTATCACCAGAACCGCACCGCCGATCTCGACCCAGGTGGGGGCTTCGCCGAGGATGAGCCAGGCCGCGGTAATCCCGACCACGGGCACCAATAGCGACAGCGGGGCGACGCGGCTGGCCGCATAGCGCTTCATCAGCAACGTCCACAGTCCGGAGCCGACGATAGTTCCCAGGATGACCACATAGGCCAGGCCACCCAGCGCAAGTAGCCCGGTGCTGGAGCCCAGGGTGGTCAGCGAGTCGAGGTCGGTGTGGATTCCCTCGATCGAAAAGCTCAACGCTAAGAAGGGGATTGGCGGTATCACCGACATCCACAGGGTCATCCGGAGAGCGTCGTCGGGCTGAGAGAGTCGGCTGCCGATGTTGCCGAATGCCCAGGAGAGTCCGGCTAGCACCGTGAGCACCATGGGAACGACGATGCCGAGTCCGATGGTGGAGTGGCTGGCGCGGTCGATGCCGATCAGGATGATGCCGCCAACGGCGACGAGGATTCCGAGCGCTTGAGCGGGGGCCAGGCGTTCACGGAGAAATAGCACCCCCAGTAGCACGGTGAACGGGGCCGAGGTCTGTAAGACGAGCGAGGCCAGGCCGGTGGGCATGCCCAGGTTCATTGCGAGAAACAGGAAGGCGAATTGGCCAAAGCCGAAGCCCACCGCATACAGCACGAACCACCGCATCTGCACGCGCGGAAACTTGACGAACAGAACGACGGGGATGGCCATCACGAGAAATCGGAGGGCGGCGAAGAAGAACGGCGGGAAGTGATCTAGGCCTAGGCGAATCGCGATGAAGTTCAAGCCCCAGAGCACAACAACGGTCAGGCCGAGTAGCCGATCGCGAGTGGTCATGTAGCTATGGTCGCTGGCTCGTTGGTGAAGCACAATAGAATTAAACTGCATTATTAGTCCATGATTGCTTAACTGAATGCCGAATCGGCGTCGCGGAGCAATCTGGATTTGAAGGTGGTCTCAGTTCTTCCTGGAACAAACCAAACTAGCGCTCGTAGGGTAAGACTGTCCGGATTGTCGGAGTGGAGGGCCCGCCATGAAATGGTCGTTCGGCAGTATTGCCCGGCGTGCTGGCGGGGGAGAATCGGTCGAAGCGTTGGTGGTGATCGCCATCGTGACCATTCTGGTTACCCGCGCCTACCTGCAGGCGACCGGGTTTCCGCAGATCGGCGGCGGCAGTCTCCATATCGCGCATGCCCTGTGGGGCGGCGCGGGAATGGTCATCGCCCTCATCGTCTCGCTCTCGCTACTGGGGAGCGGTCCGCGTGCGTTCGCGGTGGTGGTCGGCGGCGTCGGTTTCGGGCTTTTCCTCGATGAGGTCGGCAAATTTGTCACCAAGTCCAACGACTATTTCTTCACCCCGGCGGTGTCGATTATGTATGTCGTTGTCGTGGTCATTCTGCTCGTCAATCGGATGCTGCTAGACGTGGTCGGGCAGACCGGACCAGCGGCACTCGCTGGCGCGGCAGGAATCGTCGCCGACGGCATGCTCAGCGGTCTCACCTCGGCCCAGCGACTTCGTGCCCAGCAGCTCATTGCCGGTGCCGGAGAAACGGCATCGGCGGCGTCGGTGGCCAACATCGAGCCCGTCCTCGCGGCCTGTCCTGATCGTCCGCCGACGCGCCCCGAACGCGTGTCGATGTGGTTACGCGCGCATCCCGGAATCGATTTCGGCACTGCTCGGGCCACCGCCATCGCCGCCATTGTGTTGACGCTCTTCCCCTGGGCCGGGGTGCTCAGTGCGCTTGGCACAATTGCTGACGACCTCGATGTTCAATCGCACACCGGTATTACGCCGATTGGGCAGTTGATTGGCTCGTTGGTGGCGGCGATCCTGTGCACCGTGTCTGTGTTTCGCTTGCGTCGCGACACCGTGGGCCCGGTTCGCGTGCTGCGTGCCGCGGCACTCGTCACGATGCTGCTGACCGAGGTCTTCGACTTTGTGGAAGAGGAGTTCGGTGCCCTGATCAACGTCGGTATCGGGTTGGTTGCCCTGGCGATCTTCAGCTATCGCATCCGGCGAATCGAGAACGCCGAAAATATGAGCACTGTCGGCTATGGGGCTGCGCGGGTCCCAATCTCGCAATGATCACAGATCCACGGACACTGCTTGCCGTTGCGCTCTCGTTGAGTGCGGCGTTGCTGTTTGCCCTTGCCTCCGTATGTCAGGCCAAGGGCACTCGGGGGCTTTCCGATGAGAAAGCGCTCGGTGCGGGATTCGTTCTCACCTTGGCCAAACGTAAGACGTGGGTGGTCGGGATTGTGGCCGACATCCTCGGATTTATCGTTCAGGCGGCGGCGCTGGCCGTCGGCGCCTTGATGCTCGTTCAGCCGCTACTGGTGACAACCCTGCTCTTCGCGCTGCCGTTGGCGGCGTTCAGTGAGCGACGCAAACTTACTGCACGCGAATGGTTCTGGGCGGGGGCACTCAGTGCGTCGTTGGCAGTCTTCATTGCCTTGGCTCAGCCGTCGGCCGGACTTGATCGACCTCCGTTGGGCGCGTGGATCATTCCCTTTGCTGTCGTCACCCCGATGGTGGTGGTCTGTGTGATCAGCGGTTCGCGCCTACCGCACGGCACCCCGCGTTCACTGACCTTGGCCATTGCCGCCGGAATCTTGCTCGGGATCTCGGCGCCTCTCACCAAGGCGGGAATCGCGGCTTTCGAGGATGGGTTTTGGCCGGGAGTCGGTAGCTGGGAGTTGTGGGCGATGGCGGTCACCGCCACCCTGGGGACACTCTGGCAACAGTCGAGCTATCAGGCCGGAGATGTGCAGACCAGTCTCCCGACGGTAACCGTGCTCAAGCCAGTGATAGCAATGGCTTTGGGGCTCACAATCTATCAGGAGACTCTCTCAATTGACGGTGCAGGAGACATCGCGGTCGTGGTCGCGATCAGTGTGATGGTGTTGGCGACGATCATGCTCGGCAGGCTTTCGGCGCCGACAGCGCCATCTGTTGTCTCGCCGTCCGATCCAGTACCGGATCACTCCCCACCATCGGACGGGCCGCGATCGGTCACCCAATCCGGCGCTGCACCACCACCGGAAGCGTCGCCTGGCGTGGGATTGACGCGGTGAGTCGTCCAGCCCTCACCACCGAAACTCCCCGTGACGGTGGACCATTCCTCTTTGTGCTGACCCTCGTGGTCATGGCGGCGGCGTTGGGGGTTGGTACCGCGATCGGTCTCGGCAAGGCCGCGGTACTTGGCGCCTTGGTGGGACTCTTCGGCGTGCTGATGACCTTCACCGGCTAGCTGGGCCCCGACCTGCGGCGGATGGCGTGGTTGGGTCCGGCGATTGTGCTCGCGGCGTGTGTGCCGCGCGCGTTGAGCTCGTGGAGCAGCCTCGCTGGGGTGGTGGTGCTCATCGTGGTGATCTTCGCGCTGTCGCTGCTGACCGCAGTGGGACCACGGTTTAGAACCGTTTCTATCGGCGCGAGCTACTGCGCTATCGCAGGTTACGGCGTGGCGATCCCGGCGGGGACTCCTGAAGTCCACATCGTGATGGCGGTTGTTGTGGGACTGGTCATCGCGGTGATCATCCGGGTGCTGATCGGCATCGCCGACCCCACTGGCCCCACCCGCGTCGCGCTGGTAACTCCCCTGCGTACCAACGACTTCGACGCAGTTGAGATTCTCCGAACGTGGATGGTCGATCGTCCTACCACCTGGACGACCACGGTGCTCACTGAGTCGTTCCGCTATCGGCGCAGCGCCACCTCGCTGACGGTGCTCGCCGCGGATTCGGCTACAGATGAGCGGGAACGTGCGCAGATTGGGGCAGTCCTTGCGGTCCTTGAGGTGCGCGCCGGGGTCGTCGCCGATGCCATAGTCGCCCGCCGGAGAGGGAGCACAGATGTCGGAGGCGCTACGGCGGACGATGAGATCTCTGTTGACGGGATGGCGGCGGGTGTCTCGGCCTCGTCGAGGGCTCTCATCCATAGTGCCGCAGGCCATCTGACCGTGCTGGAGCAGGCTGCCAGTGATCGGGAAGGCGCCCCGATGCCGCAGGTGCGGTCTCTTCAGACCACGTTCCTGCGGGCCCGGATGGCTGCCGCGTTGTTTCCGGATTCGGCGGTGCTGCACCAAGGATTGGCCAAATCTGCGGGCATGCTGGCGGCCTGGGCCACGGGGTTTCAGGTGTCCCAGCCGGCTTTTGCGAACACGTTTTTCAACGCGGTCATGTCTATGCTGCAGCCCACCTGGACCGAAACGATGCGTCGAATCGGCTACCGACTACTGGGTGCGACCATTGCGATCTTGGTGGTAGTGGCTGCGGCAGTGTGGCTTCCGCCGGTGGCGATGGTGGTAATCGCCCTAGTCGGTCTCTTCACCCTCACCTGGTTCATGTTCTCTCATCCCATTGTTTCCAACGCCGGTGGTGTCGCGATGACGGTGGCATTGACGTCCACCAGTCGTCATCTTGATCCGCTGGAGACGATGATCCACGTGGTGTGGCTGCTTGTGGTCGCTGGCGTGATCGTCGTGCTCGTCAGTCTTCCCGCAGTGCTTCGCGCACGTCGCACGACTGCGGCCGAGCGCTTGAAGGTCGCGTATGGAGAAGTTCGGGATCTGTTGTCCGAGATAGAG
>Cebus_capucinus_imitator_PRJNA485217_SSR047__coassemble_1534_pt1 | contig 12438 bp, 9 predicted proteins | sample Cebus_capucinus_imitator_PRJNA485217_SSR047__metabat2_low_PE_001 | metagenome-assembled genome bin Cebus_capucinus_imitator_PRJNA485217_SSR047
GAGGCCTTCGCCTACCTCAGCCGTTCACAACGTCTGTGGGAAGTACACCTAGGCGGCCGCCAGGACGACAACGGCATCAACCTTGATGCCATGTGCGGAGAGGATGCGGATCGACTCGGCGACCGTTGCGCCGGTGGTGAGGACATCGTCGACGAGCACCGTCGAGACTGGTGCGTCCGCAGGTGGTGAATGCGCTTTGGTAACCGCGCGGCGAATGCGAATCTGACCGCGCAGATTTTCGCGTCGCTCACGAGCTCCTAAACCGGCGGAGTCCCGGGTGGTCGCGGCGGTGTAGAGCATCTCGGTGACCTCGACGCCCGGGCCGATGGCGCGCGCCGCAGCCCGTGCTACGGCAGTGACGGGGTCGCCGCCCCGCCGTCGCGCCGCGAGTGCTCGGGTGGGTGCCGGAATCAGGCGCAATCTCGGTGCGTCGGGAAGTTCGCCCCACCGAGCCAGAGTGATCAACGTGTGGGCGAGGGCGTCGCCGAGCGCTGTGGTGAGGGTGCGTCTGCCCTGTTCTTTGCGGGCCAGAATCGCGGCCCGGAGTGCGCCCCGATAGCGACCGATAGCCCACGCTGGCACGGGTAACGGAATGCGTGGAGCCAGTAGGAGTGGGGCATCGTGGACGCGGCGTGCGCACCTCTCACACCACTGGGTGCCAGCAGCCTCGCATCCAGCACAGCATCGGGGGAGTACCAGATCTGCCCCGGCCATGACGATTTGCGTGAATGCGCTCACGGCATTGATTGTCGGCGACGCACGGTGCGCAAGCTGATTCTTCAATGCTCTGAGCAGCCCAATTGTGGATGCAGGGCGGCCTGGGGATAGCCCGAGGGCGATCGGGCCCTCGGCGTGAAAGTGGGCATGATGCGGGACGCGATGCGCCGAAACATGGCCGAGTCGCGAACATCCGACTACGGTTTGGGGTGCAACAGATTGACTGGTTATCGCGGAGCCTTCACCAGCGTCCGCGTCAGGAGGTGAGGCGCCTGAACATGGGTGCCGACCGTCGGTCGGCATTGTTTTCGGTTTCTGCGGTCCTCACCCATGCGGATGGTTCCAATATTCTTGAATTGTCTAGAGCGCCAATCGAACTCAACCAGTCTCTGCCGCGCTCGGCTGACAGAATCGGCATCTGCAGAAGTCATCGACCGCACTTCGCCAGGAGGTAGTTGAATGTCATCTGTCATGCATCGCAAAGGTCAGCGCGAGTCCAAGGGCTACGTCGCCGACGGATTCGACGATGCATCGGCCTTCGTCCGTCCGCCCGGAACGGTCGAATCCGATGATCCGGCACAACCCAACGCCGAGGTTGTGTTTAGTGGTCGAAAGATCGAGATCCCCGAGCACTACCAAATCTATGTCGCCGACAAATTAGAGCGACTCGAACGCTACGACCCGACGATCTTCCGTTTTGACGTGGAGCTGTCCCACGAGCGAAACCGCCGTCAGGCCAGGGTATGTCAACAGGTGGAGCTCACTGCGACCGGAAAAGGTCCGGTGGTTCGCGCTCAAGCCTGCGGCGAGAACTTCTATGCCGCGCTTGAATCCGCCTTGGACAAGATGGACTCGCGTCTACGGCGAGTGAAGGACCGTCGCAAGGTCCACTACGGAAACCGCACTCCCATTTCGGTAGCCGAGGCCACCGAAATCGGCGCACCGCCGCTGCGCGACAACCAGCTCGCCATGGATGGACCAGCGTCGGATGCGGATGCCGAATCCAAGTGGGATGACGGCGTCACCGAGCACACTCCTGGTCAAGTGGTTCGAGTCAAGGACCACGCCGCGGTGCCGATGACAGTGGACGAGGCGCTCTACGAGATGGAGCTCGTCGGACACGACTTCTTCCTGTTCCATGACAAAGAAACCGACAAGGCCTCGGTGGTCTACCGACGCCACGCCTTCGATTACGGGTTGATCAGACTCGCCTGAGTGCGTAGAGCCTCACGAGTTCGTTTTGCCGGTGGTGGCACCATGCCTGGTGCCGCCACCGGCGCGTTTCGAGGCCCCCTGTGTAGTCCGATCAGTCCGCGTTCAGGTGACCTCGCTACCATGAACTCCATCTGCGTTCTGCGCGGGTGAGGTTTTCTGTGTGTATGTCGACATGAGTAAGGGATTCGATCCACGGTGCTGAACAAGCTGCTGCGCGTCGGCGAGGGGCGGATGGTCAAGCGACTCGATGCCATCGCGTCGCACGTCGAGTCATTGTCCGACGAGATCGAGGCGCTCGGTGACGACGACCTGCGCGGCAAGACTGACGAGTTCAGGAAGCGTTACGCCGACGGGGAGACGCTCGACGAGCTGCTTCCCGAGGCCTTCGCGGTGGCTCGTGAAGCCGCATGGCGAGTGCTCGACCAGAAGCACTTCCACGTCCAGATCATGGGCGGTGCGGCGCTGCACTACGGCAACATCGCCGAGATGAAGACCGGTGAGGGTAAGACCCTGACCTGTGTGCTTCCGGCATACCTGAACGCCATCTCCGGCGACGGCGTCCACGTGGTCACCGTTAATGACTATCTGGCCAAGCGTGACGCCGAGTGGATGGGACGCGTCCACCGCTTCCTGGGGCTCGACACCTCGGTCATCCTCACTGGAATGTCGCCCGACCAGCGACGCGTCGCTTACGCCGCCGATGTCACCTACGGCACCAACAACGAGTTCGGCTTCGACTACCTGCGCGACAACATGGCGCATTCGCTCGACGAGCTCGTCCAGCGCGGACACAACTTCGCCATCGTCGACGAGGTCGACTCGATCCTCATCGATGAGGCACGAACCCCACTGATCATCTCCGGTCCCGCCGAGGGATCGAGCAAGTGGTACACCGAGTTCGCGCGGATCGCTCCGCTGCTTGAGCGCGATACGCACTACGAAGTCGACATCAAGAAGAAGACCATTGGTGTCCACGAGGCCGGTGTGGAGTTCGTCGAAGATCAGCTGGGCATCGACAATCTCTACGAGGCCGCCAACTCGCCGCTGGTCAGCTATCTGAACAACGCGATCAAGGTCAAAGAACTCTTTCACCGCGACAAGGACTACATCGTCCGCAACGGCGAAGTACTCATCGTCGACGAATTCACCGGTCGTGTGCTCGATGGTCGTCGTTTCAACGAGGGCCTGCATCAGGCGATCGAGGCAAAAGAGAACGTCGAGATCAAGGCCGAGAACCAGACGCTGGCCACGGTCACGCTGCAGAACTACTTCCGCCTCTACGACAAGCTCGCCGGCATGACCGGTACGGCCGAGACTGAGGCTGCCGAGTTCGACCAGATCTACAAGCTCGGTGTGCTGCCCATCCCGACCAATAAGCCGATGGTCCGCAAGGATCAGACCGACCTCATCTACAAGACTGAAGAGGCCAAGTTCGCGGCGGTCGTCGATGACATCACCGAGCGCCACGCGGCGGGTCAGCCGGTGCTGATCGGTACCACCAGCGTCGAGCGCTCGGAGTACCTCTCGCGTCAGCTCGCTAAGCGCGACATCCCGCACACCGTGCTGAACGCGAAGTTCCACGAGCAAGAAGCTCAAATCATCGCCGAGGCCGGTCGTACCGGCGCGGTCACCGTTGCCACCAATATGGCTGGCCGTGGTACCGACGTCGTGCTCGGCGGTAACCCCGACGTCATCGCCGACACCCGGCTGCGCAAGGCGGGGCTCGATCCCGTCTCGACGCCCGATGAGTACGAGGCCGCGTGGGAAGAAGCGATCGAGATCGCCCGCGCCAACGCTGCCGATGAGGCCGACAAGGTCCGCGAAGCGGGCGGGCTTTACGTGCTCGGTACCGAGCGTCACGAGTCGCGCCGTATCGACAACCAGCTGCGTGGACGTTCCGGTCGCCAGGGCGATCCGGGTGAGTCTCGGTTCTACCTGTCACTAGGTGACGAGCTCATGCGCCGGTTCAACGGTGCGGCGCTCGAATCGATCATGAATCGCGTGAACCTGCCCGATGATGTCCCGATCGAGGCAAAGATGGTCACCAAGGCCATCCGCAGCGCGCAGACCCAGGTTGAGCAGCAGAACTTCGAGGTCCGCAAGAACGTCCTCAAATACGACGAAGTGATGAACGAGCAGCGCAAGGTCATCTACGGCGAGCGCCGCACGATCCTTGAAGGCACCGATCATCGCGAGCAGGTTCTGGAGATGATCGCCGAGGTCGTCGGTGCTTACGTCGAGGGCGCGACCGCCGAGGGCTACGCCGAAGACTGGGACATCGACGAGCTGTGGACGGCGCTCAAGACGCTGTACCCGATCAGCCTCGACCCGAAGGAAGTTGTCGGGGAGAACGAGTTCGGTGAGCGCGACGACATCTCTGCCGAAGAGCTCAAGACGCTGCTGATCGCCGACGCTCAGGCCGCGTACGAGCAGCGCGAAGACGACATCACCGAGGTTGCGGGCGAGGGCGCGATGCGCCAGCTCGAACGCACCATCCTGCTGTCGGTGCTTGACCGCAAGTGGCGCGATCACCTGTACGAGATGGACTACCTGCGCGAAGGTATCCACCTGCGGTCGATGGCCCAGCGCGATCCGGTGGTGGAGTACCAGCGTGAGGGCTTTGACATGTTCTCCGGCATGCTCGAAGGCCTGAAGGAAGAGTCGCTTCAGTTCCTGTTCAACGTGCAGGTCCAGACCGAGGCTCCGGCACCGCAGACACCCGCTGCCGCGAGCGATCGCAATCCCGCTCCGGCGCTCGCTGGTGCGGTGGGCGCGGGTGCTGCACTCGCCGCTCCGCCGGCTCTGCGGGCAGTGGGCATCGGTGACGAGCAGCCGGATGATTCGGAGATGAGTTTCTCCGGCCCCAGCGAGAGCGGTGACACTGTGGTGCACACCGAGGGTGAAGAGCTGGAAGATCCGGCATTGGTGTCGGCAACCCGGCGTGAGCGTCGTGCGGCAGCACGCAGCCAAACTAAGGGAGCCACGCCTAAGCCCCCGAAGTCGAAGAAAAAGCGTCGCTGATCTGCGTGAATTCACCGGCTCACCGAAAGGTGGCCGGTGAATTTGTGCATTCTGGCCCAGGTGGCTGAGTAGGTCTTCGGGGGTTCTGCGGACTTTTTTCGGTTCAAGTGGAACCGACGCCCGGTGGGCTGCGTCCGATACTCATGGACCCGGATAGTTCCATCGCGACAGTTCGTTCGATCGCCGCCAAGGGCGCGCCAGCTGCTCGCGCTGCGGTCAGTGCGTGCACGGCTGCCGCCCCAGTTACCGCAGCCGTTGCGGTCCCGGACGTCGCCACTCACGCTCCGGCGTCTTCTGTCGTTGTTCGCGAGCCGATTCGTCTGGTGCCCGCGCCGCCGTATGAACCTGCAGCTGGGCCTGCATCATCGTCGGAGGCCGCTTCTACTGTGCCTGCTTCTACTGCACCCGCTTCCACTGCAGGGCCTGCGTCCACTCGGCAGTCTGAGCGCACGCGTCGAGCCCCGGCATCGGCAGCCAGTGCGCGTGCTCGCCGGGCGGCGATCGCGATGGTTACCGCACTCTTCGAGGTCGTCGACCGCCGCCGACCGGCCGCACATCTGGGTGCAGTGGTCTCTGCGCGGCTGCTCGAACATGTTGAGCTGCTGGTCAGCGCCGATCTGCCCCGCACTGATTCCGATGGTCCAGGTGAGTGCGCTCAGGTCCGTCGCGTTCACATACAGATGCGTGGGGCGGCCGCGGCGGAGGTTTTCGGGAGCTATTCGCGGGGCAGGCGGGTCCGCGCTTTCGCTGGCCGGATCGAGCTTTTGCTGTGTCGGGTCCGTGCGGCGGATGCGCCCGCCCGTAGCGTTCCGGCCCGGCTCGAATATCGTTGGCGTCTGGTCGCTTTCACGCTCACCTGAGACGTGCTGGGGAGGTCGAATCCTCGGTTCAACTAGCTGGTCGGTCGCGATCGCGTGGTGCCGGGGCGGCAGACAAGTTCCGGCCAGGATTCGCAGTCACAGGTTGCCCACGGTGGCAGGCCACTAGGATCGAGTGCGTGGTCACCCGGTTGTCCCCGCGCGAGGCGATGTATTACTTCCTGGATCCGTCTGGGGCAACCAATCATCTGGGGGCACTACTGGTCTTCGATGGTCAGGAGTCGTCGAGTTCCCAGTCTTCAAATTCCCCGTCTTCGAGTACCCCGGCTTCAAAATCCCAGTCGTCGAGTACCCAGTCTTCGAGTACCCAGCCCAGTTCCCCGTCTTCGGGTTCACGGGTGTCGCGGACGCGACGGTTGGGTAAGTCAGCAAAGGCGGCCGAGACCCCCGACTTCACGTATCCGTCGCTGGTGGCACTGGTAGAGAATCGTCTTCAACTGGCACCTCGTTACCGACAGGTCGTCCGTGAAGTCACGTTGGGATTGGCCCGTCCGGTGTGGGCCGATGATCCTGATTTCGATATCGGTTTTCACATTCGGCGTTCGGGACTTCCGCGACCGGGTTCGATGGACGATCTCGCCGATCTTGTTGCGCGGGTGATGTCGCGGCCATTGGATCGTTCTCGCCCGCTGTGGGAGATGTATCTGATCGAAGGCCTCGGTGAGAACGGTTTCGCGGTGCTCACCAAGACTCATCGGTGTCTGATCGAGAACGATTCGGGTGCCGAGCTCAGCGAGGTGATCTGTGACGACACCGCATCCGTGGTCGGCTACCAGCCCGACCTGTGGATGCCGGGACGACCACCGGGATCGACGTCGCTGGCGATCGGGGCGCTGGCCGAGGCGGTCTCGCGGCCCGGGGAACTCATCGAGTCGGTGGCCACCGGAAATGGTGTGATCAGCGGGCTGCGTTCGGTGCTCGACACCGGGGTGCGCCAGGCCGGGCAGGTTGTGCGGCAGGTGACTGATTCGGCGCCATCGAGTCCGCTGAATTCCTCCGGGACGTCGTCGCAGATGTTCACCACTGCCACCGTGCCCCGCCGGGACTGCGCCAAGATCGCCGAAGCGCATGGGTGCACCGTCAACGACGTGACGTTGGCGATCATCAGCGGGGTGATGCGACGCTGGTTGCTGTCGTTTGATGTTGCCGCAGGTATCGCGAACACCGTGCGCGTAGAGATCCCGTTGGCTGGCCGAGATCCCGGGGTGAACCCGCAGCACGGGTCGCCCGGCTGGATTGATTCCGGTGCGCCGACCTTTGTGACCGATCTTCCTGTGGGAGAAGATAACCCGACGGTGCGGCTTGCACAGGTCGCGGGTTTGGCTACTCGATATGCGCAATCTTCCAGTCGTGCCAGGCTGGGTGCTCGTCCGGTCTTCGGGGAACTCGGTGTGGTGCCGTTCCCGGAGTTTGGTTCGTGGGCTTTCCGGTCGTGGGGCAACCGTGGGTACAACGTGCCGGTGCGAATCTCGCACGGCCCCATTGCCGATCGGTATGTGTTGGGCCGCAAGGTCACCGAAATTTACTCGGTTCCCGGCCTGGTGGCAGGGCACGCGCTGGCGATTGGTGTCATGGAGTACTGCGGCCAGCTCGGCTTTGCCTTCACCGCGGACCGCGGCGTCATCGGAGATCTCCCCGCGTTGGCGGGCTATGTCACCGAATCGTTTGACGAACTGCGCGGATAGGGGCACGCCCGCGTGGGTGAACGTGGGCCTTTAGTGCACTCGTTTCCGTGCAATGTCGCGGTTGGCTCCGTGTCGTGGCGGCGCCGGGCGCGTTGACGCGCCAAGATTGACCCATGAGGGTTTACTTTCCTGCGACGCTGACCATGCTGATGGAACTCGATAACACCGGAGAGTTCCGTCCGATCGGCGGTACCGGCTTCGCGCTCACGCCTGCGCTACGCGAATCCTTTCTATCCGGCGACGACGAGGAACTCTCGGAAGTCGCCTTGCGTGAGGCCGCTCGGGCGTCGCTGCGGCTGTTGGCAGGCGAGGCGCCCGCGCCGGGCGACGCGCAGGCTGACGCGGATCTCGCCGACGATGCCGCAGTGTCTAAGCCGGGCGATACGCCAAAGTTGCCGCCGCGCCGTGCCGTGGTGGCCGCAGATGTCGAGGCGGTGACCCTGCATCCTGAACTCGACGATGCGGTGGTCCGCGTGGCCGGGGTGATCCCGCGTTCGTCGGTGGCCTCGGTACACGTCGACGGTGCCGATGCCGAGGACGCCGTGCGCAATGCGGTGGTGGTGATCGACGCCGCCGATCTGGGCGACGAAGACGCCGAGTTGGCGATCGGCGACATCGAGGATTTCGATCTGGCCTGGTACGCGACTCAAGAACTCCCATTTCTGCTCGAACTGCTCTGAGCGGCTCGATCCGTCTCGACCGCACGATGGTCGGCGGCATCACCCGGCAATTGCCCGAGTCGATGGCGCCGTGTGACGGGTCACCGTAATCGCGTAACCTACGGTTGCGTAGGTTTGGGTAATCGAGAGCAGATCCGGTCGGTGACCGGGGTGGGAGGCCCGTGGTGAATTGGCGTGAGCGGTTTGAGGAGCCGGTAGCCGACATTGCCGCACGCAGTCGCGGCGGTCGGTGGATTCGAGCTGCGGTGGCACGGATGACCACACCCTTGCTGCCTGACGACTATCTGCACCTGGCCAACCCGCTGTGGTCGGCGCGTGAACTGCGCGGGCGCATTGTCTCGGTGACTGCGGAGACGGAAGATTCCGCGACGATCCGAATCCGTCCGGGCTGGGGATTCTCCCTCGATTACGTGCCGGGCCAGTACATCGGTATCGGGGTGCTGGTTGACGGCAAGTGGACCTGGCGCTCGTACTCGTTGACCTCCACTCCGGAGAACACCCGCAGCGAGGGCACCGTGGCAATCACGGTCAAGGCGATGCCCGAGGGATTCCTGTCGTCGCACCTGGTCAACGGCCTTACGCCGGGCACGGTGGTCCGACTGGCCGCGCCGCAGGGCGATTTTGTGCTGCCCGACCCGCTGCCGTCGAAGATCCTGTTCGCCACCGCGGGCAGCGGCATCACCCCGATCATCTCGATGCTCCGGACCATGGCGCATCGCGGACAGCGCACCGACGTCGCCCTCATCCACTCGGTGCCGCGACCGCAAGACTTGCTCTTCGGCGACGAACTGACCGAACTGGCCGAATCCGGCGCCGTCAATTTGCACATTCGATACACCCGAGAAGACGGCAAGCTCGATGCCGACGGACTGACCATGCTGTGCCCCGACTTTGCCGAGCGACAGGCGTGGTCCTGTGGACCTGCAGGTTTTCTCGACATGGTCTCGGAATGCTTCGACGACGCGGGTGCTAGCGACCAGCTGCATATCGAACGTTTCGCACTAGAACGCGGTGTGGTCGGGGCGTCCGGGGGCACGGTCACGTTCGGTAAGACGGAGCGTTCGGCCGAGATCGACGGTGCGACGACGCTGCTCGAAGCGGGGGAGTCGGCCGGAGTGATCATGCCCTTCGGCTGCCGAATGGGTATCTGCCAGAGCTGTGTGGTGATGCTCGACAAGGGGTGCGTGCGCGATCTGCGTACCGGCGTCGAACACGTCGAGGGGGAGCGGATTCAGACCTGCGTGAGTGCCGCGGCCGGGGATTGCACTCTCGACGTCTGACGCTTGGCGGCCACCCCGGTTCCGCGCACGCACTTCGATGAAACGTTAGGCTTTTGAACGAGAGGCTGACGACCACGGAGGGGATCCGCGTGCGAGCAGAACTGTCTCGGTTGACGGAGGCGATCGACGTCCCGTCGCTGAGTGACGGGGAAATTACGTTGCGGGCGCATTGTCCCGGCGACGTCGAGCGAGTGATGGAATACGCGACAGACCCGCAGACAATGCGCTGGGCAAAGATGCCCTCGCCCTACGGGCGTTCCGATGCTGAGCGATACATCACCGACGCGTTGCGTGGCTGGGAGAACGGCACCGTGATGACGTGGGGCATCGAGCATAAGGGCGTGTTTGTCGGCAGCATCGACTTGCGGGGCTCCGGCCGCGTAGTTGACGTTGGATTTGTCTTGCATCCCGATGTCCGCGGAATGGGGCTGGTGCGTCGGGCAATCGTGTTGGCCGTGGAGTACGCGAGCATCGAACGAGATGTCGAGGTGGTGCGCTGGCAGGCTGCCGAGGGCAACCTGGCGAGTCTGCGTGCCGCGCATGCCGCGGGGTTCACCTTGTTGGCCAAACTTCCCGGTTGGTTAGAGATGAACAGCGGGGTCGTCGATGCCTGGTGTGCGCGCTGGCAGGTCGGCGACGACTTTGAACCCAAATCTGTCTGGCGGGCAACCACTTTCGAGACCGAACGCTTTCGCTTGCGGCCGCTTGCCGAGCACGACGATGAGCGCATCCGGGAGACTCTCGACGACCCGATTTCACGAAAGTACCTGTTTGGCCGCCCCGACCCGCTCACCGTGGAGCATGCGGCCGCCGAACGGATGCGCAAGTGGTGGACGGCCGCGCGTGGCGAGACCTGCACGTGGGCCGTCGCCGATCGGGAGACCGACGAGTATCTCGGCGATATCTCACTGTTCAAGATTGATCCGGTGACCGGCGCCGAGGCCGGGTTTTATACCCATCCCGAGGCGCGCGGTTCCGGTGTGTTGGGGGAGGCATTTCCGGCCGCGGTACGGCACGCCTTTGACGATCTCGGGATGCGACGGTTGACGCTGTTTGCCGCAGACTCCAACACCGGGAGCAAAATGCTGGCCGAACGCGCGGGGATGCGTGAGTTCGGGACACAGCCGCTGGCAGCGAGTTCGGCTGGTCAGATGGAGGATCTGGTCGGGTACGAGCTGCTGCGCGACTGAGTCCGGTGGCAGTCCGCCCCGTGAGTGAATTTTCGGGACATCGATTGGCATTGATTGGCTGTTGACCGCTGTTCGCCACTTCATATTTCATATATGAAGGCATTTTTGGGGGCGGTGTTGCATTCGGGGCAGGCGGTGAATCCGCTCGCGCGATAACCGTGTCGTCCTCGCGGCATCGACTGTCGGCGTCGGCGTTGCGCCGTTCCAATGGATGCGCGGGAGGGCGTAGTGGACAGCGGTGTGGTGGCCACATTTGACGGTGGGGGCAATGTTCCCGTCATGCTGGCAATTGCTGAGGAATTAACGGCTCGCGGTCGTAGCGTCACGGTGATGACTCACCGGATGCATGCGCCCGTGCTCGAATCTCATGGGCTACAGGTGCTTTCGTATGCCACCGCTCGCCATTGGGATCCCTTGGCGAGTACGGGATCGGTTTCGGGTGCGTGGCGGTTGGCCCGCACGGCAACGGATTCGAGGATCGGCGACGACCTTGTGGCCGCGATTGCAGAACTGTCGCCGACCGAGGTGGTCACCGACTGTATGTTGCTCGGCGCCCAGTCGCGTCTTGGTCGTGAAAACATCTCCTATACAACGGTTTTCCACACCTTGTATCAGTTCTGGAATGGACGATTCCGTTTCGGTCCCGCGGGTCTATTCAGCCAGGCAACGCGATTGGGTGACCCGCGCACGATTTGGGCGCGCAGTCAGCGGCGAGTGGTGTGTGCCGACGCTGCGCTCGATCCGGGATTTGCGGCGGATTCGGGTATCGACTGGGTGGGTGCTATCCATGGTGTCACCAGTCCGTCAATCAAACCCGCACGGCCGCAAGTGCTTCTGAGTTTGTCGACGGTGGGCTACCCGGGAATGCAGGCGGTATTGCAAAAGCTGCTCGACGCGTGTGCCGGCGTTGACGCCGACTTCGTGGTGACCACTGGTCCTGCCATCAGTCCCGGTGAGTTGACTCATCCGGCAAATGCGCGGGTGGAGCGCTACATCGACCACAACGAGGTGATGCCGACGTGTAGCGCGGTGATTGGCCACGGCGGGCATTCCACGGCCATGCGGGCGCTGGCGCATGGGCTGCCGATTCTTACTGTCCCGATGCATCCATTGATCGACCAGCCGATCGTCGGCGCCGCGATCGAAGCCAGTGGTGCGGGAATCAACGTGGCGCGCTCGAGTAGCGTCGCGGCATTCCGCGACGCCATCGCACGACTCGTCGGTGACCTGAAACTGCGAGAGGCTGCCGAAACTGTGGGGGCGAGGATTCGGGCCCAGGATGGGGCTGCCGCGGCGGCCGACCTGCTGGTGGATCACCCCGGTAACTGACCCGGCGGATACGTGTCCTGGACAGCGGCGCCTTCGGTAACCTACGCTATCGTAAGTTACGGAAACGTAGCCGTTGGCGACTAGTTCGTTCAGTTGCCGATGGCGTGAGGCAAAGGGTACGTATGGCGATCACCGACATCCCCGAATACGCACATCTCTCCGAATCCGATATCGAAGCGCTCGGGGTGGAGCTCGATGCCATTCGGGCTGATATCGAAGCATCTCGCGGTGAGCGAGACGCTCGCTATATTCGCAACACCATCCGGTTCCAACGTGGCCTGGAGCTCGCTGGCCGCGCAATGATTCTCGGGTCGCGTCGTCGCTCACTGTGGTGGGCGGGCGCGGCGTCGCTTGGCGTCGCCAAGATTGTGGAGAACATGGAGCTCGGCCACAACGTGATGCACGGGCAGTGGGATTGGATGAACGATCCCGAGGTACACTCC
>Cebus_capucinus_imitator_PRJNA485217_SSR047__coassemble_1541_pt1 | contig 12287 bp, 10 predicted proteins | sample Cebus_capucinus_imitator_PRJNA485217_SSR047__metabat2_low_PE_001 | metagenome-assembled genome bin Cebus_capucinus_imitator_PRJNA485217_SSR047
AATGGTTCATCAACTTGTTTATTTAAGTCATTTGGCTTTTTATTGATATTCGCAACAATGTTCCGAGCAATCGCAATGGCATGTTCATCATTTTCGGCTAAATGGTCAGCTACACCCGAAAGACGTGTATACACATCACCACCGCCTAAGTCTTCACTACTGACGACTTCGCCAGTCGCAGCTTTTACCAGAGGAGGGCCGCCTAAGAAAATCGTCCCTTGATTACGGACAATAATGGTTTCATCAGACATGGCAGGAACATAAGCACCACCTGCGGTACAGCTACCCATCACCACAGCAATTTGGGCAATACCTAGGCTCGACATGCGTGCCTGATTATAGAAAATACGTCCGAAGTGATCTCGATCAGGGAAAACCTCATCCTGCATAGGTAAGAACGCACCCCCAGGACGGTGGTAGCAGCCAGTAACGGCGGCTCCGCTGGCATGGTTCTCGGCACCGTGGCCACCGTCTTTATTATGATCGCTCTGTTTGTCTCGGCGATCGTCATCTCCGGTGGTGTCGATACGGTAATTGCCGGTCGCCGCAAGCAATTACGATTGCTCCGCTTGATTGGCGCCAGCGGTCGACAGCTCTCCAACAGTCTCACTCGTGCGGTGGCCATCGTGGCTGCCGCAGGCGCGGCCGCCGGTATCGTCATCGGCGTTACCGGAACCGCCATCGCACGAATCATTCTGGTACACAACGGCACCCTCCCCGAGGGCAACTACACGATGGCGTCGCCCTGGGTACTCGTCGCTGGCATCGCGGTGGTGGCAACGGCAGTCGCCGCCGCCCGAGTCGGCTCCCGAAACACCTTGCGCAGCGCTGCGGCAACTCAACAGATCCGGTCCAAGGTAAGCGGGCTGCGCACCACCATCGCTATTCTCATCATCGTCGCCGGTGCGGGATTGCTCGCTCTCGCAGCCGAACTCGGCGAGCAAGGGTCACTCGCCGGCTTCATCTTTGCCTTCTTTGGCGCCGCCACGACCTCGGTGGGCATCCTTCTCGGCGCCCGCCGGATCGTGCCCGCAATGGTCGCGCTGGGCGGCCGGTTCCTCGGCTCCTCTGCGCCCTCCATCGTCGCCCGCAAGAATGCGGTGAGCGACCCACAGCGCACCACCCGCTCAGTAATCGGGCTCTTTATTGGCGTCACCTTGGTGACCACTATCGCTACCGGGATGAGTTCACTGACCCGAGCGGTCAACGATTGGGACCTCACCGCCGATCAGGCGGCTGAGACTCAGGGAGTCCTACGCGCGATTACCGCTATCTTGCTCGCGATGATTGCCATCTCGGTGGTGATCGCCGCCGTCGGCTTTGTCTCGACCATGTCATTGACGGTGATCGGACGCACCCGCGAGATCGGCATGCTTCGGGCGATGGGATTCACTGCACCACAGGTGCGTTCGATGATCTTCCGCGAAGCCATCGCTTTGTCGGTGACCGCCGTGATCGGCGGCCTGGTGCTGGGGACGATCTTCGGTACCGTCGGCAGCCAGTCATTGATCGGCTCGACGAGCGCCGGTATCCCCTTGGGCCTGCCATGGGCGGCGTTCCTCGCCATCATCGTCGGCACCGTCATTCTCGCGCTGGCATCGTCGCTGCCACCCGGCCGCCGCGCCATGTCGGTCGCACCGGTTGACGCCCTCGCGGTGAGCTAAACGCGACGGTTCAGTGCAACTGGGACAGCGGTATTGAGGAGTCGGCAAGCCGGTCGGTATCGACCGGCTTTGCCGCGCCAATCAAGGCTTTGAGGTCGTCGAGCTGATCCCAGATGTTGACCTGCATTCCTGCTTTCACCCGGCCTTCGCTGGAGCACCAGACCGCCACAAACTCGCGGGCGGCCAGATCACCCCGAATAACTACCTCATCATCGGCATCGGCCAGTCCGACGTACTCCATTCCCAGGTCGTACTGGTCGGTGTAGAAGTAGGGCAGATTGGTGTACTGCGCGTCACCGCCAAGCAGATTTGTTGCCGCAACGGCCGGCTGGTTGAGCGCATTGGCCCAGTGTTGAACTCGCACACGATGACCCAGAATCGGATGCATCGCATTGGCAATGTCTCCGACGGCAAAGATATCGGGATCGCTGCTGCGCAGACCTGCATCGACGAGCACACCGCCGTCACCGGTAGCCAGCCCCGCGGCCTGCGCCAACCCAAGTTCAGACACCGCCCCGGCTGCCACCAGGACGGTGTCGGCCTCGATCGTCGCCCCATCGGCCAGCCGGATACCCGTCGCCGCGCCGCCAGAGCTGATGATCTCGTCCACCGACACCGAAGTTCGCAAGTCAACATCGTGCTCGCGGTGCAAGGAGGCAAACACCTCGGCCACCTCGTCCCCCATAATCGCTTGCAGCGGCAAAGCGGCCGACTCTGCGATAGCGACCTCGATACGTCGGGTGCGGGCGCTTGCGGCAACCTCCAACCCGATCCATCCGCCGCCGACAATCGCCAGCCGGGTCGAGTTGCCAATGGCCTCACTCAAGGCAGCGGCGTCGTCGTACGAGCGCAGTAGATGCACCCCGGCGGCATCTGCACCAGGCAGGTCGAGGCGACGAGCTGACGATCCGGTAGCCAAGACCAGCTTGTCGTAACCCACTCGCGAATCATCGGGTAGCACAATGCTCTTGGACTCGCGGTCAACGCTTCTGACCGTGGTACCCGGGCGTACGTCGACCCGATGATCGAGGTGCCAGTCGGCAGTGTGGACGGTGAAGTCCGGCAGCGATTTGTTGCCGGAAAGATAGTCTTTCGACAGTGGCGGGCGCTCGTATGGGAGGTGTTCTTCGCTCCCGAAGAGCAGCACCTCGCCGTCGAAATCCTGCTCCCGCAAGGCTTCTGCGGTCTTCGCTCCCGCCAAGCCGCCGCCGATGATCGCGATTGTGGTCATGGGGTCCCGCCCTCCCGCGTAGGTGCAGAACCCACCGTACGCCCCGCTGCCGAGCGGTCGGTGCGTTATTAACCGCTACTGACCAATCGGTCCGACGCTGCGATCACCGCGCAACCTTTTGAGAATGAGCTCTGCGCTGATCAAACACATCGGGACACCGATCCCCGGCCGAGTGCTCGACCCTGCGTAGTACAGCCCATCGACCCGATGAGAGCGGTTGTCGGCCCGGAAGAATGCGCTCTGCGCCAAGGTGTGGGCTGGCCCAAGCGCGCCCCCCTTCCACGCATGGAGGTCGGCGGCAAAGTCGCCGGGACCGATCGTCCGACGAACCTTGATCCGCTCGTTCAAGTCGGTCACACCCGCCCAGTCGGCAACCAAGTCAATAGCCCGATCAGCAACCAGCTCAACCGCTTTGTCGCCGCCACCAGCAACGCCACCGCGCCCTAGCCCGGGATCGGGCGGCATCGGAACCAGAATGAAAAGGTTCTCATGTGCCGGTGGGGCCACCTCAGGATCGGTCGCCGAGGGACGGCACACGTAGATCGATGCCGGATTCGGGATATGCGTACGCTCTTCGAAGATCGCATCAAAGTTGCTGCGCCAGTCGGCGGTAAAAAAGAGCGAGTGATGCGCTAGTTGCGGTAACTGATCTCGAATCCCTAAGAGCACCAACACCGCGCCAGGGCCAGACGTCCGCCGCTCCCACCACTGTGGACCGTAGGTCTGCAGATGCGTTGGCAGCAACTGCGTCTCCACGTGATGCAGGTCGGCGGCGCCGACCACCACATCAGCATCAATCAACCGTTGAACACCGTCCGACCCGCGCGCGGCAACCCCGGTGACACGGGCGTGTGGCCGCCACGGCAGTTTTCGCCGAGACGGTTGCGTCGCAATGGCACTCACCGTGGTGTTGGTGTGCAGCCGGGCGCCCTGCTCCCGGGCCACCTCGACAAGCACGTCGACAAACTGAGCGAATCCGCCCATCGGATAACGCACTCCGTCATCCAGATCCAGGCTGCTCATCAGGTGATACATCGCGGGAGCACGCTCGGGCGACGACCCGAGGAATACGGCGGGATATCCCAGGATCTGTCGGAGTCGGCGGTCGGCGAACCGCGCTCCGATGAAGCGGTCGAGGCTTCCGGCGAGCAGGCCGAACAGGGTGGGGACTCGCCGCAGCACGTCGCGCCCGGTGAAGCTCGCCAGCGAATCGAAGTTGGAATACAGAAATCGCTCGACCGCCATGCGGTACGTATCGCGCCCCGACGACAGATACCGTGAGAGCTGCTCTCCCGCACCACGTTCAATCTCTTCGAAGACTGCTTGGTTGCGGGCCGCATCCGAGGAAATGTCGACGGGCGCCTCCCCCTCGAAGAAAACCCGGTAGCCAGGATCAAGGCGGGTCAGCGCAAGGCGCTCACTGGTACTGGTACCCAATAGCTCAAAAAAGTGATCAAAGACTTCCGGCATCAGCCACCACGAAGGGCCAGTATCAAACCGGAAGCCGTCTCTGGCCCAGGAGCCTGCCCGACCACCGAACTCGTCGGCGGCCTCCAGCAGATCAACCTCGTGGCCGTCGGCGGCGAGCAGTGCGGCGGTAGCCAGCCCCGAGATTCCGCCACCGATGATGACCACTTTCTTCGTGGATCTGCCCGGTGTAGTGGTCATCGTCGCGGTCCGTTCGCTGATCGAGGCGCGCCGCCGCGGGCGATCGCGGCCGCCACGATCCGGAGCTTTGCCGGACCGGAGACCCGCACCCGGCGCGTAGCGGCCACTTCGACGGGGGTATCGCGCAACCGTGCCGAGAGCTCGGCAAAGAGGTCGTGGGCCGTGCACACCGCAACTCGGGCCCGCTCGGGGAGTTCGGGAATGGCCCGTGCACCCGCCGCCAGATCCTGATCGACCTCGTCGAGCCAGCGGTGCCACGCGAGCGCGTCGGGCGCTAGCGGATCCAGCCCCGGAAGGTACGCCCGCCCCAACTCGCCGTGGTCGGCGCCCAGGTCACGCAAGAAGTTGACCTTCTGAAACCCGGCGCCGAGCCGCGCAGCCGCGGGAGCCAATTCTTGGTAGCGCGAATCGCTTCTGCGATAGGGCGATTCAGCTCCGAGCGCGGGCGCGTCATCCGCATCAGAATCAGCAAGAAAGGCGCGCAAGCACATCAGTCCGATGACCTCGGCTGAGCCGTGAATGTAGTCGGCAAGGCTGCCCTCGTCGTGGATGTACTGATCCAGATCAGTCCGCATCGAGGCGAAGAAAGGATCGACCAGCGTGGCATCAATGCCAGTGCGGCGCGCGGTCCCGGCAAAAGCATGGACCACCGGGTTGGCGCTCGCCCCACAACGCAACGCGTTGTCGGTGTCGGCGGCCAGGTCGTCGAGCAGCCGGCGACGATCGTCCGTCTGCTGGTCGGCACGCGGTGCGTCCACAATCTCGTCGGCAACGCGCACCAGGGCATAGATGTGGTGGATGTCGCGGCGTTGTCCCTCGGGCAGCAGTCGTGAGGCCAGCCAGAACGACGAGGAGTACGACCGGATGATCAGGGCCGCAGCGGAGTCGGCCACTCGGTCGAAACGCTGGTCAGGACGCTCGATCCGACTGCGATGAAAGCGCTCTCGCATTGTCAGCGTGCACCCGCGCCTGGGTCGAGGGCCGCCAGCTGTTCAACAAACCAGGGGCTGAGCAACCACGGAGTACGGGCCGCGGTAGCAGCCATGTCGGCCAGCGGAACCCATTGGCACTCGGCTACTTCGTCGGGGTTGGGAGCGATGGCCCCGACCGCACGAGCGCGAAATACCGGGCACACCTCGTTTTCGACGATCCCCCCGGCATCGACGGCGCGGTAGCGGAAGTCGGGCAGCAGGCTCGATAGCTGCGTGATCTCGGCGCCCAGCTCATGGCGCGCATATCGCGTGATCGCGTCTTCGAAGGATTCACCCGGTCGCGGATGACCGCAGAACGAGTTGGTCCATACCCCCGGCCAAGTCTTCTTGACCAGTGCCCGGCGCGTCATCAGGATGCGGTCGTGCTCATCGATCAGATGGCAGGAGAAGGCCAGGTGCAGCGGAGTATTCGTGTCGTGCACGGTCGTCCTGGGCGCGGTCCCGCAGGGCGTGCCGTCGTCGCTGAGCAACACCACGAGGTCGTCGGCTGGCTCGGCCACCGCGCCTGAGTCCGCACTCATCTCACACATCACCTCATACCGTGCCTGGTCACTGCGCCACGCCGTCGCTCGACGGGCCTCCCCCGCAATACACCAGGTATTGCACGCAGATGCCAATCCGGCACCGTCTGGAATGTGTGTGTCAGCCCCGGCGAGCACCGCGCCGCGCCCGAGTCTCGACGCGACTACCTCAGTCGCGGCTCAACCGCGGCAGCAGCGCCTCGGTCTTGGCCTCTGTCCATCCCGGAGGCGAAAGTATTGCCGCCCAGGCGTACGGAATCGCCGAGAGATAGTGGTGACCGTGGCCGTCTGGCACATCAACGGCAACCGCCATATCCGCCGACACCTGCAAGAACGAGACAAACGGAATCCAGGTCATGGCCGGGAGCACGTCGCGACCCCGCTGCTCACGCCACTAGTCCGGCTTGTTCAGGATCAGTTCCGGGTTCCACCAAGCGATGGGGTCCGACGCATGCTGCAGATAAACGATGCGCGGTCCCGGCCAGTCCGCTGCCGGTCGATTGAGGTCGCCCTGCCCGGCGATAAACCGAAGCTGCTGCCCGTCTCCGTAGATCGGCAGCCACTGCGGCGATCCGCTGTCGCGTGCACTCGTCGCATCCTCCCACAGGGTGTTGTTGAAGGTCGGGCCAACAAATAGGGCACCGTCGGTGCGTGCGGCGACGGTCGGGACGGTCCCGAATGCTGCTTCGGCGCCAAAGGAACCCAAGCTCTCACCGAAGACGACGACCTTGGGACGCTGCGCCTCGGGCAGCTCCCTAACCTTGGCGTCGACGGCCTCAAACAAGGCGCTGCCCGCGCGGCGAGCGCGTTCGCTGTCTACCAAGAACGACAACCAACTGGGCAGATATGAGTACTGCATCGACACGGTCGCGACGTCGCCGTTGTACATGTACTCCAGCGAGTCGATGGTGCCCTTATTGAGCCAACCCGAGCCGGTGGCCGACCCGATCGCAATCACCTTGCGCTTGAGCCCTCCGGCACGCACCAACTCGTCGGCGGCCAGCGCGGCATTGGCCTGTAGGTCATTGCCGGAGCCGAGGCCAACGAAGGTACGGATGGGCTCCATCGCCGGGGCGCCATTGAACTCGGTGAGATCGGCGACCGTCGGCCCGTGCGAGACGATGGTGCGCCCCTCGCGACCCAACGATGCCCAGCTGACCAGCGATCCGGGACCGCCCGAGCGCAACCCGCTGGTTGGCGGTTCGGTGTTGGGCTGAGTCTCATCATTGGCCGCGCCAAAGCTGGCGTTGAGTGCCCTCATCGAATAGTTCGCGACCACGCCGTTGAGGACGAACACGGTGAGGAGAACAACCACCACCGATCCGGCAACCGCAGAGATCCGTGGGGGCGCAACCCGATTGAGCCGGCGAATCAGCCCGACCAGCAGGGCGTACCACCCCTGCCCGATCAGCATGAGGAGCGCAAAGGCCACCAGCGCGATCACGATGATCTGCGGGTACGCCGTCCACGACAACTGGTCCGCGCCCATCAGCGACCTGATCTCGGTCTGCCATTCGGAGAAGAAGTAGAACATGATCGTGGTGCCGACAACGAAGACCACCGCCAACCCGACCCAGTACTTTCGCGGCGGGATTGGCCAGCGGGATTCCCGCGAGATCATGAATCGCGCCAGCCAGGCAAGCAAGACGCCCAGGCAGTAGCCGACGGCGGCGGCTCCGCCACTGACGACGCCCTGGAACAGCGGTCCACGCGGCAGCAGCGACGGAGTAGCCGAGAGCCACAAGAAGATGACCGCAAAGACCAGTCCGGTAAAGCTGATGCGGTCACGGTAAGCAGCGAGCCGCGCAACCCCACGCGACTGAGTTTTCTCCGAGTCTGTCGAGGTCGTATCGGCGTCGTCCGGGGTCTTAGCGGCGTCGTCCGGGGTCTTAGCGGCGTCGGCCGGGGTCTTATCGGGCCCTGGAGCGGACGCTGACGATTCGTCGCCAGATTTCGGATGAGGCACTGCCACTCTCCTCGGATGGTGTTGCCCAGTGTTGCCTGTGCTATCCAGTGTTGTCACCGGCCATTTGGGTACCAATCGTGGCAGAGTTGTCGGATTCCCGTGCGTGGGGTCATAAATCGCCGAAGGATTGAATGTGAGTAGGGCACGATCTCGTTGGTTCGTGGCGGCGGTGGTCGTAGCGCTGGTCGGTATCGAGGCATTGATCTATGCCGCAGGCATCCAGGGCGTCGGCTGGCTAGTCCTCGTCGCCGGCGTGCTCCTGGTGGTCGTCGCCAGGCTGGCCGGGCTGAGCTGGACCGACCTCGGATTCTCGCCTCGCACTGTGCCTTCTGGTTTGCGATATGGCGCGATCATCATCTGTGTAGTCGCGGTCATCGCGGCCGTTGGGGTGGCATTTCCGCCCACCCGCGAACTTTTCCGCAATGATCGCTACACCGACCTGGGCGCCGCATTGACCTCGGCTTTGGTGATCATTCCGTTCCGCACTGTGCTAGGCGAAGAGTTGCTATTTCGTGGAGTGTTGCTGGGCGCATTGTTGCGCGGGTTCTCCACAAAGGTCGCGCTGCTGATTCAGGCACTGCTCTTCGGTCTGTGGCACGTCATGTCCTCCTTCGGACTCGCGTCACACAATGAAGGTTTGCGGGCCGTGCTCGGCACCGGGTGGCTGGCAACCGTGGGCGGCATCGCTCTCGCCGTGATCGTCACCGGAACGGCCGGGTTACTACTCGGCTGGCTGAGGATTCGCAGCCAAAGCATGCTCGCGCCGATCGCATTGCACTGGGCCGCCAACGGAGTCGGAGCGATTGCCGCAGCACTCGCGTGGCACCTCACCGGTTAAGGTGCCGCGCAGATCCCGGCTCGTGCCGGAAACCCTTGGCCAGAAAGATCAGGGCGCTGGCGCCTGGATCATCGGGACCAGATACCGCCGGGCCAGATCGGCGAGTCCGTCGGTGTCGTTGAGGTCGACGATGTGGCTGGGGATCGTCAGAAACGATGCGGAGATTCGCACCATCATCTCCGCGCTGAGGTTCACATCGAGGTCGGCGGGTACCTCACCGGCTCGCTGTTCTTGTCGGAGTTGGCCTGCCACGAACTCGCGCACCGCGGCCAGCATCCGGCCGTCGTCCCCGCCAATGGCTCCCGCCAGCAATGACGGCTCAGCCTCCAGTAACCCGCCGATTAGCGGGTTAGTCGAGATGGCCCGATGTGCACTCACAAAACCGCGCACGAGGCGTTCGGCAGCGGTGGGTGCGCCGGCGATGTCGGCGAGAAACTGCAGCAGATAACGCCGGAACTCACGCAGCATCACCTCCTCGACCAACGCGTCCTTGGTCTCAAACTTGCGGTAGATGGTGACCCGCGAGAGCCCCGCGCGCCGGGCGACTTCATCGAGGGATGAGCGTGCGATACCCATCCGGCAAAACTGCTCATAGGCCGCATCGAGTAGGCGCACGCGAGTCGGATCGTTGGCTCCGGCCAGTTCGACGTCGCCGACAACCTCGTCGTATGCCTGCTGTAGCAACGACGTTGATGCAGACGGGGACCGCATTCGTCCTCCCGGTGTCTCGGCCTGATCTAGGTAAGCCCGATCTTGGTCGGGCTCGATCTGGAGCAAACCACGAATCTAGGCCAATCACGAGTCTTCCTGTGATTCCCCTCACTCTAAGCCATCGGTGATGTTACAACGTTACCGATGTTACAACGTTACCGATCTTGTTACATCGCGTCATCGAGTCGGGTGGCGATAGACGAGGAGACCATCATCGAAGATCTCAGTAGAAGAACTCTCATGCGGGCAGGCACCGCGGTCGGGGCAGCCGGAGCGTTGGCAGCACTGACCCCAGCGACACCGTGGACGTGGGCACCAGCCAACTCACTGCCCGGCACTGGAACAGGCGCCGATCCACACGCCGTCTTTGACGACGAAGCCGATCAGGTCATCGCGCGGCTGCTCGATTCCGGCAAAGTGCCGCAGGTCAACAACCTGCTCCGCAACTGGCGCACCAACGGCCAGGCACTACCGGCGGGACTGCCATCGGACCTGCGCGACTTTATTGAAAACGCGCGCCGGTTGCCGGCATGGACCGATCGCGACAAGTTGGCCGCAGCCGTCCGGTTCAACCAGAAACGCGGCACGTACCTCGGCGTGCTCTACGGATTCGCCAGCGGAATGATGAGCACCGTCATCCCCAAAGAGGCTCGGGCGGTGTACTACTCAAAAGGCGGCTGGGATCTCAAGGATCGCATCTCCAAGACCGCCAAGTTCGGCTACGACATCGGCTCCCTCAACGCCTTCGATCCCGGCGGCGAGATGATCGTCACCTGCGTGAAGACGAGGATGGCCCACGCCGCCGTGCGTCACTTGCTGCCCCGCTCGCCGCACTGGGTAAGTTCTGCGCCAGAAGACATCCCGATCAGTCAGGCCGACATCATGGTCACCTGGCATAGCCTGCCGACCACCGTGATGCGCAACCTGAAGAAGTGGCGGGTTCCGATCGCCGCCGACGAGTCGGCTGGGTTTCTCCATTCCTGGCAGGTCACCGCGCACTTCCTCGGGGTTGCAGATGAATACATCCCGAACTCGTGGACAACCGCCGACAGCCAGGCCAAGCAGGTGCTCGACCCGATCTTGGCGTGGACATCGGAGGGCCAGAAGCTCGCCGACATGCTGCTTGATCTGGGCAAGAACCTCGATCTCACGCTGCTCTCACGACCGATACTGGGCGCCTTGACTCGATTTATCTTGGGAGACAAGGTCGCTGACTGGTTGCACATTCCGCGCGAGCCGGTCTGGACCCCGCTACTCGAAACCGCGTGGGGACCATACGTGGGCGTACGCGAAGGGATGCTCAATGTCGGCATGCCCCGCGAGGCCTATTGGCTCTTCGACGAGTTCCTGCGCCAGTTCGTGCTGTTTTACATGGCTGAGCTGCGTATGCCGATCAACATCACGATCCCCACGTTCAACAATCCCAACTACAGCTAAGAGCCCATCTATGCTCGAACCGTGAGTGTGCGAGCAGGAATCGTGGTTACCGGAACCGAGGTCTTGACCGGGCAGGTCGCCGACAAAAACGGTCCGTGGGTGTCGCAACAACTCCTCGATCTTGGGGTCGACGTTGCCCACATCACCGTCTGCGGCGATCGCCCGGCGGATCTGCTCGCGCAGCTTCGTTTTCTTGCCGATCAAGACCTCGCGCTGATCGTCACCACCGGCGGTCTCGGCCCCACCGCCGACGATCTCACGGTGGCCACCGTTGCCGAATTCTGCGGGCGCAACACCGAACTCGACACCGCGCTGCAGGAGCACATCGCCGGAATCATCCGGCGCTGGCAGCCCGTCGACACCGAATCGCAGAATGCGGGCATTGCCAAACAGGCAATGGTGCCCGCAGGCGCGCAGCCGATTCCGCCGACCGGCACCGCCCCAGGCATTGCGATCCCGGCAACCACGACTGCCGACGGCACATCGCTACCAGCCATTCTGATCCTGCCGGGTCCGCCACGCGAACTGCAGCAGATGTGGCCGTCCGCGCTCGCCACCCCGGTGATCGTCGACGCGCTCGCGGGACGCCAGGACTACCGCCACGAGACTATTCGCGCCTTTGGCCTACCCGAGTCCGAGTTGGCCGCCACCCTGCGCACCATCGAGCCCACGGTTCCCGGCTTCGACGATCTCGAAATCACTACCTGCCTGCGCCGAGGCGAGGTCGAGATCGTCACCCGATTTCCCGTCGCCGCCGCTAACTCCTATGCGGCACTTACTGATCAGCTGCTCGCGCACCATCGATACCAGGTCTTCTCTCTGGACGGCGCCACTATCGACGAGCAGCTAGCGAGCCTGCTCGCCGGCCGCCGAATCGCCACGGCCGAATCATGCACTGGCGGCATGGTTGCCGCCCGACTCACCGACCGGGCCGGCTCTTCGGCCTACGTGATGGGCGGTGCGGTCAGCTACGCCAACGAGATCAAGATCGGCGTGCTCGATGTTCCGGCAGAACTGATCGACGCACACGGCGCGGTGAGTGAGCCGGTTGCTGCCGCCATGGCCCAGGGGGCGCTGTCGCGGTTTCACGCCGACGTCGCGGTATCGACCAGCGGCGTCGCCGGACCGGGCGGCGGCACGCCGCAGAAGCCGGTCGGCACAGTGTGTTTCGGAGTCGCGCTGGCTGGTCGGCCCACCGTTACCACCACGGTGCACATGCCCGGAGACCGAGCCGCCGTCCGCGAACGTTCAACCACCAT